>Ga0307417_10000736_pt1 | contig 13305 bp, 13 predicted proteins | sample SalMarWE160210MG_2_FD_202514 | JGI IMG/M metagenome (GOLD analysis project Ga0307417, IMG submission 202514) | Salt marsh sediment microbial communities from the Plum Island Ecosystem LTER, Massachusetts, United States - WE1602-10 | ecosystem: Environmental > Aquatic > Marine > Intertidal zone...
GATCAACTACATCCAAGGAAACTTTATACAGCCTCCCAGTTCGGAGCTGTCCTTCGATTTCTCGGATCAGGAAGGCTAGTCGATGAGAAGGGAGACCAGACCGTCGGCCAGCTTGGGCTCGAACCAAGTGGATTTAGGGGGCATGATGCCACCGGCGTCCGCAACCGCCATGAGCATCTCGATGGGTGTGGGATAGAGGGCGAAGGCCACCGCCGCCTCGCCGCTGTCCACCCGCCGCTCCAGCTCGCCGAGGCCACGCACACCGCCCACAAAATCCACCCGAGGGTCACGCCGCGCATCGGCGATCCCCAGGATGGGCTCCAACAGGTGCCGGCCGAGCAGACTCACATCCAGCGCCTCCACGGCGTCGTCCCGAGGTACCCACTGGGGCCGAATCAACAGACGGTACCAGCGGCCTGCTAAATACATACCGAGCTCCCCCGTCGCCGCCGGTCGTACCGGACCGGAGCTGCCCCGCACGACGAACCGGCCGAGCAGACGGTCCAATAATCCCTGTGCGTCCAGGCCGCCCAGATCGGTCACGACCCGGTTGTAGTCCAGGATTCGCATTTGGGTATCTGGGAACAGCACGGCCAAGAACCGCTCGTAGGCGGCGCCTGCCGGCGCGCCGGGGCTGCCGGCACGCCGCCACCGGGCGACCCGGCAGGCGGCTGCCGAGCGGTGGTGACCATCGGCAATGTAGACCCGGGGCAGAGTCTCGAAGCCGGTCCCCAGCGCATCGATGGCGCTCGGATCCCGGACCACCCACAGGGTGTGGCGCACCCCATCGGCCGCCATGGTGTCCACGTCGGGCACCCCGGCGGCGAGCTCGGCGACCAGGGCGTCGAGGGCCGGCCGGTGGCGGTAGGTGAGCAGCACGGGCCCGGTCTGGGCACCCAAGGTGTCGATGTGGCGTGCGCGGTCGTCCTCCTTGGCGGCCCGGGTCAGCTCGTGCCGGCGGATCCTGCCGTCCTCATATGCCGACACGGAGGCCGCAGCGACTACGCCGCTCTGGACGTGCTCGCCAAGGCTCAGGCGGTAGAGATACAAGCACTCGATCGGGTCCTGGCGCAGGACGCCCTCCTCCCGCAACCGTTGCAGGCTCTCGGCACCCTTGACGTACACCTCGGGGGCATAAGGATCGGTGCCTTCCGCGAAGTCGATCTCCGGCCGAGACACGTGCAAGAAGCTCCAGGGATGCCCCGCCGCCAGGCTGCGAGCCTCGGCCGCGCTGAGGACATCATAGGGAGGCGCCAGAACCTCCGCCGCATGGGCGGGATCGGGGCGTAGCCCGGCGAAGGGTCGAATCAGCGGCATCTCAGGGCTCACGGGGCTTGCGGCAAGGGCGTCATTCTAAACGGGTCCGCGCCCCCGCCGCCAGGCACGACGCTATCACGGCCCCCCCGGCGCGAGACGATCCACCCGTTGCAGTCCGCGCGGCAGCTTGCTGCCGCGCCGGCCTCGCTCACCCAGGTAGTGCGCCTGATCCGCAGGCTTCAGCGTCAGGCGCCGCTGGCCAGCCTGCACGCTGAGGGCTTCGCCCTCGGCCATGACCGCCAGCGCCACCACGTACTCCTCGCGGCGCTGAGCGCGGGCGGCGGGGATGCCGATGAGCTTGACGCCCTTGCCCTTGGGCAGGGTCGGGACCTCGTCCAGGGGATGGATGAGCAGCCTGCCCTCGTTGGTGGCGACGGCCGCCCTCAGCACACCGGCATCGGGCAACGGCACGGGGGGAAGGACCCGCGCGCCGGCCGGCAGCCTGAGCACCACCTTGCCCGACCGGTTGCGGCCGTGCAGCTCGCCCAGGGTCGTGATGAAGCCATAGCCGGCATCACAGGCGAGCAGCAGACGCTCCTCGGGCTCTCCCAGCAGCACGGCCTCGAAGCCGGCCCCGTCGGGCGGCGTGAGCCGACCGCTCAGCGGCTCTCCCTGGCCCCGCGCGGAAGGCAGACTGTGGGCCGGCAGGGCATAGGCCCGGCCCGTCGAATCCAGGAACACCGCCTGCTGGCTGCTGCGGCCCCGCGCCGCGGCCTTGAAGCCGTCGCCGGACTTGTAGCCCAGCGTCTCCGGGGCGAGATCGTGACCCTTGGCGGCACGCACCCAGCCCTTCTCCGAGAGAATGACCGTCACCGGCTCCACTGCCACCAGCGCGGTCTCGTCCAGTGCCCGCGCCGGGGTCCGCTGGACCAGAGGCGAGCGTCGCGCGTCGCCATAGTTCTGGGCGTCGGCCTCCAGCTCCTTGCGGATCAGGGTCTTCAGCCGACGGCTGGAGCCCAGGGTCTGCTGCAGCGAGGTCTGCTCTTCCAGCAGACTCAGGCGCTCCGCGCGCAGCTTCATCTCCTCCAAGCGGGCGAGCTGACGCAGGCGGGTATCCAGGATGTAGTCGGCCTGCTCCTCGCTCAGGGCAAAGCGGGCGATGAGCGCGGCCTTCGGCCGCTCCTCGCTGCGAATGATGCGTATGACCTCATCCAAATTCAGATACGCGATGAGCAGCCCGTCCAGCAGGTGCAGCCGGCGATTGACCTTGTCCAGACGCCACTGCAGGCGCCGGCGTACCGTCTCGGTACGGAAGCTCAGCCACTCGCCCAAGAGCCCCTTGAGATCCCACACCCGCGGCCGCCCGTCCAGGCCGATCATGTTCAGGTTCACCCGGTAGCTGCGCTCCAGCTCCGTGGTGGCAAACAAATGGGCCATGAGCGCTTCCTCGTCGACCCTGTTGGAGCGCAGGATCAGCACCAGGCGGGTGGGATTCTCATGGTCCGATTCGTCCCGCAGATCCTCCACCATGGGCAGCTTCTTGGCCCGTATCTGGGCGGCGATCTGCTCCAGCACCCGGGCGCCCGAGACCTGGTGAGGCAACGCCGTGACCACCACGCTACCCCGCTCGGTCTCGTAGCGGGCACGCAGGCGCAGACTGCCGGTGCCGCGCCGGTAGAGCTCGCGCAGCTCCTCCGGGGTCGTGATGATCTCGGCCTCGCTAGGATAGTCCGGCCCCGGCACCAGCTCGCACAGCGCGTCGTTGGTGGCCTCCGGAGACTCCAGCAGGTGGATGCAGGCCCGGGTCACTTCGCGCAGGTTGTGGGGCGGAATGTCCGTCGCCATGCCCACGGCGATGCCGGTGGCGCCGTTGAGCAGCACATTGGGCAGGCGTGCCGGCAGCAGCAGCGGCTCCTCCAGGGTACTGTCGAAGTTTGGCCCCCAATCCACGGTGCCCTGCCCCAGCTCCGCCAGCAGCACCTCCGCGTAGGCCGACAGCCGCGCCTCCGTGTAGCGCATGGCGGCGAAGGACTTCGGGTCGTCCATGGAGCCCCAGTTGCCCTGACCGTCGATGAGGGGGTAGCGATAGGAGAAGGGCTGGGCCATCAGCACCATGGCCTCATAGCAGGCCGTATCGCCGTGGGGGTGGAACTTGCCGAGCACGTCGCCGACCGTGCGGGCGGATTTCTTGTGCTTGGCCACCGCGTCCAGGCCCAGCTCGGACATGGCATAGACGATGCGCCGTTGCACCGGCTTGAGTCCATCGGCGAGATGGGGCAGCGCGCGGTCGAGGACGACGTACATGGAGTAGTTCAGGTACGCCTTTTCCGTGAACTCGCGTAGCGGCCGGTGCTCCACGCCGTCCACATTGGGCATTTGTGAGCTGGTCATGGTGGTCTATGCCTGCGCGTCAGGCCCGGCGGGGACCGGGTGCCGTGTCAAACCCGAGGATCAGATCTCGGCGAGGTCACCCTTCGCCTCCAACCAGGCCCGCCGCTCGGCGGCGCGTCGCTTGGCCAGCAGCATGTCCATCAGGGACAGGGTCTCGGCCTCCTCACCCAGGGTGAGCTGGAGCAGGCGGCGGGTATCCGCGGCCATGGTGGTCTCCCGCAGCTGGATGGGATTCATCTCCCCCAGCCCCTTGAAGCGCTTGACGTCGACCTTGCCCTTCAACTTCTCCGCGGCAATGCGATCCAGCATACCCTGCTTCTCGCCGTCGTCCAGCGCGTAGAATACTCGCTTGCCCACGTCGATGCGGTACAGTGGCGGCATCGCCACATGGACGTGGCCCGCCCGCACCAGGGCCGGAAAATGCCTCAGGAACAGGGCGCAGAGCAGCGTGGCGATGTGGGCGCCGTCGGAGTCGGCGTCGGCCAGGATGCAGATCTTACCGTAGCGCAGCCCATCCAAACGGTCTGAGCCCGGGTCCACGCCGATGGCCACGGCGATATCGTGCACCTCTTGCGAGCCCAGCACCTCTCTGGAGTCCACCTCCCAGCTGTTGAGGATCTTGCCCCGCAGGGGCATCACCGCCTGGGTCTCCCGATCCCGCGCCTGTTTGGCGGAGCCCCCGGCGGAGTCGCCTTCCACCAGGAACAGCTCGCTGCGGACGGGGTCCTGGCTCACGCAGTCCGCCAGCTTGCCCGGCAGAGCCGGACCGCTGGTGATACGCTTGCGCACGACCTGGCGACCGGCCCGCAGCCGCAGCTGGGCACTGGAGATGGCAAGCTCGGCAATGCGAGTGCCCATCTCCACGTGCTGGTTGAGCCACAGGCTGAAGGCATCCTTGATCACACCGGAGACGAAGGCCGCACACTCCCGGGAGGACAGGCGCTCCTTGGTCTGACCGGAGAACTGCGGCTCACGCAGCTTGGCGGAAAGCACGCAGCTCAGGTGGTCCCAAACGTCGTCGGGCGCAACCTTGATGCCTCTGGGCAGCAGATTGCGCAGCTCGCAGAACTCGCGCATGGCCTCGGTGAGCCCGGTGCGCATTCCGTTCACGTGGGTGCCGCCGAGCGGCGTGGGAATCAGGTTGACGTAGCTCTCGATGACCGGCTCGCCGCCCTCCGGCAGCCACAGGACAGCCCAGTCCACGGCTTCCTCGTTGCCCTGCATGTGGCCGACGAAGGGCTCCTCGGGCAGGGTCGGGACCTCCCGCAGGGCATCGCGCAGATAGTCCGCCAGGCCGTCCTCGTAGCACCATTCCTGGTGCCCGGCGCCAGGCTCCTCGGTGAAGCTCACCCGCAGGCCCGGACACAGCACCGCCTTGGCCCGCAGGGTATGCTTGAGCCGGGACACCGAGAACTTCACCGTATCGAAGTACTTGGGGTCCGGCCAGAACCGCAGCGTGGTGCCGGTGTTGCGCTGGCCGACCTTGCCCACGGCTTCCAGCGCGGAGACCTTGGCGCCGCCGGCGAAGGCCATGTTGTACTCCACTCCGCCGCGCCTGACCCACACCTCCAGATGCCTGGACAGCGCGTTGACCACCGAGACCCCCACACCGTGCAGGCCACCGGAAAAGCGGTAGGTCTTGTCGGAGAACTTGCCGCCGGCATGCAGCCGTGTGAGGATGACCTCCACCCCGGGCACGCCTTCCTCCGGATGCAGGTCGACCGGCATGCCGCGACCGTCGTCCCGCACGGACAGCGACCCGTCCTCGTGCAGTATCACCTCGATGGTCTTGGCATGACCGGCGACGGCCTCATCGACGGCGTTGTCGATGACTTCGTGGGCCAGATGATTGGGACGGGTGGTGTCGGTATACATGCCGGGGCGCTTACGCACCGGCTCCAATCCGGTCAGGACCTCGATGGCGGACGCGTCATAGGCAATGGTCATATGGGCTACAACCCCGGCCCCTCGTCGGACTCGCGGCCTCGGATCCGACTCAGGATCTCATTCCGGGGCAGGACGTGCCAGTAGGCGTCACACAGATAATGTGTATGTAGCACTCGGCGAAACCGGTAGGGACCCTGCTCGACTAGCTCCACGGCCTTCCAGGCCGGCCGCTCCATGGGCTGCCAGCGGTGCTCGCCACCATAGGCGTATATCTTGTATTTCCGATCGCTGCAGCGCAGCCCTTCGTAGAAGACGTTGCGCACTCCGTCCTCGGAGCTCATGGCGGCGGCATAGCGCACCACACCGTCGTTGCCCACGTCGAGCTCGCTGGGATCCAGATAGTAGCGATAGCCACCGGCATCGCCTCCCAGGTCCAGCTCCACCCAGTCGCCTTCCGCGGGAAAGGCAGGCAGCACGGCCTTCAGCTCCTGCCAGGGTTTGCTGTCGTCCTGGTACTCGAAATGGCCGGCCGGATCGATTATCCGGTCGATCTTGTCTGCCGAGGCCGGTCCAGCAAGCAAGAGCGCGGCCACCAGGCCCGGCAGTTTGAGCATGGAGACTCCCCATATGCACGACGACCTTGGGCCAGACGCAAGGCGTCCAGCCGGCCCCGGACCTCCGGGGCCGGGGCAAGTCTACCGTGTCGCAGTCCCGCAGGCGAGTCCCGGCGGCAGGTTGTTTCAGTCTAGATCCGCCACCAGCGAGGCGCGAACCTCGGGCGGGATGACCTCCAGCGCGTCCTGACACTCCGGGTGGTCGATGCCCATGGCGAGCTCGGCGCCGCCCTTGGCGGCGGCGACCATCTGCGGCGTGAGCTCGAATCGCAGGAAGTGTACCGAAGAGGTCTTGGTCTCGTCCTCGCGCTCCATGTCCTCATCGGCAATGGCCCAGACCCTCTCATGGCCCTGAACCCGCACCCAGACCCTGTCCTCTATGCCGATGAGCTTGGCCAGCATGTGCTTGCGCTCCTCGGCGTCGGGATATTCCACCATGAAGGTGGCCTTCCAGTTGCTGCCGTCGGGAATCAGCGGATTGTAGGCAGCCAGCTCGTCGTCGATGCCCGAGCGCTCGAAGATGCGCTCGGCACGCAGCATTTCCTGCACCTGGTAGAGCATGGTCAGCCGGTCTTCGAAGTACAGCCCGGCGTGCTCGCCCAGCCGCACCTGGCGGCTCTTCTTGTGCGCCATGACCTGTTGGCGCAGCTCTGCACGCTTCTCGGCGTAATCCTCCAGGCTATAGAGGTCGTCTCGGGTGAGCTTTCTCATCAGATGTCATATTCCATAGGCGTAGCGCAGCAGGCTCAGCGGGTGCTCCGGCGCCTTGCCGTTGCGCAGACCGTTCTCGATCTGGTGGCCGGCCATCGGGCAGTCGCTGGAGTAGTGATCGGCGGCAAGCTTCTCGACTCGGCTCACCACCGGCTTGGCCAGCTTCATCGAGATCTCGTGATACTCGCTCTTCACCGCATAGGTGCCGTCGTGCCCCGAGCAGCGCTCGATCATGTCGAGCTGAGTGTCCGGCACGAGCTGCAGCACATCGCGAGTCTTGGGACCCAGATTCTGCACCCGCAGGTGACAAGGCACGTGGTAGGCCACCTTGCCCAGGGAGCTCTTGAACTCGGTGCGCAGCTTGCCCGCCTTGTGTCTCAGCATGAGATATTCGAAGGGGTCGAACATGGCGGCGCGCACCTTGGCCACCTCGGGGTCGTCCGGAAACATCAGCGGCAGCTCCTGCTTGAACATCAGCACGCAGGAGGGCACCGGCGCCATGATGTCCCAGCCCTCGTCCACCAACCGCGCCAGCACCGGGATGTTGGCCTCCTTGGCGCGAGCCACGGCCTCCAAGTCCCCCAGCTCCAGCTTGGGCATGCCGCAGCACTGCTCCTTGTCCACCATCCGAACCGGGATGTCGTTGTGCTCCAGGACGGCCACCAAGTCCTCGCCGATGTGCGGCTCGTTGTAGTTGCCGTAGCAGGTGGCAAAAAGAGCCACCCTACCCTGGGTCCCCTCGGTGGGCTCGCCTTTCAGCGCCCGCGGCGTGCGCCGCTTCATGCGCTTGCGCAATGTGTCGCTGTGGTAGTCCGGCAGCACCGCCTGCGGATGCACCCCCAGCACCTCGTGAAGCACCTTGCGCGCCCCGGAAGAGCGGTTGGCGGTGTTGACCAGGCTCACCACCACCGGGATACCGGCCAGTCTGCCTACGGTATCGGTCGAGGTCAGGATCTTGTCTCGTCCCTTGGTCTGGCCGCTGCGATATTTGACCGCCTTGGCCCGCAGCATCAGATGAGGGAAGTCGATGTTCCACGGATGGGGTGGCACATACGGGCACTTGGTCATGAAGCACATGTCGCAGAGGTAGCAGTGATCCACCACTTCCCAATAAACGGAGCGTGGCACGGCGTCCAGCTCCATGGACTCCGAGGCGTCTATGGCGTCGAACAAGGTCGGAAACGCATGGCACAAATTGAAGCAGCGGCGACAGCCGTGACACAGGTCGTAGACCCGTTCCAGCTCCCTGAAGAGCGCAGCCTGGTCATAGAACTCCTCGCTCTTCCAGTCCAACGGGTGACGCGTGGGTGCATCGCCACGCTGTGTGCCGGCTGCTTCAGGTTGATCGGACGCTGACATGACGCCTCCCCGTTTGAGGCCCAGCTGCCTGGGCTTGCGTGCGGCTCGCTGAGGCAGGCCTGTGATCGGCCGCAGCTCGCGATGGGGCTCCCGGCCCGAGAACGGCTACGCCACGCCGGGAGCGGCAGGCGGGACGGCTCTCACCGCCCCACCCGGGCGCGAGATCAGCCTTCCAGATTGTCCAGGGCCTTCTGGAATCGGTTGGCGTGAGAGCGCTCGGCCTTCGCCAGCGTCTCGAACCAGTCGGCGATCTCGTCGAAGCCCTCGTCGCGGGCCTCCTTGGCCATGCCTGGGTACATATCGGTGTACTCGTGGGTCTCACCCGCGATAGCGGCCTTGAGATTCTCCGAGGTGCCACCCATCGGCAGGCCGGTGGCGGGGTCGCCGCTGGCCTCCAGATACTCCAGGTGGCCGTGCGCGTGCCCGGTCTCGCCGTCTGCGGTGGAGCGGAACACGGCTGCCACGTCGTTGTAGCCCTCGACATCTGCCTTCTGGGCGAAATACAGGTAGCGGCGGTTCGCCTGGGATTCCCCGGCAAATGCTGCCTTCAGATTCTCCTCGGTCTTGGTATCTTTCAGTGACACGACGATATCCTCCTGAATACTGTCTGGTAGGACCTGCGCAGCAGGCGGTGAAGATTTAGATTAAGTCTAAATCCTGAGCTAACTCTATATGCAGACTGGCTTAGATGTCAACTGTGGGCAGACCTGGAGCACCTACCCCAACGCATTGTAGGGCAGCTTGCACGGCGCGAGGTTGATCCTGCGCAGCAAAGTCTGCCGCACGGCCGCGGTCGCCCTCTGTTTGCCCTCTCCGATTGACCCTCGGGCCGGCCGTGGGCTAACTTAGCCAATGGCCTTGCGAGTCGGCGAGTATGTCCAACAAGAAGACCCCACCTCTGAATTTCGAGAGTGCCATGCAGGAGCTCGAGGCGCTGGTGGAGCGTATGGAAAAGAGCGAGCTCTCCCTGGAAGATTCGTTGCGGGATTTCGAGCGTGGAGTTGAGCTCACCCGCCTGTGCCAGCAGGCGCTGCGAGACGCCGAGCTCAAGGTCCAGATGCTGGTGGACAAGGACGATGAGCCGCAGACGGCGGACCTCGACTCCGCCGGGGAGTCCTGAGTCATGCCCCTAGCCGATCTGCTGAGCGAGGCGCAAGTGCGGGTGGAGCAATCCCTGGAGCGCTGGCTGCCTGGCGCCGAGATTCATCCATCCGACCTCCATCGGGCGATGCGCTATGCCGCCATGGCTGGAGGGAAGCGCATTCGACCCACGCTGGTCTACGCCACGGGTGCCGCCCTGGGCGCGAGGAGCGCGGCACTGGACGGCCCCGCCTGTGCGGTGGAGATGATCCACACTTATTCGCTGATACACGACGACTTGCCGGCCCTGGACGATGACGACCTACGCCGCGGCGTGCCCACCTGCCACAAGGTGCATGGCGAGGCCATCGCGTTGCTGGCAGGCGACGCCCTGCAATCACTGGCATTCTATGTGCTCGCCCATGACCCGGACATCGCCGTCGATGCCGGCAGACGCCTGCTCATGGTCGAGCAGCTGGCGGCAGCCAGCGGCTCCCGAGGGATGGCCGGCGGTCAGGCCATAGACCTGGGCGCAGTGGGCAGAACCCTGAACATCGTGGCGCTGGAGGACATGCACATCCACAAGACCGGGGCGCTCATTCGTGCCAGCGTGCACCTGGGCGCGCTGAGCGCGAATTGCGCCGACGCGCGCACCCTGGAGTATCTGGACCACTATGCCAAGTGTATCGGGCTGGCCTTCCAGATTCAGGACGACGTCCTGGATGTGGCGGGGGACACTCAGACGCTGGGCAAGACCCAGGGTGCAGATGAGGCCCGCAACAAGCCTACCTATCCGGCCCTGCTCGGACTCGCGGCGGCCAGGGCCCGGGCGTTGGAGCTACACGACGAGGCCCTGGCCGCGCTCGAGGGGCTAGGGCCGGCGGGAGACCCACTGCGCTGGATAGCGCGCCACATCATCGAGCGGGTCCGTTGAGGCTGCCTTGATCGACCCCGCGCCAGCGTGGGTAGTCTGCCTGCCAAGGGCGAAAAGCCCTGCCCGTGCCGTATCATCTTGCCTGGGATTGTCCAACTGCATTAGAGTCCGAGCGCGTCTGGCAAACTCAATATGGCCGCCTGCTACACACTGCGCGTCGTTTCAGACTTCGCCTCCGCTCATACGCTGCGCGACTACCCCGGCCAGTGCAGTCGCATGCACGGCCACAACTGGAAGCTGGAGGTAGAGGTGCGCGCGCGGGTGCTCGACGGCTTGGGCATGGCGGTGGACTTCAAGGTGGTGAAACGGGCGGCCAAGTCCCTGACCGACCAGCTCGACCATCGGTATCTCAACGACATTTCACCGTTCGACGTGCAGAACCCTACGGCGGAGAACATTGCGGCCTGGCTGTTTCACGGGCTGGCGCGGAACCTGAACAACGATCAGGTGGCGGTCACCGCAGTCACCCTGTGGGAGACCGAGCGCGCCTGCGTGCGCTACACCGAGGACGCGGCGGACTGATCCGACGGTCCGGAAGCCCGGCGGCGTGCGGGGCGGCCCGCGCGACCGACCCCCAGAGGCTTGCTGCAAGAGGATTCCCGAGAATGAGCGAGATTTCCGCATCCATCGCCGACGTGCAGGGCTCTCCCGATCTGCGCCGCCTGCCCATCGACAAGGTCGGCATCAAGGAAATCCGCCATCCGGTGCGGGTGAGCGACCGCACCGGCGGCGAGCAGCACACCATTGCCACGTTCAACATGTACGTGGATCTGCCCCACAACTTCAAGGGCACCCACATGTCGCGCTTCGTAGAGATCCTGAACAAGCACGAGCGCGAGATCACAGTGAAGTCATTCAAGGACATGCTGGCAGAGATGACGACGGCGTTAGAGGCGGAGTCCGGCCATGTCGAGATGTCGTTCCCCTACTTCGTGACCAAGCAGGCGCCGGTATCCGGGGTGAGCAGCCTCATGGACTACGAAGTGTGCTTCCTCGGCGAGCGCATCAGCGGTCGCAGCAAGATCTCGATCAAGGTCGTAGTGCCGGTGACCAGCCTATGCCCTTGCTCCAAGGAGATCTCCGAGTACGGCGCCCACAATCAGCGCTCCCACGTCACCGTCAGCGTGGAGGCTCATGGCTTCATGTGGATCGAAGACGTCATCGACCTGGTGGAGGGCGAGGCCTCCTGCCAGCTCTATGGACTCCTGAAGCGCCCGGACGAGAAATACGTAACGGAGCGGGCCTACAACAATCCTAAGTTCGTCGAAGACATGGTGCGGGACGTGGCGGCGCGCCTGAATCAGGACGAGCGTGTGGATGCCTACGTGGTGGAATCGGAGAACTTCGAGTCCATCCACAACCACTCCGCCTATGCCATGATCAAGCACCGCAAGGCGACTAGTGGCGCAGCTTGAGGCGCAGGGACGCTCCGTCGCGCGCCATCTGGACTCGTCCGAGGAAGGACATGCCGAGCAGTATCTCCTTCGGATGCCCACCCTCCAGGACCACGGCCTCCACGTCGCGCAAGACGATTTCGCCCACCGCCACCTTGTCCAGCACGACCCGATAGCCGCGCTCGACGCCTGAGGCGGTCGCCACGCTTCCGGGCCGTCCGTTGAGGCGATATTGCAGGCCCAGGCGCTTGGCCTCGGCCGCGCTCATGGCGATGGTAGTAGCCCCGGTATCCACCAGCAGGGTCACGGGCAAGCCATTGATCGTGCCCGAGGTCCTGAACATACCGCTGCGGTCTGCCCACAGCTGGGCCGTGCTCTCGCGGGGGCCCGCAAAGCTCCCCGCGATGTGGCTGCCCAGAGTCAGGGTGACGCGTCGACCATTGCGCTCCAACACGGCCTCGCTGCTATTGGCGGAAATGAGCCTAACGCCCTCCGGACTGGTCTGGCCCACGCCGAGCACTCGCTGGTGGCCGTCGATGCTCACGACCGCCTTGTCCTTGAACAGGCCCAGCACTACCATGGCCGTGGCCGCCCAGGCGGCGCGGCCCGCAAAGATGGTCACAAGCATTCCGATCAAGACGCGATACATGCCAGCCTCCGCGCGCCGGGCGCAGCGCCTATGATGCCACAGGCCCCGCTCCCACCGGACCCGTTGCAGTGCGGCCTGCAAGTGAGACCCGATGAAGCCCATTCGAATCTTCCGACACATCGACTGCGAAGGACCGGGCTACCTGGCCGAGGTGCTCGACCGCAAGGGAGTGCCCCACGAGCTGATTGCCATCGACCTAGACGAGCCGGTCCCGGCTAACCTGGACGACGTCTCGGCCCTGGTGTTCATGGGCGGCCCGATGAGCGTCAACGACGCTCTCCCGTGGATCGCCGAGGAGCTGGCTCTGATCAGGCGGGCGGCGAGCCTGGGGCTACCGCTGTTGGGCCATTGCCTCGGCGGACAGCTCATCAGCAAGGCCTTGGGGGCGGACGTGCGCGCCAATCCCGTCCAGGAGATTGGATGGCATTCGGTACGGCCGGTACGCTCCACCGGATCCGAGGAATGGCTGAAGGACCTGCCCGCCAGCTTCGAGGCCTATCACTGGCACGGTGAGACCTTCGACCTTCCGGCGGGCGCCGTCCCACTGCTGGCGAGTCGCTACTGTGCCAACCAAGCCTACGCCCTCGGCAATGTCCTGGCCTTTCAATGCCACATCGAAGTGACCGAGGCGATGGTCCGCGAGTGGGCGAGGCGCTACGCCGCCGAGATCGCCGAGCCCACGGAGAGCGTGCAGGATGCCGCCGCCATGACCGTGGACCTCGAGCGACGCGCCGGCATCCTCAATCGGCTCGCCGACATGCTGTACGAGCGCTGGCTGGCCGGTCTGAGCGTGGTCTGATTCCGCATTCCATTCCCCGGAGACCGAGGCAAGCATCGTGAATCTCGAGCTCATCAGCTTCAAGGTATGTCCCTTCGTCCAACGCGCCGTCATCACCCTGCGTCACAAGCATGCAGCCCATGACGTCACCTATATCGATATGGAGCAGCCGCCGGCGTGGCTCAAAGAGATCTCCCCCTTCGGCAAGGTCCCTCTGCTGCGCGTGGATGAGGAGACTGTAGTGTTCGAGT
>Ga0307417_10000737_pt1 | contig 13303 bp, 11 predicted proteins | sample SalMarWE160210MG_2_FD_202514 | JGI IMG/M metagenome (GOLD analysis project Ga0307417, IMG submission 202514) | Salt marsh sediment microbial communities from the Plum Island Ecosystem LTER, Massachusetts, United States - WE1602-10 | ecosystem: Environmental > Aquatic > Marine > Intertidal zone...
ACGCGCCCATGGAGATGACCCACTTCGGCTCGGACATCTGGTCGTATACCTGACGCAGCACCGGCGCCATCTTCTGCGACACGCGGCCCGCGACGATCATCAGATCCGCCTGGCGTGGCGAAGCCCGGAAAACCTCCATGCCGAAGCGAGCTAGGTCGTTGTGGGCAGCCCCGGTCGCCATCATCTCGATGGCACAACAAGCGAGCCCAAAGGTCGCAGCCCACATGGATCGGGTCCGGGTCCAGTTGATTGCGGCCTCGTAGGTGGTAAGGAGGAACCCCGAGGGACCGGATCTATGCGCCATCTATGCCGCTTCCTCCCCCGAGTCACCACCGACGACAGACTCGGTCGGTGCAACTACCCGACGGTAACGCTGCCGCTGGGCCACGTTCCAGTCGAGAGCTCCTCGCTTCCAGACGTAGACCAGGGTCTCGATCACCAGCGCCACGAAGACGCCCATGGCCCCGATACCTGCCCAGCCGAATTCCTGCCAGCGAACCGCCCACGCAAACAGGAAGATGATCTCCACATCGAAGATGACAAAGAGCATCGCCACCAGATAGAACTTGACCGGGAACCGCTGGGCCGGCTCTTGGAGAGGGACGATGCCGCACTCGTAGGGAGCGAGTTTCTCAGGGGTGGGCTTCTTGGGAGCCACCAGCCGCGAGATGGTGAGGCTGATGACCGCGAACCCTGCGGCCACGACGAAGGCGATCGCGATCGGCAGATAGTCGGACAATGTCATTGCTCAGCAACTCCTTCCGGCTCGCAAGACTAGGAATCTCTCCACGGCCATACAAAGCTAGTCCGCTGCGTCACAGCCTATTGGCGGCGCGCCGGGAGTGTTGACGGCGGACCGAGACGAGTGCGGGCCGTCAGCGCTCCAGGACTTTCTCCGTCCCCTGACGCCGGCGGGCCGCGATCGCGTCGGCGAGGCGCGCTGCATCTCTGCCCACACCGTTCACCTGCCCTGAGGAGAACGAGGAGGTGAATATGAGGCCAACAAAGAACAGACCGGGGCTGGCGGGTACAACGCCAAACTCGTGGTCAGGGAATTGACCGGCAACCAGGTGCTTGTCGATCCAGGTGAAGCCGGGTGTGTAGCCGACCGCCCACACCACCGCGGCAACATCGAGGACTGTCCCGTCGTCGAGCACCGGTCGACCCCCACGAACGCCGGTGGTGCGACCGACGTGCTCCACCCCGGCCGCCCGCACATCTACCGGCCTGGTCCGGACCAGCGGTGCGCCATGTGTCCCGATCTTGGCTCGGATACGTCTGCCCACCGGGTTGGTGACCCTGAAGAGCCGGTGAAACACGAATCCGTTTACGATCCGCGATGCAACGTGTCTCCCGAACGCTCCCTCGATGTTGAAGGGCACGTGCCCGGGGAAGCGGCCCGAGAGCCAGACGCGACGACCCCCGGCGCGGGCCAGGTCGAGCGCGATCTCCGCCCCCGAGTTCCCTGCGCCAACCACCAGCACATCGCCCGCTGGAAGCTGCTCGGGGCGGTGGTACTCGGAGGAATGCATCTGGAAGATGGAAGGATCGAGTTCGACGCTGAGTGACGGAACCTCGCCGACCTGGAGGTCGCCCATCGCCACCACTACGTTGTCGGCCTCGATGACCTCGTCGCCGCCGGCGACCAAGTAGCGGCCGTCGTGCCGGGAGAGACGATCGACCCGGAAACCAAGCCGGACCGGAAGCTGGAAATGAGCGGCGTACGCCTCCAGGTAATCCGCCATCTCGTCCTTGGTCGGGTAGTAGGAAGGCGGAGCCGGGAACGGCAAGCCGTCCAATCCGTCGTAACGAGCGGGCGTGAAGAGACGCAGGCTGTCCCAACGGTTTCGCCAAGAGTCGCCGATTCGCTCGGCGCCGTCGACGATCACGTGATCTAAACCGTTACGGGAGAGGTGGTATCCCATCGACAAGCCTGCCTGGCCCGCCCCGATTACCAGCGTATCGATGCGATGTGTCCCGTTTGGTGTGTTGAATTCCGGCGCGACCATGAGCTCCTCCTCGTGTTGTGGTGCTCGAGGACAACGTACGGCGCACACCGACGTCGTTCATCGGGAGGATCGCGGTTTTCCTTTCGGGCCGGCATGGGTGGGATTACCCACGGGGCATGCCGGCGCGGCTACAGCAGGTCGTGCTCGTAGGCCCAGGCGGTCGCCGCCGTCCGGGAGGGGACCGCCAGCTTGGCGAGAATATTGGCAACGTGCCGATCAACCGTCTTGACGGCAATGAACAGCCGGTCAGCGATCTCCCGATTCGTCTCTCCCCTGGCGACCAGGGCGAGGATCTCCAGCTCGCGATCGGTGAGCGGATGCGCCCGAACGATCCCACCGCGCAGTTGCCGTAACGCCGTCACAGCCGGCCCGGCTCCGAGGTCGAGAAACGCCTGCTCGGCGGCATCAAGCTCGCGCCTGGCCGTGTCCTCATCGCCCATCCGCCGGCAAGCCAACCCGATGAGAACACGGGTGCGGGCCGCCTCGTAGGGAACCCGCAACACCTGCCAGGCGTCGTACGCCCTGCGGAGATGAGCGAGCCCCGCGTCGGCGTCTCCGCGGTCGAGCATGACCGCACCCAACGCCAGCTGTGCCTCGGCACGCCACGCAGACGTCCCGTAGACACCGGCCAGCCTCTCCAGATCCTTGGCCGCCGCCGCGGCCGAGTCCATGTCGCCGGCCTTCAGCATCACCTCGACATAGGCAGGGAAGAGACGGCACCGGTCGACGTCGTCGCGAGCCTCGGTAATGAGACGGCGCATCATGGCCACGGCCTGTTCGACCCGACCTTGCTGGAGACGAAGCAGTGCCAACCCGGGCTGCGGATCCCGCCCCCACTCGGTAGCTCTCCCGTAGAACTCCTCAGCAGCCGTCTCGTCCCCGGTCATGCGGCTGATTTCACCGAGCTGGTACAGCGGTTCCCCGGTCGCCATCTGATCGGTCGCTCCCTGGAAGCGCTCACAGGCGCGCAGCGCTTCCGCAGCGGCGAGAGACCAGTCGCCGTGCCGGCGCAGCAGATGCGAGCGGTGGGTAAGACACTGGCCGTTGAACGTCAGCATGCCCTGCTGCTGATCGCACCACCGGGTCAGAGCATCCGTCCATTCCTGAGCACGCTGGAACTCTGAGATCGTCTCGCATGCTTCAATCAACGAGCAGTACACGGTCCCGGCGACGGTGGGTGTCAGCTCCCCCGACACCACCGACACCATGGCTTCATCCAACAGCAACATCCCGCCGGCCACGTTGCCGATCCGCACCTGCGCCCTCCCGGCGTTGTTGAGGCCGAGCGCCACCAAATCGGCATCGCCGCCCTTTGTCCCGAACGCCACGGCCCGCATCGCGGTCTCGTAGCTCGCCGCATAGTCGCCATCGATGGCGACTTGACGGAACGACTCCACAGCGAGCAGATACCCGTTGATCGGGTGATCGGCGGGCAACGATTCCATGAGCCGTTGGGACCGGCCCACCCATCCATTCGCCTGAGCCATCTCACCACGCGTGAACAAGGTGAAAGCACTCCAGAACCCGCACCGTGCTGCGCCCGCCGGATCGCCCCCGTCGAGGTATAGCTGATATGCCCTGTTGAGCGCCGACAGACTGATCTCGGTGCTACCCATCAGGTAAGCGACCATCGCCCACTCGGCCAGATCATCCGCAAGGAGCGGTCCCTCTCGGTCGGCGTCGGTAAACGCATCCATCGCCTCATCCCAAGCAAGCCGCGCCACCGCGGAACGGGCGATCGCAAGCGAGCCGCTGTCGTTCATCCGCGTGACTCTATCGGGCGCATCCGCTTGTCACCGCCGACGCGTTCGAGTTCGCCCTGGAACCGGCGATACCACCGGGCACGGCCGCAGCCATGCAGGCGTTGTCAGGCGGCCGACGGCTCTCGCCGGGCGCACAGGCCGATCCACCCTTGCTCCACGACGTCGACAGCGACGAGCGCTGCCCCGTGCACAGACCGTTTACAGCGCAGAAGACAACAAAACCCCAGCCCTCTTTCACACCCCACCGGAGCTGTGGAGCCGATAACCCGCGCAGGACGGCGCTCCCCTCTATAGAGTCCCTGACGATGACCGACTCGGAGCCTCTGCGACGCACATCGATGCGCTCCTTCTTCGTCGTGTGGGCAGGACAACTCGTCTCGATCACAGGGACGACGATGTCTGCGTTCGGTCTCCAGCTCTTTGTGTACTCCGAGACCGGGTCGGTCACGCGGCTGACCTTTGTCGCTCTCGCCGCCACCATCCCCGCCGTTGTCCTGGCCCCCGTTGCCGGTTCGGTCGCGGACCGACTCAACCGGCGGTTGGTGATGCTGGCGTCGGACACCCTGGGGGGCATAGCAACCATGGGTCTGTTCTGGCTACACGTCACCGGGAACCTACAGATCTGGCACATCTACGTCGCGGCCCTCGCCGGCTCAGTCGCCAACACGTTTCAAGAGCCGGCCTGGCAGGCGTCCATCCCGGTTCTGGTTCCCAAGGCACAACTCGCCAGGGCCAACGGGCTCGTTCAGCTCAACCAGGGTGTGTCGATCGTCCTCGCCCCGGCTATGGCGGGAGCACTGCTGGCTACGTTCGGTCTCGGAGGAGTACTGATCGCCGACACCGTCTCGTTCCTCGCGGGTGTCGGGACACTCGCGGCGGTGCGTTTCCCGCCGTTCCGCGCCAGAGACACCGGAGCCCGGTCGGTGCGGGACGATGCCAGCTTTGCCTGGCGCTACCTGCGTGAGCGGCCCGGTCTGTTCGGGTTGTTGTGGATCTACAGCGGTGTCAACTTCATGCTCTCGATGACCAACGTGCTCATCATCCCGCTCATCTTGTCCTTCTCGACGGAGGCCACGGCGGGGACCATCCTGTCGCTGGCCGGGTTCGGGGCGGTTGTAGGGAGTGTCGCAGTTGGTGCTCTCGGTGTCCCCAAGCGTCTACTCCCCACCATCATGGGTGGCATATTCCTGACAGGGATCATCCTCGTCCTCGGCGGCAGCCGGGCTTCGCTGGCCATCATCGGCACCGCGACAGTGTTGTTGCTGTTGCTCAACCCGATCGTCAACAGCGCCAGCCAGGTGATCTGGCAGACCAAGGTCGAGGAAGGAGTCCAGGGGAGGGTCTTCTCGCTACGGCGGATGATCGGCCAGGCGGTGTCACCAATGGCGATCCTGCTTGCGGGACCTCTTGCCGACCACGCCTTCGAGCCACTCCTCGCCCCCGATGGGGGGCTCGCAGGCAGCGTCGGTGCACTGATCGGGGTCGGCCCGGGCCGGGGCATCGGCTTGCTGTATGTCGTCGCTGGTCTCGGGACCATGGTGCTGGCGGTGGTGGGATGGTCCCGTCGGCACATCCGCAACATCGAGACCGAGCTGCCCGATCTGGCCGGGCGCGATTGATCGCCGGACGCGCGGGGTCCCCGGTACCCTGACCGGGTGACCGCTTCCCCACACATCGGCACACTGCGCGAAACGCCGCTACACGCCGCTCTGAAGCAGTGGTGTGCGGAGCCGGGAGATCGGTTCGAGGTAGCCGTCGACCGGTATGTCGTCGATGTGGTCCGCGACGATCTCCTCATCGAGATCCAGACGAGCGGGTTCTCCTCGATGCGCAAGAAGCTGAGCCGGTTGCTCGAGCTCGACCATCACGTGCTCGTGGTCCACCCGATCCCCGTAACCAAGACGATCGTCAGGCTTGGCACCGAGGGCGAGGTACTCGGCCGGCGCCGGTCGCCAAGACACGGCAGCATGCTCGACGTGTTTGCGGAGCTGGTGGCCATTCCCGAGCTCATCGCCCATCCCGGTCTCGAGATCCGGTTGGTGCTCACCATCGAGGACGAGTACCGGGCCCATGACCCGGAGCGCGCCTGGCGACGGAACGGCTGGGTGGTTCAGGAGCGCCGCTTGGTCGAGATCGACGACGTCGTCGATCTGCGCGGTCCCGACGACCTTGCTGCGCTACTGCCCGCCGACCTCCCCGATTACTTCACCACCGCGGATGTCTCACATCGGACCGGGTGCTCTCGGCGTACGGCCCAGCAGATGACCTACTGCTTGCGCAAGCTTTCCGTTGTCGAGATGACCGGCAAGCAGGGCCGATCGATCGAGTACCGACGCGTCCAGGCGTAGCGGGTTTCATTTGAGCAGCGGGTCCGGGGCGATCTTGACGATGCGCTCGACGGCTCCGTAGATGCGCTCCGAGAGGCCCCGCTCCTCCGGCTCGAGAAGGTTGGCCATCACCTTGAGCGCCCACTCCATCAGCGGCCGGCTCCTCATCCCCAGGAACGTGAACGTCCTCATCATGGTCGGGTGACCAATAACCATGACAAAACGGCGGGCCACCCGTTGGTAGTCGTCGAAGATGTCGTCGAGCTCCTGGGTGTATCCCTGGAGCACCGCCGGGTTCCCGGTGGCGATGGCGTCTGCGACGTAGCCGGCGGCCATCCGCCCCGTTTCGTAGGCGTAGTCGATACCCTCGCCGTTGAACGGATTGACCGCACCGATTGCGTCGCCGACTGCCACCCAGTTGCGACCAAAGCGCGGCTCCACCGACAGTGACATCGGCAGCTTGCCACCGATCGGCTGTCGTACCAGCGACTCATCATCCAGTTCCCAGTAGCCGGGCAAACCGGCAACATACGCCTCGAGCAACTCGGAGGTGTTGAGACCCTTCCAACCCTGAAACGAGGAGACAACACCGGCGCCGATGTTTATCTCCCCGTCGCCGAGCGGGAACACCCATCCGTATCCCGGCATCGACTTGCCGGTGCGGTCCTTGATCTCGAGCTGGCTCTCGATGTACGCATCCTGCGAGTTCGGCGACCTCCAGTATCCGCGCACCGCCAGCCCGAACGGGTAGTCCTTGCGCCGCCGGGTGCCGAGCTTGCGCCCGAACCGGGACAGCGAGCCGTCGGCGACAACGACATACTTCGGGGTGACCACCTCGTCGTCCTCTCCACGACGCCGCAACGTCACCGACGTGAGATCCCCCGCGTCGAGGTTGGGAACGGCTTCGGCGCCGGAGACGACCACAGCACCCTGCTTCTCGGCGAGGGCAGCGACCTGCATGTCGAGGTCGCTGCGGCGCACCACCGCACCCCAATTGGGGTAGATGGTGTGCTCCGGCCACGGCATTTCGAGACGGACATCTCCTGCATAGGCGCGCAACCCGATGATCCGGTGGTGCCCGTTGAAGTCGAATCCCATATCGATGAGTTGTCGCACCGCCCGGGGCGTGAGCCCGTCACCGCAGGCCTTCTCACGCGGGTAGTGCTTCTTCTCGGCGATCAGCACCGAGAGCCCGCGCCGGGCCAGCCAGTACCCGGCGGCGGCACCACCCGGGCCACCACCGACAACGAGCACATCAGGATTCGTCATAGGCAGGCGAGCCTACCCGCTTCCGGCGTACCTAATGCCTGCATGTCGGCACCGTCTACGCACGAACGGAAGGCGATCAGCCGCCGGCGGCGGTGAGGCCGCAGTTTGCCTCTTCGGTGATGGGGTCGGCGCCGCCAAAGGCAACGCGCTCATATAAGACAACCGATGCAATCTGCTGGTCGGTGAGGGCGCCACTAAATGAGGGCATGGGTGCCCCCGAGAAGCCGAGCACCGGTTTATTCGTATCGCCGTAGGTCGGGTTCGGCCATGCCGCGGAACCCGTGGTGACCCAGGTGATTTGATCGGTGCAGGCAGAGAAGGTCTGGAGCACGGCGCCGCCGTTGAACGCCGGGCCCACCCCGCCGCTGCCGTCTGCGCTGTGGCAGGCGACGCACTTCTGGGTGTACGTGGCCATGCCCTGGGTGAAGAAAACGCTGCCGCTGCCACTGCAGGATTGCGTCTCACCGCTGACCGGGTTGACCGCCAGTTTGCCGGAGGCACCACAGTTGGGTCCGTTGGGAGCGAAACCTGCGTAGAGCAGGGCGATCATGGGGATGATGACGAAGGAGGCCGCTAGCCAGCGCGGGAACCCGGCAAGAACCCGTTCCGGTTCCTGTTCCGCCTGCGGCTCGGTCGTCTCCGCCGGCTCTGCCGCGTCCGCGGGTGTGCCCGCGGCCGGGGCGGTGGAAGGAGTCGGAGCTCCGGCCGACGGAGCTGCGGCCGAGGATACGGCCGAAGCCTCGCTGGGTGCCCCTTCCGGGCTCAGCCCCATCTCCGCCAGTACTTCATCGAGAGGTCTGCCTTCGCGCTTGGCCTTTGCGGCCGCCGAACGGCGCAACAACTTGTCGGGGAGCTTGCCGGCGCCGGCTTCCGCGGCGGGTGCAGCAGGAGCCGCCGGAGCCGCAGCCTCGGGCGGAGCAGGTGCGGCGGGAGCGGGAGCCGCAGCCTCGGGCGGAGCGGGTGCTGCCGGAGCCGGTGCTGCCGGAGCGGGTGCGGCAGGAGCCGCAGGAGCCGCACCGCCTGCCCAACCGGCGACAAGTGCCTCGACGGCAATGCCCTGTGACGCAGCACGCGCCTTGGCGGCGCGCTCGAGCAGCGCTGCGGGGACACCGGTTTGTTCCGCGACTTGATTCAGCTGTTCATCCATTACTTAAACCCGTTGACATAGGTGGCTAGGGCATCTAGCTCATCGGCCGAAAGGTAATCGTAGGAAGGCATCGTCGACCATGGCCTGTCCGTGCGAGGGTTGGCCAGATGGTCGACCGTCGTCCCACCGCGAGCCGCCAGGTGCATCAGGTCGGGCCCCATCCGGGCTACGCCCAGGAGAACGGGCTCCTCGTGGGCATAGTCTCCCGCTTCCGACACCGGCCCCAAACCGACATCGGTGACGATCGGACGCACCGACTGGGTGTGACAGTACATGCAACCCTCGCGGATGTAGATGTCGCGCCCGATGGCGGCGTCGCTGCCGGCCGCATACAGATGGGCGTCGTCGGCAAGGATGGTCGGAGTCGCCGCGTCACTGTCGAGCGAGGGAAGGAACACTACGAGCAGGAAAGTGCCGATGCCTACTGCGAGGGCAAAGATGCCGACCCGGAGCGCGGTAGGCGTCTCGTCTGCGCCCACCGCCAACTCATCGTTGACTTCCTGACCGCCTGCATCCAACTGGGGATCGGCAGCGAGCACGTCGCTCCGGTTGTCGGCAAGGAACCACGCCGTCGTCGCGTAGGAAACGAGCAGCGCCTGAGCGACGGCGTAGATCATCAGGCCGACCATGCGAACGATGGCAAAACCGTAGTTCCACATCGCATCGGCGGTGTTCTCCCAACCGTTGCCGGCGGCGACCACACCGCCCGCATCGCTCCCCGCCCAGGTGAAACCGGTGACGACGCCACCAATGAGCATGGCGAATCCGGCCACGGCCAGACCGAGCACCGTCAGCCGGCCATGCCAGCGTTGCACCCGAACGGCGTCGGCCGTCACCATTGGCGGCGCGACATGGAACACGTAGGCGAACAGCCAGGCACTGAAGGCGCCGAGAACGGCGATCAGCTCGACGCCGTACACCCAATCGGTGAAACCGACGATGCCTCCCGACGCCCGCAAAGCTGATGCGAGGTTGAGCACGGGGAGAGCGGCAAACAGGCCGAGGCCGAGGTAGACGAGGTTGAGCGAGTAGCGGTCCTTAGCGGCCACCTCGTCACGCCGGCCTCGCAGGAATGTCATGACGTCGGCGACGATGGTCGCCACCGGGAGCAGCAATGCCATCGAGAACATGACACCGATGGTCTGCAACCAATTCGGTATCGCGGTGTACGTCAACTCGGCCGAGCCCGTCATGGCCCACGCGGCGCCGAGACCCCAGAATCCGACGACGGACATTCGGGTTGGCTTGAACGTGGTCAGGCCGACCAGACGCGGAACGAGGAAGTAGACGACACCGACACCTGCAGAAGCCGCCCACAATCCCATGATGCCTGCGCGGTAGAACGCAGCCAGGACCGCGGTGTTGATCCCGTGCAGCGCCGGTGGCTGCGAATAGACGATCGTCGCCAACAGAGTCAGCATGTTGAGATTGCCGATGATGTGGAGACCAACGAGCGACAAGACCGATGCGAGGATGAACCACTCGGCCGGGCTGCGCTCCCGATCGTTGCGCTTGGCGATGGTGCGTGCGATTGAATGCGCCGTAGCCGCGAGCCCGAGCAGCACGATGAGGTCGGCCAGCGGTGGGGCCTCGAGGTAGCGCAAACCTTCGCTCGATCCCGCCAGGATGCCAAGACCGCCGATCGCATACCCGATCGACAACAAGAAGAAACCGATCTTGGCGATGATCGGATCGGTAAGCACCTCACCGACGAGCCGGGGCACCGCGTAGTACATCGCACCGATGAGCCCGAGCGTTAGCCAGCCGTAGAGCAGAAAATGGACCGCGGCGGGGCGGAGCCGGCCGTACGACAGCCAGTTCGATCCGCTGAGCAGGTCGGGTGAGACGTATTGCACGCTGGCGATCGCCAGCATTGCCACACCGACGATGAGGAAGACGAGCGACGCCCAGAGGTGGTAGCGAGCGACGCTCTGTGAGGAAGCGGCGGGTGACACGACGCCCGCGCTGTCGTCTTGCGAAACTTCGGCGGTCACCGTTCCCTAGACCCTTCCTCTTTCGGCGCTCGATCGTGCTGCGACGCGGGCAGAATAGCCAGATCGCTCCGACATTCCCGAAATCCAAATCCGCCTGCTCGACGATTCTCCATACATGGAACGGGCGGCACTGTAATCGCCCGATACGTGTGGTGAGAGGACCATCCGACAATCTGTCGGGCGAGCAGCGGCGAGAATGCGGCACGCCCCGTTCGAGCGCACTATGGTGCGGTCGCCAGGGGCCGGTAGGCGCCCGGGCAAAGCCGCCTAGGCTTACAATACGCGCCGTCTTGAAGAGACAAACCGGGACCATTGATGGCTGAACCGAGAGACAAGAACTTCGTCCGAGGCATCATCGCCATCGGTGTCGGTGTCCTGCTGACGCTGGCCGGAGCTCTTTGGGCGCACTTCACCGGAGCGGACGAAGTCAACAGCGTCGGCCAGAAGATCTACACGCTCTTCCCCAGAGGATGGGCGTATGTGCTCCTCGGACAGCTCGTATCGATCGGCGGAGTATTCGTGGCCCTCGGAGGCGTCACGTTGGCCTTCCTCTACGAGAAGAAGATGACCTGGGCACGTGCGGCCATCGGCGCTTTCCTGTTCACGGCTTCGATGATCATCCTCTTCGGTGTGATCCCGAACCAGTGGCTCACATACGCCAGGAGCGTCTGGCAGTGGACCGACCAGAAGATCGTCGTATCGATTCCCAGCGCTTTGATCGGCGGCAATCAGGTCAGACTCTCGGCCGCGGCGCTCACGGACATCGTCAACGGTACGTATGTGGTGGTTCTCACGGCGGCGGTTGCAACCGTCATGATTCGCTATCAGAAGCGTGACGAGATCCGGGCGAGCCGCCAGCAAAAGCAGCAGGCATCCGCAGACAACACGAGCGCGTTCGGCCGACCACTGCGGAAGGTAGAGCGCTGATGGCGGGCGACCCCTGGACCGAGCTGATCCACACCCGTGACGACTATCAACTCGCCATGGTCGACGGCTCGTACCTCACCGCCGCGGTCAAGCCCAAGCAGTTTCTCCACATCAACGAGGCCGAATGCATCCTGTGCGAGGGGTGCGTCGACATCTGCCCGTGGAAATGCATCCACTATCTGTCGATGGACGCCATAGCCGAGGCGGATGGGGTCGACGACCCGCACGACGCACCGGAGAACGGCGGCTTCTTCATTGTCGACGAGGACGCGTGCACCCGGTGTGCCTTGTGCATCGACCGGTGCCCCACCGGTGTCATCTCGCTCGGCAAGTTCGCCGGGTCGGTTGCCGCACAGGCCGAGCAGTTCGACTCCAAGCCATGGGAGTACGACACCGGCGACCGGGATTGGAAGAACGGCTATATGTATGGAATCCGCTGGTAGCGGTTGAGAGATTGAGGGAGAGAACAGGTTGGCAAACGGAAACGGACGGGTAGGGCTGAAGGATCGCCTCTCCCAGACCGGTGATCGCATCCGCAACAGCCAGCTCTGGTCGAGCATATTCCGGCCTGGGTCACCGCTACGGCACGGCTATACGGACTCGCCGCGGAACCGCTCCTACGTCATCATGAACAACGTGCTCTATCACTTGCACCCGGTGAAGGTGAAGCGGCACGCCGTTCGACTCTCTTATACATTGTGTCTCGGTGGCCTCAGCTTCTTCCTCTTCATCCTGCTGACGATCACCGGCATCTTCCTCATGTTCTACTACCGGCCGACGTCGCCGCAGGCCTACCTGGACATCCAGGCTCTCTCCACCGACGTTGCCTTCGGCCAGTTGGTGAGAAACATGCACCGGTGGGGTGCCCACCTCATGGTGCTGACGGTGTTCTTACACATGGCCCGCGTCTTCTACCACGGCGCTTACAAACCACCCCGCGAGTTCAACTGGGTGGTGGGCATCGTGCTGCTGCTGCTCACCCTGCTGCTCTCCTTCACCGGCTACCTGCTCCCCTGGGACCAGCTGGCGTTGTGGGCAGTGACGGTCGGCTCCAACATGGCGGGTTACTCCCCGGTCATCGGGAGCCAGGTGTCGTTCGCCCTGGTCGGGGGGGTGCAGATCACCCCAAGCACGTTGCTGCGATGGTACGTACTGCACGTGTTGTTCTTACCGTTCATTATCGTCGTCTTCATGGCCGTACACTTCTGGCGGGTCCGTAAGGACGGCGGGATCTCGGGGCCGCTCTAATGGCGGGACTACCTGATCACATACTGCGTCGCTCCGCCGAGGCACGAGCCAAAGCGGAAGGTCGTGACGTCGAAGAGGTGTTCGCCGAGATGAAGGGGGAGGCGCCTCCCCAACCGGCGGCACCCGCAGAACCAGCAGCGACACCGGCAGAGACCGAACCAACGCCCTCCGTGGCGGAACCAGAGCCACCGGCGGTCGCCGAGCCCGCGTCGGTACCGGCGGCCGGCAGCGCGGCACGCGACCTCGAGGCCGAATCGAAACAATACGGAGTGCCGGTCCGGATCTTGCAGCGAGCCATGGAAGCCCGCGCCCGGCGGGAAGGCCGGGAGCTGGTAACGGCAGGGGCACCGGCAGCGCAAGCTGCCACGGCAGCGGCCGCGACCCCAACCGGCCCGGCCGCGTCAGCCGCGGTCGCGGCGGCACCGGTGATCCCCGAGGGTGTGACCACCCAGCGTTTGCTAACGGTGGTCAAGGCCGGAGCGATCCAGCAGGTCAAGAGCACCCCGACCGACAAGGTCAGCGTGTGGCCTCACCTGCTTGCGATCGAGTTCGTGGCGCTCATGGTCGTCCTGGGCGGTCTCATCGTTTTCTCGGTGTTCGTCAACGCTCCGCTTCTCGA
>Ga0307417_10000738_pt1 | contig 13288 bp, 10 predicted proteins | sample SalMarWE160210MG_2_FD_202514 | JGI IMG/M metagenome (GOLD analysis project Ga0307417, IMG submission 202514) | Salt marsh sediment microbial communities from the Plum Island Ecosystem LTER, Massachusetts, United States - WE1602-10 | ecosystem: Environmental > Aquatic > Marine > Intertidal zone...
AGCTCTCCTCGCCCTGCCCTTTCCTCCTTCCCTGATCATCCCTGTCCATCGAAACCCCTTTCCTCATAGAGAGTTCCCCATGGAGCCGAAGCAAGAGGATCTCTCCGCGGGCGAATGGATCAATTCGTCTTCACAACGCCGATATACGGAAGGGCCCGATGCCCGTCCGCACAGTCCAGCCCATATCCCACGACCCACCGGTCCGGGATGTCGAACCCGAGATAATCGATCTTCACGTCCTTTTCCAGGCGTGCCTTCTTCCGAAGCAGCACGCAGGTCTTCAGGGTGGCCGGCTTTCGTGGAAGCAGGGTGCCCATGAGGTACTCGAGCGTGTTTCCGGTGTCGACGATATCCTCGACGATCAGAACATGCTTCCCCGCGATGTTCGTTCGGAGATCCATGATGAGGCGCACGGCGCCCGACGGCGCCGAATTCCTCCCGTAGGCGGCAATGGCCATGAAATCGATCTGCCGCGGAACGGTGAGGAGCCGGGAGAGATCGGCAAGGAAAATGAAGCAACCCCTCAGTACGCCGATCAGATGCAGCTCTTCCGTCGCTGCGTAATCCGCGGACACCTGCCGGGCAAGTTCCCCGACCCGACGGCGGATCTCGTTTTCGGGAATGAGAACCGGAGGTTCCTCCGGGATCTTCTCGGTCATACCGATCCTCCACGGACGCCGAACGAGCCCCGTTTTGCGTTTTCCCGCCTGTAAGGACATTGTTCGGCGACCATCATTTTCTCATAGTCCGGTGCGGGCCAAAAGACCGGAGACAGAGGTCTGTTCGACGTCGATGCCTTCCGGTTCGTCGATCGGGTGACCCCGGGCCTGCCCGCGCCCTGGATTATCCGCGGAACGCCGTCAGGTTCCGGTCGAGGCTGTGGGCCGCGCTGATCAGACCCAGGTGGGTGAATGCCTGGGGATAGTTGCCCAAATGCTCCCCGCTCGGTCCCAGCTCCTCCGAGAAGAGCCCGAGGTGGTTTGCATACCCGAGCATCTTTTCGAAGAAAAACCGCGCCTTCTGGACCTGCCCGGCGCGGGAAAGACACTCTACGTACCAGAAGGAGCACATGGTGAACGTTCCCTCCTCGCCCGGGAGACCGTCGGGGGACCCGCCGTCGATACGGTACCGATAGACGTGTGAATCCTCGACAAGATCCTCTTCTATCGCCCTCAGGGTGGAGAGCCACCGGGGATCCGTTGGGCCCAGAAACTTCACAAGGGGCATCAGCAGGTTCGCGGCGTCGAGCACGGCGACGCCTTTCGATTGTACGAACGCCTTTCTCCGGGAATCCCAGAAGTTCCCGAAGATATCCTTGTAGATCGCGTCCCTGGCCTTGTGCCACCTGTCGTACGGGGCGGGGAGGGACCGTTTCCGGGCAAGCCGGACACCCCGGTCGATCGCAACCCAGCACATGAGGCGGGAATAGAGAAACTCCTGACGACCGGACCGGATCTCCCAGATCCCCTCGTCCTTCTTCCGCCAGTTCCTGCATACCCAGTCGATCAGACGGACGAGATTCGACCAGAGATCGTAATTGATCGGCTCGCCGTACTTGTCGTACAGGTAGACCGAATCCATGAGCTCGCCGTAGATATCCAGCTGGAGCTGGTTGTACGCCCCGTTCCCGATCCGTACCGGAGAGGATTTCCGGTACCCCTCGAGGTGGGGAAGGATCTCCTCGGAAAGTTCGTGCCGGCCGTCGATTCCATACATGGTCTGCAACGCCCCGTCGGGATCGAGTTCCCCGCAGCGCGCCTCGATCCAGCGCATGAACGCCGCCGACTCCTCCGTGTATCCCAGGCGTATCAGGGCATACAGGGTGAAGGAGGCGTCGCGGATCCACGTGTACCGGTAATCCCAGTTGCGCTCCCCCCCGATCTGCTCCGGAAGACCGAACGTGGGAGCGGCGACGATCGAACCGGTGGAATGGGAAGTCAGGAGTTTCAGCGTAAGGGCGGACCGGTTCACCATCTCGCGCCACCGCCCCTGGTAGTTCGAACGGGCCACCCACCGACGCCAGTAGTTGAGCGTATCCTTGAACGCGCGGGGCACATAGTCTTCCCCGGTAGAGGGGGACTCATCACCCCCCCGCGCCTCCTCGAGAACGAAGAAGGCGGTCTCCCCCGCACGAAGCGTAAACTCGGCGGTGACCGCACCGTTCTCCGTACGAAGCGGGATGTCCGATCGGAGTCGAATCGCCTGCAGCCCTTTTCCGTCGGGATGGAAGACGGCCCCCCCGTCCCCGATCTCCACCCGGTGCGTTCGACGCCCGTAGTCGAACCGGGGATCGCACACCATGCGGAAACGAATCTCTCCCCGCACGGTCTTCACACGGCGGACGAGGTCGTACCAGTGCTCCGAGTCGTTCTCGATCGCCATGAAATCCGATATCTCGGCGACACCTTTCTCCGAGAGGAACCGGGAAAGGAGGATATTCGAGTCGGGGAGATAGAGCTGCTTCTGTCGTGCACCGTCGAGAACGGGAGCGATGCGGAACCGTCCCCCTTTTTCCTGGTCGAGGATCGCAGCGAAGATCGTCGAAGAGTCGAAATTCGGGAAACACATGAAGTCGATCGAACCGTCCATACCGACGAGAGCGATCGTGTGCAGGTCCCCGATGACACCGTAATTCTCGATCGGCTGGTAGTTCATCCTCATCTCCTTACGGGTTTTAAGCAGCCCGGGAGATCTGTGGGAAACCCGGACGGGGAATATCGTTTCGCTATGGGTCGCATCGCTGTTTCGGGCGGGATCGCCCAGACGGGCCCCGCCACCGCGTTCCCTTTTAGACGATTCGTCGGTATAGAACGTGTCAATAAACGGAAGAAACGTTCCCGGAGGAACGGCAGGGATTCGATCCGGGCCAACTCCCGGAACGGGTGGTGGTACCTCAATCCTTCTCCTGCTGTGCCTCCAGGGTGGAGCAGACCCCGTCACGCATCCGGTAATAGAGGGTAAACCTGAGGTCGCGGGACGGCGGGTGGAGTTCGTACATCTTCCTTGCGACGTCTTCCGGACGGCTGATCGGTTCCCACCTCGCGTTCGTGTTCGGACGAACGAACCGGCCGCTTAACAGGAGGCGGAAGAACATGATGTCACACAACATTCCCTCGAGCCACGGCACCCAGTTCTCGTAGCCGGCGATCCACTTGATGTAGGGCGAGTGATCCAGGAGAACCTGTGCCGTCTTTCGATTGGCAAAGTCGCACGCGCCGAAAAATATTCCGTCGTAGCTGGTAAGAGGGGCGACGATATTCTTGAGCCTGGTGCGGCTGATATCCTTGACGGCGCTGATCGCCTTCCGTTTCCCGTGGCATCCGACGTAGGCGATCTTGGTCCTGCTGTCCACTCCCTGGTCGTACCGGGAAAGTGCGTCCTTCAACCCTTGCGCGTTCTGGAATACGGTGTAGCTGAACAGCGCGTCATGTCCGGGACGATCCAGGCGATACCCGTTGCGTCTCGCGTAGGTCTCTTCCGTATCCCGCTTCAACTGCTCGAAGAACGGCTTGACCGTTTCCGCGTGATGCTGATCCCATTGCGCCTCGAACACCTTGATGACATATCTGTACCCGTTCCTCGTCCGCATGGTAACTCCCCTGCTACGGCTCCTCGTAAAGAATCGGTCGACAGTGTCCCGCGAAAAAACCCTGGACCCGCGATCGTAGTCCTTTCTATGTTGAAGATTCGGAGATCTTCGGAGGTTGCGCCGATTGTATCCATTATACGACAACAGTACCGAAGAAAAATAAGGAGAAATATAAAATATCATGCAAATACATGCATCAAAATAGTTACATATTCGTTATTGTCCAGCCCGCAGAGACAATTGCCTCCAAACATCTAATTATTTGATCTATATAATGTTTTTATCTCTTCCCGGGAAGGAAAAGATTATATTTCTTTTATCATATCAATATCTTATAGGATTAAAAGATGAAGATGCGATAAATTACATAAACATAATATTGTGTAAAATAATGTAATTTTTGTTTAAGGCTCTTCCTTCCGGCCAGGTCGGCATTGATCGGACAATCTCTTCGGGGCGTAAAACAGACGCTCCGCTCAACGGGGAGTAATGGTGCCGAGATCGAACGTCCGGAGATCGTAGGAATTGGCATAGGAAGAGTCCGGGTTGGCCCAGGTGACGGGTTCGCCCTGTTCCGCGGTCTTTACCATGAGCTGATCGCAACTCAGGTCCACCGTTTTCAGATTCCGATATTCGCTCCAGCAATCCGGGTCCGTCGCGGTGTCCTTTACGACCACGACCATGGTGTACCCTTCCTGTTCCGCAGTCCGGTACTGGGGTTTCATGAGGAAATCTTTCTCGCACGTCTTCATGGCACCGTACAGCGATCCGGCCCGGAAGATCGGGTAAACCGAGAAGTAGTTTCGCCCCCCCATGTTCACCTTGCCGCGGATGACGATCACCGAATCCTTCGGAGGAATCGTTGCCAGCAGTTCGTTCGTCGTCTGCTTCGATGTAACGACTGTCGGTTCTATCCCCGTGGGAGGAGGCCTGTCGGAGGGCGACTTGAGGTACGCGGGGAGCCCAGCGGGCCCTCGTCCGTCCTGGGCATACGCGGAGAAAGGTGCGGATAAGATACAGATGGCGGTGATCATCATCGTTATCGTGACGCCTGCCTGCTTCATACGTCCTCCCTGCGCTATCGTTGCGGCGGAGCCGCCTTGATATCGACCCCGGTAACGTTCCTGGTGCCCGCCCTTTCCCGCCGGCGTTCCGGAACGGTCTTCCTCCCGGGGGACGCCGCATAGGTGACTCCCCGGATATTCCTTCTGCCGCTCCTGGATGCGGCGATGGCGGGAAGATCCATTCGTCCGGCCGCCGCCGGACCTGCCGCGGAAAAGTCGATCCCCTTCACCTCTTTCCTGCCCGTTCCGACAACCGGTACGGAAGGGGGAACCGCGATCGGACCCGTGTGCTTTTCCGCCATCGCACTCCCCGGGAGGGCTGCGTCGAAGTTGATCTTCCAGACGACCCGCTTTCCCGCACCAGTCGCGGGAACTTCCTCCTTCTGCGCTTCCGTTTCCACAGGCGGAGGTTTCGGAACCGGCGTCTCCTGCTTCGATCCGTCCGGCGGCGTTTCCGTTACCCGCGGCGGGAGGACGGGCTCCCGCACGAAGCGGGACACCGTCTCTTCCGACTTTACGCCGGAGACGCAGCATCCGTCATCGACAGGCGGGGGGACACCGTTCTTCATCCAGCATCCTTCCAATCGACCTTCCACTTCTGGTCTGACATAGGTGTAGGATTCACATAGAGGATTCTGAGCACAAGCTTCCTGGCACGCCTGCAGGCCTCCCCGAAGCCACAGGATCTTGAAGTCCGATCCGGGGCGATCGACATTCGGCTCCACCCAGGCCGGTTTCGGGGGAGTCGATTCCCCATCCTTTGCGTAAACGAACGTTACGGAGAACAGGGAAAGCGCCATCCCGGCCAGCATACAGACAAAAACTGATAATGGAATCTTTCCCATTGCGGATACTTCCTTTTAACGCATCGCCCTTCGGGCGTCAACGACGGTCCGCGTTATCTCCCCCGGTTTTCCCGCGGGAGCCTCCCCTGCCCTTGCGAACGTCTCTCCCGGATATTACCTTATAAATAGTAAGTTTTTCCCCCGGCTCCTGCCGGTCGGTTCTCGGACGAATCGATCACCGGACCGCGAACCGGATACGGACGGTGTCGTGCCGGAGGGAAAACCGCTTTCCATTAAGGGGTTATTTCACCGTGTGGTTACGATGGTTTCCCTGGAAGCAGCTGGTAAGCCGCGCGGCAAAGGGGCGGGGCTTCGTGGACCCGGTGAAACTCCTCTCCCGTCTCGAGCGCTTCGCCCAGCCTCTCGAGGTAAAGGAACCCCTCGAGATTCTGCGTGCGGGCATGGTGTTTCACGCCCGGGGATTGCTGAATACCGGCGCAATCCAGCACAACAGGGACTGGATCTGGCCTTTCTGGGTCGAGCGCCAGTTCGACCCGGAAAACGATGCGTTCATCCCGCGCGCCTTCTCCCTGACCCATGTCAACCTCACGAACCGCAACTGGACCGCCGTGGGGATCCCCGACTTCGACGAACTGCCCATCGTGGACCCGAGGGGGCTTCTCACCCCGTTCTGGGACAGCTGGTCTCTCGACTCCTGGATGGTGTCCGAGAACGGACGCAGCCTCATACCGTCACGGCTCGATTATGCTGGGCAACACCTCGACCTTACCGAAGGACTCGCCGTCGTCTCCCGATTCTCCCTCGAGGAGTGGATTCTATCTTCCCGCGTCGAGGTAGTCGAAAGCGACGAGGGCCCCTGCTGCCAAATAACGGTCGGTGCCCGGAGCGACGAGGATTCCTGGCTTGTGATCGCCTTGCGTCCGTACAACCCCGAGGGCGTGAGCTTTGTCCATGACATCCGCTGGGAGCCGGACGTGTCCGGCTGGCGGATCGGTCGTCGCCAGGAGGTGTTGTTCAACACCCCTCCCGATCGTTTTCGGTTCTCCGACTACCGTAGCGCCGACGTGCACGCGCGGCTCTTCGAGCCGGACAGCCGTACGGGTATTCATTGCAAGGTCGGCATGGCTACCGCGGCCGCCCTGTTCGCCGTCGGGAAAGGAAGAACAAAAGAGATCCGCCTGAGCATCCCCCTGGAAAGAAAACCCCGTCCGGGTACCGCAAGTCCCGGGAGACCGGACTGGCGGGAGGCGCTCGCGGGTCGCACCTTTCTCCAGGTCCCCGATACCGGGTTCGTATACCTGTACGAAACCGCCATACGATCCCTTGTCCTCCATTCTCCCGGAGAGGTCTACCCCGGCCCTTACACCTACAAAAGATTCTGGTTCCGCGACGCCGCCTTCATCCTGCACGCCCTGCTCTGCGTCGGCCTGGAGGACCGGGTAAAACGGGCTCTCGACCGGTTTCCCGACCGCCAGACCCGATCCGGCTTCTTCCTCTCGCAGGATGGGGAGTGGGACTCCAACGGGGAGAGCCTGTGGATCATGAGGCGCTACTGCGAACTTACGGGACGCCTGCCCGATACCGACTGGAGAAAACCCATCTTGCGGGGCGGCCGCTGGATCCTCAAAAAACGTCTTTCGCCGGAGGGACGAGAACTCCACGCGGGGCTTCTGCCTGCCGGATTCAGCGCGGAGCACCTGGGTCCCAACGACTTTTACTACTGGGACGACTTCTGGGGGGTGGCGGGTCTCCGCGCGTCCGCCTGGCTCCTGAAGTCGCTTGGCGACGCGGAAAAGGCGGCCTACTTCAGGCACGAGGCGGACAAATTCCTCGCCTGCATCGAAACAAGCCTGTCCGGGGTTTCCGGCCATCTTCGCCGCGCCGGTATGCCGGCCTCCCCGTACCGGCGGATGGACTCCGGAGCCATAGGCTCCCTGGCGGCCGGATACCCTTTGCGGATCTTTTCTTCCCGCGACCCACGGCTACTGGATACAGCCGAGTACCTCCTTTCTTCCTGCCTTGTGAACGGAGGCTTCTTCCAGGACATCATTCACTCCGGCATCAACCCGTATCTGACTCTTCACCTGGCGCAGGTCCTTCTCCGGGCGGGGGACCTCCGTTTTCAGGATCTCGTCCGAACGACGGCTGAACTCGCTTCCCCCACGGGGCAGTGGCCGGAGGCCGTCCACGTGCGGACACGGGGAGGATGCATGGGCGACGGGCATCACGTCTGGGCGTCCGCCGAATGGGTTCTCATGATCCGGAACGGTTTCGTCCGGGAGGAGGCAGACCATCTCGTTCTGGGATCCGGTATTTTTCCCGAATGGCTGAACCAGCCGGAGGCCCTCGCCTTCGGCCCCGCTCCCACGGAGTTCGGACCGGTTTCCGTCAGGATCGTTCCGAAAGGGACCGGGGCGGAAGTCCAGTGGACCGGCGACTGGCGGGGCGTCCCGCCCCATGTCGAGGTCCGCCTCCCCGGGTTCGCGCCCGCCGATGCCGACGGAGGGAACCCTTCGGTCCTTCTCTCCCGGGAGGATCCGCCGTGAACATCCTGATGGTTACCAACACCTTCCTTCCCCACGTAGGCGGGGTTGCCCGCAGTGTCACGGGCTTCACCGCCGAGTTCCGGAAGCGCGGGCACCGCGTCGTCGTCGTGGCCCCGATATTCGAGGGAATTCCCGAGCGGGAGACCGACGTGGTTCGTATCCCCGCGGTGCAGAACTTCAACGGCAGCGACTTCTCCGTCCCCGTGCTCGCAACCGGGAAAGTGTTCTCGGCACTGAAGACATTCCCCGCGCAGGTTGTCCACGCACACCACCCTTTCCTGCTCGGCGATACAGCCCTCCGCTTCGCGGCCACCCGCGATATCCCCGTAGTCTTCACGCACCACACGATGTACGAGAAATACACCCATTACGTTCCGGGAGACTCGCCCAGGCTCAAGCGTTTCGTTCTCGACCTGGTCACCGGGTACTGCAACCTCTGCGACTCGGTCATCGCTCCCAGCAGGACGGTGGCGGAGGAAATCGTGAGCCGGGGGGTGAAGGTCCCCGTGAATGTCATTCCTACCGGTGTGAACGTGGAGGTCTTCGGCAAAGGAGACGGGGGAGCTTTCCGGAAGCGGGTGGGAATCCCCCCGGACGCCTTTCTCGTAGGACACGTGGGACGTCTCGCACCCGAAAAAAACCTGGGATTTCTGACGGAAGCGATGGTCCGCTTCCTTCTCATGAACAGGGGGGCCCGCTTTTTCCTCGCAGGCGAGGGCCCCATGAGAAAGGTGATCGAACAGACATTCGCGGATCGGGGACTTTCGGATCGGTTTCATTCCCGGGGCATCATGGATTTCCCCGAACTTGCGTCGGCCTACCGGGGCATGGATGTCTTCGCCTTCTCTTCCCGTTCGGAAACCCAGGGGATGGTGCTGACGGAGGCGATGGCGGCAGGTACGCCTGTGGTGGCGTTAGACGCCTCCGGCGTGCGGGAAGTGGTGCAGGATAAAGAAAACGGGCGGTTGCTGCCCCGGGAAGACCAGGAGGAGTTCGTCTCCGCCCTCTCCTGGGTCGCAGGACTTTCCCCGGAAGAGCGACGGCGCCTCGGGGAAGGAGTCGCAAGGACGGTGGCCTCCTTCTCCCTTTCGAATACCGCGGAAGATACCCTTGCCCTCTACGCATCCCTTATCGGGAGAAAACCTTCCCGGAAGACGATCGAGCCGAGTCCCTGGACCTCGGCCCGGAAACGCATCGAGGAGGAATGGAAGATCGTGCGCAACATAGCGCATGCCGCCGGTCAGGCCGTGCTGTCCCTGCCGAAAGGGAGAAAGGCGTAGCGGTTCGCCGGTTCACAAGTACCAGTCCGCCCGGGACAGGGGCAGACCGCTTCTCCCCTCGTCGGGCTTGACGAGGAGAGACTGGTATAGGTTGTAGACACCCATCCGGAACCGGTAGGCCGCCGCGTTCATGTAAAGCCGCCACACGCGGCACGTAACCTCGTCCGTGGCGCGCCTTGCCTCCTCGTACCGGGCCTCGAGACGGCGAATCCAGTGACGGAGCGTGAGGAGGTAATGCTCACGCAGGCTTTCCACGTCGCGGACTTCAAAGCCGCAACTCTCGGCGAGGCGCAGCATGGTGCTGACGGGAATGAGGTCACCATCCGGGAAGACGTAATGGTCCGAAAAATACGGCCCGGGAGGGGTCGGCAGACTCGCATGCCGTGCGATCCCATGGTTGAGAAAAACTCCCCCCGGTCGAAGCAGCCGGCAGGCCCGGCCGAAGTACTCCATCATGCGGGTTTCCCCCACGTGCTCGAACATCCCCACGCTGGCGATCTTGTCGAAGTGCCCTGGATCGTCGATCTCCCGGTAATCCTGGACCTCCACCCTGCAGCGGCCCGTCAGGCCCTCCTCCCGGATGCGCGCTGCGGCCAGCTCCGCCTGGTGCCTGCTGAGCGTGATTCCAACCGCCTCCACTCCCCTGGTTTTCGCTGCATATACGATCAGTCCGCCCCATCCGCAGCCGATGTCCAGCAGGCGTTCCCCGCGGCGAAGGCGAAGTTTCCTGCAGATATAGTCAAGCTTTCGCTCCTGGGCCGCCTCCAGCTCCTCCCCGGGTTCGGTGAAATACGCCGAGGAGTAGACCATTCGGCGATCCAGCCAGAGGGCGAAGAAATCGTTGGACACGTCGTAGTGATACCTCACGGCTTCCCTGTCGCGCCCCGGGGAATGGGGTACCCCCGACAAATCGTCAGCCCTTCTGCCCGCGGGAGGACGGTCGTCGGACGGCAGCTTCATCATTTGCCTCGTGCAGAAGAGCCGGTCGGCGGCTCCCAGACGCAGACCGCCCAGGTATTCCTCAAGCGCAAACGCGGATTCGAAATCTCCCTCGACGTCGAAATCACCGAAAATATAGCTTTCCCCGAGCGCAAGATCGGATATCCGGGAGAACATCCGGCGAAGCGCCCCGGGACGATTGATCACCAGGGTGAAAACCGGTTTCTGCCCCGCTTCGGGGTTATAGACCGTCCCGTCCCACAGACGGACGGCAAAATTTCCCGGATGACAACCGGAAAAAATGATGTGGAGGATGCTCAGACCGGTCTGGACGAAACGATCGGGAACGACCGTGGTCGATTCCGGCATCGCTGGCTCCTTCCCTCTCCCTGTGTCACTTCGTTTCCGGACGGTAAAGGTCATTCAGCTTTTCCAGGTTTTCCTTTCCCTTTGCATCCCCGCTGTCCGCCGCCATGCGAAACCACTTCGCCGCCTCGGCATAGTCCTTCGGCAACCCCCGGCCCGTTGCGTACATCACCCCGAGGTTGTTCTGGGCATGGGAGTCTCCCTGGTCTGCGGCTTTCCGGATCCATTTCGCCGCTTCCTCGTCATTCCTTGTCACCCCTTCTCCGTTTGCGTACATCCACCCGAGGTCCTTCTGGGCCTCCGCATACCCCTGTTCCGCCGATTTGTGGAACCATCTCGCCGCTTCGGCCGGATCCCGGCGGACTCCCTGTCCATCCGCGTACATCGTCCCTAGGGCATATTGCACTTCGGGGGAGCCCTTTTCCGCCACGGACGCGAGCCAGTCGATGGCACCTGCATTACCCTGCCGCGCGGCCTGCCGGAACCACCGCAACGCTTCCGACGGGTCCCGACGCACGCCGACTCCGTACGCGTATGCCCTCCCGAGGCTGCTTTGCGCCTTCGGGTTTCCTCGTTCCGCGGCCTTTCGGTACCATTCTACTGCTTTCGCCCGGTCGCGCGGGACGCCGAGGCCGTTGGCATACAGCACGCCGATGCCGTACAGGGCGTCGGCATTTCCCTGTTCCGCGCCCTTCCGGTACCACAAAAACGCCTCGACGTAATCCTGTTGATCGAATGCGTAGGCATCCCCGAGACTTGCCTGTGCCTCCGGATTCCCCTGTTCCGCCGCCTTCCGGTACCATTTCATCGCTTCCGCCGGATCCCGGGGGACGCCGCGCCCCGCTTCGTACAGATCCCCCAGGCGTTGCTGGGCCAGGGGATCCCCCCTCTCCGAAGCATCGTTGATGCACCGGAAGAACGCCGCGTCATCATGGGAAACCGTGTCGCATCCGGGGTATGCTTCCCGCGCGCTCCTGTCGCCATGCCTCTCCGCGGAAACCCGATCCGCCCCCCCGGCGACCGACGCCATTCCCGCCATCAGGAGCAGAAGGAACGCCGCGCACACGGGCGTTTTTCCGGATTGTCCCTTCTCCCCGCACACCGAAAACCTCCTGGCCATTTTCTTTCCCCATTGATCCTTGTCGGGATGACGCCGCCGGCCACTACACCGATGGTAGCAATTGCAAAATGCAATGAGAAGCGGAAGGAGTTCGAAAAAGAAGGCAACCAGGCGGTACTGGTCGCCGCGAGACCGAGATTGACATCACCGGGGCATTCGGCCTATGCTCTCCTTCGTTATATCTGTCGGTATACAGAATACAGCCGGGCCCACCCCATCCTTGCGCGCCCGGCCCTCAGCAGGAAATCCATGTCTCCAAGGAGCAGGTTATGCGGATAACCTCGGAGTGGCGGGCGCCCCCTGTCTTTCCCCGGAATGGTTTCCCGATATCCCCGTATCGGGGGGAAAAACAAAATCACGAAAAAGGGATGGAACCATGCAGATTCTCTACAATACCGTAGGCAGAAAGATCCTGATGGCCGTGAGCGGACTATTCATGCTCTTTTTCGTCATCGTCCATCTGCTGGGAAACTCCACCATCTTCTTCGGCCCGAACGCCCTCAACACCTATGCCGAGAAACTGCACAGCCTGGGCCCACTGGTCTGGGCGTTCCGGGCCTTCATGCTTGCCATGCTCGCCATTCACGTCGTCTTCGGCGTGCTTCTGACCCTCGAAAACTGGTCGGCGAATCCCGATAAATACGCCGTAAACAGGAAGGAGAAGGCCAACTTCTCCAGCGAGACGATGATCTGGACGGGGGCGCTCCTCTTCGCCTTCCTCGTCTATCACCTCCTGCAGTTCACCCTTCGCGTCACTCCCGACATCATCCCCGCAGCGGTCGCCAAAAGGCCGGGAGACGTCTACTCCATGGTGGTCGCCAGCTTCCGTCACACGGCGATCGCCCTGCTCTACGTCGGGGCCATGGTGGTCCTCTTCCTCCACCTGCAGCACGGGATCCAGAGCTTCATCCAGACCCTCGGGTGGAACAACGAGCAGACCCTGCCCCGGTTCACCGCGCTTGGAAAGGTGATCTCGGCGCTGTTCCTCCTGGGGTACAGCGCCATTCCCGTTCTCATACTCGTCGGTTTTTTGACCAAATAGGGGGTCCCAAGTGATGCTCGACGGAAAATGTCCGACAGGACCGATCGAAAAAACGTGGGACAAGCACCGCTTCGAAATGAAGCTTGTGAATCCCGCGAACAAGCGAAAGTACAAGATCCTGGTGGTCGGGACCGGACTGGCGGGCGCCTCCGCCGCCGCGTCGCTCGGCGAGCTGGGATACAACGTGGAGGCCTTCTGCTACCAGGACAGCCCCCGCCGCGCCCACAGCATCGCGGCGCAGGGGGGGATCAACGCCGCCAAGAACTACCCCAACGACAGCGACAGCATCTACCGCCTCTTCTACGACACCGTGAAAGGCGGCGACTTCCGTTCCCGCGAGGCGGACGTGTGGCGGCTCGCCCAGGTGAGCAACAACATCATCGACCAGTGCGTCGCCCAGGGCGTGCCCTTCGCCCGGGATTACGCCGGCTACCTGGACAACCGCTCCTTCGGCGGCGCCCAGGTCTCCCGGACCTTCTTCGCGCGGGGGCAGACCGGACAACAGCTTCTCCTGGGCGCCTATTCGGCCCTGGCGC
>Ga0307417_10000739_pt1 | contig 13288 bp, 10 predicted proteins | sample SalMarWE160210MG_2_FD_202514 | JGI IMG/M metagenome (GOLD analysis project Ga0307417, IMG submission 202514) | Salt marsh sediment microbial communities from the Plum Island Ecosystem LTER, Massachusetts, United States - WE1602-10 | ecosystem: Environmental > Aquatic > Marine > Intertidal zone...
CGCGCCAGCTTCCTCGCCCGCGCGCGTCCATCGGAATCGGGATCGTTGCATCGGCGTCTCCACCGCGACCGTCAGCCCGGTCGACAGAAAAATGGTGGGCGGAACAGGACTTGAACCTGTGACCCCCTGGTTGTGATCCAGGTGCTCTGCCAGCTGAGCTACCCGCCCATCGCCCGTCGTCCGACCCTCCCGCGTGCGGCGGAATGGGCCCACCTGGATTCGAACCAGGGTCTTACCGGTTATGAGCCGGCCGCTCTGGACCGCTGAGCTATGGGCCCAGCGCGACGCCCCGGGCACTGCCCTCGAGGCTGCGAGCGTCGAAAAGCCGTGCGTTTCTAGCACCGGGTCCGAAGGGTGTCAAGCGCGGGCGACGCGCCATGCGCCGCCCGCGTTCCGCGTGTCGTCGCTACAGCAACTCCGTGTATGCCTTGAGCCGCCGGCTGCGCGTCGGATGCCGGAGCTTGCGCAACGCCTTCGCCTCGATCTGACGAATGCGCTCGCGTGTCACGTTGAAGAATGCGCCGACTTCTTCGAGCGTGCGCTGCGCGCCGTCCTCGGTAAGGCCGAAGCGCAGGCGGATCACCTTCGCTTCGCGCGGCGTCAGCGTGTGCAACACGTCGTTCACCTCGTCACGCAGCATCGCAGACGCCGCCGAGTGCGCCGGGCTCACGACGCTCGTGTCCTCGATGAAGTCGCCGAGGTTCGAATCGTCGTCCTCGCCGATCGGACGATCGAGCGAGATCGGTTCCTGCGCCGCCTTCAAGATGCTCTTCACCTTGTCGACCGGCAGTTCGAGCCGTTCTGCGATCTCCTCGGGGGTCGGCTCGCGGCCGAGCTCCTGTACGAGCCGCCGCGACACGCGCACGACCCGGTTGATGTGCTCGATCATGTGCACCGGCACGCGAATCGTGCGGGCCTGATCGGCGATCGCCCGCGTGATCGCCTGGCGGATCCACCATGTCGCGTAGGTCGAGAACTTGTAGCCCTTCGTGTAGTCGAACTTGTCGACCGCGCGCATCAGGCCCGAGTTGCCTTCCTGGATCAGATCGAGGAACTCCAGGCCGCGGTTCGTGTAGCGCTTCGCGATCGAGATCACGAGCCGCACGTTGGCCTCGATCATCTCTTTCTTGGCCTGGCCCGTGGAGCGCTCGCCGTCCCGGATTTGCCGGTAGAGGTCGAGCAGCTGATCGCGCGTCATGGCCGCCTCGTCCTCGATCCGCTTGATCTCCTTTTTGATCGTCTTGAGTTCCGCCAGACACTCGGCCACCTGCGCCGGCTGCAGGCCGGACTCGCGGCGCACCGCGCGCAACTCCTTGGGTCCGCGCTTCATGCGGCGCGCGAACGCCTGAATGTCGTCGATTCCGTGCCCGTAACGGCGTTCCATGGCCGCGATCACCTCGTCGTATTCGAGCGCGCGCTCTGCGACTTCCTTGAGCGGCGCCGACATGCTTTCGACGATACGGGGATTGATCGAGAGCTTGTGGATTTCCTGGGTCAGCTCGGCCTCGGCCTTGGCGAAGTTCCCCTGGAACGTGGCCCGCTGCTTCTCGGTCATGCGCTTGTTCTGCTTCAGCAGCATGTCGTCGAAACGCTTCTGCAGCTTGAACACGCGCTCGATGATCTTCACCGCGCGCTGGCGCTCCTTCTTGAGTGCCTGCTCGGTGGCCGCGTTCTCGTCGACCTTGATGAAGTCCTCGATCTTGAGCATGCCTTCCTTGAGCTGCTTGAGCATGCCCTTGATCTCGCGCACCGCCGGTTCCGCGCGGAACAGCGCCGACACCACCTGTCGGTCGCCGGCCTCGATGCGGCGGGCGATTTCGACCTCACCTTCGCGGGTGAGGAGCGGCACGCGCCCCATCTCGCGCAGGTACATGCGCACCGGATCGTCGTAGCGCACGGGCTGCTGCGGCACCGCCTTGCTGGCCGCAGGCGACTTCTTGTCCTCGATCTTGCGCAGCTTGCGGGCGCGGATCTGCGCCTCCTCTTCGCTGGCGAAGACTTCGATGTGCATCTTGCCGAGCATCGTGTGGATCTCTTCCATCTGCTCGACCTGGCGATCGGGATCCTGGTTGTCGTCGAGCAGCCAGATGACCTGGTCCTCGGTCACGTAGCCCTGTCGCAGCGCCAGGGTCTTGATCTCCTCGACCCGCTTGCGCTGCTCGGCCACTTCCAGCTTCTTTTGCTGCTTCTTCGTCGTCGTCGTCGTGGCTGTCGCCATGGATCCCCCTCTACCCGTAAAGCGCCTTGAGAGACGCACCTATTTCATTGATCTCACGCATGAGCCGCACGGCCTCTTCATCGTCGGCCGTCTGGCGAAGCTGTTCGTTCCGCTCGTGGAGTCGCGCTTTCAGCCGCCGCTCGAGCATCGCCCGGGTCACGGCGCGCGCCTCGTCCTCCCAGTCCGTGTCATCTGATGCCGTGGCGAGCAGCTCGCGCTCGAGCACCGCAGCCTTTTCGTCGTCCAGCGACGCGCCCGCACCCTCCCACAGGTGCGCGGCGAGCGCCCGGCTCGTGGCGTCGCGAAAGTCCTCCGGGCTCAATTGCCGGCGCGCCTCGTCCAGACCGCGCGGTGCCCGCAGCAGCGCCTGGAGGAGCCGGTGTTCCAGGTCCCGTTCTCCCTGCCGGCGCTGCGCAACCACCGCGCGCACCGGGTGCTCGACCCCCTGACCCTTGCGCCTGAGCGCCACGGCGCGCTGCAGCACCTGGACCGGCAGGCCGAAGACGGCCGCCGCCCGCTCGAGCAGGATCCGGGTTCTTACCGGATCATCGATGCCTCCCGCAAGCTCGACGATGGTCGCCACCGCTCTTTCCAGCGGGTCCCCCGGTCCCGGCGTGCCGAAGACGTGCCGCTGCACGAAGGCCACCGGATCGATCGCCTCCCGATGCTGGCGCCACCAGCCCTCCGCACCCTCCCGGCGCACGAGGGTGTCCGGATCATCGCCGTCCGGCAACGTCAGGACGCTCACGTCGAGCCCCTCGGCGAGCAGTACACCCAGCGAGCGCAACATCGCCCCGCGTCCGGCCTGGTCGCCGTCGTAGGCGAACGTCACCCGGGTGGTGAGCCGCTTGAGCAGCCGCGCCTGGTCGGCGGTGAGCGCAGTGCCCGAAGTGGCGACCGTCCGGGTCAACCCCGCCTGGTGCAGCGCGATGGCGTCGAAGTACCCCTCGACCACGAAAACGTCTTCAATGCGCCCCTCCGAACGACGCGCCTGTTCGAGCCCGAACAGGAAGGATCCCTTGTGATACACCGGCGTCTCCGGAGAGTTGAGGTATTTCGGTGACTCCTCGTCCTTGAGCGCGCGGGCGCCGAAGCCGAGCACAGCGCCCCCGGGAGCGATGAGGGGAACCATGAGCCGGTGACGGAAGCGGTCGTAGAGCCCGCCGCGCGCGCTGTCACGCCGCCCGGCGAGGCCGCTCTCGAGCAGGGCCTCCTCGCTGACCTTGCCCCGCAACCGGCGCACGAGGTGTTCCCAGCCGTCGAGGGCGAGCCCGAGCCGGAAGGCACGCATGGTGTCGCGCGAAATCCCGCGTCGCTCCAGATAGCCGCGGACGGCTGCGCCTGTTTCGGGGTCGGCCAGCCACTGCTCGTACGCTGCGGCCGCCGCTTCCAGCGCATCGAGCAGACGCGCACGCTGACCCCGGGGCGCGCCCCGTCGCTCGGGCACGGGAATCCCCGCACGCCGGCTCAGCAGCTCGACCGCCTCGACGAACCCCAGATGTTCGGTTTCCTGTACGAACTTGAAAACGTCGCCTCCCGCCTTGCAGCTGAAGCAGTGATAGAACTGGCGCTCCGCGTTCACCGAGAACGAAGGCGTCTTTTCGTCATGGAACGGGCAGAGTCCCATCCAGTTCCGCCCCGATCGCTTGAGAGAAACGGTCTGCCCGATGAACTCCACGATGTCGGTCGCGGCACGTACGCGCTCGACCCAGTCGTCCGCGCCCCGTGCCGCGCCTTCCCCGCGCCGCTCGCTCATCGCAGTTTCGCCACGGTCACCCCGCGGCCTCCTTCGTACATTTCGCCCATGCGTCGTCCCGCCACCACCGGGTGGCCCTGCAGATGCCGCTCCACCGCGACGCGCAGGATGCCTTTGCCGAGCCCGTGAATGATGCGCAACTCCGAAAGGCCGGCGACGACCGCGCGGTCGAGCCCGGCGTCCACCGCCCTCAACGCGTCCTCGACGTCCATTCCGCGCAGATCGACTTCCGGTGTCAGGCCTTCGTCAGGAGGCGTCCACGAAACGACCGCGCGCGCCCCTGGCGCCTTCGGGGCGTTTCCCGCGGCGCCCTCGGCGGGGAGAAGCCGGCTCACGTGGCTTTGGATGCTCCAGTCCCCGCGACGGAGCGCCACGCGTCCGTCCGCGTCCGGGAGCCCCGCGATTTCGGCCACCACGCCACCCAGGTCGGCGACCCGGACCCGGAGCCCAACCTTCAGTTCGGCGAGATCGAGGTGCTCGGCTGTGACCGGCTCACCGGCGGCGTCGGCCGCCTGGCGCTGCACGGTGTCGATGCCCCGTTCGAGCGCATGGAGATCCTCCCGCACCGCCTGCACGCGTTCCGGTGACCGCGCGGCGCGGCGCGCTTCCTGCCGCACGGTCTGCCACAACTCGCGAACCTGAGCGAGCAGCACCTCACTCTCGCGCGTCAGGGTCTGGCGCAGTCGGGAAAGCGACCGGCGCGCTTCTTCGGTCGCCCGCCGGTGCTCGGCCGCGTCGCTTTCTGCAACTGCCCGCGCATCCGCGAGCCGCCCGGCCTCTTCGCGCATCCGTTGTTCCGAACGCTGCAGTTCGTGCAGCAGTTGCTCGAGCGCCCGCGTCGCCTCCGGGGTCAGGTCGCGGGCCCGATCGAGCAGTCCGCCCGGGAACCCCATGCGGCCCGCCACCTCGAGACCATGACTCGCCCCCGGGATTCCGGGCAGAAAGCGAAAGAGCGGCCGCATCGCACCCGCGTCGTATTCCAGCGAGCCGTTCACGATGCCCGGCACCTCGCCGGCCACGCGCTTCAGCTGGCCGAGGTGCGTGGTCACGACCCCCCACGCGCCGCGCGCGGAGAAATGCTCGAGCAGCGCCCGGCCCAGCGCGGCGCCCTCTTCCGGATCCGTACCGGAACCCAGCTCGTCGGCGAGCAGCAGGGCGTGAGCGCCGGCCCGCGCGGCCATGTCGGCCAGCGCGCGCAGATGCCCCGCGAACGTCGAAAGACCGTCGTCCACCGACTGGGAATCCCCGAGATCGACACAGACCGCGTCGAAGGCCGGCAGGGCGCTGCCCTCGGCGCAAGGCACGGGGAAGCCCGCGTGGCTCGCGAGCACGGCGAGCCCGACGGTCTTGAGGAGCACCGTCTTGCCACCCATGTTCGGTCCGCTCACCAGCAGCAGGCGGCCGTCCGGTTCGAGCGTGAGATCGAGCGGAACGAGTGAAGCCCGGTGCGGTCCCAGCGCGAGCAGCGGATGGCGCGCCGAGCGAAGTACCAGCCGGTCTCCGCCCGGGGCGAGCGCGATCGCATCGGTCGCCTCGGCCCATCGCGCGCGCGCCCGCAGCGTATCGAATCCGATCAGCGCGTTTTCGAGCTCCGTCAGCTCGCCGGCGGCGGCGTGCACGGCAGAACCCAGCTCGCGCAACACGCGCAGTTCCTCTTCGACGATCCGGCCGTGCAGTTCGATCACGCGATTGTTCGCCTCGCAGAACTCCAGCGGCTCGACGAAGAGCGACTGCCCGCTGCCCGACACGTCGTGCACGAGCGCCTGCCGCCGCGAGAAGCCCGCCGCGGGCACGAGTGCCACGAACCGGTCGCCGCGTCGGGTGACGTACGCCGTCTCGCCGTGCCCCTGCGCCCAGCGCTCCATGCGTTCCACCAGCCTGCGTTCGAGCGTTGCGAACTCCGCCCGGGCCTTCGCCAGGACCGGGGACGCCCGATCGCTCACCCGTCCGTCGGGCTCGATCGCGGTCGTGAGGCGCTCGCGCAGGGGGTCGAGATTCGGAATCGCCACTGCCTCCGCGGCGAGCCGCGGGAATCGCGAGGGCGCTTCTTCGCCACTCCAGACCGCGCGCGTCGACGCAGCGGCATCGAGCCAGGTGGCGACGGCGCGGAGCCCGGGACCGTCGAGCGCTTCTTCCGCGCGCGGGTCGAGACGCGGTGTCAGTTCGCCTTCACCGACCGCGCACCAGCTGCCGGGCTCGCCGTGGCGTCGGATCGCCTCCGCGAGCCGCACGGATTCGGCCTCGATCGCACCGGGCTCGGCGAGTGGCCGCCACGTTTCGAGCAGGCGGCGCGCGGCCGCACTCTCGGCACGCTCGGCGATCGACGCGGCGATCCGGTCGAACTCGAGCAGTTGAATGGCACGAAGGTCCACGTCACTCCAGAGGCAACAGGCCCGAAGCCGAAATCAGACGGACGGCACGCGCCCAGCGGCGCGGTATTCGGCTTCCAGAAATCGTTCACGCAGCCAGCGGCTGCCGGGGAACGCTCGCTCCGACAGCGAGCAGGCGACGACGGCGCCGCGCAGGATCCCCGGGGTCAGCCGCGAGCGTGATACCCCGCGCATCGAGCCCGCGACCGGCAGCTGGAGCGCGACCATGAGGACGAACGCGGCCACCGTGGCACCGACCAGCGCGCCGACCAGCGCCCCTCCCAGCCGGTCCAGCCATGCCGCCGGGCCGGCTTTGACGGCGCGAGCCAGATGCTCGCCCAGGCCCGCGATCAATGAGGCCAGTGCGAGCCCGCCGAGTGCGGCGACGAGCCAGCGCAGGGCCCAAAAGGCCACAGCGGGCCGGGCCCCCGACCACTGGTCACCGACCCACCGTGAGATCCAACCGGCTGCCCAGAGCCCCAGGAGCAGGCCGAGCAACCCGAATATTTGCGAAACAGTTCCGCGAAGAAGCCCGCGGACCACGAACAGCCCCACGAGAACGAGTACTGCGAAGTCGAGCCACGTGAAACTGCTCAAGAGGTCCAGGGTTAGTAGTTCTCCGCCTGCTGGCGTCGCGTCAAATTCTTCCGTTTCGCGGCGTTCAGCTTGCGCTTCCGCCTTTCGCTCGGCTTCTCGAAGTGCTGATGTCTGCGGAGGTCCGCCATGATGCCGGCCTTTTCGCACTTCTTTTTGAATCGACGCAGGGCACTTTCGAAGGACTCGCCTTCCTTGACCCTGATTCCGGGCAAAAAATTCCCCCCTCTCCACCCATCTATTCAGAATGTCTGGGGTAGAAACAACTAATTCGCGCCCCTGTGGCCCGGGCGCGAAATCCTCAGTGGGAGTTTATGACCGGCGAGTCCAAGCGTCAACCCCCCGGCCCCGGATTCGCATGCATGGCCTCAAGCGACTGTGGGACCACCGCCTGGGTCATGGGGATCTCCCGCGGCACCCTGCCGGCGGCGACCCTGCGGCACCGAGGGATCGGCACCCGCCCAGTGGGCCGCCAGCGCTACTCCCGCCGTTTCGGCTCTCAGGATCCCTTCCGCGAGACGCACGGGCGTGAATCCCGCGCCTGTGAGAATGGCTCTTTCGGCATCCGTCAGACCGCCCGCGGGCCCACATGCGGCGGCGAACGACCCGACCGGAGCGCCTGCCACCCCCCCGGCCGTGTCGGCCAGCCAGCGGGTCGTGCCCGGATCGACCGTCCGGGCCCAGGCCTCGAGCCTGAGCGGTCGTTCGATTCGCATCCGGTAGGCCTGCTGCGACTGCTTCATCGCTGCGAGCGCGACCCGATCCAGACGCGCCGCGCGCGATGTGCTCCAGCGCCAGCCGCCACGCTCGCAATCGAGCGGTTGAAAGCGATCGATCCCGAACTCGGCGAGCTTCTCGACGAGCCAGTCGGCCCGGGAGCCTTCGGGCGCACCGCAGGCAATCGTGGCGTTCCGCATGCGCTGGACACGCTCCACCCGTTCCACCTCGAACGTCACGACGCGCCCGACCTCGAGCAGGCGGATCATCGCGCGCCATCCGGCGCCGTCGCTCGCGGTCGCCGTGTCGCCCGGCCGCGCGCGACAGACGTTCACGACGTGATGGCGCTCGTCGTCTTCGAGCGTGCCGCGGCCCCCTGTCTCCGGAAGTCGCGGACAGAACACGAACGCGGGAACCGCGTCACCGCGCAAAGGCGTCCTTCACGCGATCGAACAGCGAACGCGCGGGCCTGGGCGGCTTGAGCGCGCCCGACGCCTCCAGCGCTTCGAGGTGCTTGCGGTCCGCGGCCGCGATCTTCGATGGAATCCAGACCATCAGCCGGGCGAACAGGTCACCCTTGCCGCCACGCAGCCCCGGGAGTCCCTTTCCGCGCACGCGCATCACGTGTCCGCTCTGGGTTCCCGCAGGAACGCTCAGGGAAACGATGCCACCCTCGAGCGTCGGCGCTTCGATCGAGGCGCCGATCGCAAGTGTCGCGAAGCTCACCGGAACGTCGACATGGAGATCGTTGCCCTCGCGCTCGAAGACGTCGTGGGGCTTCTCGTCGATCTGCACCACCAGATCACCGGCCGGGCCACCGCGCGGGCCCGCGTCCCCCATCCCGCGCAAGGGAATGTAGTTTCCGGTCGCGACGCCGGCGGGCACTTTCACCGCGATCGTCTCGGTCTCGCTCACGCGGCCTTCACCGTGACACGTCACGCACGGATCGCGGAGCGTCTGTCCTTCGCCACTGCATTCGGGGCAGGTCGTCACGTTGACGAACTGGCCGAAGATCGAGTGCTGCACGCGACGCAGCTGGCCGCTGCCCTGGCAACGCGCGCAGGGCTGTTCGCCGCTTCCGCCGCGCCCGTGACACGTCCCGCACGCCCGCAGGTGTTTGACACGAATCTTCTTCTCGACCCCGCTGGCGACTTCTTCGAGCGTCAGCCGAAGCCGCACTCTCAGGTCGTCCCCGTGCGCGGGCCCGCGACGCGAGGCGCCGAACAGGTCCTCGAATCCACCGACGTCGCCGCCGAAATCGCGCATGAAGGCGCGCAGCGCATCCGCCAGATCGAACCCGCTGAAGTCGAAACCGCGCGCGCCCCCTGCGGCCCCTCCGACCCCCGCATGGCCGAACTGATCGTAGCGGGCTCGCTTGTCGGGGTCGCGCAGCACCTCGTAGGCCTCGGTCGCGTCCTTGAAGCGTTGTTCGGCGGCCCCGTCCCCCGGATTGCGATCGGGATGGTTCTCGAACGCGATCTTCCGATAGGCCTTCTTGATCTCGGCCTCCTCGGCGCCGCGCGCGACGCCCAGCACCTCGTAGTAATCGCGTCTCGCCATCAGGCGCTCCCGCCGTCATCCGCCCTGGCCACGACCACCCGCGCGGGGCGCAGGGCGCGCCCCTGCCGGAGGTACCCCTTCAGCACGACCTGCACGATCTCACCCGGGCGACGGCCCCTGGGTGCCGGCACCTCGAGCATGGCCTCGTGAAACAAGGGGTCGAACGGCTCGCCGACGGGAACGAACACCTCGACGCCACGCCGGGCCAGGGCATCGCGCATGCGGGTCGCGACCAGTTCGACACCCTGCAGCCACGCCCCTTCGGCGTCTCCCGTGCGAGCCGCGTCGAGCGCACGCTCGAGGTCGTCGAGGATTGCGATCACGTCGAGCATCACCGATTCTTCAGCGGTACGGCGCGACTCTTCGCGCTCGCGCGCGGAACGCCGACGGAAATTCTGGAGTTCTGCCTCGGCCCGGAGCCAGCGATCGTGGTAATCCGTTCCTTCCGTCGCGGATGCCATTCCCACAGGCTCCACGACGGCTGCAGCATCGGCCGCCGCCTCTTCGGGGGACACGTTCTCGGTCTCGAGTTCTTCGGGAAGATCGGGGGAAGGCTTCACAGGTTCTCCATCGGATGCAGGATCGGGCGCTGCGGTCCGCGGATCGCCCGCGGGTCGCCTGGTCTGGTCGTTGGATGCCGATCCTTCCGGATCGCGCTTCATGATTGCAGGTATTCGGCGACCCGATGCCCGACCGCGTCGACGATCGCGAGCGTGACGGCGTAGTTCATGCGGCGCGGGCCGAGCACCGCCACCGCGCCCCGCACCTCGCCCGGCAGCGGGAAGCTCACGAGACTGCACGCTGAAAGAGCAGCCGCCTCATCGAGGCCGATTCGGACCGCGACCTGACCTTCGACGGACGAAACCATCAGGCGCCCGAGCGGGAAGCCGCGTTCGACCGCGTCGAGGATCGAACCGATCCGGTCGGCCGAAGCGAACTCCGGCTGTTTCGAGATGTGGATCGCCCCGGCGCTGAACAGCGGGGTCGCCGACGTCCACGACGTGCTGCGTCCCGCCGCCAGCGCGACGAGCCGCACGGCGCTGTCGCGGACGAGCGCCATGTCCGACGTGAGCCGCTGGCGCACGTCGAGCAGGGTCAGACCAAGAAGGTGCGCTCGCAGCACCTCGGCCACTTCGCCGAGTTGATCCGCATCGAGCGGGCTGTCGAGCTCGAGCAGCAGCGTTCGCACCGCCCCGGGTCCGAGGTTGAGCACCATCATCGCGCGGCGTTCGTCGAGCGCCTGCAGATCGAGGCGCGCGAGCGGCTCGTTCTCGAGCGAAGACGCGAGCGCCAGCCCCAGCTGCTGTGTGAGCGAGGACAGCAGGCGTGACGCTTCGTTCAGCAGCCGTTCGACGTCGCGGCGCGAATCCTTCAGCGCGCGATCGACCTCGCGCAGGAATTCGTCTGGCAGTTCGATGGGCGTGACCATGGTGCGGACGAAGTACTCGTACCCGGTTCCGGTCGGTACGCGGCCGGCCGAGCGATGCGGCTGCTCCACGAGGCCGATTTCTTCGAGCTCTGCGAGGGCCGATCGGATACTCGCCGGGGAGAGCCCGAAATCCGCCTCGCGGGACAGCGCTTCGGACCCGACCGGGCGCGCCGAGCGCCCGTGCAGGGCGACGAGCGCCTCGAGCACGCGGCGCTGGCGATCCGAAAGATCAGGATCCTCGCGGTGCAGATGACCTGGGAAGGCGGGACGGGACATGGCCGGAAAATTATGGAGCGTCGCTCGCGCCTGTCAAATGCGGGCCCGCGGCGCGACCGGCTCCACCGCTGCGATCCAGGCGATCACGTCGTCCGCGACGAAGCGGAGGGATCGGGGAATGCGCCATCCAGCTGTGGTTCTTTCGAGCCGCCCCGTGGCCACGGCCGCCTCGAGCGCGTGCCCGTGACGCTCCCGCACGCTCGCCCACAGTGACGCCGGGTAGTCTCGCTCGTGGACGCCCGAACAGAGCCGCAATCCGAGCATCAGGAGTTCGAGCGCTGCGGTGGCGGAATTCGGTCGTTCGACCTCGTCCTCGAGCGAATCGCCGGCAGCGAGGGCAGCGGCCCACGGCATCAGGTCGCGGGTGTTGCCGTAGCGCGCGCCTCGTGCGAACCCGTGCGCAGAAGGGCCCAGCCCCAGGTACGGGCGGCACAACCAGTAGACGAGGTTGTGGCGTGCCTCGCCGCCCGGACGGCAGAAGTTGGACGTTTCGTACGCGGCGTATCCGACTGCCTCTACCGCAGCGTGCAGCTGCTCGTAGTGATCGGCCTGCGCTTCCGGAGTCGGCAGCGGGATTCGGCCGTCGAGCACCGCATTCCCGAGCGGTGTCCCGCGCTCGGGAATGAAGCAATACGCCGACAGGTGCTCCGGATCGAGCGCCAGCGCCGAGTCCAGCGTGCGCGCCCAGCATTCTCCAGTATGTCCCGGAAAACCGAACATCAGATCCAGCGAGAGGCGTCTGAACCCGTGCGCACGAGCCCTCGCGACCGCCTCCCCCGGGCGCAACGCGTCGTGAATCCGGCCCAGTGTGCGCAGTTCGGCCGGATCGAAGGACTGCACACCCATGGAGAGCCGGTTGACGCCGCAGTCGGCCCAGGCCTCGAGCAACGGCTCCCGCACCGTCTCAGGGTTCGCCTCGAGCGTGATCTCTGCGCCGGCGTCGATCGCGAAGTGGTCACGCAGACCCTTCCAGACTCGGCGGAAGTGACGCGAAGCGAGGGTCGAAGGCGTTCCGCCTCCGAAGAACACCGACGTGAAGCGCATGCCATCGGCGTCGGGGGCACGCCGGGCGAACTCGGCGTCGAGCCCGTCGAGGTAACGCTCCAGTCGTGCGCGGGAAAACGTGTCAGTCGCGAAGTCGCAGTAGGTGCAGCGGGTCGTACAGAACGGCACGTGCACGTAGAGCCCGGCCCGTGCCGCGTCGCGCGCCGCGTTGCCGGGACCTTCGGCCGGACCGGCGACCGTGGCGGGGTCCCGGGTCAGCGAATCAGGTGGAACAATCGGTTCCATCGGGGCCAGTTCTTCTCGCCGTTCCAGGACCAGTAGAGGAACATGGCGCGGCCCTTGACGAGGTTCATGTCGAGCGTTCCCCAGTAGCGGCTGTCGTTCGAGTTGTCGCGGTTGTCGCCCATCATGAACAGGTTGCCCGGGTCGACCGTGAACGGGCCGAAGTTGTCGCGGAAGTCGTAGCCCGCAGGGCGCACCGTGGGATCGGTGTGGATCGCGTACGGTTCGATGCGCTTCTCGCCGTCGACGTACAGTTGCTTGTCGCGCACCTCCACGGTCTGACCACCGGTCGCGACGCAGCGCTTGATGAAGTCCTTGGTCAGGTCCTGCGGAAACTGGAAGACGATGACGTCTCCCGCGTGCGGGGAGCGCAGCCCGGGCAAGCGGATGTTCGTGAACGGGATCTTCGGCCCGTACTCGAACTTGTTCACGAACAGGAAGTCGCCCACCAGCAGCGTGTCGCGCATCGACTCCGACGGAATCCGGAACGCCTGGATGACGAACGCTCGCAGGAAGAGTGTCAGAACGAGCGCCCACAGGGCGGCTTCGACGTATTCACGCAGCGTGGAGCGCGGTTTGGTGTTGGCCATGATCTCCTCGATTAGCGGTCCGTCTTCAGAACGGCCAGGAACGCCTCCTGGGGCACTTCCACCGTTCCGATCTGTTTCATACGGCGTTTTCCCTCTTTTTGTTTCTCGAGCAGCTTGCGCTTGCGCGAGATGTCACCACCGTAACACTTGGCGGTGACGTTCTTCCGGAGGGCGCCAAGGGTCTCGCGCGCGATCACCTTGCCCCCGATGCTGGCCTGGATCGCCACCTGGAACATCTGCCGCGGGATCAGCTTCTTGAGTCGCTCGCACAGGTCGCGGCCCCATTCGTAGGCCTTGTCGCGATGGAGGATCGCGGACAGCGCATCGACGCGCTCGCTGTTCAGCAGCAGGTCGAGCTTGACCACGTCGGCGTCCCGATACCCGTCGAATTCGTAATCGAGCGAAGCGTAACCGCGCGAGACCGACTTCAGGATGTCGTAGAAGTCGAGCACGATTTCCGCGAGCGGCAGGCGGTAGGCCACCCGGGCACGG
>Ga0307417_10000740_pt1 | contig 13283 bp, 13 predicted proteins | sample SalMarWE160210MG_2_FD_202514 | JGI IMG/M metagenome (GOLD analysis project Ga0307417, IMG submission 202514) | Salt marsh sediment microbial communities from the Plum Island Ecosystem LTER, Massachusetts, United States - WE1602-10 | ecosystem: Environmental > Aquatic > Marine > Intertidal zone...
GCGCATCGACATGGACGAGGTCGCCCGCCTTGCCAAAGAACATAAGCCGAAATTGATCGTTGCCGGCGGCTCGGCCTATCCGCGCATCATCGACTTCCGCGCCTTCCGCGACATTTGCGACGAGGTTGGCGCGTATCTGATGGTGGACATGGCGCATTTCGCGGGTCTTGTCGCCGGCGGCGTGCATCCGTCGCCGTTCCCGCACGCGCACGTCGTCACCACCACCACGCACAAGACGCTGCGCGGCCCGCGCGGCGGCGTCATCCTGTCCGACGACGAAGCGATCGCCAAGAAGCTCAACTCGGCGGTGTTCCCCGGCATGCAGGGCGGGCCGTTGATGCATGTGATCGCCGCCAAAGCGGTGGCGTTCGGCGAGGCGCTGCGGCCGAGCTTCCGCACCTATGCGCGCAACGTGGTGGAGAATGCCAAGGCGCTGGCCGAGCACCTGAAGTCGCACGGCCTTGATATTGTCTCCGGCGGCACCGACACGCACTTGATGCTGGTCGATCTGCGGCCAAAGAAACTGACCGGCAAGGTCGCGGAAGCAGCGCTCGGCCGCGCCCACATCACTTGTAACAAGAACGGCATCCCGTTTGATCCCGAAAAACCCACAATCACCTCCGGGGTCCGGCTTGGCACGCCGGCCTGCACCACGCGCGGCTTCGGCATCGCTGAGTTCCGCGCCGTGGGCGAGATGATCGTGGAGGTGCTCGACGTGCTGTCGCAGAAGGACACGGACAAGGATTCGTTCACCGAAGCTGCAGTGCGCGACAGGGTGAAGACATTGATTTCACGATTTCCCATTTATCAAGACTGAGGCGGCAAGGGGGATCCGATGCGTTGCCCGAGTTGCGGAAGCCTCGACACCCAGGTGAAGGATTCGCGGCCGACCGAGGATTCCGCCGTGATCCGGCGCCGGCGCGTGTGCCTCACCTGCAATTTCCGCTTCACCACTTTCGAGCGTGTTCAGCTGCGCGAGCTCACCGTCATCAAACGCAATGGCCGCCGCGTTCCGTTTGATCGCGATAAACTCATGCGCTCGGTGCAGATCGCGCTGCGCAAGCGCTCGGTCGATCCCGAGCGCATCGAGCAGATGGTCTCCAAGATCGTGCGCGAGCTGGAAAGCCAGGGCGAAAACGAAGTCACTTCGGAAACCATCGGCGAGCTGGTGATGGAGCATCTGCGCGAGCTCGACGACGTCGCCTATGTGCGGTTCGCTTCCGTCTACCGCAATTTCCGTGAGGCCAAGGATTTCCGCGCCGCGCTCGATGAATTGTCGGGTGAAGAAGGCGGCAAGCCCGCGGCGACTGCGCGCAAATGAGCGTGCAGGACACGCATACCATTCCTTCGACGGCCGTAGACGAGGCGCGTTTCATGACGCTCGCGCTCATACTCGGCCGACGCGGGCTCGGGTCGACCTCACCCAATCCGGCGGTCGGCGCGGTCATCGTCAAGGACGGCGTCATCCTCGCCCGCGGCTGGACGCAAGAGGGCGGCCGCCCGCATGCCGAGGTCGATGCGCTGCGCCGCGCCAAGAAGGACGCGCAGGGCGCCACTATGTATGTGACGCTGGAGCCGTGCTCGCATAAGGGCAAGACGCCACCTTGCGCAGACGCCATCATCAAGGCCGGCATCGCGCGGGTGGTCTCGGCGCTGGAGGATCCCAATCCGGAGGTTGCCGGACAGGGGCATGAACGGCTGCGCGCCAAAGGCATCGCGGTCGATATCGGCGTCGGCTCCGAGGAAGCGCGGCGCGTCCACGCCGGCCACATCTTGCGCGTTACGAAAAACCGTCCGCACGTATTGCTAAAGCTGGCGATCTCCGCCGACGGCAAGGTGGGACTGGCCGGTCGCAAGCCGGTGGCTATCACGGGGGAAATCGCGCGTCAGCGCGTGTTCCAGATGCGGGCGCAGAGCGACGCGATCATGGTCGGCATCGGCACTGTGCTGTCCGACAATCCGCAGCTAACCTGCCGCCTGCCGGGCATGGAAGCGCGCTCGCCGGTGCGCGTGGTACTCGATGCGCAATTGCGCGTGCCGCTGGCGACCGCGGTGGTGGCGACGGCGCGCGAGACGCCAACCTGGGTCATCGGTTCGCGCAAGGCCTCGAAGCTCGCCGCGCAAATCCTGGAGCAGAAGGGTTGCAAGGTATTCCGCGTCGACGACGACAATGGCCAGCTCGATCTTGCCGCCGTGCTCAAGACGCTCGCCGGCGAAAGCGTCACCCGGCTGATGGTGGAGGGCGGTCCGACTCTGGCCGCGAGCTTCGTCGCCGCGGATCTGGTGGACGAAGCGGCGCTCATCTATTCCGAGAAGCTGATCGGCGACGACGGCATTGCGCCGCTCGAAGGCATGCCGCTCGATGTGCTCACAAGCCGGCTGCACGTGACCGGCAGCGAGGCACTCGGCGCAGATACCCTCGAAAATTTCGAGCGTGCCAGCGCATGATCCTGAAAAGTGGGAACCCGTTTTCGGAAAAGATCATGCGCGTACATAAATGTTAGGCGAGCACAATGCTTCAATATACTTGGGCCTCGCAATAGATGTTCACCGGCATCGTCACCGACCTGGGCGAAGTGCGTTCGGTCAAGCCGCGCGCCGACAATCTGCACCGCATCGTCATCTATTGCGGCTATCCGCGCGCCGAGCTAGTCGAGGGCGCCTCCATCGCCTGCTCCGGCGTCTGCATGACGATGGTGGGCGCGGGCGAGGATGACGGGCGTAGCTGGTTCGCGGTCGATGCCGCGGCGGAGACCTTGTCACTGACCACCGTCGGCCGCTGGCGGCATGGCACGCGCGTCAACCTCGAGCGGCCGTTGAAGCATGGCGACGAGCTCGGCGGCCATCTGGTGGCGGGCCATGTCGATGGTCTCGCGACTGTCATCGCGCGCGAGGATTTGACCGACATGGTGCGCCTGGTGCTGCGCGCGCCGGGGTCGCTTTCCCGCTTCATCGCGACCAAGGGCTCGGTCGCGCTCGACGGCGTCTCGCTCACGGTCAATGCGGTCGAGGGCGATACTTTTTCGGTGCTGATCATTCCACACAGCTTGCGGGTCACCACGCTCGGTGCTTTGGGCAAGGACGACGACGTCAACCTGGAAGTCGACACCATGGCCCGCTATGCCGCGCGGCTGCTCGCGGCGCGGCAAGACTGAAGCCCTTGTGAGCGCGCCACCCGCTTGCTACCACGCCGCTGAACTTTAAGGACTTCGGGTATGGCCAAGAAACGCGCCAAAAAACGTACAATGTTACGGCGCGGCAACAGCAGGCGCGGCGCCTTGCGCATGCTGATCGTGGAAGCGCGCTTCTATGACGAGATTTCTGACGCGCTGTTGCGCGGCGCGCGCGGCGTGCTCGATGAAGCGGGCGTGGAATACGACAGTATCTCGGTGCCGGGCTCGCTCGAAATTCCGGCAGCGATTGCTTTTGCCGTCGAGGCCGCGCATAGCCGACGGCGGCCTTACGACGGCGTGGTCGCGCTCGGCTGCGTCATCCGGGGCGAGACCTACCACTTCGAGCTGGTGTCGAACGAATCCGCGCGCGGGCTGATGCAGCTTGCGATCGAGCAAAAGCTCGCCGTCGGCAATGGAATTCTCACCGTCGAGAACGAAGCCCAGGCGCGCGCCCGCGCTGGCGCGGATAAAGGCAACAAGGGCGCCGACGCCGCGCGCGCCGCGCTCGTTATGGCGCAGCTCAAGCGCGATTTCGTGGGGCGTTGATGGCCCGCAACGCGCAAAGCGCCGACAAGGACGCGCGCAAGGCCAACAAGCGCGGCGCCGCGCGGCTTGCCGCGGTGCAGGCGCTCTACCAGATGGATCTCGCTGGCACCGGCCTCAACGAGATTCTAGTCGAGTTCGAAAGCCACTGGATCGGGCGCGAGGTCGAAGGCGCGCAATATCTGCCGGCCGAGGCCGCCTTCTTCCGCGACATCGTCACCGGCGTGGTGCGCGAGCAACGCAAGCTCGATCCGCTGGTCGACGCGGCGCTGGCCGAGCGCTGGCCCTTAAAGCGCATCGAGGCGATCCTGCGCGCGGTGCTGCGCGCCGGCGCCTACGAGCTCGATCACCGCCGCGATGTGCCGGCCCGCGCGGTGGTGTCGGAATATGCCGACGTCGCCGCCGCCTTCGTCGAGCGCGACGAGACCGGCATGATCAACGCCGTGCTCGACCAGCTGGCGCGCAAATTGCGCGCCGCCGAATTCGGCCAGGCTGCCGGGTGACGCCATGGCCGCGCCCGACGACATCTCGGCCGAGGACAAACTGATCGCGCGTTTCTTTCAGTCGATCGCGGTCCACCCCGGCGCGTTGGGCTTGTCCGACGATGCCGCCTTCATCACGCCGCCGCCGGGCTGTGATCTGGTGCTCAAGACCGACGCCATTATTGGCGGCGTGCATTTCTTCGCTGAGGATGCTGCCCACACGGTGGCGAGCAAGGCGTTGCGGGTGAACCTGTCCGATCTCGCCGCCAAGGGCGCGCGTCCGCTCGGCTTCTTGCTTTCGCTTGCGCTGCCGGCCGGGATCGACGATCGCTGGCTGACGAATTTTGCCGAGGGCCTGCGCAGCGACTCCGTCCTCTACGGCTGCCCGCTGTTCGGCGGCGACACCGATCGCACGCCGGGCCCGATTACGGTTTCCATCGCCATGTTCGGCAGCGTGCCGGTGGGCACCATGGTGCGCCGCGCCGGCGCCAAGCCCGGCGACCGCGTGTTCGTTAGCGGCACCATCGGCGACGCTGCGCTCGGGCTTGCGGTGCGCAAGGGCAAAGACTGGAAGCTGAGCGAGGCGCAGCGCCAGCATCTCATCGCGCGCTATCTGCTGCCGCAGCCGCGCAACGCTTTGGCCGAGGCCGTGCGCAAGCATGCGTCCGCCGCAATGGACGTGTCTGATGGCCTCGCCGGCGATTTCGCCAAGCTCTGCCGCATCTCTCAGGTCGGCGCCAGCATCGACGTCGAACGCATCCCGCTTTCGGACGCCGCCAAGGCGGTGCTGGCAGCCGATCCGGCCATGCGCGAGACTATGCTCACCGGCGGCGACGACTACGAGATCGTTTGCGCCGTGCCTGCGGCCAAGGTGGAGAGCTTCCGCGCCGCCGCGCAAACGGCCAACGTGGCAGTCGCTGAGATCGGCGAGATCGTGGCAGGCGAGGGCGCCCGCTTTGTCGGCAGTGACGGCGAGCCGCTGTCTTTCAAGCACGCCGCCTTCAGCCACTTCTGAAACGCCTCGGACGGGTGTAAGAAATAGCCGGAACAGGACGCCACCATGCACGACATGACGGCCAAGAAAGCGGCGCTCGTGGCCTATGAGCCGCATCCCAATTTCGCGAAATGGCACAGGCTGTTTCCGACCACTGCCTGGATGCGCCGCAAGGCGCCGCGCAATGTGCCGCGCTTCGCCTTCGAGTATGGCGACACCGGCGCGGGCAACGATGTTGGCATCGCGCACAACTGGGCGGCCTTTGACGCCATCAAGATCACGCCGCGCTATGGCTTGGTCGTGACGCCACCGCCGGTCGAGGTCGAACTGTTCGGCCGCCGCTATTCGGCGCCGATCGGCATTGCCCCCATGGGTGGCCCCTCGCTGGTGTGGCCGGGCGCCGACATCCTGATGGCGAAGGCCGCGCAACGCGCGCGCGTACCCTATACGCTCTCCGTCGCCGGCGGCGCTACAATTGAGGAGGCGGCGCAAAACGCGCCTGATGTGTTCTGGCTCCAGCTCTATCGCTTCTGGCGCGACGATCACAAAATCGGTTTCGATCTGGTGCGGCGCGCGCAGGCCGTCGACGCCAAGGTGCTGGCGCTCACGCTTGACGTGCCGGTGCGCACCACGCGCTCGCGCGAGACCTACGCCGGGCTCGCCGGCGAATTCCACCCCACCGCGCGCATGATCTACGAGATGATGGTGCGGCCGAAATGGCTGTGGGCGCTGCTGCGCCACGGCTATCCACGCTTCGCTACCGTCAGCGAGTACGCGCGCGCCCGCGCCGGCACCAACGAGGTCATTCGCTTCGCGCGCGCCAATATGGGCGGCGCCTTTACCTGGGAAGAAGTCAAGCGATACCGCGACAAGTGGAAGGGCAAGATGGCGGTGAAGGGCGTGCTGCATCCGGCCGACGCCGAGAAAGCGGTCTCCCTCGGGATCGATGGCGTCTGGGTGTCAAACCACGGCGGGCGCCAGATCGAGGCGCTGACGCCCTCGATCGATTGCTTGCCGGCGATTGTCGCGGCGGTCGGCAAGAAGGCAACCGTGCTGCTCGACAGCGGCGTGCGCAGCGGACAGGACGTCATGCGCGCACTCGCACTCGGCGCCGATGCCGCCTTCGCGGGCAAGTCGTTCCTGTGGGCGGTGGCTGCGCTCGGCGACGAGGGGCCGGCGCAACTGATCGACCTCTACATCGACGAGTTGCGGGCGTCGCTCGGTCAGATCGGCGCCCACTCGCCGGCCGAGGCGCGCATGGCGACCATCCGCCACCCCGGCGCCATCGATTTTTCGGTCGCCAAATCGGCGGCGCGGCCGCGGCGCGATAAGCGGTAACACGAGTGTTCCCGTTTTCACGGGACTGATCGGAACGATCGCATTTATTTTTCATTGCTAGGCTGCGCGGGCGGGGTAGCGATTCCGCAACGGCGCTGCTAGAGGGCGGCCTTCCGGGAGCGTTAATAATGTCGGCCGTCGCCGAGCCATTCCATCATGTCATCGACGACCATCTGGCGCATCGCAACGCCATGGTGCTGGCGGTGGCGCAGGCGCTCGGCGGCGCCAACAATGTCATTATTTACTCGACCGCCAGCATCATCGGCGCGGTGATCGCACCCGACAAGGGGCTGGCGACGCTGCCGATCACCTGCATGGTGCTCGGTTTGTGGCTCGGAACGCTGCCGGTCGGCGCGCTGGCGCGTCGCTTCGGTCGCCGCATCGCCCTGCTGACAGGCTCGGGCTTCGGCGTGGTATCGGGCCTGATTTCCTACACGGCGGTGGTGAGCGGCCATTTCCCGCTGCTGCTGCTCGGCACGTTCTGCGGCGGGCTTTACGCTTCCTCGCAGCAATCCTACCGGTTCGCCGCCACCGATACCGCGAGCGAATCCTACCGGCCAAAGGCGGTGTCCTGGGTGCTGGCCGGCGGCGTGTTCGCCGCGCTGATCGGACCGCAGGTCGTCATCTTCACCAAGGACCTGCTGCCGCCTTATCTGTTCGCGGCCAGCTATCTCGGACAGGCGGTTCTCGCGGCCATCGCGATGGCGGTGCTGATCTTCGTGAAAGTGCCGCCCGTCGCAGGACTGCGAAGCGACAGCGCCCGGCCACTGCTCGAGATCGTGCGCACACCGCGCTTTATCGTGGCGGTCGTCTGCGGAGTGGCGAGCTATTCCATGATGAACCTGGTGATGACGGCGGCGCCGCTCGCCATGGTCGGCTGCGGCCATTCCGTCACTCAGGCCACCCTCGGCATCCAATGGCACGTGGTCGGCATGTACGCACCGAGCTTCCTCACCGGCAGCCTGATCGCGCGCTTCGGCATCACGCGCATTACCGGCGTCGGTCTGGGACTGATCGCGCTCACCGCTGTGGTCGGCATCACCGGGCTTTCGGTGGCGCATTTCTGGACCGCGCTGGTGCTGCTCGGCGTCGGCTGGAACCTGTCCTTCATCGGCGCCACCACCATGGTGACGCGGTGTCACCGGCCCGAGGAGCGCACCAAAGTGCAGGCCTTTAACGACTTCCTGATCTTCGGCAGCATGGCGGTGAGTTCGTTCTCATCCGGGCAATTGCTGGCGCATTTCGGGTGGGCCGAGATCAACGTGGTGATCTTCCCGATCATCTTCATCGCCGGCGCGATGCTCGCCTGGCTCGCCGCACGCGATCGCGCCGCGCAGGCGGCGGTGTGAGTAGGCCGGAAACCGTGAAAAACTGGGCCTTTTCTGGCGTTGCGTCGGCTTACCGTTTTTGGCAATGTCCGCGCGCTTTCCGGTCGGGGTGAAGCGCGATTCTGGCGGCCATCCTCGACGTCCCTGGCGCCGGGCAGGGGGCGTTCTCTCCCGCCAAGCTCCGTTCCAAATACGAGGTTGAGGCCACCATGACTACATTGTGGATGATCGTTGGCTGTGGCGTGCTCGCGATCCTCTATGGAATCTGGGCCACCGTGTCGGTGCTGAGCGCCGACGCCGGCAGCGCCAGGATGCAGGAGATTTCCGCCGCCGTGCGCGAGGGCGCGCAGGCCTATCTCAAGCGCCAATACACCACCATCGGCATTGTCGGCGTAGTCATCTTCATCATCATCGGCATCACGCTGGGCTGGCTGGTCGCGATCGGCTTCGCCGTCGGCGCCATCCTGTCGGGCGCGGCCGGCTTCATCGGCATGAACGTGTCGGTGCGCGCCAATGTGCGCACGGCGCAAGCCGCGACCAAGTCGCTGGCCGGCGGGCTGGAGATCGCCTTCAAGGCCGGCGCCATCACCGGCATGCTGGTGGCGGGCCTCGCCTTGCTCGGCGTCACGCTCTATTTCGGCTTCCTAATCGGCACCCGCCACTTTGCGCCCAATGACCGCACGGTGATCGACGCCATCGTGGCGCTCGGCTTCGGCGCCTCGCTGATCTCGATCTTCGCCCGTCTCGGCGGCGGCATCTTCACCAAGGGCGCCGACGTCGGCGGCGATCTGGTCGGCAAAGTGGAAGCCGGCATTCCGGAGGACGATCCGCGCAATCCGGCCACCATCGCCGACAATGTGGGCGACAATGTTGGCGACTGCGCCGGCATGGCCGCCGACCTGTTCGAGACCTATGCGGTGACCACCGTCGCCACCATGGTGCTGGCCTCGATCTTCTTCGCCAAGACGCCGATCCTGCTCGAGATGATGACGCTGCCGCTCGCCATCGGCGGCGTCTGCATCATCACCTCGATCATCGGCACCTTCTTCGTCAAGCTACCCGCCTCGCAGTCGATCATGGGTGCGCTCTACAAGGGCCTGATCGTGACCGGCATCCTCTCGCTGATCGGCATCGCCGGGGTGATCAACTGGCTGTTGCCGCACGGCTTCGGCTCAATCGACGGCCAGAGCTACACCGGCATGACGCTGTTCCTCTGCGGCATCGTCGGCCTCGCCGTCACCGGCCTGATCATCTGGATCACCGAATACTACACCGGCACCGATTTCCGCCCGGTGAAGTCGATCGCCGCGGCCTCCGTCACCGGCCACGGCACCAATGTGATCCAGGGCCTCGCCATCTCGATGGAGTCGACCGCGCTGCCCGCGATCGTCATCATCGCCGGCATCCTGATCGCCTTCAATCTCGGCGGCTTGTTCGGCATCGCCATCGCGGTGACCACGATGCTGGCGCTCGCCGGCATGATCGTCGCGCTCGACGCCTTCGGCCCGGTGACCGATAATGCCGGCGGCATTGCCGAAATGGCCGGCCTGCCGAAGGAAGTGCGTAAATCGACCGATGCGCTCGACGCCGTCGGCAACACGACGAAAGCGATCACCAAGGGCTACGCCATCGGCTCCGCTGGCTTGGGGGCGCTGGTGCTGTTTGCCGCCTATAACCAGGACCTGACCTTCTTCACCAGTCAGGCCGCGGCCCATCCCTACTTCCAGGGCATCCATCTCGACTTCGCCCTGACCAACCCCTACGTGGTTGTCGGCCTGCTGTTCGGCGGCCTCTTGCCCTATCTTTTCGGTTCGATGGGCATGACCGCGGTCGGCCGCGCCGCTGGCGCCATCGTCGAGGAGGTGCGCCGCCAGTTCCGCGAGGACCCGGGCATCATGAAGGGCACCAGCAAGCCGAACTACGGCCGCGCGGTGGACATGCTCACCAAGGCGGCGATCAAGGAGATGATCATCCCCTCGCTGTTGCCGGTGCTGTCGCCGATCTTCGTCTATTTCGTGATCTATCTGATCGCCGGCGGCGGACCGGCGGGCAAATCGGCCGGCTTCTCGGCGCTCGGCGCCATGCTGCTCGGCGTCATCGTCACAGGCCTGTTCGTCGCTATCTCGATGACCTCCGGCGGCGGCGCCTGGGACAACGCCAAGAAATACATCGAGGACGGCCATTACGGCGGCAAGGGCTCGGAAGCCCACAAGGCCGCGGTGACCGGAGATACCGTCGGTGATCCCTACAAGGACACGGCGGGTCCCGCCGTGAACCCGATGATCAAGATCACCAACATCGTGGCGCTGCTGTTGCTCGCGGTGCTGGCGCACTAGTCCAACAACCGAAACGAAAAGGGCCCGCGGAAAGGCGGGCCCTTTTTAATATGCCGCGCGCGGCCGTCGCCGATCATTGGCCGATACTGAACGGATTCAAGGCCCGGAACACGCCGCGCAGATAGGTGAGCTCGTGACCGCCGGTTGGTGTCGTCTGCGATACGAAGTCGAAAACCTTGCCGTCCTTGAGGCCGTAATTGGCCAGCCGCCGGACTCGGCGATCCTTGTCGAAATAGACCGCGACCACCCGCTGGTCGACGACCTTTTGCGGCATGAATGCCGCCGCGCGCTGCGCTTTCTGCGAGATGTAATAGAACACCTCGCCATTCACGGTGGCGACAGTGGAGGGCGTGCCGAGCACGATCAGCACTTGCTCCTGGGAAGCGCCGATCGGAATTTGCTCGAGCGCGCCTTGCTGCATCACGTAGCCGCGTTGAAAGGTCTCGGTGAAGGCGCCGCCGCAACCGGCGAGCGCCAGGCTGCAGGCAACCGCAAGCGCCGGTGTCAGCCGGAGCCAATTGGCGCGGTGATGCGCGGTCTTGGTGTGCAAATACGGCACGCTCATTTCGATCTTGCATCGGCGAAGGCGTTGACTTAACCGGCGGCGAGCCCCGGTCAGCCCCGAACCAACGCGATGATTTTCCCTCTTTTTCGCCGCTCCAGGCGGCGCGACACCATTTCTCGCCTGTATGGCACGATCGTGGCGCAGGCGCGAATGCCTGGCTTTTACCGCAACTACGCCGTGCCGGACACGCTCAACGGCCGTTTCGAGCTGATTGTGCTGCACGTGACGGTGCTGCTCGATCGGCTCGCCCATGACCCTGCGCTGCGCAACTTGGGGCAGGCGGTTTTCGACCGGTTTTGCCAGGATATGGATCATAACCTGCGCGAAATGGGTGTTGGCGACCTGACGGTGCCCAAGCAGATGCGCCGCATCGGCGAGGCCTTCTATGGCCGCACGCGGGCCTATCGGGCGGCGCTGGCGACGGCCGATGATCGGGCCCTGGCGGAGGCCCTGGCGCGGAATATCTATGAAGCAGCAGCGTCCCCGGCCGCGGCCCGGCTTGCGGCCTATATGCGGGAGGCGGTACGTGATCTTGCGGCACAGGATTCCGCCCGCCTCGCAGCCGGCCAGTTGCGCTTTCCAGAGCCGGCCGCGGTCGCTGTAGACGCGGGATAAGAGCTTGATTAAATGGAAAAAACCGGCAGCCCCTGGAGCGCGCCGCTGGCCGTGGAGGATATCCCGGACACCGGCCTGCATGTGGAGATCGAGGCCCCGGCCGCCGTGCGCGCGGAGCTGGCCAAGCTGGCGGCTGTGCGGGATTTGCCGCAGCTGTCGGCAGTGTTCGATCTCACCCGCCAAGAGGCCGGCGTCCACGTCTCCGGTCAGGTCAACGCCCAAGTCGGCCAGACCTGCGTGGTTACCCTTGAGCCGGTCGAGAGCGTGCTTGAGGAAGCAATCGAGGTCGTTTTCGCGCCTGCGGTGGCGGGCGTCGAGGGGCTCACGAACGGCGCAATCGATGGCCGCCGGGCGAAAATGGGCGAGGGGGAGCCACCGGAGCCCTTGTTCGGCGGCAAGGTCGATTTGGGCGCGCTCGCGACCGAATTCTTCCTGCTCGGCATCGATCCTTATCCGCGTAAGCCAGGCGCTGAATTTGCGCCACCGAAAGTCGCGGACAGGGGCGAGCACCCCTTCGCCGCCCTTGCAGCACTGAAAAAGCGCCTCGGCGGCGGCCGGTCGTGACCGGTGACCAAGCGGTGGAACGCCGCCAGAACCGGCTTGTTTGCAATGGCCGAGCGGGTATGGTCGCCGCCGAGCATCGAAGCCGGATGAGCGCGTTGCCGGCGCCCCCAATCACGCCGCCGAAGCCGATCCATGCCCGATAAGGTCCGTATCGCGCTTGACGCCATGGGCGGAGACCATGGGCCGTCGGTCGTCCTGCCGGCTGCCGATCTGTCGCTGACCCGCCATCCCGACATCGAATATCTGCTGTTTGGCGACCGCGCGATACTGGAGCCATTGCTCGAGGGTCTGCCGCGTCTCAAGGCCAAGGCCCGGGTGGTGCACACCGACGTGGCGATCCGCATGGACGACAAGCCGAGCCAGGCATTGCGCTATGGACGCTGGAAGTCGTCGATGTGGCTCGCCATCGACGCCGTGAAGAAGCACGAGGCTGACGCCGTGGTGTCGGCCGGCAATACCGGCGCGCTCATGGCCATGGCGCGCTTCAATCTGAAGATGATCGAGGGCATCGAGCGGCCGGCGATCGCGGCGCTTTGGCCGACGGTCAAGGGCGAGTCGATCGTGCTCGACGTTGGGGCCTCGATCGGCGCCGACGAAGTGCATCTGATCAATCTTGCCGCCATGGGCAGCGCCATGGCGCGGGTGCTGTTCGATGTCGAACGGCCGAGCGTGGGTCTGCTCAATATCGGCGTGGAGGAAGTCAAAGGGCTCGAACAGGTACGCGAGGCCGGTCGCATTCTACGTGAGGGCAATTTCCCGCATTTCGACTATCACGGCTTCGTGGAGGGCGACGATATCGGCAAGGGCACCGTCGATGTGGTCGTCACCGAAGGGTTTTCCGGCAATATCGCGCTCAAGACCGCCGAAGGCACCGCCCGCCAGTTCGGGCAATATCTGCGAGCGGCAATGAACCGAACTCTAGCTGCGCGCCTTGGCTACCTGTTGGCGCGCCAAGCGTTTCGCACGCTGCGCGACAAGATGGATCCACGCAAATCGAACGGCGGCGTCTTCCTCGGCCTCAACGGCATCGTGATCAAGAGCCATGGCGGCGCCGATGCCGAGGGCTTCGCCTCGGCGATCGATATCGGATACGACATGGTGCGCTACAAGCTGCTGGCCAAGATCGGCGAGACCATGGCGCAGGATCTGCGGGCGACTGCGACGGCGCGCCTCGCGAGCGGAGCAGGCTCGTGACTCTGATGCGTTCGGTGGTGCTGGGCTGCGGCAGTTATCTTCCAGGGCGCATTCTCAGCAATGACGAGCTCGCGCGTTCGGTGGAGACCACCGACGAATGGATCGTGCAGCGTACCGGCATCCGCGAACGCCATATCGCGGCTGCCGGCGA
>Ga0307417_10000746_pt1 | contig 13255 bp, 14 predicted proteins | sample SalMarWE160210MG_2_FD_202514 | JGI IMG/M metagenome (GOLD analysis project Ga0307417, IMG submission 202514) | Salt marsh sediment microbial communities from the Plum Island Ecosystem LTER, Massachusetts, United States - WE1602-10 | ecosystem: Environmental > Aquatic > Marine > Intertidal zone...
GGCACCGGAAAGCGGGTATTCCGGATGGCGCCTTTGCACCATCATTTTGAGCTAAAAGGCTGGCATGAATCCAAGGTAGTAGTGAGGTTTTGGATTGTCGGAATATTATTAGCGCTTTTAACATTAACCACGTTTAAGGTCAGGTAATTGGCGTGTTTAATACTTTTAAAATATATAGAGATAACTGGCAGAATGTGAAGCAACTGCGCAATGCCAGGGTTGCGGTTTTGGGGGCTGCCGGAAGCGGCATTTGCCGCGGGGTCGCCGGCATGCTCCAGCTTTGATAAGTTCAATGATTATGAAGACCGGGGAAATCAATTTAAAAACATCGTCATGAATTTGTCTGCGATTGAAAATACAAACGTGAAAATGGATTCGCTATGAGAAGAAATTCATTAGACATCTGGCTGTTCGGATCATTTTCCCTCCTAATTCTACTGGGAATAATAATGATCTATAGCTCCAGTGCCTATTATGCGGGGGGACGTTTCGGGGATAATTTCTTCTTTATAAAACGTCATCTATTGTGGCTTTTTTTGGGGCTTATCGCCATGGCTCTGGCATACAGCTTTCCCTATCAGCGGCTGGCGGGGCGCACATGGCTGCTATTATTTTTAGGTTTAGGGATTGTCATTTACCTGGCCTTAATTAAAAAAGGCCGATGGATTATTATGGGGCCCATTCATTTTCAGGGAGTCGATGTCGCTAAATTCGCCCTAATCTTTTTTCTTGCCGATTCCTTATCCCGCAAGGAAGAAGACCTGCGTGATTACAGCAAGGGCTTTTTCCCCCATTTTATTTATTTGCTTATTTTTGGGGCTTTGGTGGTTGTACAACCGGATTTAAGCAGCGCCTGCCTGCTTTTATTGGTAGGATTAACCATGCTATTCGCTTCGCCGGTGAGATTCAAACATTTGTTTTTTACCGGATTGGTTATATTACCGCTCGTGAAAATTGCATTTGTGCTGTTTCCATATATGCGGGACCGGCTGGATGCTCATCAGAATATGGAAGTGAATCTCATGGGAAAAGCCTATCAGGTCTATCAATCCCTGGTCAGCTTTGGCGCAGGCGGCATAACCGGGGTCGGCTATGCAGAAAGCAAACAAAAATTGTATTACCTGCCCGAAGCACACACCGATTTTATCTTCTCGATAATTGGGGAGGAATGGGGATTGATCGGCACTGCTATCGTCGTTTTGCTTTTTATGATCATTATGTTCCGGGGAGCAAAAATTGCCCGAAGATCACTGGACCGCTTTAGTTACTACCTGGCAATCGGCATCACCGCTCATTTTGTTTTGTATGCCATGATGCACATGATGGTGACGCTGCACATCGTCCCTCCGACGGGATTGCCTTTGCCTTTCGTTAGCTATGGCGGCACTTTTTTGTTTTTCTCATGTATTTATGCCGGGCTTCTATTGAATATTTCCAACAGAACATTATCGCAGACATCGGTCCGACACCAGAAATTCTCACGGAGGGCATCCGAGAATTATCAATTAAGAAAATTAAAATATTTGAAATAAATGAGGGAAAGAATATTGATAGCGGGCGGCGGTACCGGCGGACATGTTTATCCGGCAATTGCAACCATTGAAGCCCTCCGGGAAAAAGGAGATTTTGAATTTCTCTTTGTGGGCGGCAAAAGTGGTATGGAAATGAACATCGTCCCTAAATATGGTATTAATACGCAATCCATTTGGATTAGCGGATTCCAACGATATTTCACGCTGAGAAATATTCTCTTCCCCATAAAGCTTTTGGTTAGTCTAATACAAAGTTGGCTGATCGCCAGAAAATTTAAACCTGCCGCGGCGGTGGGAACCGGGGGATATGTAACCGGACCCATCCTGTATGCAGCTTCAAAAATGGGAATACCGGTGCTCATCCAAGATCAGAATGTTTATCCGGGCATCACGACCCGCCTGCTCAAAAAACATGCGCAGACAATTTGCATCGCTTTTGAGGGGGCAAAAAAATATTTGGAAGATTGCCTGGATAAAATAGTGGTGACGGGTAATCCGGTTCGAAAAAAGCTGAATGTGCATTCACGAGCCGAGGCGGTTAAAAAATGGAATTTAAATCCTGACAAGCCGATCATTTTTGTGTTCGGGGGCAGCCAGGGCGCCAGGGCTATTAATCATGCATTGGTAAAAATTCTACCGGAATTCCTGGAAGCTTATGATGTTCAGGTATTATGGCAGACCGGTTCTAAGGATTTTGATACCATCAAGGAAAACGAAATCAGCAAAAATAATAATGTGAGAATTCATCCCTATATCGATGAAATGGAATTTGCCTATTCAGCAGGAGATGTTATCGTTTCCCGCGCCGGGGCAATTACCCTGGCGGAATTAGCGGTTGTGCAAAAACCGGTTATCCTGGTTCCTTATCCCTTTGCGGCGGGCAGACACCAGGAACATAACGCTAAATTTATTGAGGACCAGGGTGCGGCACTGGTAATTATGGAAGGTCCGGGCTGGGAAGGATACTTGTCTAGTGCTTTAAAAAAATTGCTGGAAGATCAGTCCTTAAGGGACGGTATGGCGGGTTCATGGCAGCAATTAGTTCGCCCGGAGGCAGCAAGCCGGATAGCGGATGAAGTGATTAGGCTCATTCATAAAAATTAGTGAAAGATTGAAATATGCGTTTAGGCAAGATTCATAAAATACATTTTATAGGAATTGGCGGCATCGGAATGAGCGGCATTGCAGAGGTGCTTTTAAACCTTGGCTACGAAGTAAGCGGCTCCGATAAATCCCCATCCGATATCATCCATCATTTGGCAAAGAAAGGCGCCAAAATTTTTGAAGAACTATATAGTGAATGGCCCGTGGAGCAGCATGTAAAAATGGTCGAGAAACCGCAATGATGCACAGATATAAAAATAAACGAAGGTCAATCCGCCAAAGAAAACGGACGGCGGCAAAGAGGGTCTTCCATTTTACGCCAACGCCCAAAGTGACTGGCGTTCTGTTTGGATTCGTTTTGGTAATTTACAGTTCCTCAATCGGAATCAAGCAATTGATGTACAAAACAAATCTGTTCACAGTTAAGGAGGTTAAGATTTCAGGGTTGCAATATTTGGATGAATCGGTAGCCAAAAACCTTGCCAATGTGGAATTAAATACTCCCTTGTTTAAAATACCGATAGATCAGGTTAGCAAAAATGTATTAAAAAATAACTATATACGAGCGGTCAGCATTTCTCGGGTGATTCCATCCACGCTTATAATTGATATTCAGGAAAGGGAGCCTGTGCTGTTTCTCCTGGATAATTCCATTTATATGGTTGATGAAACCGGAATCATACTGGAAAATTTGCCCACCATACCCACTACCGGATTACCCATCGCTACCGGGGTTTCGGTGGAGAGGCTTCTTCAGGATAGGCGCCCGCTGTATCGCGCTTTGGATATGATTCAAATGATCCGGGATGTTGACAAAGACCTTCTGCCTTTCGTTTCGGAAACGCACCTTCGCCAAGATCACTGGCCAGTGTTGTTTTTAGTGAAAGGCGGCGCGAAGGTGCTCCTGGGAGATTCAAATTTATATCAAAGAATATATTTGTGGAGTAACCTATTTAGTAAACCTTCAGTTGTAAATAGGCTACACCAAATAGAAAAGATCGATTTTACCTTTTCCGATCGTATTGTCATCGAATACAAAACCTAACCAGAGGAATTTTTCAGTAATGGAAGGAAGAATTATTACAGGATTGGATATTGGGACGACCAAAATATGTGCCGTTATCGTCAAGGAAGATCCTTTTGGCACATTGCACGTTGTCGGGGTTGGCAGTACCAGATCAGACGGCCTTCGAAAGGGCGTAGTGGTTAATATCGATAAAACAGTCCAGTCCATTGAAAAGGCAATGGATGAAGCCCAGCAAATTGCCGGGGTTGAGGTTAATTCGGTTTTTGTGGGCATTGCAGGGGATCATATTCGTGGGATGAATAGCAAAGGAATGGTGGGCGTTTCCAGTGATGACCACGAGATAACCCAATCCGATATTGACCGGGCAATCAATGCCGCCAAAGCTCTGGCGCTGCCCATAGACCGGGAGATTATTCATGTGATTCCACAGGAATTCATTGTTGATAATCAGGAGGGAATTCCTGATCCGGTCGGTATGTCCGGCGTCAGATTGGAAGTTGAGGTTCATATTGTGACCGCGGCAGTTACGTCCGCTCAGAATATTATCCGCAGCGTTCAACGCGCCGGATATGAAGTCGCCGAGATCATACTGGAGCCGTTGGCATCCAGCCTGGCCGTTCTGGATGATGATGAGAGGAACCTTGGCGTTACGCTTGTTGACCTGGGAGGCGGCACAACGGATATTGCCATGTTTTTTGAAAATCATATCCGTCATACTGCTGTAGTTGCTCTGGGCGGTCAGCAGATTACCAATGATATTGCCATCGGATTGCGCACCCCGCCTGACCAGGCTGAAAGAATAAAGCTGAATTGGGGCATCGTGAATTCTGACGATATAAATCCGAATGAAACGCTGGATGTGCCGGGTGTAGGTGGAAGACCGGCACGCACCATCTACCGGAACACCTTGATTGACATTATCACGCCCCGGGTTGAGGAAATTTTGACGCTTGTCTATCATAAGATGGAAGAATCGGATATGATGGATCTGATGTCGGCAGGGGTAGTCATTACCGGCGGGGGAAGTTTGCTTTCCAGAATAAGCGAATACGCTGAAAACCTGTGGGGGATGTCGGTGAAGCTCGGAGTGCCAAAAAATTTGGGAGGACTAACTGACGCAGTCCATAGCCCCATTTACAGCACTGCGGTTGGATTATGCTTGTATGGTTCAAAATACCACGATGGGGAATCGGATTACCGGCATAATGGAAATTTATGGAATGAAGTGCTCGAGAGTTTGAAAAGATTTTTTCGGAGATTTTTTTAAGTGAATTGAATTCTGAACATAAATGTTAGCGAACATAAATTTAAAGGAGAAGCTATGAGTATCGTATTTGATGAATTAGCCGAATCGACCGCTAAGATGAAAGTGATTGGCATCGGCGGAGCCGGTGGAAATGCGATCAATACCATGATGAACTCCGGTTTATCCGGGGTGGATTTCATCGCGGTAAATACTGACCATCAGGCTTTGGATAGCAATAAAGCACCGACTAAGATCCAAATCGGCAAGAATCTGACACACGGCTTGGGCGCCGGAGCAAATCCGGAGATCGGCAGGCAGGCGTTAGATGAAGATCGTGAGGAAGTAAAACAGTCGTTAGCCGGCGCAGACATGATTTTCGTAACCGGAGGAATGGGCGGCGGTACCTGCACGGGGGCGGCTCCCGCGGTGGCGGAAATAGCCCAGGAATTGAACGCCCTGACCGTTGGGATTGTAACCAAGCCCTTCAATTTTGAAGGCATTAAGCGAATGGAACGCGCCAATCAGGGGATTATCGAAATGCGCAAATATGTGGATACGCTGATCGTCATCCCCAATCAGCGCCTGTTTGCGGTTGTAGATAAAAAGACGCCCCTGAGGGATGCTTTTAAAGTTGCTGACCAGGTGCTGCTCCATGCGACTAAAGGCATATCGGATCTCATCAGTGTGCCCGGCTTAGTGAATCTGGATTTCGCAGACGTGCGGACAATCATGGCGGAAATGGGCGATGCCTTAATGGGCACCGGTCAGGCTAATGGAGAAGGAAAAGCCGTACATGCAGCCCAGCAGGCTATTTCCAGTCCGTTGCTGGAAGGCGTATCGATTCGCGGCGCAAAAGGCGTTTTGGTTAATATTACCGGCGGTGAGGATCTTGGTTTGTATGATGTAAGTGAAGCAACATCAATTATCTACGAAGAGGCTGGTGAAACCGCCAATGTTATATTTGGTGCGGTCATCGATGATAGTTTGAACGATGAAATGTTTATCACCGTTATTGCCACCGGGTTTAGCGCTGATGAAAAGCCGCTTCCAAAACCACATCGGGAAGTCAACAGGGATATAAATAATTTCAATATCCCAACTTACATTCGGGATAAGAGAGAGAAGCAAGCTACCCAGCCGGAACAGGGCAAGGTACTCTCTGCAGGCGAACCGACTAAGCGACAATCCAGCGGTGGCAAAATGGATGAATTTCCCTTTGAAAATGGTTTTGATGACCTGGATATTCCCACGTTCCTGCGTAATCAAATGGATTAAATAGATTTTTTATGCTGACCGGACGCTCCAAGCGTCTGGTCAGTTATCAATTCGGGAGCATAGAACGTCAAAATTCGTTTTGACAAAGGGAAGCAATTCCCAGCTTTTCAGTTTCACTTCTGCCGCTGTATCACAGGTTTTAGAAAACCCCAAAAATCCCTGTCAGGGGTGATATGTTGATAGTAAATCCCAATTCCCACAGATCAGAACCCCGTAGGAGTGGCACTAGTTTATCTAGATAGGTTTTCGGGAGGCAAAAAATAGAGAAAATGTTTCACCACTGCGTGGTTTTATTAATTTTGGGGGACGCTCATTTTTTCTATAATCATCTCACTGCTACACGGTTTGCTTATTTACATGTGCCCGCTAATGAAAATAAATTTTCTTCTGCTCTTCAATAGATCGCTTTTAATAAAGCAAGTTTTGTCCATCCGGAGGGCCTGGAACATTAAAATTTATTTTGAAAATTGAAGGCAGTTCTACCTTATTTTACCTTCTCTGAGAAATATTCTTAAAAACATTTCTCACTATCCATTATAGAGCAGGTAAGAGTAATCACATCTCACTTGCCACTTGCAGCCTGCTTTGTTACCTTGGAAAAGGGTTTATTTTGTGATAGAATTATTCTATATTAAATGAATTTAACAGGGCTATTATGAATTCTAAAATCGAGAGACAGAAACAAATATTTTCCCTTCTAAACTCCAAAATGAGTGAAGACTCTCAGGCGGATGGGTTACTCAACTTCAAAGATAATAAAAGAGACGTCGATAAAATACTTTCGCAAGCCAATTTTGCCAATCAGGTATATCATTTCCATAAAAGTATTATTCAGAATATCAATGCCGGGCTTATTATTACGGATTTGGATGGCATCATCACTTTTGCCAATAAAATAGCCGGAAGGTTGTTAGACTACCAGGTGGAGGAGCTGCTTGAGAGAAATATGGATGAGCTTTTCAGGGATAAGGAAGAAGCTGGCAGGCTCCGAAGCCTGCTATCGCTTCCTGAAAAAAAGATTGATAACTATGAAACCCGGCTAATTGATAAGAATTCCAAAGAACTGGTCATTGGCATAAATGCTTCCACTCTTGTTGACAAAAGCAATAAATTTGAGGGCGTGGTATTTTTATTCCGGGATTTAACGGAAATCTATCATCTTCGCAATCAGGTGGAAAGAATGGAACGGTTGGCGTTGTTAGGCGAGCTCTCAGCAGGCATTGCGCATGAAATTCGAAATCCATTGGCGGGAATTAAGGCCTCCGCCCAGGTATTGCAGGAAAGTTTGAATCATGAGGATTTTCGAAGCGAATTAATAAACCGCATTGTAAAAGAAGTCGATAAATCCAACCGGTTGTTAAAGGAGTTTTTCAAATTTGCCCGTCCGATGCCGCCTCGTTACGGATTTTTTGATATCGAAATGATTATTGACAGCGTTTATCTTCTTCTGGCGCCCCGATTCAAAAAGAATAATATAAAATTCAAAGAAGAATTCGAAGATCATCTCCCACAGGTCTATATTGATGAAACACAGATTGAACAGGTTATTCTAAATTTTTTCCTTAATGCAGTTGACGTGATGACGGATGGAGGCGAACTAGAGGTAACCACCCAAAAAAAGAAATTAAGCTTGCTGGATACTCAACAGACAAAATATGATGTGCCCGATCAGGAACTTTATTATGTTATCGTAAGCATAGCCGATACTGGGAAAGGTATTAAACCCGAGGTTATTGATAAAATTTTTAACCCGTTCTTTACTACTAAAAAGGATGGTCTTGGATTGGGCTTATCAATCTGCAGTCGCCTGATTGAGGAAAACCGTGGTAAAGTGGATGTTGCTAGCACCCCCGGAAAAGGTACAACTTTTACGCTTGCCCTTCCAACCTTTGTTCACAACTAATATTACATTCTTCGGGATTAATTATTTAAGCCAATAAGGTGTATTTCGATGGAAGAGTTAAAAAAAATATTAATTGTGGATGATGAAGAAACTCTCACATTTAGTTTATACCAGGCATTTATTAAGGCACCATATGACTGCGAAGTCGTAACGGCATCTTCTGGAGAAGAGGCGCTGGAAAAGTTTGATGCACAAACGTTCGACCTGTTAATAACTGATATTGCCATGCCGGGAATTGATGGACTTGAGCTACTCTCTATCATTAAATCCCGCTCTCCTGACACGAAAGTAATCATTATTACTGCATATGGAACTGATGAGCGGGAAGAAAGAGCCTACAAAATTGGCGCGGACAAATATATTGAAAAACCGTTCGATATTTCCGAATTAAGAAATCTGGTTTTTAAAATGATTGATTAATCTATGGCACTAGTAGGCAATTTAAAAGATTTAAAACTCGTGAACATTATTCAGATTAACTGCATTGAGCGGAACATGGCAAAGCTTTCCGTTAAAAGTGTGGATAAAGAAGGAGCTATATACTTTAATGATGGATCAATGATTCACGCAGAATTTAATCCCTATGTGGGCGTTCGGGCGGTGCACGAAATGCTTTTCCTGAATGATGGGCATTTCAAAGTGGAGGCAGGGGTTGAATCCCCCACGCAAACAATTAACCAGCCTTGGAATTCCGTAGTGCTGGAAGGCTTGCGGTTAGTCGATGAGAAAAAGAATTTATCAACGCCTATTCCCAGACAGATATTCGGAAATTTCTCAAATATTAAAAATGTCGAGAATGTATTTGTGTTGGATTATGATGGAAAATTAGTAGAAGGGAAACCTCAGAATAACGGATTTCCATATTATTTAGCATTTTTATGGTACAAGCAGAAAAAGATACTGAACAATTTCTACTCCGATTTGTTTCAGTTCATTCAATTAAGGCAGAAGGATGGATATATTTTTATATTCGAATACAGTTCGAATTTGATTGTAATCAAAACGGATTTGAGAGTGATAATTCCTGAATTCAGGGTAACAGTTAGTAACATTTTAAGGCAATTAGACTACGAATAATAGTAGTTAATATGCATATAATAACAGGATATGAAAAAATGAGAAAGTCCGATCCATTATGCTGCAGGAATGCAGGTTATTCTGCTTTCTCAATCCATCCCTTTTGCAGATATACTGATATACTGATATACTGATATAGTATATAATAATTACTAGAATCATCTGCTTCTGCAGAATGAATAATTTGATCCCTTAAAGCGGAAAAATTCAATTTTGAAATGAGGGAAAATAATTTTTGCAAGGTTGAATGGTTAAATGATTTCCAGGTTCTTTCAACATCTATATAAGATTAACGGCATCGAGGCATTTGCATTGGTGGATAACACCAACCGCGTTATCGATAGCTGGACGGATTCCAAATATGATTCCTCCATTTTTGGGGAAATTAGCGTATCATATTCGCAGATTTTTGCTATAGCAAACCAGTCGAATTTTGATGTTGATGAAATAGTGGTTTCATTTGATCGCGGGTTGATTTTCGCAAGGAATCACCATAAATTTTTTATTTTAATTATTTCAAAGCCTAATGCGGATATTTCCTATATCAGGCTAGCTGTTAACGTAAGTTTTTTCGAGATGGAAGAATCCAGAAAAGCTCAAAAATTATTAAAGCGTTTGCCATCAGATAAACCGTCTCAGATAGAAGAATCTGAATTTGACGATGCGGAGCGCCAAATGTTGGCGAAGATGATAGAGGATAGAAATGTCACCTGAAAAGCCCGACAAATTACGCAGCAGTATGATCTTCCGCTTAAGCAGCAAGCGTTCTCCAAAAGAAGTTAATTTAAAATCCCTGGAGTGGGCGGTAGTGACTCAGCTTAACGGGGAAAAGACCATGGGACAGATCGGAGAGATTCTTACCCTCAGTCAAAATGAGGTTAAGCAAATATTTTCCAGGCTTTTTGATGAAGGCTTGCTGGAGTTTATAAGAACAGAAAGCGAAGATAACTCCCCGGCTCCTCTCTTCATTGAAACCCTGGAACGCCAATTTAAAATGTATGCGGGTCCCGTGGCAGATATCATCATCAATGATACTCTCATGGAGCTAAATACTTCTCGTGAGCACCTGGAAAAAAATCAGATTCCTTTGTTGGTGGAGCTGATCGGATATCAGATTTCCAGTGAGAAAAAGCGCGCTCAATTCCAAAAGGAAATGTTAATTGAAATTGAGGAACTATTGAATGACAATTAATTTCAGCTTATTAAAAAGTCTCCGGGCAAAAATTACTATATATATGATTATTGGGGCGGTTATATTTAGTGGGATCATCATCGCAGCCATAAATTATTACATGGGCAAAACGCTTACGGAAGCATTAATTGAGCAAGGGCGGATTGTGGGGATGAATATTTCCGAAATTGCTGCTGAAAAATTAATTGTCGAGGATATCTATTCGCTTAAAATGAATATTGAACGCTATCGCCATTATTCCAATATTGAATATATAATTATCGAAGATTTCAATCACCAGATAAAAACAGACACTTATAATGGAGATGTGCCCCGAGAGTTAATCGGCGCCAATAATTTCGATGTTACAGAAGCTGCTGAATACAGCATACAAATGGTTACTATAAACGAGAGTGGATCAAGTCATGATGTCTATGACATACTGGTTCCTATAAAGGAAGGCCTGATGGGTTTTGCGCGGGTGGGGATGAAAAAATCATATGTAGATTCTCAAATACAAAAGACCATTCTGTATTTGGGAATTATAACAACCATTGGCATTTTATTATCCATATTAGTTGCGCTGGCAATTATTACTACCCAAATCACCAAACCTGTTTTATATTTAGCAAAAGGTGCAGAAAATATTAGCTTAGGTAATCTTGACTTTCCAATGGAATTGAAGGTTAAGAATGAATTGCAAATATTAGCTTCCGCCATTGATCGAATGAGGGAGAGCTTAAAGACATGTTTAGAACGGATGAAATCCCGTCCAGTAACAAGGTATTGAAAAATAAACTAATTGGGGAGACTTATTATGGTACAAGTCAAAAAATTAAAAGATGGCAGCCGTCAGATAATCCTAAATGCCAAGCAGTTCGATGAGATTACCAAAATTTTATCTGAACTGGCGGTGAAAACAAAAGCCTCCACCATTTTATTAGCGGATATTAGTGGACAGTTGATTACCCAAAGAGGCAATACTGAGGATATTAACACAGCAATTTTATCTGCTTTGGCAGCCAGTGATTTTGCCGCTACATCCGAAATGGCAAAGCTCGTGGGTGAGGAAGCAAAGTTTAAATTGCTATTCCATGAAGGGGAAAAACGCAATGTTTATCTTTCAAATATCGGAGATAATTTCTTCCTGGTAGTGGTGTTCGATGTGAGCGTAACACTTGGGTTAGTCCGAATTTATACCAAAAAGGCAATCCAAAATTTAATGGGAGTATTCGAATCGTCCGAATCCGATGAAGATGCTAAAAATGTCATTGATCAGGATTTCAGCAGCATGTTAGGCGACATGTTGGATGAATCATTCAAATAATCGATGTGAATGTGAACTAATTTTGAATTTCAAAATGAGGCAGTGAGTTTATGTTTATTAATTGGGCGTTACAGGAGATTAATCTTAAAATCGTATATTATGGTCCGGGGATGAGCGGGAAAACAACCAACCTCGAATATGTTCATTCCAAACTGGATCCTTCTCTGACCGGGGAATTAGTTACCTTAAAGACAAAAGAAGATCGCACCATATTTTTTGATTTCATGCAAATCGAAGTGGGCAAGATCAAAGGGAAAAAACCCAAGTTTAATCTGTATACGGTGCCGGGGCAGGTTTATTATGCATCCAGTCGGAAGATTATTTTAAATGGTGTTGATGGGGTGGTTTTTGTAGCGGATTCCCAGACCGATAGGATGGAGGGAAATATCGAGACGCTATTGGATTTGGAAAAAAATCTAACGATCATGGGATATTCACTGGAAAATTTTCCATGGGTTGTACAATATAACAAGCGGGATTTACCTAATTCCGAATCAGTAGAACTATTGCAGAAAAAATTGAATTTCTTCAATGTCCCCTATTTTGAAGGTGTTGCCATTAGAGGAACCGGTGTTTTTGATACCTTAAAAGCAGTGATTAACCTGGTTGTCAAGCATGTCCAGAAGCAACTATAATTAGCTAAGAACACATATATCCCAAGGAGCCTTTGGAATACTTCCTGCCCAAAGGCTTTTTTTATTTCCCAATTTATTTCCTTCCATTGCCGTGCGGATATTTTTATTTTATTGTCAGTTGTAATATCAAATAAAACGATATTGAAGCTTTATTTATGGCTGGACGATTCATTCAAATAATTGCTCTTGTATTTATCATCGGTATGTGCGCCAGTGCAGAAGCGGCTCCATCCAAAATGCTGCGCCATGATAATTACCGCATCAAATATGAAATGAGCAGCGAAAAACTGGCGCTGAAGGTAATCTCCATGCTTGATCGTTATAGCAGCAGAATGGAAAAAGTTTACCAGTTGAAGATCGACCTTCCCGTAAATATCATTATTGCTGAATCCGCAGATCAGTTTCAATTATACTCAAAATCATCTCTGCCCGAGTGGACCGGTGCGGCATACATCGGATCCCGCAATACCATCTTGCTCAAAGACCCCAAATGGGCAAATCCCGAAATCAATTTTGAAAAAGATTTTTTGCATGAGTTATCCCACCTCTTTTTTCATGCCAAATTTGGTGATGAAGATATTCCATTGTGGTACAATGAAGGCATGGCGGAATATTTAAGCGGCAGATCGATAGACCTGCATTCGGGTTTGGTATTATCCAATGCAATATGGGCTAAATCAGTTATTCCGCTAAGTAGGATCGACAGCCTTTTGCTATTTTCAAAACAAAAAGCCGAATTAGCCTACACCCAGAGCTTGTCGGCGGTATTATTCCTAAAAGAAAAATTATCAGAGAATGACGGCGGCGAAAAGAAATCCGGAAATTGGGCCTACTTCCATGAGATGATCCGTGAAAATGGGTGGGCATCCACATTCAAAAACAGCATTCAAATGGATGACATCGATTTTGAAATTGCCTGGTATCGGCACATTGAAGGAAAATACCGCTGGCTCTTCAT
>Ga0307417_10000747_pt1 | contig 13253 bp, 11 predicted proteins | sample SalMarWE160210MG_2_FD_202514 | JGI IMG/M metagenome (GOLD analysis project Ga0307417, IMG submission 202514) | Salt marsh sediment microbial communities from the Plum Island Ecosystem LTER, Massachusetts, United States - WE1602-10 | ecosystem: Environmental > Aquatic > Marine > Intertidal zone...
CCGAAGGTCGGCTCCCGCGTCGCCTCTCCGCTGAGCGTTATCTCGTCACCGCGCGGGTCCATGACCAGCAGCATGGCCGGCCGCAGCTCGCCCTTGCCCGCCTCGATCTCCTTGATGCGGATGATGTACTGGTTGGGCGGAAGCTGAAGGTTGTCCTGGATGCGGACGGCGGGCATGACGAAGCCCATCTCGATCGCGAGCTGCCGGCGCAGCGCCTTGATCTGGTCGGTCAGCCGCCGTTCCTGCGGGTTGTTGATGAGCGCCAGCAATCCGTAGCCGAGCTCCAGGCGGACGCTGTCGATCTGCAGCGCCGAGCTGATCGGCTCTTCGACCACGGGCACGATGGCTTCCTCCGCGGTCTTCGCTTCCAGCGCGTCCGCCTCCAACTGCGCGGTGCGGCGATAGCTCATGTAGGCATAGCCGCCCGTGGCGCCGGCCAGCATCAGGAAGGGAAAGGCGGGAATGCCCGGCAGGGCCGCGGTGGCGGTAAGCATGAGGCTGCCCATCCCGAGCGCGAGCGGATAGCCGCTGAGCTGCTTCAGGATGCCCTGGTCGCCGCCGGTATGGCTTCCGGTCTTCGTGACCAGCATGCCGGCGGCGGTCGAGACGATCAGCGCGGGGATCTGGGACACCAGCCCGTCGCCGACGGTGAGCAGCGTGTAGGTCTGGGCGGCCTGCGCGAGGCCCATGTCCTGCTGGGCGACGCCGATGATGATGCCGCCGATGATGTTGATGAATGTAATGAGCAGTCCCGCGATGGCGTCGCCGCGAACGAATTTGGAGGCGCCGTCCATCGCGCCGAAGAAACCGTTTTCCTCTTCGAGCTTCGATCGCCGTTCGCGCGCCTGCTCTTCGTTGATAAGGCCGGCGGAGAGGTCGGCGTCGATCGCCATCTGCTTGCCCGGCATGGCGTCGAGGTTGAAGCGAGCCGCCACTTCGGCGATGCGGCCGGCACCCTTGGTGATGACGACGAAATTAACGATCACGAGGATAGCGAAAACGATGATGCCGATGACGTAGTTGCCACCGACGACGAAATTGCCGAACGCCTCAATCACCCTGCCGGCGGCGCCGGGGCCTTGAAACCCGTTCGCCAGGATGAGGCGCGTCGAGGCAAGGTTCAGCGCCAGCCGCAGCATCGTCGCGACGAGCAGGATGGTCGGAAAGGAATTGAGCTCGAGCGGCGTATGGATGAACAGAACCGTCATCAGGATGATGACGGAAAAGGTGATGGACAGCGCCAGGCTGAAATCCAGCATCCAGGTCGGCATCGGCAGCAGGAGCACGACCAGAATGCAGACGATGCCGAAGGCGAGGACGACGTCGCCCCGGTCTTTCAGCGATTCGAGCGAAGGCATCTTGAACGCCGGCCTGCGCGACACGCGTGTCGCCTCGGCCGATTCCGACTGGGTGTTTGTCGTGAGGTCCGTCATCGCTGCGTAGAAGTCGCCATCGTCAGCAAATCACCGTCTCAGATCTCGCCGGGCATGGGTACCGGGACGCCTTCCTGGCTGTACTGCTTCAGCTTGTTGCGGAGCGTCCGGATCGAGATGCCGAGGATGTTGGCCGCATGCGTCCGGTTACCGAGGCAATGGTGCAGGGTTTCGATGATCAGGTCGCGCTCGACCTCGGCGACCGTCTTGCCGACCATCGCGCCGCCGTTACCCGAGGCGCCCTGTTCGCCGGCCGCCTCGACCGGCGCCGGACTGCCGCCCAGGTTCAGCATGATGGCTTCGGCGTCGATCTCGTCTTCGCTCTGGGCCAGAAGGATGGCGCGATGGATCGCGTTCTCCAGCTCGCGCACGTTGCCGCGCCAGCCGTGGCTCTTGAGCCGGGCGACGGCCTCGGGCGTGAAGGGACGCTCGTCGACGCCGTTCGCCTGCGCGTATTTCTTGCCGAAATACGTGGCGAGCACCATGATATCCGCCGGCCGGTCGCGGAGCGGTGGAATGACGACGTTGACGACGTTGAGACGGAAATAGAGATCTTCGCGGAAGTCCCCGCTTTTCACGGCGTCTTCCAGGTTGCGGTTGGAGGTCGCGAGGATGCGGACGTCGACGGCGATGGGTTGCGCGCCACCGACGCGGTCGATCTCCCGCTCCTGGATCGCGCGCAGCAGCTTCGCCTGCAGGCGGGGGTGCATCTCGCTGATCTCGTCAAGCAGCAGCGTGCCGCCGTTGGCTTCCTCGAACTTGCCCACGCGGCGCGCCACCGCGCCCGTGAACGATCCCTTTTCATGGCCAAAAAGCTCTGATTCGAGAAGGTTTTCCGGGATCGCCGCACAGTTGACCGCGACGAATTGCCGGGCCGCGCGCTTGCTCTTGTTGTGGATATAGCGCGCCATCAGCTCCTTGCCGGTGCCGGATTCGCCGGTGATCAGGACCGAGGCCTCCGACGGCGCAATTTTCTCCGCAAGGTCCAGCACCGCCTTCATCGCGGGGTCCTTGTGGATGATGGTGCTGCTCTCTTCCGCCACGGCTTCGAGAACGGCGGCAATCAACTCGGCGTCCGGCGGCAGCGGGATGTATTCCTTTGCGCCGGCCCGGATACTTGCCACCGCCGCGTTGGCATCGGTGCCGATGCCGCAGGCGACGACGGGAATGCTGATGCGTTCCGAGGCGAGCCGCTCGACGAGGTCGGCGATGTTCAGCTTCACGTCGATCATCAGCAGATCGGCGCCGCGTCCCGACCGCAGGGCCGAAAGCGCCGCGTCGACAGTATCGACATGGCTGACCTTGGCACCGCGCGAGATGGCGATCTTGCCGGCGGTGGTGATGTGTCCTTCCAAATCGCCTACGATCAGCAGTCTCATTTTCTTTTCCCGTTCCCCATTCTCTTCCGTTTGCGCGCCGGTCCCGGCTCCGGTCGGCGGCTACTGGAAATAAACGATCTTGTTTTCCGGCGGCAGAACTGTGTTGAGCAGCATCTCCAGCCGGCGCGGGTTCTCCTGGCGCGCGATGGAAGCGGCGGCCATGACGTACATCTCATTCATCAGCGCGTCTTCCGAGCTGTTCCGTTCCAGCTTGGACGCGAGCGGCGTAAACACCAGGTTGGCGAGGATCGCGCCGTAGAAAGTGGTCAGCAGGGCGACGGCCATGCTCGGGCCGATCGTACTCGGGTCTTCCAGTGTACCAAGCATCTGAACCAATCCGACCAGGGTGCCGATGAGCCCCATCGCGGGTGAAATTTCCGCCGCCTTACGCAGGATGCCGACCGCGCGCACGTGACGCTCGGTCGTTGCCTGCAATTCACTTTGCATGATCCGTTCCACCTCGACCGCTTCGCTGCCGTCCACCACCATGGCAATACCGCGGTAGAGCAGGCCGTTGTGCATTAGGTCGGGGAGGTAGTCCTGCAGCGACAGATGCCCCTTGCGGCGGGCGGTATCGGAGAGCTGCATGAGATGGCGGGCGATGTCGAGCGGCGGCTGGGCGGTGCGGAAGACGGTCTGCCCGATGACGGGGAACGAGGCGAGAATGTCGCTTGCCGAGAAGCAAGCCACGGTCACGCCGAACGTGCCGCCGACCACGATGAAGATCGCCGGGATGTCGATAAACGCGGCTGGCTGCCCGCCGATGAAGATCGCCGTCGCAATCAGCAGGAACGCCGCCGAAATACCGACGACCGTCGCGATGTCGACCGAGATGGTCGGCGGCGGCGTTCGCACCATCGTGCGGGTGCGGGTGCGGGGGCGGCGTGCAGTATCGGTACCGTAGGCCATGGCGGACTATGCCGTTTCTTTGTTGCCGCGCGCGCTTAGCTTGCGCGGTCGGACTTGATGATTTCAGTCATCGTGACGCCCAGCTTGTCTTCCACGACAACGACTTCACCGCGCGCGACAAGCCTGTTATTCACATAAATATCAATAGCTTCTCCGACCTTTCGATCGAGCTCCACGACCGCGCCGCGACCGAGCTTCAGAAGTTGGTTGACCTGCATCGTCGCCTTGCCGAGCACGGCCGAGACCTGGACCGGAATATCGTAAACGGCTTCGAGGTCGCTGGCGCCGTGGGGGCGGCTGGCATCTTCGTCGGGGGGAAGCGCACCGGCCTCCGCTTCCATTTGTGCGGCGGCGGCTTCGTTTAGTTCGTTCAGTTCGAGATTTTCTTCCTCGGCCATCTATTGGTCCTCCAAAGGGGCGGGGACGCCGGAAGGCGTTTCCGCAGCGTTCATCCGTTCGTCGTCGACGGTCGGTGCGGGGCTTTCGACGGCGTTTTCCGGCGCGGGGTCGGCGTCCGCGACGATAATCTCGTCGTCGCGTTCGTCGTCTCCTGTGTCGCCGGCGAGTTCGGCCAGGTATTTCTCCGTGGCGGCGTCGACCTGGCGCCAGATATCGGCTTCGTTCCGCTCGATGCCGCCGCCTTGCCAAACGATGCGGCAGTCCGATGGACCCATCATCTCGTCCGGCTCGACAAGGAAGCGGCCTTCGAAGGCGCTCGCCGACGCGGCGCTATCCAGCTGCGCGCGAACGGTGTCGACGTAGGGTGCGCCGACGCGGACCGTGATCCTGGGTTGCTCGATCAGCGTCTCGAGGCAATTCCTCATGAGCGCGCCGACCTCTTCCATGCCGTGTCTTGCCGTGAAGGCCGGCAATATTTTCCGGGCAATCACGGTCGCGAGGCGGGCGCCGTCGTGCAGGAGGCGCTCGTTCGCGGCGGCCTGCGCCGACGACAGGGTCGGCAGCTTGTCGCCGATAGCGGCGATGAGCCGCGCGATCTCGGACTCGAGCCCGGCCGACGCCTCCGCGACGCCGGCCGCATGGCCCTGGGCATAGCCGTCCTGCTGCGCCGCTTCCAGCTCTTCGCGGCTGAAGGTCGGCTCCGGCGGCTTTTCCTCTTCGGGCTTCGGCTTCTTCGCCGGCCTGGCGTTGAGGTCGAAGGACCGGTCGAACAGAAACCGCTCTGGCGCTGCTTGGGATCGTTCCGCTTTTGCTCTGTTATTCACGCCTGTTTTCCGGTCTTGCGAATTGCATTTCGTCAGTAGACGAGCTGGTCGTCGCCGTCGCCCTCGGCGATCATGATTTCGCCCTTTGTCGCCAGATCCTTGGCGACGGAGACCATCTCGACCTGCGCTTCCTCGACGTCGCGCAGGCGGACGGGGCCCAGGGATTCGATGTCTTCGCGCAGGATCTTCGCCGCGCGTTCCGACATGTTGCCGAAGAAGATGTCGCGTATCGTTTCCGACGCCCCCTTGAGCGCGATGGACAGCTTGCCCTTGTCCACGGCGCGCAACAGCGTCTGGATGCCGGCGGCGTCGATCTTGGCGAGATCCTCGAAGGTGAACATGAGCTGCTTGATCCGGTCCGCGGCGTCGCGGTTGCGGTCTTCCAGCATCTGGATAAAGCGGTCTTCCGTGGAGCGGTCGAGGTTGTTGAAGATCTCAGCCATCATCTCGTGAGCGTCTCGGCCTTGGGAGCGTGCCAGGTTCGACATGAATTCGTTACGCAAGGTGCGTTCCACATCGTCGATCACTTCTTTCTGGACCGCCTCCATCCGCAGCATTCGCATGATGACTTCCATGGCGAAGTTTTCCGGCAAGCTGGCCAGAACGCGGGACGCGTGGTCGGGCTTGATCTTTGAAAGCACGACCGCCACGGTCTGCGGGTACTCGTTCTTGAGGTAGTTGGCGAGCACGACCTCGTTCACGTTGGCCAGCTTGTCCCACATCGTCCGGCCGGCCGGGCCGCGGATCTCTTCCATGATCAACTGGACGCGGTCCTCGCCCAGAACCTTGGTCAGCAGGCGTTCGGTGCTTTCAAAGGTGCCGACCAGCGATCCGGTCGATGAGATACGCTCGCCGAATTCGCTGAACAGCCGCTCGACGAGCGTGGAGCTCACCGTGCCGAGTTGCGCCATCGTCGAGGACAGCTCGCGGATCTCCTCCTCGTCCATGTGCTCGAAGACGCGGCTTACATGGTCCTCGCCCAGCGACAGCAGGAGGATCGCGGCTTTCTCGGTGCCGGTCAGGGATCGGTAGTCGTCACGTACACGCATCTGCTAGCTCTGTGCCTGGTCCTGGTACATCCAGCTTCGGATGATCGACACCGCTTCGTCCGGATGCTTGTCGATAATGTCGCCAATCTTGCGGATCGAGGACGCCTGGACCCGGCCTTCCACCTGGGCGACGTCGAGCATGGTGTCCAGCATTTCGGCTTCGCTCCCGCCGCCGCCGGCCGGTACGGGCATTCCACTGCCGGCGCGCCCACCGGGGCCCGTAATTGCGCCCGCGATGTTGCTTTGATTGGTCAGCAGTGCCTGCGGGCCTTCCATGCCGGCCCCTGCGCCTGCGGCGGCAAGCTGGCCGGGCGTCGTTTCGAAGATCTTGGAGATCAGCGGACGCACGACGAGCAGGATGATCAGGACGCCGACGACGGCGAGAATGAGCACCTCGACGATCCGCCGCAGGTCGGCGGTCGAGAAGCCGAGGAAAAGCGGATCGTCGACGCCGCCGACCATGCCAGGGACCTCGGCGAACCGCATGTTTACGACCTGGACCGTGTCGCCGCGGCTCTCGTTATAGCCGACCGCCGACTTGACGAGCCGTTCGACATTCGCGAGCTCATCCTTGCTGCGCGGCTCGAAGACAGGCGCGCCGTCGGGGCCGGTCTTGACGCGGTCGTTGACGAGGACCGCAACGGACAGGCGCTTGACGTTGCCGCCTTCGCGGGTGTGGCTGCGGACGGTCTTGGAGATCTCGTAGTTGACCGATTCCTCGTTCTTGTTCGCGTTGGACTGCGAGCTGCCTTCGCTGTTGTTCGCGGGCGGGTTGGGCAGGCTCTGGCTGACGCTGACCGAACCGGGAGGCGAGTCCTTGTTCTGGTTGGCTTCGGAGATCGTCTGGGTCGACCGCACGACCTGGCCGTCGGGATCGTAAATTTCCTGGTTGGTGACGATCCGGTCGAAGTCCATATCGGCGTTGACCTCGGTTCGCACGTTGCCGATGCCGAGGCTCGGCTCGAGGAGCTCTTCCAGCGCCCGGTTGAGATGGTTCTCGAAGTTCGTGCGCTGCTCGTCGGCGTTCTGCGCCGCGACGCTTTCGGAGTCCGTGTCGCCGCCGCGCGCCAGCAGCGTGCCGCGATCGTCGACGATCGAGATGCGCTCCGGCTTGAGGTTGGGAACAGCCGTGGCGACGAGGTGGCGGACCGCCGATACCTGGCTGCGGTCGAGACGGTTGGCGCCGCGCATCTTGAGGACGATCGACGCGCTGGCGTCCAGGCGCTGGCGGCTGAATACCTCGCGCCGCGGCAGCACGAGGTGGACCCGGGCCGCGGTGACGGTGGTGAAGCTGGCGATCGTGCGGGCGAGCTCGCCTTCGAGGGCGCGTACATGATTGATGTTCTGGATGAAGCTCGACGTGCCGAGGGTCTGATCGCGGTCGAAGATCTCGTAGCCGATGCTGCCGTCCTGCGGCAGCCCCTGTTCGGCGAGCGAGAGCCGCAGCCGCGCGACCTGGTCGGACGGAACGCGGACCTGCCGCTTGTTGCTGGTCACCTCATGCTGAATGCCCATCGACTCCAGCTGCTGGACGATCCGTGTCGTGTCGTCGGGGTTGAGGTTGTCGAACAGGAGCGCGAGCTGTGACGTCGACAGACGCGTTGCCAGGAAGACGAAGAAGACGATCAGACCGATCGTCATGCCGGCTGCAGCCGCAAGGCGAGCGACGCCGAGATTCCGGATGGTGTCGAGAAACGCGTTCACGCTGGCCCACCTCACAAAGAACGCTTGCGCGAAGCGTTCATCCCCCAAAACAGGCCGAACCTACGGATCGGCGCGGCGGGATCTTTGCCCCCTTGGAAGTGCCGTTTTCTGCGGCCTGCGCCAGTCTGTTCGACCTTATGGAAGATGAATCTAAACGAGTTCGCAATAAAAATGAAGACAAAACTCGGCAAAATTTGCCGGGTACGAAAAATAGATTCAATTGAATCGGTTAGAATCGATTTCCTAGTCTATCAATATAAGAATACACGCAGTGGGCGTAACTAGAATCACTTTTATCGAGCCGATTTTCCTTGGTGGAAAACAGGCAACCGAGTAAGGCGCGAAGCGATGTCTTGGAATGAGGAAGCGCGGCGGTCGGCCGACGCGGTTAGCCCGTGGGCGATTCCGCGCGCCCGTTCTCCCGGTATTCCTTCAACCGCGTTACCCGCAGCCCCCGGATGCCGTGGCGCTCGATGAGGCGTTCCCAGGATGCGTATTCTTCGGCCGTCAGCTTGTAGCGGCGAAGCGCATCCTCGAGCGATATGAGTCCGGCCTGTACGCCGAAGACCACTTGGGCCTTCCGGCGCACCACCCATCTCGTTGTATTTGGCGGGGGCAGGTCGTTCAACGTCATCGCCCTCCCATCCGGGCCGACGACGGCGTGGCTGCCCTTTTCCGCGGTTTCCCTCATTAAACCGACTTGCTGCTGATATTGTTCGTATGGCCCTTAGCTATACGCGCCAATCTTTAACAAATGGCTAAGGCAGGAGGGGTGGGAAGAGGGCTGTTAGGAATTAAAAACTATATTAGTATCAATGACCTATAACGCCGACAGGCGGCCCGGTTTTTGGCCGGGCCGCCTGCGGGTCTCATAGGGCGGTTAGTGAGGCGGCGGGTAAGAACCCGAGCGCGCTACCGGACGATCCGGACGAGCTCGTCGAGCATCTCGTCGGCGGTGGTAATCACCCGGGTGTTGGCCGAAAAAGCCCGCTGCGTGATGATCATCCGGGTGAATTCGTCGGCGATATCGACGGTCGAGGATTCCAGGGCGGACGGGGCGATCTCGCCGGCGCCGCCGCTGTTGGCGGCATGGGCCGTCGCGGTGCCGGAGGCCGTCGTCTCGAGGTACACGTTGCCCGTCTTTTCGGCGAGGCCGTTGGGGTTGTTGAAGGTGACGAGCGGCACCTGATAGACGTCGCGGGTGATGCCGTTGTCGAACTGGACGGTCACCGTGCCGTCCTCGCCGATGGTGACCCCGGTCAGCGACCCGAACTGCCGGCCGTCCTGTTCGATGAAGTTCGGCGTATTCGCCCCGGCGAAGTTGGTAAGGCTGTTGGCCGCGACGCCGATGGTGCCGAGGTTGAGCGTGACGGCGACCTGGTCCGTGGTGGTGGCCAGGTTGCTGTCGTAGTCGCCCGTGAAGACGAGATCGTCGCCACTCAGCGTCGTGATGCCTGCATTGGCGGCGACCGTTGCCAGCGTACCGTCGGCGTTGAAGGTGACGGTGCCGAGCGTCGCGCTCGCTACGCCGGTACCGCCGTCGTCGTACAGGGCGTCGGTGAAGGTGCCGGTCAGCGTCCATTCGCGCGGGTTGGCCGTCTTGGTGAAGGTCATTGTCATGTTGTGCGACACGCCCTGCTGGTCGAAGACCTGGACCGCGAGGTCGTAGGTGTCCGTGCTCACCGCTTCGGCGCTGAGATTCGCACTCATATCGATGGTGGTCGTCGCTTCCGGCTGCGTCGTCAGATTGCCGACGTTGATGGGGTCGAAAGCGCTCAGCACGTTGGTCTGCGAAACCACGCCGCTCACATACGGCCAGCCCATCAGATAGTAGCCGGCGGCATTGACGAGATTGCCGTCCTTGTCCGGCCGGAAAGAGCCGGCGCGCGTGAAATAGATGTTGCCGGAGCCGTCCGATGCGTCCGAGACGACGAAAAATCCGTCACCGGAAATCGCGATATCGGTCGTCGACGAGGAGGCTTCGAGGAGACCCTGCTGATCGACAGAGCGCTGGACATTGGTCCGGACGCCGCCCGGCGAGTGCGACGTCCCCGTCGACGACACGGTGACCAGGGTCGAGAATTGCGCCGACGTCCGTTTGTAGCCGACCGTGCTGACATTGGCGATGTTGTCCGCAATCATGCCGAGCTGCTGGCTCTGCGCGGCCAGACCCGTCACCGCCGATCGCATTCCGCCGAAAATGCTCATTGCTCACTATCCTTTATCATTGGAACGCTGTTGTTCTCTGTTCTTGCAAGCCGACGCGAGCGTCAGCCTGCGTCCCCTTCTGGTTCGATAACGCGCACGACATTTGCGAGCGGAACTTGCAGGCCGCCGAGATCGAGCAGCGGCGTACCGCTCTCCATTCCGACGCCGGTAACGAGGCCGCGGATGGTATAGGTCGGCGAAATCTGGTTGCCGTCTTCATTCGCGGCAGCGATCTGGATCGTGTAATTGCCGTCTTCCTGGAGTTCACCCTTGGTGTTCTTGCCATCCCAGACGAAGGTGTGCGCGCCTGCCGCGGTTTCGGCCTTGCCGTAGTAAACCTGCGACCCGTTCGCGTCGTAGATCGCGATGATCGCGGCGGCGGCATCGTCCGGCAGCGTGTAATTGAACTCGGCGCTGCCGTTCTCGAGTTTCGACGTCTGGCCCGTGACCTCGACTTCCTTGCCGATATAGGAGACCGCGCCGACCATGTTGCTGGTTTCCTGAAGCGAGATCAGCGATTCGAGGTTCTTGTTCTGCTGGATCGACTGTTCGACATTGGCGAATTGAACGAGCTGGTTCGTGAACTCGCTCGAGTCCATCGGCGACAACGGATCCTGGTACTGCAGCTGGGTCGTCAGAAGCGTCAGGAAGTTGTCCAGATTTTCGGACAAATTCGCCAGGGACGATGTGCTGTTGCTGGCGCTGCCGGTCGTGCTCGTCGTGCTTGTGACATCCATGGTCTGGTCCGCAATGCGGTCCTCTGTTCTACGTGTTAAACGCGAATGTCGATTCGGTCTTGGGCTATGATGTTTTGCCGGGCGAGCGCTGCCGTGGCGTCGGTAGCGCCGGGCAGGCCGCCGTCATCCGCCATGCCGCTGCCCGTCGAGCCGCCGGATGACGGCGTGAAGGCCTGATCCTGACTCTTCAACTCGAAGCTCAGGCTGTTGCCGTCGGCCTGCAGACCGGCGTCCTGCAGCGCGTTCTGGAGGATGCGCGCATCGCGCTGGAGAAGGTCCAGCGTGTCCGCTCGGTCGGCGGTAATGACGGCCGCGACGTGGCCATCTTTGCCTACGTTGAGGTGAACCTCGACGCGTCCGAGCTCGGCCGGCTTGAGCTGGATGCTGATCCGGTCGCCGCCGTCGCCGAAGGCTTTCTGGATCTGGACGGCCACCTGATTGGTGATGAAGCGCGCAGGAACCGGCGGCGGCGACTTGGTCGCCTGGGTGGGGGCGGCGCCGCGCGGGCTGAACTGGGACGCCGTCGACCCGGTGCCGGCGAGTGTGAACGGTTCCGAGCGGGCGCTGCCGGATTGTGGCGCGCCAGTGGTGAGACCGTCGCCGGTTCCCGCAGTCGTCGCTGCGAGCTTTGGCTGTTGCAGGGGCGGGGAGGCGGCCGATTGCGCCTGGGCTGCTGCGGCCTGATTGCCGTGCGCCGCGGCGTTCTGGGCGCCGTTCGCCGTGGCGGCATTGCCGGCCGCGCCTTTGTTGCCCGTCTTGGCCTGTCCCTTTGCTTTCGCCGCCTGGCCGTTCGGTTGCGCTGTGCCCGTCAGGAGCGACGCGGCTGCGGCTTCCGCGGGGGTGTTCTTTGCCGAGGCGTCGGCCGGCGCGCCGGTCTTGGCGGTGTCCGACTGGGCGACGATGGCGCTGCGGCTGGTTAGCGTATGGCCGATCTGCGGCAGGCGATCCCCGTCGCCATCGGTGACCTGCGCCGTAATCTGGGTCTGGGCGGTATTCGTGCCGCGGTTTGCCGCTTGCGCGCCGGATTGCTTGGATTCGGGCGCCTCGGCATTGGCGGGCTGTGCGGGCTGGGTCTGCGCGGCGTTCGCGACGGGCCGCTCCACACCCTGCCTGGCTGCCGTGGCCTGCGGGGCGGGCTGCTCGACAGGCGTTGGCAGGGAAGCCGCCGCCTCCGTCGCATCGGAGGACGCGACCGCCTCGTCCGAAGTCGCAGTCACGGGCCGCTCCGCGGTTTCCCGTCCGGCGTCGGCCTTGGGCGCGGAATCGTCAGGATGCGCCTCCTCGGGGACCGGCCGGCGTTCAGCCGTCTCCGCGGGGATATCGTTGTCCTTGGGCTCGCGGACCCGGTCGGGCTCGCGGTCGGTGTTCTCCGGCTCCGGTCCAGCGTCGTCGGTCGGCGCGGTCCAGGACGTGTCCGGTACCGATGTATCGAATGGGACTGCCGCAGCGCTCAGCGAGGCATAGGCGAGCTTGTTCAGGGCGGCGATGAAGTCCTGGCCCTGGGTCGAATCCGTTTCCGACCGGCCGTTTGTGGACTGGGCCAGCCTGTTTTGGGAACTTATCGCCGTTGTACTGGTCATGGGTGTCGCATGCAGTTATCCGTCGACCGGACGTAGCAACTGCTGGGCCAAATTGATATGCTGTTGAAATGCAACGGATAACTTGATCGCCGGTGGTATCGAAACGGCACGAAATGCCGTTAAACGGAAATTTGTTCTGCGGCGCGGGGCAGAAATTACCGGCTTTCAGCGCGTTCCGGACACGGCTTTCCCTGCCCGACAGCCGCGTTGTTGCGGGGTCGTCGGGATTGCGTCGACAGCCGTCCTTCAGCGTCAGATCGACTGGTCGATAACCGAACCGCCGCCATTGGCGGCATCATGAGGTTGCGGCGATCCGGCCAGGCGCTTGATCTGGCGGATCAACTCTTCCGACGGGATTGTCTCGATGACTTCCTCGGTACGCGTATCGATAATCTGAAGCACGACAGTGTCGAGCTCCTTGTCGAAGTCGAGCTGCGTGCGCCGATTGGTCAGGCGAAGGCTGTCGAGGACCTTCTGCGGCGATACCGGCCCATCGCCCTGGTTGGCAATCCGGTCTTGCTGACGCTCCGAATCCGAGGTTGCGATCCTGGCGGCAGCCGATACCGCTTGCGCGGGTTGGGCGAGGATGGGCTTGCTCGCCGCACTGCTGTCGCCGCCGGATGCCGGAACGACATGTGACGTCGACTGCGTGTTGGACGACAGCGACGTCTTGGGTACGAACTGGACTTCCATTCTTGCCTCCCGAACCGGCCTTCTGCCGGCTCCTGGTGGTGTTCCCCATGCGTGTCGGCTTCTTCAAGCCGCACTCTGCCCGCCTAAGGGCCTTGCTGAGCATGAGGGCAGCCATGAAGGCTGCCTTTTCCGGCTCTCCGCCGGTTGGGGGCACAGATCGTGTGGCCGGCGGATCCGGCCATTGCCGTTTCTGGCCCCTGTCCCCGGGAAGAATGCAACGCGCATGCCAGTTTGGTGCGGGTTATGGCATGCCTATTGTAGCCTTTTCTTTCTCGCAATAATTGTAATTCGGTCGCATAGAGTTTTTCTAAAGGATTGGAAAATTACTATAAATAATT
>Ga0307417_10000749_pt1 | contig 13204 bp, 18 predicted proteins | sample SalMarWE160210MG_2_FD_202514 | JGI IMG/M metagenome (GOLD analysis project Ga0307417, IMG submission 202514) | Salt marsh sediment microbial communities from the Plum Island Ecosystem LTER, Massachusetts, United States - WE1602-10 | ecosystem: Environmental > Aquatic > Marine > Intertidal zone...
GGCCGGTACCTGGAGCACGTTGGTCAACTACACCGGCAAGCAACGCTACAGCGGCGACGACGCCAACGCTCTGGCCGAACGGGCAAGCTACACCACAGTGGACCTGCGCGCGGACTGGAATCTAAAACCATGGCGGATCACGGCACGAGTCACGAACCTGTTCGACCGCAAGTACGCGACCTATGCCGGCTACTCCACGGCGTATTCGGATTATTACTACTATCCGGCAGACCCGCGCAGCCTGTTCGTCAGCGCACGCTACGATTTCCGCTGAACGAGCCTGCCGGCACGGCATCAACACGACGTGCCGGCGGCCGGGTACAATTCACTGAAGATTTTGATGGTGGCCCGAACACGGCCATCAGTTAACGGAGCCCAATATGAACGTCATTCCCCGTATCCCCGCCTTCCTGACCTTGCTGGCCCTGCTGGCCGTCACCCGCATCGGTCATTTCGGCACCGCGATCAGCCTGCCGGACGCCTCGCTGGCGGTCTTTTTACTCGGTGGCATGTGGCTGAGCGGCTCGAAACTGAACGGCTGGGCTTGCTTTGCCGCCTTTGCCGCCACCGCCTTCGGCATCGATGTCTACCTGGCGCAAAGCACGGTCGAGGCAGGCTGGTGTCTGACCCCGGCCTACGGCGGCCTGATCGCCGCCTACGGCGCGGTCTGGCTGATCGGCCGTGCGCTGGCCAAGGCCGCGGATGTCTCGGCCCTGCGCCTGGCCGGTTTCGGCCTGGCCGCGGTCATGACCCACTTCCTGATTTCCAATCTGTCCTTCTGGGCGCTGTCCGGCTACTTTGGCCAGATGCCGCTGGGCCAGTATGCCGCCACGGTGGTCAATTACTTCCCGCCCTACCTGGCCAGCACGGCGCTCTATCTGACCCTGGGCTGGATCGTGCAGCGCGTCGTGGCCTCGCGCCGGACCGCTACTGCCTAGTCCTGCCTGATACCGCCGTTGGCCAACGCACGCTTGATCGTATTCATGTCGGCCGCGCCGCCCACGGTGCAGAAATAATGTGAAAACAACTCGCCCTGGTAGTCGTTCCGAACCCTGAACCGGATCGGCCGCCATTGGGCGTAGCGATTGCGCACCCATTCACCGTCCGGGCGGCCGAAGGCGTAGGTCTTGGCTTCCACCTTATCGCAGCGCATGCCTTCGTAGCTCACGTCGCGCGCCCCGCCCGCGGTCTGGATGACCATGGTGTAGCGCACCACCTTGTCCTCGCCCACCGAAACGGATGACTTGTCGACCCAGTAGTGGTGAGGTGATCGGGTGTCGAGTGGAATCTCCACCAGATCCGCCTGCTCGGGCTTGGCGGGCAGCTTGGCCTGGATCTCCTTCCAGGGTTTGACGTTGGCGTCGAAATCGTACTCGAAGCTGAATTCGGCGAGGGCCGAACCGGCCCAAAGCAGCAACAACAGGGCCCATCGTTTATTCATTATCACTCTCCTCGTTGGCCGGCACGACCAGGTTGGCGTCGGTCACCCGGTCGCCCAGGACATAGACGTAGCCAGGAAGACGGTTGTCGCCGGTATCGGAATATTCGAAGACGAACAGACGCAGGATGCGCAACCGCTGATTCTGATCGCGGACGGGACGCATCTGCCTGAGCGCCACGGAATCGTCCAGGAACTGGCATCCGGCCCGCTGGCATAAGGTGCGCGCGGCGCGGATGGCCTGCTCACGTTTGTTCAGTCCGTCCCACCAGAGCCAACCGGCCAGGATCAGCACCCCGGTCAGGATCCAATCCCAACTCATTCATCCGCCCGTCAGGCGTCGGGTTCGCTGGGTTTGACCGGCGGCAGGAACAAGGCGCAGACCGGCTCCTTGCCACGACGGCGGCCACTGCCTGCCGGCACCGAGTCATGATCGGCAACATGCGGAGTTATGACAGGCGGCGGCGCGGGCGGTTCCGGCAGGGGCGTGATGTCCAGCTTGCGGTTGACGAAGCGCTCCACGCCAGCCAGCAGCTTGTCCTCCTCCGGCGAGACCAGCGACACGGCCAGGCCGAACGCCCCGGCTCGGCCGGTGCGCCCGATGCGGTGGATGTAGTCCTCGGGCGAATAAGGCAGTTCGTAATTGAACACGCAGGGCAACTCCACGATGTCGAGGCCGCGCGCTGCGATATCGGTGGCGACCAAGAGCTTGATCCGGCCCTGCTTGAAGCCGTCCAGTGCCTGGATACGGTCGATCTGGGCCTTGTCGCCATGGATCACGGCCGCATCGACACCGCGCCGCAACAAGCGCCGGCCAAGCTTGTCTGCCGATAGCTTGGTGCGGGTGAATACGAGAGCCTGATCGATGTCGCGCAGGCGCACCACGCGCAGCAAGGCTTCCATCTTGTCGTCCTCGGGCACCCGATGCACCACCTGCTCGACCGTCTCGGCGGCGGTGTTCTTGCGCGCCACCTCGACCTTGAGCGGATCCTTCTGGAAACTTTTTGCCAGGCGGATGATGTCGTCGTTGAAGGTCGCCGAGAACAGCAGCGTCTGGCGCTTGGCCGGGAGCAGGTCGAGAATGCGCTTGAGATCGGGCAGGAAGCCCATGTCCAGCATGCGGTCGGCCTCGTCCAGGACCAGGAACTGGACCTGGTTGAGCAGGGCCAGCTTGTTCGTGGCATGGTCGAGCAAGCGACCCGGGGTGGCGACCAGCACTTCGACACCTGCGCGAAGCGCGGCTTCCTGTTCATGCATGCCGACACCGCCGAACACCACGGTGCTGCGCAGGGGCAGGTTCTTGGCATAGGCGGCCACGTTGTCGTAGACCTGGATCGCCAGTTCGCGGGTCGGCGCCAGCACCAGGGCGCGCACCGGGTGACGGGCGGGCGAGGCACTGTTGTTGGCGAACGACTTCATCTTGTGCAGCAAAGGCAGGGTGAAGGCTGCCGTCTTGCCGGTGCCGGTCTGGGCCTGGGCGAGCAGGTCGCGCCCGGCCAGGACGAGCGGGATCGCCTCGCGCTGGATCGGGGTCGGAGTGGTGTAACCCATCCCGCTCACGGCGGCGAGCAGTTCAGGGGCGAGGTTCAGTTCCTCGAAGCTGTGGGCCGCCTCTAGGGCGGAAGATTCTTTCATCGCGTTTTCAACTTCATGAGATGTGGCGCCAATCCAGGCCGTCCACCTGGTCGGCCACGGCGATCCAATCCGGCTCGCAACCGAGCGCGCCGGCCAAGGCGGCGCGGGCCAGTTCCGGGGCGTTGTTCTCCTCGGACAGGTGGGCCGCCACCACATGCTGCAACCGGCCGCGCTGCAAACGGCCGAGCAGGTCGGCCGCCGCACCGTTGTCGAGATGGCCGTAGCGGCCCAGTATTCGGGCCTTCAGGCTGGCTGGGTAACGACCGTGCCTGAGCCTGTCCACGTCATGGTTGCACTCCACCGTCAATGCGTCGCAAGCGCTGAGCATGGTCACCATGTGCTCGGTCACATGACCGGCATCGGTCAAGAGACCCCAGCGACGCTGGCCGTCGCTGACCACGTACTGCACCGGCTCGCGCGCATCATGTGGCACGGGGAATGGCTGAAAGACCAGCTCACCGATCTCGAAGTCGCTGTGACTGTCGATCTCGCGCGTACGCACCGGCAGATCGCCCATGGCCTCCAGCATCACGGCACAGCCGTGCGTCAGCCGGACCTCGCAGCCATACTTGGCCGAGAAGCGGGCCGCGCCGCGTACATGGTCGCTGTGTTCGTGGGTAATCAACACCGCGTTCACACTTGCGGGTTCGACGTCCAGCCGGGCCAGGCGTCCGGCCATTTCCCTTACGCCGAACCCGCAATCGAGCAGGACGCGGGTCTCGCCACGCTCGACCAGCCAGGCATTGCCCTTGCTGCCGCTGCCCAGGCTGGCAAAACGCATGGCGTTTACTTCAATTGCCCGTAAAGCAGATTGGCAATGCGATTGCCCGTCTCGTTCGCGGCCGGCTTGCCATCCTCGCCGTAGACGGCGGCCTGGCTCTTGTCGCCCTGGCTGGTGACGACGACCCGGTACTTGAGCGCCTTGGGCGCCTCATCCTTGCTGCGCCAGAAGGCCAGCTTGGAGAGGAAGCCCTCCTTCTCCTTGGCCGTCTGGGCATCGGGATCGGCATAACGGACGTAATAGACGCCGGCGGCACGGTCACGATCTTCGACCACGAAACCAACCCGGTCGAGCGCCAGGCCGACACGGCGCCAGGCACGGTCGAAGGACTCGGGCACCGTGACGGCGGGAGCGCCGTCGGCAGCCTTGATCAAATCGGCATGAGGCACGGCCTTCACAGCCAGTTCGGCCTTGGCCTTGCTCTCATCGACGCCGAAACTGACCATCAGGCGGCGCAACATCTCGGCCTCGAGACCGGGATCAGGCTGCGTGGGCTCCCATACGGTGCGCCCGGTGCCCTGATCGCCCGCGTCCTGTCCGGTGTTGCCGACCGTACCTTCATACACCTCACGCATGCCCTGGTGGCTGATGTAGATCTCGGTTCCCTTGCCGTCCGGCGTCGGTTCCAGGCGTGTCCGGAAACGGTCCCGGGTGCCGGTGGAATAGACCGAATCGAGCACCGAGCCGATCACCTTGCGGATCGGATCCAACGGAATCTTGGCACGGTTCTCGGCCCAGTCCGTCTCCATGATGCCGGCGTCGGGCCGCTCGACGTTGATGATGAAGCCCAGGCTTTGCCAGAAATCCTTCACCATCGGCCAGACCTGCTGAGGCGTCGCCCCGACGACCAGCCAGCGCTGGCTGCCATCACGCTCGATGTGGGCATCGGCGACCTTGGGCAGGATGCCGCTGCTCGCCGCATCGGGCTGGCTCTTGCGCTCCTGGTGGTAGGCCGAATAGGACGTTGCGTCGCTGCCTTGCGCATTCGGCAACGCGTAATGATTGTCCGGCGAAGGCAGGATCAGATCGGGCGGGGCCTCCAGCGTCGGCACGGTGCCGGCACTCTTGTAGTCGATCTTCTTGCCCCCGGTGATCGAACAGCCCGCCAGGACGAGGACGAGGACGGTCAAGGTTGCGATCTTGCGCATGGATATACTCCTAGATGACACCGGCTTCGCGCATGGCTGCGCGCAGCGAGTCGTAATGTGAGGCTGAAAGGGGGGTCAGCGGCAAGCGAATGCCATGGTCGATACGGCCCATTTCGGCCAACGCCCATTTGACCGGAATCGGATTGGCCTCGACGAACAGTTTCTGATGCAGGGAGAGCAGGCGGAAATTGATCGCCCGCGCAGTGGCGAGGTCGCCCGCCATGCTGGCGACGCACATCTCATGCATCAGTTTCGGGGCAATGTTGGCGGTCACGGAAACGACGCCCTTGCCGCCCAGCAGCATCAGCACCATGGCGCTGGCATCGTCGCCACTATAGACCGCGAAGTCGGACGGCGCGGACTTGAGCAACGCCGAACCGCGCTCGATGTTTCCGGTGGCGTCCTTGATGCCGACCACGCCAGGCACTTGGGCCAGGCGCAACACGGTGTCATTGCCGATGTCCGAAGCGGTGCGACCGGGCACGTTATACAGGATCATGGGCAGGTCGACCGCCTCGGCAATGGCCTTGAAGTGCCGGAACAGACCTTCCTGGGTCGGCTTGTTGTAATACGGCGCAACCGACAGACCGGCGGCGGCGCCCGCCTTCTTTGCGCACCGGCTCAGCTCGATGGCCTCGGCCGTGGAGTTGGCACCGGTGCCGGCGATGACCGGTACCCGGCCGGCCGACTGCTCGACGGCGGTACGGATCAGCAGACAATGCTCCTCGGGATCGACCGTGGGCGACTCCCCGGTGGTGCCGACGATGACAAGGCCATCGGTTCCTTGTTCGGCATGCCAATCCACCAAGGCCCGGAAGCGGGTCAGATCAAGGCTGCCATCGGGCAGCATGGGGGTGACGAGCGCGACTAGACTGCCAGTCAACATATGCGTAGTCAGAATTCGGAAAAATCAGATTGTAGCCGAAATACCCGGGTTCTTGATGGCGCACAGCCGTTGCACGCAGATAGCCGGATCGGTCTCTTCGACATCCTCATAGGCAACGACGCGCATCTGGCCGCGCACCGCCTCCAGCAATTCACCCGGCATCAGCAGATGGGCCGGATTCCTGGGTCGTCCGAAGCGCTGCTGGCCCATGGAAAAGGTCGCGTACAGCAGCACCCCGCCCGGCGCCAGGACATCGATCATGTGCGGCAGCAAAGGGCGATGGAGATAATTGGTGACCACCACGGCCTGGTATGACTCCGGCTCGAACGGCCAGGGCTCCGCTTCCAGATCATGCTGGCGCCAGACAATGCCTTCCGTGTCGCGCAGCTCCGCCGATGGAGCCAGATCGGCGTCCAGCGCCTCGACCCGGTAGCCGAGCCGGGCCAGAAATACGGCATGACGCCCCGCACCGCAGGCCAAATCGAGCACCCGGCCGTGCGGCGGGATCAAAGCCGCCCAGCGTCTGATCCAGGACATGGGTTCGACGGGGTGGTTCATGGGCCGAACATGCTCCGTACCGACATCAGCCCGGCCTGGATCGCATCGCGCCAAAAGCGCTCGATATAGGCCGGCAGGTACACGATCGCGAAGTACAACGCCAGGAGACCCGTGCCGAGCGTGATGGGGAAACCGACTGAAAAGATGTTCAATTGCGGTGCCGCCCGGGTCATCATGCCCAAGGCGAGGTTGGCCGCCAGCAAGGCCGCCGCGACCGGCAGGGCGATGTGCAGCCCGGTCGAGAATATGACGCCTGCCCAATCGACCAAGCCCAGAAAGCCGCGCCCCGAGGCGGGAACGGCTCCGATAGGCACCTCATGAAAGCTGTTCCAGAGTGCCGCGATGACCTGATGATGCCCGTTTGCCGCGAACAGGATCAGGGTCGAGGTCACGATCAGCAATTGACCCAACACCGGCGTTTGTGCGCCATTGACGGGATCATACAGGCTGGCCATGGAGAGCCCCATCTGCATGCCGATGAACTGGCCGGCCGTCGACAGGGCGGCGAAGACGATACGCAACGCGAAGCCGAGGGCCAATCCGATCAGGATTTGCTGTACGAGGATCAGTATGCCCTGGCCGGACGCGACGGGCACCGCTGGCGGCGACGGCAATGTCGGCGCAATGGCTATCGTGAGCACAAGCGCCAAACCCAGCCTGATACTGTTCGGTGCGGCACGGTTGCCGAGCAACGGATCGATCGACAGCCAAGCCATGATGCGCACGAAAGGGTAGAAAAACAGCGCCATCCAATGGTTCAAGTCGGCGCTGCTGAAGCTGATCATGCCATGAAGCCGCTTAGCCGCCGATCAACGTCGGGATGCTGCCGTACAGCTTCACGACAAAGTCGACGAGGATGTTCATCATCCACGGCCCGAGCACGACCAAGACCAGGAACATGACCACCAGCTTGGGGATGAAGGTCAGGGTCATCTCGTTGATCTGGGTCGCCGCCTGGAAGATGCTGATCAACAGGCCGGTCGCGAGCGAGGCCAGCAGGAGCGGCCCGGCGGTCAGCATGGCGACCTCCAGGGCCTGACGGATGATGGCGATGACGGTTTCCGGATTCATATCTGATAGGTCTGCACCAGGGAAGCGATGAGCAGATTCCAACCGTCGGCGAGCACGAACAGCATCAGCTTGAACGGCATGGATACCAGCATCGGGGAAAGCATCATCATGCCCATCGACATCAGCACGCTGGACACGACCATGTCGATGATCAGGAACGGAATGAAGACGATGAAGCCGATCTGGAACGCTGTCTTCAACTCGCTGATGACGTAGGCCGGCACCAGAATCTTCATCGGCGTCTGATCCGGGCTTTGCAGGGCCGGGCTGTTGGAGAGCTTGACGAACAGGGCCAGGTCTTCCTGCCGGGTCTGCTTGAGCATGAAGGATTTGAGCGGCTGCGAGCCGCGGTCGATCGCTTCGACGAAGCTGATCTGGTTATCGGAATACGGCTTCCAGGCCACGTCGTAGATCTTGTTGAATACGGGCCCCATGATGAAGAAGGTCAGGAACAGGGACAACCCGATGATGACCTGGTTGGGTGGCGCCTGCATGGTGCCCAATGCCTGGCGCAGCAGGGACAGAACGATGACGATGCGGGTGAACGAGGTCATCATCAGCAGCAACGCCGGCAGCAGGGTCAGGGACGTCAGGAAGAGCAGCGTCTCGATGCTGAAGCTGTAATTCTGGCCGCCGCCGGGTGCCGGCGTGCTGGTCATGAGGGGCATGCCGGGCGCCGCCCAGGCCCAAACCGGGACGAACAACAACAGTATGAACAGCCAGCGGCGCATGCTTGAAGCCTATCTCCGTTTGAGCAGATCGGCCAGTTTGTCGGCAAATGCGGGCACCGGCTGGGCCGTCGTTTCGACGCCCTCCGGGCGCGGCATGCTGTGCAGGGTGCTGACCTGTCCCGACGTCACGCCGACCAGGAGCCAGGTGTCCTGGACTTCGACCACCACGATGCGCTCACGTGGACCGAGCATGACGCCGCCCACCACCTTGACGATACCCTGCGCCCCCGTCTGACCGGGGGCGAAGCGACGCAGCAGCCAGAAAAAGCCGTATAACAGGCCGAGTACGATGACGAACCCGAACAGCGCTTGCATGAGTGCGGCAAAACCGGAGGTCTGCGGCAAGCTCTCCGCCGCCTGCGCGCCTGGGGAGAGCAGGCCCAGCATCAGGATGCGGGGCGCGCGCGAAAAGATCATCGATTGATGCGACGCAGGCGTTCGGCCGGACTGATGATGTCGGTCAGGCGGATGCCGAACTTGTCGTTCACCACCACGACCTCACCCTGGGCGATGAGGCAACCGTTCACCAGTACATCCATCGGTTCACCGGCCAGACCGTCCAGCTCGACCACCGAGCCTTGAGCCAATTGCAGCAGGTTGCGGATGGCGATCTTGGTGCGACCGAGTTCGACCGTCAGGTGGACGGGAATATCCAGGATCAGGTCGAGATTGTTCGCGGCGGCAGGAATGCTCTCCGCCGGGGCGAGGTTCTGGAATATCTGGGCCTTGGCGGGCTCGGTGACGGCATCCGACCCACCACCGGCCGTTTCCTGTTCGGCCAATGCAGCCGCCCAGTCGTCCTCCGCGCCGGCCGACGCACTGTCGACCGTTTCCTGTTCGGCCAATGCAGCCGCCCAGTCGTCCGCCGTTACGTCTTTTTCAGCATCTTCGCTCATCGCTTGACCCCGGCGACCGCCGCACGTTCGCGTCCTTGCAGCACCCGCTCGACCTTGAGGGCGAGCTGACCGTTCTTCTGGCCGTAAAGGCACTCGAACAGCGGCACGCCATCCACTTCGGCAACCACGGCTTCGGGCAAATCGAGCGAGATCACGTCACCTGCTTTCAGGTCCACGATCTGGCGCAAGGTGATCGCCGCCTGTCCCAATTGAGCCACCAGCTCGACTTCAGCATCCTGAACCTGGAGCGACATCTCGGTCACCCAACGCTCGTCCGCCTCGGCGCGATCCGCCTGCATGGTGCTGGTCAATTGATCGCGCATGGGCTCAATCATACTGTAGGGCATGCAGATGTGGAAATCGCCACCCGCAGTACCCAATTCGATGTTGAAGGTGGTCACCACCACCACCTCGGTTGGCGTGGCGATATTGGCGAACTGGGTATTCATCTCCGACCGGACGTATTCCATCGAGACCGGAAAGATCGGTTCCCAGGCTTTGGCATATTCCTCGAACACCACCTCCAGCATCTTGCGGATGATGCGCTGCTCGGCCAGGGTGAAGTCGCGGCCTTCCACGCGCATGTGGTAACGGCCGTCACCGCCGAACAGGTTGTCCACCACCAGGAACACCAGATTGGGATCGAACACGAACAGCGCCGTGCCGCGCAGGGGCTGCATGTGCACCAGGTTCAGGTTGGTGGGAACGATGAGGTTGCGGACGAACTCGCTGTATTTGATGACCGACACGGGGCCGACCGATATCTCGGCCGTGCGCCGTATGAGATTGAACAAACCGATACGGAAATTGCGGGCGAAGCGCTCGTTGATGATCTCCAGGGTCGGCATCCGGCCCCGGACGATACGTTCCTGACGACCGATGTCATAACTGCGTACGCCTTCCCCGCCCGCGTCATCGGCCGTTTCCTCGGTTTCCCCGGTTACGCCGCGAAGCAGGGCATCGACTTCTTCTTGGGAAAGGATGTCGTCGGCCACGCTATCCCTACTGTGTCAGGAAAGACCCGAACAACACTTTTTTGACCCCTTTGCCATCCTTGGCCTTGATGTCCCGGTTGATCAGGACCTTCATCTCGTCGGCCAGCTTGTTCATGCCCTCCTGGGTCGAGATATCGTCGGGCTGCTTGCCGGCCAGCATGCCCAGCAGATCACTGCGGATATCCGGCATGTACTCCTTCAGCTTCTCCCCGCTTTCGTTGTCGGACATGCGCAGCTTGATCTCGACCTGCAGATAGGTCTCGCCATCCGCCAACTTGATGGTGATCGGCTGGAGCGTTTCATAAATCGGAGGATAAGACTGTTCTTCAGCGGACGCCTGTACATGTTTGCCGTCGCTAGGCGCAGTCAGGAGCAGAACCGCCACCAGCGCCACCGCCAGCAATACCACGACCGCGACGATGATGATGATCAGTTTCTTGATCCCGCCCTTTTTTTTGGGCGCTTCTTCAACGACTTCTGGTTCCGGTTCCTTGGCCATACCCTAGGCGATCCCATCTAATATGCTTATGCGCCTAAAAATAGCACAAAAACATAATGTTTTATAAAAGACCTTATGTTTGTTATCACATTGCAAGGCGTTTATGTGCAACCCCTCATCTTGTGCAAAAAACACCGACGACACCGTTCAGGCGTAATAATCGAGCAGTGTGTTACCGGCCGACAGATACCCCGTCCTGAGGGACGCCCCCTCTATGGGGCCGGCCAGTGCGCTGATGCCGAACGTCGACCCGGACTTGCTGCCGGACCGCTCGCTCTGCGACTGGGATGGATCACGCTGGGAGAAGGACTGATTGCTGACCATGGTGTCGCCCAGGGCGATGCCAGCGTTGGCCATCATCTCGCGCAGACGCGGCATGGCCTGCTCCAGGGCATTGCGGACATCAGGGTTGGCCGCATAAAACTGGGCGCCCGCCTCGGAGCCTTGCACATGGAGACGGATCTCGACCGTACCCATGCTGGGCGGATTCAGGACCAGATTGGAGACATGCCCGCCCTGGTTGCTGGCCATCCATGCCACCTTGTCACCGAGTTCCTGCTGCCAGGCGGGCGTACCGAACCCGGCCTGCATGGTCATGACCGGTTTGTCGGCCACGACGGCAGTCGGTGAAGTCGTCATCGGGTGGGCCCCAGACAGCATCTGTAGCTGCGACGACAGCCCGGTCTGGCCATCGCCGGACGAATGTTGCGGTACTATCTGACCGGGCGCGCTACCCGACTTGGCCACCACGCTCGATACGAGCGCGCCGAAATTGACGTTGGCATCCTTGGCCATATCACCCAAAGCCACGCCCTTGGGATCGGTCTTGGTTTGATCGCCGGCCCTGCTGGCCAACAGTTGTTCGGCAATTTTTGCCAGACTGCTCGGCAATTTTTGCCCCGAATTCGCACCCACCTGAACCGAGATCGTCGTATCGGTCGCGCTGTCGGCCTGAGTTTTCGAGACGCTGGTGGAATCCAGATTGGCCATCAACGCAGGCAAGGAGAGCGATTGCATCATCGCCATGGCGGCCGGATCGGTACCTTCCTGTGCCTTGCCCGCTTTCGCATCGCCGCCACCATGGGCCGATACGGTCTTATCACCGCCAGCCAGCAGCAGTGCGGCCGGATCGACCGGCGCCCCCTTTCCCGACATGGCCTGAGTGAACAGTGCCAGGAAGGCATTGGCGCCCGAGCCGTCCGAACCGGCATTGGCAGCCCCGGCATTGGCAGCGTCGGGCAGATCGGGTGCGGCGGCTTGTACGGCAACGATCGGAGTCATGGTTGGATGGGCTTATGTTCTGTCGCAACAGCGCAGCAAGACCCATGCCAGGGCGGACTCAATGTCGTTCCGCGAGTATCCTTGCCGCCGCCTTGCGCCCGGACTGCTCATCGCTCTGGCGTTGCTCGCGGCGATCCTGTTGCTGGCGCTCGGCTTCGTGATGACGCCGCTCCAGTACTTCGTACGATTTCACTTTCCGGCGCAATTCGAGCCAGTTCCGGTGGGCTTCCAGCCAGTGCGCATGCTGGGCCTCGACCTCACGTGTCTGGTGCTCGACCGCCCGTTCCAGCTTGACCATGAAGACATGGAAATCCCGCATCAAGTGGATATCGATGCCGTTCTGGCTGCGCCCGGACAGACGGTCCTGGTACTCGGCCCTGTAGCTCTGGAGTTGCACCAGCTTGAGCTTGGCCTGTTCCTCCTTGTGCCGGATCATCAGCAACAGCCGTTCGCCCGCCTGCATGCGATGACGGGCATGATCGAGCAGCGTCTGGAGCGGGAAGGCCTTGGCCATCAGTATTTGCGGACCATCAGCCCTCGCGTTCCGCGTCGGTCAGGGCACGCGCCTCTTCCTCAAGCATCACCGGGATGCCGTCGCGGATCGCGAAAGCCAGGCCGTCGGCCTTGCAGATCAATTCCTGGGCCTCCTTGTTGTACACGAGCGGGCCCTTGCAGATGGGGCAGACCAGGATTTCAAGCAGCTTGCTGTCCATGAACGGATTCCAATTTTTCCAACAGGTGGCGTTCTAGCCCCTCCTCCACCCCGGCGTCAACTGCCAGCACCCAGGCGTCGTCATGCCCGAAGGCGGCGCACTTGACGGCATCCTTCTCGGTCATGATCACGGTGCCGGCCGGCAGATCCTCCGCCCGGTAGGCGTGATGATCGGGAAAGGGGTGTGGAATGACATCCAGACCCAATGAGGTCAGGGCATCGAAAAAGCGTTGCGGATGGCCGATGCCGGCCACGGCATGGACCGGTCGACCCGAAAAATAATCCTTGGCGACAACGCGCTGAGGCGCGTTCAGGGCATGGAACCGCTCGCCCTCAAGCCGCATCTCGAAGGTACGGCAAGCCGGCAACGACCAACCGCCGCCGTTGACCACGACGGCGTCCACTTCGCGCAACCGCCCGACCGGCTCGCGTAGCGGCCCGGCCGGTATGCGCCGGCCATTGCCGACGCCGCGGCCCCCGTCGACGACGGCCACCTCGACATCCCGGCCCAACGCGTAATGCTGCAGCCCGTCATCGGCGACGATCACATCGATCCCGGGGTGGGCGGCCAGT
>Ga0307417_10000750_pt1 | contig 13199 bp, 7 predicted proteins | sample SalMarWE160210MG_2_FD_202514 | JGI IMG/M metagenome (GOLD analysis project Ga0307417, IMG submission 202514) | Salt marsh sediment microbial communities from the Plum Island Ecosystem LTER, Massachusetts, United States - WE1602-10 | ecosystem: Environmental > Aquatic > Marine > Intertidal zone >...
TTTGGGCTGGCGCCCGGCAGGCGTCAGGCGTCGAAGACCGCAGGTGCGAAAGTCTAAGTGGTCGTTCGACCAGCCTGCGCAGACGGTGCTCCCGAGCAGGTAGTGCGCCGGCTCGCACGGTCACCGTGACGGGGCGGGGCGGCGGCAGCCGCCCCGGTTGAGTGGCTGGCAGGACCTTTGCGGCGTATGGGCCCGTGCGTCGCGGAGCTGGCCTGCATAGATCGTAAGGAGATGTGCGTGACCCTAAGTCTCGAAGACAAGAAGGCGATCGTCACGGAAGTGTCCGAGGTGGCCGCCCAGGCACATGCATTGGTCGGCGCCGACTACCGTGGGCTCACGGTCGGCGACATGGCCGAGCTGCGCCAGGCCGCTCGCAAGGCTGGCGTCTACCTGAAGGTGGTGCGCAACACGCTGGCCCGCAGGGCGGTCACTGGCACCGGCTTCGAGTGTGTGCAGGAGGTGCTCGTGGGTCCGCTGCTGCTGGCTTTCTCGATCGAAGAGCCTGGCTCTGCGGCGCGCCTGATCAAGGACTTCGCGAAGACGCACACCGCGCTCGTGACCAAGGTCGTGGCATTCGGCGGCAAGCTCTATGACCCCGGAGACCTGGACGCGCTGTCCAAGCTTCCGACCCGCGAAGAGGCCCTCAGCCAGCTCATGGCCGTCATGAAGGCGCCCGTAGGCAAGCTGGCGCGGACCCTTGCCGAGCCGCATGCCAAGCTCGTGCGCACGGTTGCAGCAGTGCGGGAACAGAAGCAGGCCGCCTAAGTGACACTTCCACCACCGATGTATCCATATTTTCGCTGAAAGAGCTCAGGAGCTATTTACGATGGCCGTTTCCAAAGAAGACATCCTTGAGACTATCGCCAACATGACGGTGATGGAGGTTGTGGATCTGATCTCCGCCATGGAGGAGAAGTTCGGTGTCACCGCCGCCGTGGCTGCCATGCCCATGGCTGCCGGTCCGGCCGCCGACGCCGGCCCCGCCGCCGAGGAGCAGACCGAGTTCAACGTCGTGCTCACCGGTTTCGGGGCCAACAAGGTCGCCGTCATCAAGGTGGTCCGCGCCCTGACGAGCCTCGGCCTGAAGGAGGCGAAGGACTTGGTGGAGGGGGTTCCCTCCGCAGTCAAGGAAGGCGTCAGCAAGGACGAAGCCGCCGATATCAAGAAGCAGCTCGAAGAGGCAGGCGCGACCGTCGAGGTCAAGTAACCCTGTCCTTGCCCGCATCTTCGGTGGAGGCGGTGGAGATCGGCTGGTGGCGCAGCGCCACCGGCCTTTTTCCGCTGCCAAGTCTCAGGCGGGAATGCGGATGGCGCTGCAGCCACGCCGATAGTCGATCGGCGTGGCTTGAGGCCAAGGTCGATTGAGTGACGCCGTGCAACCGGCTGTCCGTCGCTACATCTCCGTGTCGGTGCAGAATGAGGGACTCTAATGGCCTACTCGTTCACTGAAAAGAAACGCATACGCAAGGACTTTGGCAAGCTGCCCGTGGTGCTTGACGTGCCTTACCTCCTGGCGACTCAGCTGGATTCTTATCGAGGATTCCTCCAGGCTGAGGTCCCGGCAGAGAAACGCTCGGTCACGGGGCTGCACGCCGCCTTTAACTCGGTATTCCCCATCAAGAGTTACTCCGAGAACGCCGAGCTGCAATACGTCAGCTACGCGCTAGGCACGCCCGTATTCGACGTCAAGGAGTGCCAGATGCGGGGAATGACCTATGCCGCGCCGCTGCGCGTCAAGGTCAGGCTGGTCACCTATGACAAGGACGCCCAGGCCGGTAGCCAAATGCCGAAGGACGTCAAGGAGCAGGACGTCTACATGGGCGAGATTCCGCTCATGACGGACACTGGCACCTTCGTCATCAACGGCACCGAGCGCGTCATCGTCTCCCAGCTGCACCGCTCGCCCGGGGTGTTCTTCGACCACGACAAGGGCAAGACCCACTCCTCCGGCAAGCTGCTTTACCAGGCTCGGGTGATCCCTTACCGCGGCTCCTGGCTGGATTTCGAGTTCGATCCCAAGGATTGCCTGTTCGTGCGCATTGACCGGCGCCGCAAGCTGCCGGCAACGATCCTGCTGCGGGCACTGAGCTACAGCAATAGCGAGATCCTGGCGGCGTTCTTCGACGGCACGGAGTTCACCATCAGCCGAAGCGGGACCATCCTGCACCTGGTGCCGGAGCGGTTGCGGGGCGAGCGCCTGTCCTTCGAGCTGAAGGACAGGGACGGCAATGTGATCGTCGAGGAAGGGCGGCGTATCACCGCCCGCCACGTCCGGCTCATGGAGCAGGATGGGCTCTCCCAGGCCACCGTGCCGCCAGACTACGTGCTGGGCAAGGTGCTGGCAAGCGACGTGGTCGACCTCGATACCGGCGAGGTGCTTGCGCAGGCCAACGACGAGGTGACTGCGGAGCTGCTGGAGAAGCTGCTCGATGCGGGTGTCACGACCCTGAGGACCATCTACACCAACGATTTGGATTGCGGTCCGTTCATGTCCGATACGCTGCGCCTCGATACCACCCGCACGGAGCTCGAGGCGCTGGTGGAGATTTATCGGATGATGCGCCCGGGCGAGCCGCCCACTCGTGAGGCGGCCGAGAACCTGTTCAACAATCTGTTCTTCAATGCGGAGCGCTACGATCTCTCCGCGGTCGGCCGCATGAAGTTCAACCGGCGGGTGGGACGGGAGACCCCGGTTGGTCCGGGTACCCTGTCGAAGGACGACATCATCGCGGTGCTCAAGGTGCTCATCGACATCCGCAACGGCAAGGGTAGCGTGGACGACATCGACCACCTCGGCAACCGGCGCATCCGCAGCGTCGGTGAGATGGCCGAGAATCAGTTCCGGGTCGGACTGGTGCGCGTGGAGCGTGCCGTCAAGGAGCGCCTGAGCCTGGCCGAGTCAGAAGCCTTGATGCCGCAGGAACTGATCAATGCCAAGCCCGTGTCGGCCGCTATCAAGGAGTTCTTCGGCTCCAGCCAGCTGTCGCAGTTCATGGATCAGAACAATCCGCTCTCGGAGGTGACACACAAACGACGCGTTTCCGCCCTGGGCCCCGGTGGCCTGACCCGGGAGCGCGCCGGCTTCGAGGTGCGCGACGTGCATCCAACTCACTACGGCCGGGTCTGTCCCATCGAGACCCCAGAAGGTCCCAACATCGGCCTCATCAATTCGCTCGCGGTGTATGCTCGCACCAACGAGTACGGACTGCTGGAGACACCCTATCGCAAGGTGGTGGAGGAGCGGGTCACGAACCAGGTCGACTACCTCTCGGCCATCGAAGAAGGGCAGTACGTGATCGCCCAGGCGAATGCCACCCTGGACGAGTCGGGGAGGCTGACCGACGACTTGGTCTCCTGCCGTCATCAAAACGAGTTCGCCTTGTCCACACCGGACAAGGTGGACTACGTTGACGTCTCGCCCAAGCAGATCGTATCGGTCGCCGCATCGCTGATTCCGTTCCTGGAGCACGATGATGCCAACCGTGCCCTGATGGGCTCCAATATGCAGCGCCAGGCGGTGCCGACGCTGCGCACCGAGAAGCCGCTGGTTGGCACCGGCATGGAGCGCACCGTCGCCATCGACTCGGGCGTCACCGTGGTGGCCCGCCGCGGCGGCGTGGTGGACTCGGTGGACGCCGCGCGGTTCGTGGTGCGGGTGAACGACGAGGAGACCGAGCCGGGTGAGGCCGGTGTGGACATCTACAACCTCATCAAATACCTGCGCTCCAACCAAAACACCTGCATCAACCAGCGGCCGCTGGTGAGGCCGGGTGACGTCATTGCGCGCGGCGACGTGCTGGCCGATGGACCTTCCACGGACCTGGGCGAGCTGGCCCTGGGCCAGAACATGCTGGTCGCCTTCATGCCGTGGAACGGCTACAACTTCGAAGACTCGATCCTTATCTCCGAGCGGGTGGTGGAGGAAGACCGCTTCACCACTATCCACATCGAGGAGCTGACCTGTGTGTCGCGCGACACCAAGCTGGGGCCGGAGGAGATCACGGCGGACATCCCCAACGTCAGCGAGAGTGCCCTGTCGAAGCTCGACGAGTCGGGCATCGTCTATATCGGTGCAGAGGTTAAGCCCGGCGACATACTCGTAGGCAAGGTCACGCCCAAGGGGGAGACGCAGCTCTCGCCCGAGGAGAAGCTGCTGCGGGCAATCTTCGGCGAGAAGGCCTCGGATGTAAAAGATACCTCGCTGCGGGTGCCCTCCGGGATGAACGGCACGGTCATCGACGTGCAGGTATTCACCCGCGACGGCGTGGAGAAGGATGCTCGGGCACGCCAGATCGAGGAGGCCGAGCTCGCCAAGGTAAAGAAGGACCTGGAGGATCAGTTCCGCATCCTCGAAGGCGACATCTATCTGCGCGTGGAGAAAATGCTCACCGGCAAGGTCGCCGACGGCGGTCCCAACAAGCTCAGGGCCGGTGCGGCAGTCAGCGGCGAGTACCTGGCCGGCGTGCCACGGGAGAAGTGGTTCGAGATTCGCTTGCGCGAGGAGGATGCCAATGCTCAGCTCGAGCGCCTGGACGAGCAGCTCAAGCAGGAGCGGGACGCTTTGGACCGTAGATTTGACGAGAAACGCAAGAAGATCACCTGCGGCGACGACCTCGCACCCGGGGTGCTGAAGATGGTCAAGGTGCACCTGGCGGTCAAGCGTCGGGTACAGCCTGGCGACAAGATGGCGGGGCGTCACGGCAACAAGGGCGTCATCTCCATGATCGTCCCGGTGGAGGACATGCCCTACATGGAGGACGGCACGCCGGTGGACATCGTGCTGAATCCCCTGGGCGTGCCTTCACGCATGAACGTCGGCCAGGTCCTGGAAACCCACCTGGGGTGGGCGGCCAAGGGCATCGGCCGCAGGATCGGTGATCTGCTGGATGCCAAACGCCAGACCGAGGAGCTGCGCGCCCTGCTGGCCGAGGTCTACAAGCAAGGCGGGCGGCCGGCGGACGTCTCGGAGCTCGGCGACGAGGAGATAGTGGAGCTCAGCCGCAACCTGCGCGCCGGTCTGCCGACCGCCACCCCGGTGTTCGACGGTGCCAGCGAGGCCGAGATTAAGGCCATGCTGGCGCTGGCCGGGCTGCCGGAGTCGGGCCAGACCATCCTCTATGACGGCCGCACCGGCAACCAATTTCATCGGCCGGTCACCGTGGGCTATATGTACATGCTCAAGCTCAATCACCTGGTGGACGACAAGATGCATGCGCGCTCCACCGGACCCTACAGCCTAGTGACTCAGCAGCCGCTCGGGGGCAAGGCGCAGTTCGGCGGCCAGCGCTTCGGTGAGATGGAGGTGTGGGCGCTGGAGGCCTATGGAGCGGCCTATACCCTGCAGGAGATGCTCACCGTGAAGTCTGACGACGTGACGGGGCGCACCAAGATGTACAAGAACATCGTGGACGGCGACCACCGTATGGACGCCGGCATGCCTGAGTCGTTCAACGTTCTGTTCAAGGAGATCCGCTCACTGGGCATCGATATCGAGCTGGAGCAGAGCTGACGGCAGCACGTGGACGGAGGCCAAGAGCAGTTGGGGGGCGCCCCTTCGGGGGCCGTCCCGAAACCGCGAGGCGGGAGAGACGACTTTGAAAGACCTACTGAATCTCTTTAGGCAACAAGGGCAGCCAGAGGATTTCGATGCCATTCGCATCGGGCTGGCATCGCCTGAGATGATCCGCGCATGGTCCTACGGCGAGGTGAAGAAGCCGGAGACCATCAACTATCGTACCTTCAAGCCCGAGCGCGACGGGCTGTTCTGCGCCAAGATCTTCGGTCCGGTGAAGGACTATGAGTGCCTGTGCGGCAAGTACAAGCGTCTCAAGCACCGCGGTGTCATCTGCGAGAAGTGCGGCGTCGAGGTGACGCTCGCCAAGGTGCGCCGGGAGCGCATGGGCCATATCGAGCTGGCGAGCCCGGTGGCGCATATCTGGTTCCTGAAGTCCCTGCCCTCGCGCATGGGCATCCTGCTGGACATGAGCCTACGGGACATCGAGCGAGTGCTGTACTTCGAGGCCTTTGTGGTCGTGGACCCTGGCCTGACCAAGCTGGAGCGCGGCCAGCTGCTCTCCGACGAGGCCTATTTGGACGCCATCGAGGAATACGGCGATGAGTTCGATGCCCGCATGGGCGCCGAGGCGATCCAGAAGCTGCTCGGCACCATCGATCTCAAGTCGGAAGGCACCGCCCTGCGCGAAGGGATTCCGGTGGCCGGCTCCGAGACCAAGATCAAGAAGCTCACCAAGCGGCTGAAGCTCGTAGAGGCCTTTCTCGAGTCCGGCAACCGGCCCGAGTGGATGGTACTGGATGTGCTGCCGGTGCTGCCGTCGGAGCTGCGCCCCCTGGTGCCGCTGGATGGCGGCCGATTCGCGACCTCGGATCTGAATGATCTCTACCGCCGGGTCATCAATCGCAACAACCGCCTGAAACGCCTGCTAGAGCTCAACGCGCCCGACATCATCGTGCGCAACGAGAAGCGCATGCTGCAGGAGGCCGTGGACGCGCTGCTGGACAACGGCCGTCGGGGCAGGGCGATCACCGGTTCCAACAAGCGGCCGCTCAAGTCGCTGGCCGACATGATCAAGGGCAAGCAAGGTCGTTTCCGCCAAAACCTGCTGGGCAAGCGCGTGGACTATTCGGGCCGCTCCGTCATCGTGGTGGGCCCCACACTCAAGCTGCACCAGTGCGGTCTGCCCAAGAAGATGGCCTTGGAGTTGTTCAAGCCCTTCATCTTCAGCAAGCTGGAGCGCCGCGGATTGGCCACCACCATCAAGGCGGCCAAGAAAATGGTGGAGCGCGAAGGTGCCGAGGTGTGGGACATCCTCGAGGAGGTGATTCGCGAGCACCCGGTGCTGCTCAACCGGGCACCGACGCTGCACCGTCTAGGCATCCAGGCCTTCGAGCCCGTGCTCATCGAGGGCAAGGCCATTCAGCTCCATCCCCTGGTCTGTACCGCATTCAACGCGGACTTCGACGGCGACCAGATGGCGGTGCACGTTCCGCTGGCGCTGGAAGCTCAGCTCGAGGCGCGCAGCCTGATGATGTCCACCAACAACATCCTGTCGCCCGCCAACGGGGAGCCCATCATCGTCCCATCCCAGGACGTTATCCTGGGACTTTATTTCATGACCCGCGAGCGCATCAATGCCCCGGGCGAAGGGATGGTGCTCGCGGACGTGGCCGAGGTTCATCGCGCGCTGCAGAGCCGCCATGTGGATCTGCAGGCGCGGGTCAAGGTCCGGATCCGGGAAGTCACGGTGGAGGAAGACGGCAGCAAACGCCAGCGTACGCGCCTGGTGTCCACCACGGCGGGCCGCGCCCTGCTCTCGGAGATCCTGCCCGATGGGCTGCCCTTCGAGCTGGTGAATCAGGATATGACCAAGAAGGCGGTCTCCCGGCTCATCAACGCCTGCTACCGCCAGGTCGGTCTCAAGGAGACCGTGATATTCGCCGACCAGCTGATGTACACCGGCTTTGCCTATGCCACGCAGTCGGGCTCATCCATCGGTGTCGACGACATGGTGATTCCCGATGAGAAGCAGCAGATCATCAGCCACGCCGAGGAGCAGGTGAAGGAGATCCAGCTCCAGTACGCCTCCGGCCTGGTCACCAATGGCGAGCGCTACAACAAGGTCGTCGACATTTGGTCACATACCAACGACCAGGTGGCGAAGGCCATGATGGAGCGGCTGGGCCACGAGGCGGTGACCACCGCGGACGGGCAGCCGGCCAAGCAGCCCTCCTTCAACCCCATCTATATGATGGCGGACTCCGGCGCCCGCGGCTCGGCGGCGCAAATACGGCAGCTCGCCGGCATGCGCGGTCTGATGGCCAAGCCCGACGGCTCCATCATCGAGACGCCCATCACCGCCAACTTTCGGGAAGGCCTGGACGTTCTGCAGTACTTCATTTCCACCCACGGCGCGCGCAAGGGTCTGGCGGACACGGCGCTGAAGACCGCCAATTCCGGCTACCTCACACGGCGCCTGGTTGACGTGGCCCAGGACCTGGTGGTGACGGAGGAGGACTGCGGCACCGAGGACGGCCTGTTGATAACGCCGTTGATCGAGGGCGGCGACGTGGTCGAGCCCCTGCCCGAGCGGGTGCTCGGACGGGTGGTGGCCCGGGACGTGCTGGCGCCCGGAAGCGACGATGTCGCCGCTCCGGCAGGCACCCTGCTCGACGAGGCCTGGGTGGCCATGTTGGAGCAGATAGGCGTGGACCAGATCATGGTCCGCTCGCCCATCACCTGTGAGACCCGCTACGGCATCTGTGCCGCCTGCTACGGGCGCGATCTGGCGCGTGGTCATCTGGCCAACATTGGTGAGTCGGTCGGAGTCGTTGCCGCACAGTCCATCGGCGAGCCGGGCACTCAGCTGACCATGCGCACGTTCCACATCGGGGGCGCCGCATCCCGGGCCGCCGCGGTGAACAATGTGGAGATCAAGTCCCGCGGCTCCATCCGGCTGCACAACCTCAAGCTCGTGGGCCATGCCAGCGGTGCCCATGTGGCGGTGTCCCGCTCCGGGGAGGTCACCGTCTTGGATGAGTTCGGCCGCGAGCGCGAGCGCTACAAGGTGCCCTATGGTGCGGTGATCAAGGTGCAGGATGGCGACAAGGTGCACCCGGGCGACATCGTGGCAAACTGGGATCCGCACACCCATCCGGTGATCACCGAAGTGGCAGGCCGGGTGAGGTTTCTGGATTTCGTTGATGGGGTGACGGTGAATCGCCAGACCGACGATGTCACGGGCCTGAGCAGCCTGGTCATCACCGATCCCAAGCAGCGCGGGCCCGGCGGGCGCGAGCTGCGTCCCATGGTCAGGCTCCTTGATGAGGCCGGAGAGGATCACTGTATCGCCGGCACGGATATCCCGGCGCACTATTTCCTGCCCTCGGGCGCGGTGGTGAGCCTGGTTGACGGCGCCGCAGTAGGTGTGGGAGACGTCATCGCGCGCATCCCGCAAGAGTCCTCCAAGACCCGTGACATAACCGGCGGCCTGCCGCGGGTCGCCGATCTGTTCGAGGCACGCAAGCCTAAGGAGCCAGCGGTGCTTGCCGAGATCAGCGGCACGGTCAGCTTCGGCAAGGACACCAAGGGCAAGCAGCGTCTGGTGATCACGCCAGCCGAGGGCGAGACGCACGAAGAGCTGATTCCCAAGTGGCGCCATGTCACGGTTTTCGAAGGCGAGCACGTGGAGCGGGGCGAGGTGATCGCCGACGGCCCGCCGAGTCCTCATGACATCCTCCGCCTGCTGGGAGTCGAGGAGCTGGCGCGCTACACCGTCAACGAGGTCCAGGACGTCTATCGGCTGCAGGGCGTGAAGATCAACGACAAGCACATCGAGGTGATCGTCCGCCAGATGTTGCGCAAGGTGGAGATAACCAGCCCAGGAGATACCCATCTGCTGAAGGGCGAGCAGCTGGATCGCGGGCGCGTGCTGGAGGAGAACGAGATCGTGCTGAGGCAAGAGAAGCTGCCGGCCATCTATACTCCGCTGTTGCTCGGCATCACCAAGGCGTCCTTGTCGACCGAATCCTTCGTCTCCGCCGCGTCATTCCAGGAGACCACTCGCGTGCTCACGGAGGCTGCGGTGCGGGGCTTGCGCGACGAGCTGCGGGGCCTCAAGGAGAATGTCATCGTCGGCCGCCTGATCCCTGCGGGCACCGGCCTGGCGTTCCATGCCGAGCGCCGTCGCAAGCGCGGAATCTTGGGGGAGCCGCCGGCGGCTCCAGGCGTTGCACCGCCCCCCACGGTGAGCGAAGTGGAAGAGGCGCTCAGCGAGGCGCTGAACGCCCCGAACGCCCCATAGTCTGGCCAAGGCCCCGACCTCTTACGCCCGGGCCAGACTTGACAACCCAGGGGGGCATGCATAGAATGCTCCCTCTCTTGACAGGCTGGATGGCTCCTGCCTGTCGTTTTGTTTTTGGGCGGGAGTCGCGATTCCATGGCAACTATCAATCAGTTAGTACGCAAACCACGGGTGCGGCAGGTGAAGAAAAGCACGGTGCCGGCCCTGGACGCCTGCCCCCAGAAGCGTGGCGTCTGCACCCGTGTCTACACTACCACGCCCAAGAAGCCGAACTCGGCACTGCGCAAGGTGGCCCGCGTGCGTCTGACCAACGGCATGGAAGTGACCACCTATATCGGCGGTGAAGGCCACAACCTGCAGGAGCACTCGGTGGTGCTCATCCGCGGCGGTCGCGTCAAGGACCTCCCGGGTGTGCGCTACCACACCGTGCGCGGCAGTCTGGATACCACCGGCGTCAAGGACCGCAAGCAGAGCCGCTCCAAGTACGGCGCCAAGCGTCCCAAGTAACCGCCCTCGCTGCCGCGATTTTGGTGGACCGGTCGCCTGCGGGCGACCTGTTCGTGCGCCTTGTTTCCTCGATACGAAGCTGAAACGCCATGCCTCGAAGAAGAGAAGTTGGAAAGAGGGTGATCCTGCCGGATCCGAAGTACGGCAACGAGACTGTCGCCAAGTTCATGAACGTGATCATGCTCAATGGCAAGAAGTCCGTGGCGGAGCGCATCGTGTACGGCGCACTGGGTCGGATCGCCGACAAGACGGAGGCGGGCGATCCCGTCGAGGTCTTCTATAAGGCGCTGGACAACGTACGCCCAATGGTCGAGGTGAAGTCTAGACGCGTCGGGGGCGCGACCTATCAGGTGCCGGTCGAGGTTCGGCCGCAACGGCGCACGGCGCTGGCCATGCGCTGGCTGGTCGATGCTGCGCGCAAGCGAGGTGAGAAATCCATGGACGCACGCCTCGCCGGGGAGATCCTGGATGCTTACGCAAGCCGTGGGACCGCAGTCAAGAAGCGGGAAGATACCCACCGGATGGCAGAGGCCAACAAGGCCTTCTCCCACTATCGCTGGTAACGTCGTCCGCAGCGCCCACTCACCGCTTGCATATTTACAAGGATTCGAAGGCGTGGCACGCAAGACCTCCATCGAGCGCTACCGCAACATTGGGATCATGGCCCACATCGATGCGGGCAAGACGACCACTACGGAGCGCATCCTGTATTACACTGGACGGTCCCACAAGATCGGTGAGGTGCACGACGGTGCCGCGACCATGGACTGGATGGCCCAGGAGCAGGAGCGTGGAATCACCATCACCTCTGCTGCCACCACATGCTTTTGGATCGGTATGGACCGGCAGTTCCCGGAGCACCGCATCAACATCATCGACACGCCCGGCCATGTAGACTTCACCATCGAGGTGGAGCGCTCCCTGCGGGTTCTGGACGGCGCGTGCGCGGTGTTTTGTGCCGTCGGAGGCGTCGAGCCTCAGTCCGAGACCGTCTGGCGCCAGGCAAGCAGATATGGTGTGCCGCGCATGGCGTTCGTCAACAAGATGGATCGGGCAGGCGCAAATTTTCTTCGGGTCGTCAAGCAGATGCAGGACCGCCTGAGAGCCACTCCGATTCCTGTGCAGCTGCCTATCGGGGCCGAAGAGACGTTCCAGGGAGTGGTCGACCTCATCCGCATGAAGGCCATCTACTGGAACGACAGCGACATGGGCATAACCTATGACGCTCGGGATGTTCCCGCTGAGATGCAGGGGCAGTGCGAGGAGTGGCGCGAGAAGCTGCTCGAGGCCGCCGCGGAGGCGGATGAGGAGTTGATGGAGAAGTACCTCGAAGGCGTCGAGCTCAGCGTGGATGAGATCAAGCGCGGTCTGAGAACGCGCACCCTCGCCAACGAGGTCGTGCCCTGCTTGTGCGGCTCGGCGTTCAAGAACAAGGGCGTGCAGGCGCTGCTGGATGCGGTGATCGAATATCTTCCTTCGCCCACCGAGGTGCCCGCCATCCGTGGTGTCGCCGACGATGCCGGGCAGACCGAGGTGGTCCGCCAGTCCAGTGACGAGGAGCCGTTCGCGGCGCTGGCATTCAAGATTGCCACCGATCCCTTCGTGGGCAGCCTGGCCTTTTTCCGGGTGTACTCGGGGGTGCTCCATACCGGTGACACCATCTACAACCCGATCAAGAGCAAGCGTGAGCGGATCGGGCGCATCCTGCAGATGCATGCCAACCACCGGGAAGAGATCAAAGAGGTGCACGCCGGCGACATCGCAGCCGCCGTAGGCCTGAAGGACGTTACCACCGGCGACACCCTCTGCGATCTCCGCGCCGTGGTGACGTTGGAGCGGATGGAGTTCCCCGAGCCGGTCATTTCGGTGGCCATCGAGCCCAAGACCAAGGGCGATCAGGAGAAGATGGGTATCGCCCTGTCCAAGCTGGCGCAGGAAGATCCCTCTTTCCGGGTTCACACGGACGAGGAGTCCGGTCAGACCATCATCTCAGGCATGGGCGAGCTACACTTGGAGATCATCGTCGACCGCATGCGCCGCGAATTCAAGGTCGAGGCCAACGTGGGCGCACCGCAAGTGAGCTACCGTGAGACCATACGCAAGACGGTGGAAGCCGAAGGCAAGTTTGTGCGCCAAAGCGGCGGCCGCGGTCAGTACGGTCACGTCTGGCTGCGACTCGAGCCCCAAGAGGCGGGCGCAGGCTTCCAGTTCGTCAACGGCATCGTCGGCGGCGTGGTTCCCAAGGAATACATTCCCGCCGTCGGCAAGGGAATCGAAGAGCAGATGGGCAATGGCGTGCTCGCCGGCTTTCCAGTGGTGGACGTCAAGGTGACGCTGTTCGATGGCTCCTACCACGATGTGGATTCTAGCGAGATGGCGTTCAAGATTGCCGGGTCCATGGGCTTCAAGGAAGGTGCTCTCAAGGCTTCCCCGGCACTCCTGGAGCCCATCATGAAGGTCGAGGTCGTGACGCCGGAAGAGTACATGGGTGACGTCATGGGCGATATGAACCGCCGCCGCGGCATGGTGCAGGGTATGGACGATTCCCCCGCGGGCAAGATCATTCGGGCTGAAGTGCCCTTGGCGGAAATGTTTGGATACGCCACCGACCTGCGGTCGGCAACCCAAGGCAGGGCCACCTACTCGATGGAGTTTTCCCACTACAGCGAGGCGCCTGCGAGTATCGCCGAGGCGATCATCAAGAGGTAGCGCGCCTGCCTCTCCGAACTTCCGAGAATCCAAGACTAAGGGGTGACACCGGTGTCCAAGGGAAAGTTTGAGCGTAAGAAGCCGCATGTGAATGTAGGCACGATTGGTCACGTAGACCATGGGAAGACGACGCTGACGGCGGCCATTACGAAGGTAATGGGGGAG
>Ga0307417_10000751_pt1 | contig 13189 bp, 10 predicted proteins | sample SalMarWE160210MG_2_FD_202514 | JGI IMG/M metagenome (GOLD analysis project Ga0307417, IMG submission 202514) | Salt marsh sediment microbial communities from the Plum Island Ecosystem LTER, Massachusetts, United States - WE1602-10 | ecosystem: Environmental > Aquatic > Marine > Intertidal zone...
GCTTCCCAGTTGTGGGAAATGAATACCCACACACACCTGTTCTGTACTGATAATCTGTATTAATCTGAACTCATAGAGTAATTTCAATTCCTCTGAAACGCCATTGATTATATAATCGGTGATCTCGTTCCTGTTCAACTGTTTCCCAAGATTCCTGTCCTGGGCAAATATGTAAACCGGCTGTAGTTTTGCGGCTGTTTTTTCCAGCATGTCGCGTGTAATCATCACCGCCAGGGGAAGGTGCATTCTTGAGCGGATCGATTGCAGGGCAAAAAATTCAAGCTCATACATGATATAGGCCCCGGGAAAATATGCAATTGGCCGATTTTCCTTCAACCACTCGATCAAACGGGACCTGTTATCAATGGCCAGGTAAGAGCTTCCGGTCAGCTGCAGTAAAGCCAGGTTCCAGTCCGTAAAGAATGGCGGGCTCAGATCTACTTTATTGAAGGGGTTTGGTTGTACAATATTAATATACAGTAAATTGATCAACCCGGTAATTTCCTGAAATGTATAATCCTGGTACGGATAGTGGTAACTGTTCCGGTGCCGGTATGACATGGAATGATCGTGTTGAAGGATGATGGTCCCGTCCCGGTATTCAAACAGGGTCTCCACCGCATTATAAAACCGGTTGATAATCCTGTCGGGAACATGTCCCGAATCCGGATCATTGGTGATAATTGATTGAGAAAAATGGAAGGCCATTCCCCTGACCCTTTGCTGCTCTATACGAAAGTAACTTGGATCAATGAGGGATTTCAACATAAACATGAATGAAAGCTTCGAATAACCCGGGAGATACTGCCTGTTCCTTGTATCCAGCAATACCCGGAGGTCATCATTTGAAAAATTCACCTTTTCCCGGTACCCCTTCAGGCTGGCCCTGACTACCTTCAGTACTTTCTGGTTGTTGCGCAGTTGCTCAAATATCCGAACCAGGATTTGGTGAATATTGTCACTGAGTGCTTCCAGGCTGTATCGTTTCAGAACTACCCGCTGATTATGCCTGATCTCATCCGTATAGTGATGTGGGAAAAATATCCTGTCGGATATCCGCCGTACCATGCCGGTGGAGATTCTCTTCCCCTTGAATTCCATTACTCTCAATCGATCACGCTCTTCCAGGTGTTCCCCGATCACTTCAGAATATACCTTTTCGGGTTCATACCTCCTGCAAAAAATGGGCGTTCCGCATGCTGTGGCTTCAAGAATCGGAAGTCCCCTCCCTTCTGTTTTGCTGGGTAGCAATACCAGCGATGCGATATTATACAGCTCCGCAATACCTATTGGTTTATCATACTTTGTTTTGAAAGGCTCTTTATCCAGCTCACCGAACAGGAGTGCCAGGTATATGCGTTGTCTTAATCCCGGATCAGCATGATTCAAAAGATCACTGAATTTTTCTATTAATTTTCTGTAATATCCAAAATGTCCGGCTGCTATAGGTCCGGTAATCAGCAGTGTAATCTTCAGGTGGCCGGTTTTTTTGAATCTTAGTATCATCTCCTCCGCCTGAAACATTTTTCCCAGCAGGTTGAAAGAGGTTTCTATTCTTTTCCGTGAAATAATTCTCGTGGGTTGTAAAAGAATGATGTTTTCTCCAATGAACCTGTCTACTGAGGCAGTGCGTTCTCCGATGAGAATGGGTTCGGGATTTTTTTCTGCCACCAGCTCTCCTGAGAGTACATCCTCAACAGAATAACTTACCAGTTGATCACCATACCGCGACAGGATCTTTTCCAGTTGGATAAAGGCGTTAATGTTCTTACGTTTATCGTTCTTCGTATAATGATTTGTATCCACGGCAGTACCAATCTCCAGAACATTGGCTGGATTGTGGCCTTTTATCCTTACAAGGTGTTCCGTTTGATTTCTGTTAATATTTACCTGTATCCAGGTTCTTGATTGCCAGGGATAAAGCATCTCAATTATCGAAAATACCTCCCCCAGGTGACAGTTTTTAAAGAAAAAATCACGTGGCCCCGGTTTTGTTCCGTTCTTCTCCCTGTCGGAACTGCACATGCCTCCTTCCCAGTAAAAATCATGGTTATTATTGATCACCGGGATTTTAAGAAATTCAGATAACAGTACCAGCGCCAGTGCATAGGCCACATTCCCCGGATTGGAACAGACATTGACAACAAATAGCAGATTGATACCTTGATCCTCAATATAGTGTCCCAGTTTCTCAACAATATCAAGTGTCTGGATCCAGAGCTTTGTGACCAATTCATTATATATAGTTCCTCCCCGTTCCAGTTTGACAAAGTAGAAATCACGGTAGAGATCCCAGGCATTAAAACCGGCCAGCTCCGGGATTTCCTTTATGATATAATCATACTCTGGATAAGGTATTGCCATGGACCTGACCTTCCCAGCAATATAATGTATGGGGACTCCCGGAATATTACGTCTCATCAATGCCGCATACTTATTCACCTCGGTCGTAACTCCATCTACCATATAATGAAAGGTGAGGAAAGCCAATCCGCCTCTTCTTATATCCTCCCTGAACTTATCAAATAATCCATCCAGTTGAATGGACGGATACTCCTGCTCTTCCCTGAAACGATCAAGGAAAAGTCCCAGGTCGAACCACGTTTCAATTTTTTCGCCCCTCAGAAAAGAAATCAGTTCGTCGGTGTTCATTATAAAATAATTATCATATTTGTGCCGGCTATTGATGGCCCTTCAGATATGCTAAGGTACGTCTTCCGATATAAATATTCCATCCTGATTACCATCTTGATCGCGCTGTTGTGCTTGATTCCCAGCAGCAGGATACCCCATACTTCTCTATTCAGTATCCCTTATTTCGATAAGTTTGTGCATTTCTCAATGTATGCCCCGCTGAGTTTTGTGGCACTTATGGAGAGCAGGATCACACGCCGGTACTCCAGGTATCACCTTTATATTATGATCTTGATTTTTATACTGGGTGGGGTTATTGAAATACTTCAGGCATTCGTAGTAACATCCCGGGCAGCAGAATGGACCGACATGTTAGCAAATTTGGCGGGTCTTTTAACTGGTTATCTGGCATTTCGTCTCCTGGGTGGATTCAGGATCTTTCGCTTTCTTAAATTCTGATCCGCTCTTTTCCATCTTTGAATTCCGAAACCAGATCCGCTATTGTTTCTGTTGAAAAACTCTTCTTTAATTCTCCCATCACCGGCCCCACCTTGTCATGCATGCTACAGGGATTTTTATCGTCACAGTGCGTGGTTCTGATTATACAGGTATCAAATCTATCTTTCCCTTCCATGATGTCAATCACCTCCATTAATGTGATATCGATGGCTGGCCTTTTCAAATAGAATCCGCCATTGGGACCTTTGGATGAAAATAGCAACCCCTGTCTGACCAGTACCTGTAAAATCTTCCCGAGAAAAGGAGAGGGAATATCCAGTTTTTGAGCAATGTGTTTGATACCCAGTTTTTTCTGAGGTGAAGAGAATAGTTCCAGATATATCAACGCCCTGATAGCATATTTACTTGTATTGGAAAGCATCCTCTATCTCTTAATGGGTATTTTACTGATCCTTTGATCGTGCCTGCCTCCATCATAATCTGTCTCCAGAAAAATGTCCACAATATTCATGGCAGTTTCCACATCAATGTATCTGGCTGGCAGGGAGCATATGTTGGCATCATTATGTTTTCTTGCCATCCGTGATATTTCTTCGTTCCAACACAATGCCCCACGTATCCCCTGGTGTTTATTAGTAACCATATTGATCCCGTTCCCGCTCCCACATAAAGAAATTCCGTACAATACCTCACCCGACTCAACAGCTTTGGCAAGAGGGTGTCCAAAATCAGGATAATCTACCGGTTCTGATGAATCTGTACCAAAATCTATGATGGCATAGCCTTTCTCTTCAAGATGCTTTTTAATATCGAGTTTCATCCTGTATCCGGCATGATCTGAAGCAATGGCCAGGGTTTTTTTCATGATTCTTCTTTTTTAACAATCCGTGTGTTGATTTGTTGTTCATTGAATTTAAAAAAAGCAACTCCATACATGGGTCATCATTAGAACCGGGAATTAGGTTAACTTTACCATGACTGGTAAACAAATTTTCAACACTTATTATCGATATTCTAAAGATAATTTTATCAAGCTTACATGAAGTTAACAGGTGTTAAATTAATTTGTAACATACCTGTATTCAAAACTTAACGAATATTGTGATTGTTAATATAGTGTGATAAACCATTCAATAATTGATTATGCAAAGATACGGCCTGTTTTTTTAAAACAGAATCAACCGACTAACATCATCATTAGATAGATTTATTAATTCATATGATTATATATATTTTATGAGAACTGTGAATAAATCGGATATTGAGAAAAAAGGATTTATAGATCTCGATGTGGATAAGTCTCTTCATATTGTTGATGAGATCAACAGAATGAGAAAAGAGAAGAATGCTGTTATTCTTGCGCATTTCTACCAGGAAGGAGAAATTCAGGATATCGCTGATTTTGTGGGAGATAGTTTGAAATTATCACAGCAGGCAGCAGAAACGAAAGCCGATATAATACTGTTTGCCGGTGTGCATTTCATGGCGGAGACCGCTAAAATACTGGCCCCTGAAAAGAAGGTTCTGATACCCGATCTTCGGGCGGGTTGTTCGCTGGCGGATTCTTGTCCACCCGTCGAATTTGCTGCATTTAAAGAGAAACATCCCGGGTATACGGTAATATCGTATGTGAATACCACTGCAGAAATCAAGGCATTGACAGATATAATCTGTACCTCAACAAACGCGCTTCAAATTGTAGAAAGCCTGCCAAAAAACGAAAAGATAATATTTGCTCCTGACCGTAATCTGGGTAATTATATCAATAGCCAGACCGGAAGAGAGATGGTCCTATGGGATGGCGCCTGCCATGTTCATGAAGAGTTCAGCCTGGAAAGAATTCTTGAATTAAAGGAAGAAAATCCTGAAGCACAGATCATAGCTCATCCGGAATGTGAAAAGACCGTATTAATTGTAGCTGATTTTATTGGATCGACCTCGGCACTGCTAAATTATACAATAAGTGATAGCGGAAAGACTTATATTGTAGCGACTGAATCCGGAATTTTGCACCAGATGAGAAAAGCCAGTCCACAGAAGCACTTTATTGCTGCCCCACCCAATGATTCCACCTGTGCCTGCAACGATTGTAAATATATGAAACTGATAACTCTTAAAAAGATATATAATACTTTGAAGTATGAGCTTCCTGAAATAACTTTGGAACGGGATTTGATGGATCAGGCAAGAGGATCCATTCTCAGAATGCTTGAAATTTCAAAACAGCTTCAACTATAAAGAATCTTTATGAAAAACTCTGTTTTTCAATATGTGTTACCCATCCTTTTATTTGGATTGACTGATATAGGATTGCAGGGTCAGACGGAATCATCTGACAGCACCTTCGTTCAGATCTTTTACCCAAATGGACAGGTATCGAGTGAAGGGGTCATGAAGAACGGTAAACCTGATGGATACTGGAGAACCTATTATGTTACCGGGGTTATTAAATCGGAAGGCACCCGGACCAATTTTCTGCTTGACAGTATATGGAATTTTTATAATCAGGCAGGAGAGCTGACAGAGCAGATCAGCCATAAGATTGGGGAGAAAAGCGGATATTCGAATAAGTATATTTACAATAATCCTCAAAATCCGGGCCGACCCACATTAATTTCAAAGGAGTTGTATGTAATGGGTAAAAAAGAGGGAAGTTCCTATTACTATTACCCAACCGGTGAGTTGAAGTTAATTGTGTTTTATAAAGACGGCAAGAAACAGGGTTTATCCAGGGAGTTTACAAAAGACAGCACGCTTATAACGGTAGTACAGTACAAGGACAATTATGTTGTGGATCGGGAGCGTCTGAACAGAGTAGATGAAAACGGGAACAAACAGGGCACTTTTAGAGAGTACTATGCAAATGGAAAGATAAAAAAGGAAGAAAACTATCTGGATAATCAGCTTCACGGGTACTACCGGGAATTTGACGGCAAGGGGGATCTGATTATGGCCATGCGTTATGAGAGGGGTAAAATCGTAGAGGAGATAGACGAAGATCTGAAAGAGCTGCTGGATATGAAGAACACCTATGATGAGCAGGGAAGACTCATTTTTTCCGGGGGATACAAGGATGGAGTGCCTGTGGGTATTCATCGCTTTTATGACACCACGGGAGTGGTGGTAAACGCCTATCTATACAATGATCTGGGCCAGAAAGTATCGGAAGGCATCATTGATGATCAAGGGAAAAGGATGGGGACATGGACTGATTTTTATCCTACTGGTGAAGTACGCGCAAAGGGAGTTTACGTGGATAATGAACGTTCGGGTAACTGGACCTTCTATTTTAAAAAGGGAGGGATCGAACAGCAAGGAAGATTCGACAGGGGCCGGCTCAGTGGAATATGGAACTGGTATTATCCCAATGGAAACAAATGGAGAGAGGAAAGCTATTTCAATGGGAAAGAAGATGGAGAGTTTACGGAGTATGACAGGGCAGGAAATATTCTTACGAAGGGTGAATATATTAGTGGTGAGAAAGAAGGCGAATGGCTCTACCACGTGGGTGATCACGAAGAGAAGGGAAGTTATGTAATAGGGCTCAGGGAGGGCATTTGGAGATATTACTATTCTAACGGCGCACTGGAATATGAAGGATTATACTCACAGGGAAATCCGGATAAGAAACACAAGTATTATTATCCGGATGGAACACTGAAAGAGGAGCAGTACTATGCGATGGGCATAAGAGAGAAGAATTGGAAAAAATATGATCCGGAAGGGAACCTGGTTATGACCATAACCTATAAGAACAACGAGGAGCAACGAATCAATGGTGTCAAGATCAATCTTCCTGAAAGTGACATAAAATTAATTCAATGAATGCAATATGGTAGAAGATTTCGAGTTCAGGGACAAGCCTTTAACGGAAGCAGATCTGGAGGTAGAGGCCCGGTTGAGACCGACTATATTTTCTGATTTTGACGGTCAGAAAAAGATTGTGGAGAATTTGAAGATCTTCGTTGAGGCAGCCCGGTTGAGAGATGAAGCGCTGGATCATGTTCTGTTACATGGCCCCCCGGGACTCGGAAAGACTACTCTGGCCAATATAATAGCCAATGAAATGGAAGTGGCCATTAAAATCACATCCGGGCCGGTGCTGGATAAACCCGGGGACCTGGCAGGATTGCTAACAGGACTGGAAGAAGGAGATGTCCTGTTTATAGATGAGATCCACAGACTCTCACCGATCGTTGAAGAGTATCTATATTCGGCAATGGAAGATTACTGCATAGATATCATGATTGACAAGGGTCCTGCCGCACGCTCTGTTCAGTTAACACTACAACCCTTTACATTAATAGGAGCAACAACAAGGTCAGGATTACTGACCGGCCCTCTCAGGGCAAGGTTTGGAATAAACGCTTTACTGGAGTATTATGATGCAGATGTACTCACCGGAATTGTAAAGAGATCAGCCAGTATATTGAAGGTGGAAATCAGGGGTGATGCAGCTGTGGAAATTGCCTCCAGGAGCAGGGGAACACCCAGAATAGCCAATGCGCTGTTAAGAAGAATAAGAGATTTTGCGCAGGTGAAAGGGAGTGGAATAATCGATATGGAGATTACAAGGTATGGATTGGATGCCTTAAATATTGACCGCTCGGGACTGGATGAGATGGATAACAAAATTCTTAATACCATTATTGATAAATTTCAGGGCGGACCTGTAGGTTTGAGTACAATTGCTACAGCTGTTGGTGAGGATCCAGGAACCATTGAGGAGGTATATGAACCATTTTTAATCAAAGAGGGCTATATCAAAAGAACTCCCAGGGGAAGAGAAGTTACCAAAAGCGCTTATGAGCACCTTGGGAAATATAGAGATAGCCAGAACTTTTTATTTTGATATTTTGTATATATTTGTGTGGAATTGAAACACACAACCAGTTATGCTAAAAGAGTTATTGAAGAATGCAGGACTTCTGATTATACTGATAGGTGTGATCGTATTGGGTGTAGTGGTCTTTGCCGGAACACAGACAAATACTTTACTTGGACTGAGCCTGGGCTTAATCATAGTAGGACTGATCGCCCATATTGTTATCCATAAAATGGTTGACTGAGGTCTCCGGTTAAATGTTGGCAATGAACTTCAATCCTGGCTTGTCCAGGATTTTTATTTTTCTACCATTTGTTTCGATATAGCCACTGGTTTTGAATTCTGAAAGTAACCTGATAATTGATTCCGTAGCTGTACCTACGATATTGGAAAGTTCTTCCCGGGTAAGAGAAATTCTCAGTACCCCCGTGGAATCCAATCCAAATTCATTCTCTAAATGGAGCAGGATTTCGGCCAGCCTCTCCTTCACAGTTTTTTGAGCAATATCGGTTATATAGGAGTTAGCCTCACCCAGCTCCTTACAGGTTAATTTCATTAATTCCACGGCAAAATTGCCGTTGTTCTTTACAAGGTTGAGAAGGATTTCAGTAGGAATCAGGCACAGCACCGCATCTTCAATGACTTCAGTGGTTGTACATGCAGGTTCGTTGCTAACAACCGAGCGGTAACCGATAATATCGCCGGGTTGGGCAAATCGAATGATCTGTTCCTTGCCGTCAAATCCGGTCTGATATATTTTGATGATCCCTGACTGGACGCAATAGAAGCCTTTCATTCGATTGCCTTGATGATAGACGATTGAACCTCTTTTAAAGGTTTCCGTTATCTTACTGAGCATGATGTCCTGTAGCTCCTTTTCCAACAGGTGACGAAAAAGGGGATGAGTCCGGCTGGTACAGGAATCACAACTTAAATCAGGAAGATCGTCTTGCATCTCGAAACAGAATAAGGATCAAAAATAATTAATTATCAATTGTAAAAACAGAGGAATGAAGGAAACTATAACAGCAAATTGGCTAAGCGACCTGGCTTTCGAAGCAGAGGTAAACGGACACAAGGTATATATGGATTCCACTGCGGAGCATGGAGGGAAAAATACAGGTCCAAGGCCAAAACCCCTTATGATGGTAGCGCTTGCAGGCTGTACCGGAATGGATGTGGCGGCTATACTCTGGAAGATGAAGGAAAAGATTGAAGCGTTTTCAGTTGAAGTGGAAGGAGATATAACTGAAGAACATCCCAAAAAATTTGAGGCCATGAAAGTCATATACCGTTTTAAAGGAAAGGGAATCAACCGGGATAATGTGGAAAAGGCGGTAAGACTTTCCAATACGAGGTATTGTGGAGTATCAGCCAACTATCGTATGGCTTTCCCAATCACCTACGAGATCATCATGGAGGAGTAATTAGAATCGATCTATTTTTTTTAAGGGGCGTTTTGAGTGAACCGGGATTTTTTAACGCAGTTAAATAACCACTTCACAAGAAAATCTCCCTTTAAAATAAGCTGCAGTTTCTAATACGCTGCCTGGAACTGCTCCAGGAAACGAATATCATTTTCAAAATAAAGCCGTAGGTCTCTCACCTGGTATTTCAACATGGCAACCCGTTCGATGCCCATTCCAAAAGCGAAACCTGTATACTTATCAGAATCTATATGGTTAAACTCCAATACATTGGGATCTACCATGCCACAACCAAGGATCTCGAGCCAGCCGGTATACTTGCACACATTACAACCTTTCCCGCCGCATATCTGACAGCTGATATCCATTTCTGCCGAAGGTTCTGTGAAAGGAAAATAGGATGGGCGCAGACGAATATCCACCTGCTTTCCAAACATCTCACGGGCAAAATATAGCAGTGTTTGTTTCAGGTCGGCAAAAGAAACATTTTCATCTATATAAAGACCTTCAACCTGGTGAAAAATACAGTGTGCCCTGGCTGAAATAGCTTCATTTCTGAACACCCTTCCGGGAGATATGGTACGTATTGGAAGAGATTCTTTTTCCATTACCCGTACCTGAACGGAAGAGGTATGCGTTCTGAGGAGAATATCCGGATCTTTTTCAATGAAGAAAGTATCCTGCATATCCCGTGCCGGATGTTCCGGAGGAAAGTTGAGAGAGGAGAATACATGCCAGTCATCCTCAATTTCAGGTCCCTCAGAAATGGTATATCCCAGCCTTTCAAAAATGGAAATGATTTCATTTCGCACAATTGATACAGGATGCCTTGCGCCGGAACGAAGAGGCGGGCCCGGCAGGGTAAGATCAACGGTTTTTTCATTTCCGGATTCCTCGGTTACATCAGCCAGTAGAGCATCTATTCTATCTGCGACATATTGCTTCAACTGATTGATTTTCAAGCCCACTTCTCTTTTTTGTTCTGAAGGGACCCCTTTAAAGTCCTTGAAAAGTCCGGATAGGATACCTTTTTTGCCAAGGTATTTAATTCTGAATTGCTCAACCTCCTCTTTTGTCTCAGCTTTAAACTGCCTGGCTTCCTCAAGGATCCTGTCAATATTTTGAAGCATATTTTAAGAAATCTTCAATTAGAGATATAAAAATATAAAAAAGCCCTTTATTTAATAATGGAGATGGAGTAGATTACATCATTAACCGGCCTGTTGTAAACATCTGTGGGCACAGAGGCAATCGCATCAAGTACATCCAGCCCCTCAATGACTTCTCCAAAAACGGTATAGGCTCCGTCCAGATGGGGTGTGCCCCCAAGGGTTTTATATATTTCAGCATTCTCATCGGAAATATTTGCCACCCCTCTTTGCCTGAGAATGTCGATCTCTTCCTGGGTCAGCACCCTTCCCTGCACCAGATAGAACTGGGAGCCGGAAGAAGCGCGTTCAGGATTGTCGGCATCCCCTTTCCTGGCAGCTGCAAGAGCACCTTTCTTATGTATCAGTTTATCGTTAAATTCGGCAGGTATAGTATAACCGGGACCTCCGTCACCCAGTCGCTGGCCCTTTTCGGCGCCTGCTGAGTGAGGATCACCACCCTGGATCATAAAACCTTTAATAACCCTGTGGAAGAGCTGGTCCTTGTAGAATCCGTCATTGATTAACTTGATCATGTTATCGCGGTGAAGGGGCGTTTCATTATACAGTTTCACAACCATATCACCAAGACTGGTCTCTATTTTAATAATTCGTTCCTGCTGCGCTACCTGGGCTCTGGCGGAAGTTGATATTAAAAGGGTTAATAGTATTGGGGAAACAATCAGGAACAACAGGTGACTCTTCCTCATAATTGATGTATTTTTAAAATAATTAGTGCAGCAAAGATAAAAGGAAAGTTGAAAAGATATTTCATATTGGGTTTTATTGCTATGATTCCGTTCATGGTGCCGGGGCAATCGGTGGGACTGGTGCTCAGCGGAGGGGGATCGAAGGGATTGGCACATATAGGGGTGATCAAGGCTTTGGAAGAGAACAGGATCCCCATAGATTATGTGGGAGGCACCTCAATGGGAGCAATTATCGGAGGTTGTTATGCCATGGGAATGAGTACCGACGAAATGATCGAGATCATTGGGTCGAAGGAGTTCAGCAACTGGATGAGTGGTACAGTAGAAGAGGAATATAAATATTACTTCAAGGCAGAAGATCCGGCACCAGTTATTTTCAAGGTTGGAATTGATTTGAAAGATACCATTCCCAGAACAAGGTTTCCATTGAGTGTTATTCCAAATGACCTGATGGACTTTGCCTTCATGGAAGTTTTTTCGAGAGCCAGCGCCGCCGCCGGATATAATTTTGACAGCCTTTTTGTGCCATTTCTGTGCAATGCAGTGGATATCAGTAACAGCAGGGAGATTGTTTTCAGGAAGGGAGACCTTGCACAGGCGGTGAGGGCTTCAATGACCGTCCCCCTCTATTTCAGGCCTATTTTAATAGAGGGAAATATCATGTACGACGGAGGTATATATAATAACTTCCCGGTACAGCATGTAATCAACCAGTTTCATCCTGATGTAATTATCGGAAGCAAGACGGCGGAGGGAAACACTCCCCCTGATGAATTTGATATCATGGCCCAGATCGAGAATATTGTAATGAAACCCTCCAGCTACGAAATAGATCCGAAAAAGGGCATTTTACTGGATATGGATTTTCAAAAAGAATCATTGCTTTCTTTTGACAAGCTGGATGAATATATAGAAATGGGTTACAGGGCGACACTGGAAAAAATGGACAGTATCAGATTACTGATAAACAGAATTGCAGAGGATACAGCTTCATTGAGCATCAAGAGAAAAGCTTTTGTCAGCAGGTTGCCGGAATTAAAGTTTAACGAGTTTGAAATAGATGGATTAAATGATCACCAGAAGCTGTATGTGAAACAGAGTATCTGGAAATCCGATTCGATACTGGATGTGGGGGAGGTGAAAAGAGAATATCTGAAGCTGGCCAATGATAAAGGACTTTTTTATCTCTATCCGCGGGCAATTTATAAACCCGAGGATAGCCTGTTCAAAATGAAACTTCGGGTGATTCCCCAGGCACCTCTTGAAGCGAGGTTCGGGCTGTTTTTTTCATCAACGGGTCTGGCTCAAGCGTATCTGGGTTTCAGCTACAGGCAGATTTCAGAACTCAGCACCCATCTGAAGGGCAGCATTCAGTTCGGACGTTTTTATGACGGAGTGAACCTGGGTTTCAGATTCGATTATCCCGCAAAAGTACCGCTGTTTTTCCAGGGGAACTTCAATTACAACGGCGTTCATTACAATACCTATAACACCAATTTCTTTTTTGAAGACCTGGAGCCTTCCTATATTACGGAGGATGAAATTAATTTCAGATTTGATGTGGGAGTTCCATTCCGGTACAATGGAATTATCAAGAGTGGTGTGGGCATTGGCAGGAGCAAGGAGATCTATTATTTGACCAGTGATTTTACCTCTACCGATACATCCGAGGTCTCCAATGTAAACAAAGTTTCATTCTACCTGGCCAATGAAAGAAACACATTGAATAACAGACAATTTGCCACTGAAGGAACACACAGGATCAGTTCCTTACGGGTCGGGTATGGACTGGAAAAATATATTCCGGGTTCCACCTCCCCTGAACTGCTCAATCTAAAGAAGGACTATTACTGGATATCAGCCAGGTTCGAAAATTGTGGATATGTTCCATTAAAGGGAAAGTTTTCACTGGGATATTATATAAGGGCAGAAGCCACTTTCAAGCCCCTGCTAAGCAATTATTTTTCGACGATTATTGAAGCACCG
>Ga0307417_10000752_pt1 | contig 13184 bp, 9 predicted proteins | sample SalMarWE160210MG_2_FD_202514 | JGI IMG/M metagenome (GOLD analysis project Ga0307417, IMG submission 202514) | Salt marsh sediment microbial communities from the Plum Island Ecosystem LTER, Massachusetts, United States - WE1602-10 | ecosystem: Environmental > Aquatic > Marine > Intertidal zone >...
TTACCGGCTTGGAGGCGCCGCTGATGTAATGCGAGCAAGCCATGCCGAGGCCCTTGCCCTTGGCCAACTTCCCGCGGCGCTGCCGCCAGCCGCTTTGCTTCTCGACCCAGTCAAGGCATTCGGGCAACCCGTAGGAATTCACCATCATGTCGTTGTCGGTGAAGGTCGGCGCCGTCAGAAAATTTGCGCGCCGCACCGCGAATGGGTCGAGGCCGAGTTCCGCCGCCATCTCGTCGATCAGGCTCTCGAAGGCAAAGCGGATATCGACGGTACCGTGGCCGCGCATGGCGCCGCAGGGCGGCGTGTTGGTGAGCACGCGGCGCCCGACATATTTGACGTTGTGCAGGTCGTAGATGGCGTAGAGCATCGAGCCGGCATAGAGGATGGTCACCACCCCGTAGCCGGAATGCGCGCCGCCGCGCTGGTCGCAGTCGCATTCGACCGCGGTGATGCGGCCATCCTTACGCATGCCGATCTTCAGCCGGATGTCGGTTTCCGGCCGGCCGCGGTGGGTGATGAAGGTCTCCTCGCGCGTTGTCACCAGCCGCACGGTGCCTTGCGCTTTGCGCGCCAAGAGTGCCGCGATCAGTTCGATCGCCAGCGTCTCGGTGCGGCAGCCGAAGCCGCCGCCGACATGGGGCTTGATCACGCGGATGCGCGACATTTCCATGTTGAGGATCTGCGACAGCATCAGGTGCGCGTAATAGGGCACTTGCGTGGAGGCATGCACGGTCATGCGCTCGCGCACCGCGTCGTATTCGGCGACCGCCGCGTGCATCTCCATTTGGTTCTGGCAGACCTCGGCGCAGTTATAGCTGCCCTCGCGCACCAGGTCGGCTTCTGCGAAACCCTGCTCGGTCGAGCCCAGTTCGAACAGCACGTCGCGCTCGATATTGCCGGGCTTGTCCTCGTGCAGCGGGGCGGCGTCGGGCGCCAGTGCGGCCCTAGTCGTGCAATAGCTTGGCAGTTCGCGTACGGTAAACTTGATGCGGCGCAGCGCCTCGCGCGCGGTTGCGTCGTCGACCGCGGCGACCGCGGCCACCGGCTCGCCGCGGTAGCGCACCTTGTCGCGCGCCAGCGGAAACTCCGTACGCGCGATCGGCAGCACGCCGAAGCCCTTGTCGCAGTCGGCGCCAGTGACGACCGCCTTCACGCCGGGCAGCTTCAGCGCTTCCGATACATCGACTGCGACGATTTCGCCGTGCGAATAGGGGCTGCGGTAGATGCGGCCCGCCAGCATGCCGGGTTTGAGAATGTCGGCGGTGTATTTGGCGCGGCCGGATACCTTCTCCGGGCCGTCGATCATCGGCACATATTCGCCGATGTTATGGACGGGAACGGGTTTGTTCATGATGCTACCTCAACCCGTTCGTGCCCGCGGAAGCGGGCATCCAGTTTTTTGGCCCTGGATCCCCGCTTTCGCGGGGACGAACGGGAGAGAGCGCTCATGGGCTCACCCCCTGCGCATTGAGCGCCGCAGCGTATTTCACCGCTTCGATGATTTTCACGTAGCCGGTGCAGCGGCAGATATTGCTGCCGAGCGCCGCGAGGATTTCCTCATCGTTCGGATTCGGATTCTTCCGCAGCAGCCCGGCCGAGGCCATGATGAAGCCGGGGGTGCAATAGCCGCATTGTGATCCGAGTTTTTCGTGGAAGCCGCGCTGCACGGCAGACAACTGTCCGTCGTGCCCGAGCGATTCGACGGTGTCGACGCGCTTGCCCTGCACCGTCGCGGCAATCGTGAGGCAGGAGAGCGCCGGCTTGTCGTCTATCAGCACGGTGCAGGCGCCGCATTCGCCGCCATCGCAGCCGGTCTTGGTGCCGGTCAGCCCGATCTGCTCGCGCAGGAAATCGAGCAGCAAGATATTGTCCGCGACCGCGTCGGCGCGGTCGCGGCCGTTGAGCGTGAACTCAAGCAGCTGGGCCAAGCGTTTCTTCCCTCTGCGGCGCGAATTTTTGAATCGCGCTTCGTTGTTGTCGAGAGTACGACACAGCAGGGCAGGCCGCCCCAGGCCCAAACCTGGGAATGGCTGGAACGATTTAGCGCAGGGGGCGATAAATCAGCCAAATTTGGCAATGATTGCTGCCGGAATGGCGTGGGCGTGGATCTTGTCGGGGTTGTCCTTATCGCGGCGCCCAGACCCGGGTTTCGCTGCCCTCGACCGCCAGTTCGCCATTGATCGACACCGGCTCAACGATGTCGCCGCCGGTATAGCCGGGGCCGGCGACCGCGTAAATTGTCGGCGCTACTTGGTGCGCTTGACCCGGCGCGCGGCCGGCACCGGCCATTCGGTCACGTCCTGCGATTTCAGTTCGACCCGGGTCATGCGCCGGCGCTTGCTTAAAGCGCGTGCCGGCGCCACCGGCACATGCGGCGCGAGGTCGAGCGCGTACATCAGCCAATCGAGATCGTCGGGCGCAATCACCCAGCGCTTCGGCGCGTAGCGCGTGAGCGAGAACGGCCGCGAAAAGGACAGCATCGACTTTTTGCCGCCATCTAGATTGTATTCATGCGCGTAGGTCATCGCCAGCTCGCGCGCTGAGCGATAGATCGGATCGCGCCAGCGCAGCACCGCGTGGTTGGTCTTGCTGATGGCGCCCCATAAGCCGCGCTCCTTGAACAGCGTGACGATGTGATCCTTGTCGCTCGGCAGCGCGCGGATATCCATCAGCCACGCGCGCTTGCCGTGATAGGCGAGCGCGGCGGCGGCGAACACTGCGGCTTCCGAGCAATGGCAGGTGCCGGCCTTCAACATGCTGCGCGGCGACATCGCGGTGTCGCCCTTGAGCTCGAAATTGGGCGGTATCTTTTCGATAAAGGTCTGGATCTTCTGCGGCGTGTCGAGGCGCGCGAACACGCGGTGCTCGGCGGGCGTCAGCAGCGCGCGCAAGCGCTTGCGGTAGGCCAGACTGGTCATGCTCGGCGCAATCTAGACGCATCGCGGCGGCGGCGGAGCGGCGCGAGCGGCCCTTCCACAGGTTTGGGCTTCTCCGGCAATCCGGGCCGAGGGAAATTGTTGTGCCCACCTAGACCAAAACAGCAAATTTCTTCTTATTTTCCGTGTGTTATTGCCGTTTGCCAGAAGAACCGTCTCTTTAGCGGCATTTCGACTCCTCCTTTGCCGTCATACCGAAAACCCCGCCGTTCTCGGAAGAAGACGTCGAATTGCTCAACCGCGTGGTCGGCCCGGCGAGCCGGGCGCAGCGCGCCTGGCTGGCGAGCGCTCCGGCCGGCGTCGAGCACGCATCGGCCATGGCGCAGTCCGGCATCGTCGTCGCGCTCGATCCCATCTTAGAAGGGCGAGCGCTTCGGCGATTTCTGTATCCGTGCCGGTTTTGTGGCGGCCACCGGCAACGGCCGCGACTTCCACGCCAATGTGCGCGCCCGCGCCGCTGCGCCGGTATCTCAGTGACCCGTGTGCTGGCGGAAAAGCAAGACCAGAATAATGAGCACGAGAACCGCCGTCAGGCCTTTCCAAAACAACAGCGGATTCCGCTCCATCAGCGGCGACTGCGATGTTTGCAGAAAGTTTTTGTTGGGATGGCGAAGGTCGAGCATAAACTCGGACAGTTCGGTGTACCGCTGGTACGGGTCCGGATTTACGGCTTTCTTCAGTGCGCCGTCGATCCAAGCCGGGATGGCGCGCTGGTCGTCGAGCGCCGATTTGTATCGCAATTTCCGCTGCTGCGATCGCGTTCGCGCTTTTGCGGCTTGAGCGCCATAGGGCAGCCGCCCGGTCAGCATCTGATAGGCGATGACCCCGAGGGAAAAAATGTCGGAGCCAGTCGTCCCGCCTTCGCCCAGGAAATATTCCGGCGCTGTGTATTGCACGGTTCCCAGAATTTCATTGCCGATAACAAGATCCGTGTCGTCGGCGATGCCGGCAATGCGCGTCGAGCCGAAATCGATGATCTTCGCGGTGCCGGTTCCGTCGATCATTACGTTCTCGGGTCTCAGGTCCTGATGCAGCATCTCCATCCGGTGGAACGCCTGTAGGCCTTTGGCGATTTGCTCGACAATGTCGCGCGCGGTTTCCAGGTTTGGCGCCGGGTTGTCGATCATCCACTGCGTCAGCGTTTGCCCTTCGATATACTCGGTTACGATGTACAAATAGCTGCGCTTTCTCGATGGGATGAGCGGTTTCAAGACGTGCGCGCTGTTGATGCGCCGCGCGATCCATTCTTCCATTCTGAATCGCTGCAGATAGACCCGGTCGTTGCCCAAGTCGATCGACGGCGTCTTGATAGCAACCCGGGCGCCGTTCGCCGTGTCGACAGCCAAATAGATGTGGCTTCGGCTGCTGGCGTGGATTTCCCTGACGATCTGATAACCGTCGACGAACGTTCGCGCTTCCCACAGGGGAGGACACGGCAGGTCGGCCTCAGGCCCGATGATGTCGCTCGCCTCACTGACCGGCAATTCGTCGATGCGGACAACCTGCACGGTCAGGTTATCGCGGCTGCCTTGCCGGAACGCCTCCTCGCCGATGGTCCTGGCGACACTGTCCAGATCATTGCCGCCGTGACCAAGCGTGTCGATGATAAAGCGTGCGCTGACGTGCTCGTAAACGCCATCGGTCGCGAGAATGAAGGTGTCGCCTTTTTCGACCGGGAGCGACCGATAGTCGATCTCGATCTGCGGATTCACGCCCAGGGCGCGGCCAAGATAGCTCTGCTCCGAAGAGACGATGATCCGATGATCTTCGGTAAGTTGTTCGAGGGTGTTTCCCGCGATCCGGTAGATGCGGGCGTCGCCGATATGAAAAATGTGCGCGGTGGTCGATTTGATGACCATCGCGCTCAGCGTGCACACGTAGCCTTTGTCCCGGTCGTAGAGATATTGGCTTTGCCTGGTTTGCGCGTGCAGCCAGGAATTGGTCGCCGCGATAACGCGCTGCGCCGAGGTTTTGACGGACCACGAGTCCGACGTGCAGTAGTAATCGGTCAGAAAGCTTTTGACCGCCGACTCGCTGGCGATTGCGCTGACCTCGCTGGAGCTGATCCCGTCCGCCAGGACGATGGCGATGCCCTTCAAGCTCAACAGCGGCCCTTCCGGGATCAAGGCGCCGTGAAAGTCTTGGTTGGCCTCCTTGCGGCCCTTGTCGGAATATTGTCCGAGCGAGATCGCGAGCTTTGCCATGCGGCGGACCAAAGAAAAGAACCCCAACCCTTTTCGGGGTTGAGGCTCTCTCTCTACACGAGCGGGTCTTGTTAGGCGACCTGCTTGAGGGTGGCGCGCTTGGGCGCGGTTTTCAAGTGGGTCGCGTACAGGGTGAGCCCGGTGAACGCCAGACCGCCGACCAGGTTGCCGAGCACGGTCGGGATCTCGTTCCAGATGAAGTAGTCCATGATCGAGAACGGTGCGTGCAGCATCAGACCCGACGGGAACAGGAACATGTTCACGACGGAATGTTCGAAGACCATGTAGAAGAACACCAGGATCGGCATCCACATCGCCAGGATTTTGCCCGGCACAGTCGTCGAGATCATGGCCCCGACCACGCCGGTCGACACCATCCAGTTGCACAGCATGCCGCGCATGAAGAGCGTGACCATGCCCATGGCGCCGTGCGCGGCATAGCCTAGCGTGCGCGCCTCGCCGATGTTACCGATCACGGTGCCCACCTTGTCCGGCGGCTGCGTGAAGCCGAACGTCGTCGTAAATGCCATGAAAAAGGCGACGGTGAGAGCGCCGGCGAAGTTGCCGAGAAAGACCAGGCCCCAGTTCCTCAGGATGCCCATGATCGTGACGCCTGGCCGCTTGTCGAGCCAGGCCAAGGGGGTGAGCATGAACACGCCGGTCAACAGATCGAAGCCCAAGAGGATCAGCATACAAAATCCGACCGGGAACAGAACCGCGCCGACAATCGGCTGGCCGGTCTTCACGTTGATCGTGACCGCGAACCAGGCCGCCAAGGCCAGAATGGCGCCGGCCATAAAGGCGCGGACGATCGTGTCTCTGGTCGACATGAAGATTTTCGATTCGCCGGCGTCGATCATCTTGGTGACGAATTCCGAAGGGACGAGATAAGACACGGGACCTCCTTTTGCGTTCGTTGCTGCCTCGAAGAGGTCCTCAGCAATCGGCATGCCAATTGCGGACGCGGCCACGCGCGATCACGCGCGCGCTATGCATTCGGCGAAGAAATGCCTGCTTCCTCGGTTGGCGTTGACGAGGTCGTTCATTCGCCAGACGCGGATCGATTCGCTTGCGTTTTCGCGCTGCACAAAATCCCGTCGCTCGTGACCAATTTGAATGCAGCGACTTTTGGAGACTGCAGGAAATATCATGATATCAAACACTTAAGGTTTGGCATGGTCGTTGCGAGATAGTGCTTGGATGGGCGCAGCCAGGTGGCAAACGGATGACGACGGAAGCCGGCGGCACGCTGGCAGGCGAAGCGGCAACCGGCGATTTCGAACCCGAGCAGAAACGTTATCTCGAAGGGTTCGTTGCCGGCCTGCAGATCGCCAAGACGGCCAAGGGACTGGCGGGCGCCGGCGCGGCACCCGCCGGGGCCTCTGCGGCTGAGCCGGTCGGCCCCGACGCGGCGGCGCTGAAGGCGCAAGACCGCGTGCTGGCCGCCGGCGGCAAGCTGTCCGATCCGGAGAAGTTCAAGCGCGAACAGAATCCATTCGACACTTATGGCCGGCTGAAGGAGCTTTCCGCCAAGGGCGAGTATCCCAAGCCGCCCGACAATTTCCGCTGGCGCTTCTTCGGCCTCTTCTATGTGGCGCCGAACCAGAACTCGTATATGTGCCGCTTGAGGATTCCGAACGGCATTCTCAAGGCCGCGCAATTCGCCGGCCTCGCCGATCTCGCCGAGCGCTATGGCGGCGGTTACGCGCACGTGACCACGCGCGCCAATATCCAGATCCGCGAGGTCGAGGCTAAGAACGCCGTCGCCATGCTCGAGGCGGTGCAGGACTTGGGCCTGACTTCGCGCGGTTCCGGCGCCGACAATATCCGCAACGTCACCGGCACGCCGACCGCCGGCATCGATCCCCAGGAACTGATCGACACCAGGCCTTACGCGCGCGAGTGGCACTTCCACATCCTCAACGACCGTTCGCTCTACGGGCTGCCGCGCAAATTCAACGTCGCTTTCGAGGGCGCCGGCATTGTGCCGGTGCTGGAGGACACCAACGACATCGGCTTCCAGGCGGTGCAGGTGAACGGCGGGTTCGGGCTTGAACCCGGCGTCTGGTTCCGGCTCGGCCTCGGCGGCCTCACCGGCCATCAGGCCTTCGCGCTCGACACCGGCGCGCTGGTGAAACCGGCCGACGCCTGCAAAGTGGCCGACGCGGTGGTGCGCGTGTTCATCGACCACGGCAACCGCAGCGACCGCACCAAGGGGCGGCTCAAATACGTGATCGATAAGATGGGCGTCGAGCAGGTGCTCGCTCTCATGGAGGAAAAGCTCGGCCGCAAGCTCGATCGCGCCGTGCCGGGCGCGCTTAAGCCTCGACCGATCTTCGAGCGCGACGCCCATATCGGCATTCATCCGCAGAAGCAGGAGGGGCTCAACTGGATCGGTGTCACGGTGTCGGTCGGGCGCCTGACGGTGAAACAGGTGACGGGTCTCGCGGCCGTCGCGCAGGATTTCGGCGATGGCGATATCAGGCTTACAGTGTGGCAAAACTTGCTGATCTCCGGCGTGCCGACCGACAAGTTGGAAGGCGCGCGGAAGAAGATTGAGGCGCTCGGCCTCAGCATCGAGGCCAATGCGATCCGCAACGGGCTGGTCGCCTGCACCGGCGACATCGGCTGTAGGTTCGCCGCCTCCGACACCAAGCGCCACGCTGAGGAGATCGCGGCCTGGTGCGAAACGCGCGTGACGCTCGACACGCCGGTCAACATTCACCTTACCGGCTGCCAACACTCCTGTGCGCAGCACTTCATCAGCGAAATCGGTCTGCTCGCCTGCAAGGTGCAGGAAAGCGAGGAGGCCGATCCGGTCGAGGGCTATCACGTGCTGGTCGGCGGGGGCTTCGGTCCCTTCGCCGCGCTCGGGCGTGAGCTTTTCCGCGACGTCAAGGCCGAGGACGCGCCGCAAACCGTCGAGCGCATCCTCAAGGCCTATATCGCGCATCGCGCCTCCAAGGACGAGCGCTTCATTGATTTTGCCCGCCGCCACGAGATCGACGCGCTGAAGACGATGGCCGAAGCGGAGGCCGTATGAGCATCACGCCGCTCCCTTCCTTCCTGCCGGAAACCGCGCCGTTCACGCCGCAGCAGCGCGCCTGGCTCGACGGCCTGTTCGCCGGCGTGTTCGGGCTGGAAGGCGGCGTGACGCCGCTGTCCAAGCAGGACGTTGCCAAGCTCTTGCCCGGCCTGATCGATGCGCCGGACGAGGCGCCGGAGGAGATCGACGACGGCGCGCCCTGGCACGATCCGGCGACCCCGCTGTCCGAGCGCATGAAGCTCGCCGAAGGCCGCCCGCTGCCGCGCCGCATGATGGCGGCCATGGCGCAGCAGGACTGCGGCCAGTGCGGCTACAACTGCAAGGACTACGCCGACGTCCTGTTCAGCAAGAAGGAAAAGCGACTGAACCTGTGCGTGCCGGGCGGCAAGGAAACCGCGCGCATGCTCAAGCAGCTTTATCAGGAGCTGGAGAGCGGCGCGCCCAAAACCGATGCCGCGACTGAAGAGGTAGCACCCGCGCCGCTCGCCGCGCCCGGCCGCTCGCGCGACAATCCGATCACCGCCACGCTGCTGTCGCGTTACCGGCTCAACAAGGAAGGCTCTGAGAAGGAAACCTGGCACGTCGAAATCGATCTTGCCGAATGCGGACTCGATTACGAGGTTGGCGACTCCTTTGGCGTGTTCCCGGCCAACGATCCCGGCTTGGTCGACGCCGTGCTCCAGGCGCTCGAGGCGCCGCCGGATTTCCCCATTGGCGGGCGCACGCTGCGCGAAGTCCTGACGGACGGCGTTTCGCTGTCGCCGGCGCCCGACATGCTGTTCCAGCTTATTTCCTACATCACCGGCGGCGAGCGCCGGCAGAAAGCCAAGGCATTGGCCGAAGGCCGCGACCCCGACGGCGACACCGCCGTGCTCGACTTGCTCGCCGCCTTGCAGAAATTCGCCGGCATCCGCCCCGACCCGGAAGCCTTCATCGAGGCGCTCGATCCCTTGCAGCCGCGGGTCTATTCGATCTCGTCGTCGCTGAAGAGCAACCCGGGACGCGTCTCGCTTACGGTCGATGCGGTGCGTTACAAGGTGAATGACCGCACGCGGCTCGGCGTCGCCTCGACTTTCCTCGCCGGCCGCGTCAAATCCGGCGACAAGCTCAGGGTCTACGTGCAGAAAGCGCAGCATTTCGCGCTGCCCGCCGATCCCAACAAGCCGATCATCATGATCGGGCCGGGCACCGGCGTCGCGCCGTTCCGCGCCTTCCTGCAGGAGCGCATCGCGACCAAGGCGCCGGGCCCCAACTGGCTTTATTTCGGTCATCAGCGCAGCGATTTCGATTTCTTCTATGAGGATGAGCTCAAGGCGATGCGCAGAGCCGGCCATCTCACCCGCCTGACGCTCGCCTGGTCGCGCGACGGCGACGAAAAAATCTATGTGCAGCACCGCATGCGCGACGACGGCCGCGATCTCTGGGCCTGGCTCGAACGCGGCGCACACATCTATGTCTGCGGCGATGCGCTGCGCATGGCCAAGGATGTCGAGCGCGCGCTGATCGATGTGGTGGCCGTGCATGGCAAACGCAGCCCGGAGGACGCCGCGCGCTATGTCGAGGATTTGAAGAAGAACGACCGCTACCAGGCCGACGTCTACTAGAGCCCTGGCACGGCTGACCGCGCATCAGCGAATGTTGTAGCGAATCGGCACCACGATTGCGATCTGTGCGCCGCGGATTTCCGGCGGCGGCGGCGGCAAGGGCTGCGCGCGCGCGATCAGCGCCAGCGTCGCGCGGTCGAGCGCAGTTGAGCCCGAACTGCGCAGAATGCGGGCACGGTGCACGCCGCCGCGGCGGTCGACGCTGAAGGCGAGCTGCGTCACGCCGTGCTCGCCGCGCGCCTGCGCCTCGGCCGGGTAACGCTTGTAGCGCTCGAGCCGGGCGACCAGCCGCGATTTCCAGTTCGGCAGTGCGGTGGGATTACGCGCGGAAGCGCCGGACGCCGGCGCCGCCGCGCGCTTCGCGCGATGCGCGGCGCTGCTGGGCGCGCTGGCCTGACGCGCAGCACTTTGGTGGTGCTTCTCTTCTCGCGGCTGTTGGGCCGGCTTGCGCTGCGGCAGCATCGCAACCGGCTGCTCGGTTTGCGGCGCGGGCGGCACGGTTGCGGTTGTCTCGACTGGCGTCTCCGGCTCCGACTTATTCGGCTCCGGCTTGGCATCTCGTGCGACCGTGGGCTCGACCGGTGGCGCGGCGGCCGTTTGCGTCTGCTGCGGGCCCGGCGGTGCGTTATTCGGCGTCACCGTGGGCGCGACCGGCAGCGGCGCCAACTCGATCAAGATCAGTGGAGCGCCCGCTATCTGCTCCTCTGCCGGGTGCCAATACAGCAGCAAGGCCGCGGCCACGGCGGCATGGCAAGCAAGGGCGAGCGCCCAACATGCCGCCCAGCGCAGCCGCCCGGTCGACCGCCGCGGCAACGCTTCGCGCGCGGCGGCCATGGCGGCAGCCTGCCCGCCGCCAGGCCAAGCGGCGTCCTGTGCCGATAGTGGGCGGCGCGCAGCGCTGCCGTCGGATCTCTCTGCGACAAATGGCACGACATTGTCCACGCGCAGGACCACCGGCGGCGCCTTGTCGCCGCCGGTCGCGTTATCGCGCGCGGCGCCAAGCGGTGCCCCGGGCGCCGGCGGCGGAATTCGGGCGGTGCGGCTTAGTGCGTCCATGGAAACCTGCGATGGCCATTGTAGCGGCTTTGTGCGCGGGTGGCAGGGTGCAATTGCGGTCGCAAATGAAAAACCGCCCCGCCGGTTTTACCGGCGAGGCGGCTCAGAAAAATCGCGGTTCCGTTCGCGCTAGTCGCGGTAGGACGCCGCGCCGCGGTGGCCGCAGCCGCAGCCGCGAACATCGTAAACTTCAACCACGTGCCGCACCGAACCGGACATCTTTTTATTTTTTCATCCGCGCCAGCGCGTCCTTCAGCAGGCTGAGGTCGTTGTGCTTGCTGATGTCGACGCGAGTCTTGACGAAACCGAGATCTTTCACGGTGTCGACGTTGCTCTGCAGCGCCTTCAGATCCGGCATCATGTTGGGGTCGCGATAGTTGTCGTTCTTGGTGAACAGCCAGCCGAAGCGCTCGGGCGGCGCCTTGGTGATCTTTGACGCGATCTTAGCCACTTCGGCGTGGTTCTTCGGGTCGAGATACCAGTGCGCGACGCGCAGCCAGTCCTCCATGAAATCGACCATGGCCGCCCGGTGCGCCTTGATGAAGGATGCGCGCGCGCAATCGATGATCATGTCAGTCCTGCCGGTCGCATCGGCCTGGGTGAACAGGGGCTTGCCGCCGGCTTTCAGCTTGGGATTGAGCGCGAAGGGCAGCACGGCCGGGATCAGGTCGGCCTTCTTCGCCAGCAGCATCGCCGGCATGGCCGGCAGCGGACCTTCAAGGAAGGTGTAGTCGCGGTTGGGTTCGAGGCCGTGCTTGCGCAGCATCGCGCGGATGGCGACGTCGACCGCGCTGCCGCCGGCATTGGTGCCCACCACCTTGCCCTTGAGGTCCTTGACGGTGTTGATGCCCGAATCCTTACGGACCCAGTATTTGTCGGTGTAGTAGCCGGGAACGCCCTCCTGGAACTCGTCGGCGATGACCACAAGGTCGTTGAGACCGGCATTGACGACGGCAATGGGGAACGACGAATAGGCGAGGCTGGCGACTTCCACCTCGTTATTGGCGATCGCCGTGATCATCGGCGGCGTGCCGCGGAAACGAACCGTCTCAAGCGTGTAGGACTTGCCGAGATGCTTCATGAGGTCCTTCTTCTCGAGAATGATCGAGCCCCAATTGGCGATCGGCACGACCCAGGCCATGCGAATCTTCACCGGCTCCGCCTGGCTGACGGTGGCGGTTCCGATCAGGCCAAGCGCGCACACGCTGGCCAGCGCGAATTTGACTAAGCGCATTTTTTCCTCCCGATTTCGCAAGCTTGCGCGTTGGTTCGGCAAGCGTCGTTTTGCACGAATTGCAAGATTGTCGGAGTTCCAACTGATTTTGGCAAGGCTCTCGCATGCGGTACTTTGACCGCCATGTGGTACAAGCGCCAAATTTTGACCCATTAACATACTGCGTTCGCGGGAAAAACGGCCTCAGCGGTAGAGCAATTAAATAATGCTCGTACATTTTACATCACGGCCGACCACTCTTAGTGTAACCGTAATGACGGTGTATTCTTTAATTTTGAACTTGCATGCAGTAATAAATTCTCCGTTCCGCTTATACTGCAATAAAAAGTCTCCTGGTTCGCGGTACAGAACTGTGGGCGTTCCATCTTTGCTAACAGTGAACTCTTGCGTGTCGGACGAAAACCATTTGTCGACATCGATGGCAAGAGGTGGAACGATGTAACCTCGACCAGCCTGGACTGCGACTTCACCTATAGAGCTCTTGCTGCAGTTGGCAAGTCCCAACGCAACAAACAAGCCAATACACGCTCTAAAGATGGACAAGCGCACTATTAGACTCCTGGACGCTCAAAAGACGCGATGAAGTTAGATACATCATTTGATGTCTCTTCCAACGATTTAGTAAGTTGCTTGATAGTTGCAACTATTTCATCTTGCGCTTTTAGAGCCTCCCATTCTCCAATGACAACCTCTTTGCTTTGAAGTGCGTACATAAGCTGCAAGAAACGTTTTCGTGCTTTTTCGAGTCCCGCGATTGCCGCCCGTGTCGCATCAATTCTTTGTTGCCATGCGTTTGCCAGGTTTTTCTTATCTTCCGCAGGAATACGCGGATCGTGTTCGATTGCTTTTTTTCTTTCGATAGCATTGTCCAATGCCTTTTTGCCGAGTTTCGAGACTTCGCCATTGTCAGCCACAGCAGCCAGCAATGGACTCACGACGGCTCTCATGTCCCGAATCGTTTTTTGTGCCACTGCGGCGGCATCTTTTTTTGAGATAGTTGTGTCTAGCCCCCTTTTTCAGTACCAGTGATTTGGTGGTTCACTAAGATTGTTTCAGGGACTGGCGGTCGCATGCCGAGGGCGTGGTGCGGCCGGACATGGTTGT
>Ga0307417_10000753_pt1 | contig 13180 bp, 13 predicted proteins | sample SalMarWE160210MG_2_FD_202514 | JGI IMG/M metagenome (GOLD analysis project Ga0307417, IMG submission 202514) | Salt marsh sediment microbial communities from the Plum Island Ecosystem LTER, Massachusetts, United States - WE1602-10 | ecosystem: Environmental > Aquatic > Marine > Intertidal zone...
CGCCTCCGAGATCCGTGACTGGTACAACAATGCCCAGGGCCTGCGGGAGATGTACGAGACCGATCCCGGGGTCAGGGAGGTGGTCGACGTCGCCCGGGGCCTCGAGGGCCTTCGCCGACAGGACTCGATACACGCCGCGGCGGTCGTGATCGCACCCGAGCCGCTCACGAACATCGTGCCCGTCCAGAGGAAAGGGGAGGGCGCGGAGACCGTCACCCAGTTCGAGATGCACGGAGTCGAGGACCTCGGCCTGCTGAAGATGGACTTCCTCGGCCTGAGCACATTGTCGATCATCGAGCGGTGTCTCGAGCTGGTTGAGCGGACCACAGGGGAGCGTCCCGACGTCGACGACCTGCCGCTGGATGACGAGAAGACCTTCGAGCTGTTGCAGCGTGGCGACACCATCGGGGTGTTCCAGATGGAGGGCACGGCGATGCGAGCCCTCATCCGCTCGTTGAGACCCGACTCGTTCAACGACGTCATCGCACTCGTGGCGTTGTATCGCCCGGGCCCGATGGGCGCCAACATGCACAACCTCTACGCCGACCGCAAGAACGGCCGGGCCAAGATCGAGGAGCTGCACGAGGCCCTGACGGAGAAGCTCGCCGACACCTATCAGATCATGGTGTACCAGGAGCAGGTGATGACCGTGGCCCAGGAGATGGCGGGCTACTCGATGGCCGACGCGGACGAGCTGCGGCGGGCCATGGGCAAGAAGATCAAGTCGGTGATGATCGCCGAGGAGGAGAAGTTCGTCGCCGGTTGTGTGTCGCAGGGTCATCCGGAGGAGACAGGTCGTGAGTTGTTCCGCTTGATCGAGCACTTTGCTGGTTATGGGTTCAACAAGTCACACAGCGCCGGCTACGGGCTCGTCGCCTATCAGACGGCCTATCTCAAGGCCCACTACCCCTCTGAGTTCATGGCCTCCATGCTCACCGCCACCAAGTCCAACAAGGACAAGACGGCCGTATATCTGAACGAGTGCCGTCAGATGGGGATCGAAGTGCTGGTGCCCGACGTGAACGGGAGCGAGTCGGACTTCACGGTCCAGGACGGGAAGATCAGGTTCGGCCTGTCGGCCATCCGCAACGTCGGCGAGGGCGTCGTGGAGAAGATCACCGACGCCCGCTCCGAGGGCCCCTTCGAGTCTTTCCTCGACTTCGTGAACCGCGTCGACGTGTCGGCTCTGAACAAGCGAACCGTCGAGTCGCTGATCAAGGCGGGAGCCTTCGATGCGATGGGTCATGGGCGCAAGGGGCTGACACTCGCCCACGAGATGGTGCTCGACGCCACCCTGGAGAGACGGCGTAACGAGGAGATGGGCCAGTACTCGCTGTTCGCCGGTGAAGAGCGGACGGGGGCTGCGGCAGACTTCGAGATCTCGGACCAGGAGTGGTCGCAGAAGGTGAAACTCGCCTTCGAGAAGGAGATGCTGGGCCTCTACGTCTCCGATCATCCCCTGTTGAGTGTTGGCCCGTCGCTGGCCGCCTCCACGACCACCACGATCGGTGACCTCCCCGAGATGACCGACCGAGCCTCAGTGTCCGTTGGCGGCATCGTGGGATCCATTACACGGCGCTGGACCAAGAACGGCGATCCGATGCTCTTCTTCCAGCTCGAGGATCTGGGGGGATCGGTCGAGGTGATCGCTTTTCCCAGGACGGTGAACGAGTTCGGCCCGCTGATCGTCGAGGATGCGGTGCTGGTGGTGTCCGGGCATCTCGACCATCGCGGTGACGACGTCAAGGTGGTCGCCAGGGAGATCAGGGAGCTGGCGATACGAGATGACACCACCGTCCGACTCGCCGTCGAGTCGCAGCGTCTCACCCCTGAGGTGGTGACCAGCCTGAAACACATACTGAGAAACCACCCGGGGTCGGCCACCGTCTTCCTCAACCTCTCCGACAACGGAGACACCAAGGTCCTCAAACTCGGTGACGACCACAAGGTGGAGCCCCGCTCGGCCCTCTATGCCGAGTTGAAGGAGCTCCTCGGGCCGCGCGCAATCCTCCAGTAGACCGGTCTCAGGGCTCCAGAGCGGAGCGTGCCACCTGTGCCAGCGCTGCGGTCCGACCGTGGCGACGACCGATCAGATAGGCCACCGTCGCCGCTCCGATGGTCCCGACCATGGCTCCGCTGAGAGCGAAAGCCTGTTTGGTGCGTCGGGCGAAGATGACGATCGGCCAGCCCCGCTCGTGGGCGAGTCTGTCCAGCTCGGAGTCGGGGTTGACTGCCACCGGATGGCCGACCAACTCCATCATTGGAAGGTCGGAGACGGAGTCCGAGTAGGCGTAGCTGAGCTTCAGGTCGTAGCCGCGGTCGGAGGCCAGTTTCTCTATCGCCTGGGCCTTGCCGGCGCCGTAGATGAACGGGCCGTCCAGCCGGCCCGTGTACCGCCCGTCGGCCACCTCGCCCCGTGTCCCGATGGCGCCGGTCATGCCGAGAGCGCCGGCCAGTGGGTCGACCAGGCCCTGCGGGCTCGCCGATACGATCCAGGTCTCTCGCCCGGCTTCGTGATGCATCGCGATCAGCTTCCGCGACTCGGGCCGCACCTTTGCAACCAGCTTGGGCACCACGGCCTGGCCGATCTGATCGAGGTCCGCGACGGACACGCCCGCGACCCGCGTAAGGAACTCGCCGCGGAGGTCGACGTTGCCGTCGCCCCCCTTGTCACCGGTGACGAGGAAGTTGAGTGCTCCCGCCGCCCACCTGGACATGTCACGCCGGGATGCCATGCCCTGACGCCAGACCTCGACCCCAAACGCGAAAGCGGAAGCACCCGAGATGAGGGTCCGGTCGAGGTCGAAGAATGCCGCTGCGGTGGCCATACCGTCAGGGTAACCGGGACCCGGTGTGATTCACCCCGGCGTTTGGCGCCTCTATACGTCAGGCAGGAGCTCCGACCAGGGGATTCCCTCAGCTTCCCGAAGCAAGGTCTCGAGCCCGGCGAGGTCGGTGGGGGCGTCCGGCTGCCAGGGAACCGTGGCCACCCTGGCTCCGTAGCGCGTGGAGAACTCCCCGCGGGCATCGGCCTGACGCAGGGTCTCGGCGCTCCATTGGGCTACGACGTGGCTGGCCGCGGCGGGGAGACCGGGGTCGGGAACCGTCGAGGACCAGGCCGGCGGCAGCGAACGATTGAACACCACGGCAGCCGGCACGGATGCGATGTCGGGAAGCTGGCGGTAGAAGCGGACGGCCTCGCTGACGGGGGCGGGGTCTGCGGTTGTGAGCACCAGGATGGATGCATCGCGGAGCACGCGCTCGATCTCCCTGCCCCGTCGGGCGACCCCGTCGTAGGTGGTCCTGAGGTCGATCAGGAACTCGGAGACTCTCTCCAGCAGCCCGGAGCCGAGAATCGTGTCCGCCATGCGCAGCACCGGTCTGGCGGCGCGATCGTAGAAGAAGCGGCGACCGGGCAGAGGGCCACCGGTGATCCATCTGAGCAGTCGTCCCCCCACCAGGTCGGCCATCTGTGCGGGGGCGGTGAAGAAGTCGATGCCGCCGCCGGACGGAGGAGTGTCGATGACGACCAGGTCCCATGCTCTGGCCTGCACGAATGTGGCCGCCTGGTCGGCGGCGGCGTAGGCCTGGGAGGCCGGGAAGTGCTCTGATGCGGCCTGGAAGAATTCGTTGTCGGCCAGCCTCGTCGCCACCGTGGGATCGGCATGACGCATGGCCACGGCGCGCCACGACGCCATCGAGTCGAGCATCGCGGCCCAGAGGTTCGGCTCGTCACCGTGTGGCTGAGGCTCGTCCCCGAGGTGCTCGATCCCCAGGGCCGAGGCGAGACGGCGAGCCGGGTCGACGGTCACCACGAGCGTGCGCACGCCGCGACGGGCGGCCGTCACCGCCAGGGCGGCCGAGAACGTGGTCTTGCCCACGCCGCCGGCGCCGGTGACCAAGACGGTCTTGGTCACTCGAGGCCTTCCAGCCGATCACTGAGGTGGGCAGCGACCTCGGTGGGGGTGAAGAGGCCGAACATGTAGGGGAGGGTCACATCGGGTGGCAGCCTCTTGAGCCACTCGCCCTGCTCGGCGACGAGAGCCTTGTGCAGTGTCACCATCTCGCCGGCAACGCCGGCCGGGGTCTTCACCCGTATCGGATCGAGCACCCGGTTGGTGATGACGGTGGGCGTGGTGACCACGCCGCTGGCATCGATCCAGGCCAGTGTGTCCTCGGTCTCGGTGGTGGGTAGTTCTTCGGCGAGAGTGACGACGATCATCCTCGTCAAAGCTGGGTCGGCGAGCGTCGCCGCCATCCATTCCGCCTGGTGGCTGATCCGGCCCGTCGCCACCAGTTCGGTGATGCTGGTCGGGGCCCTCAGGTAGCTGGCTATCTGACCGGTGGGCGGGGCGTCGACCAGGACCATGTCCCAGCGATCCTCTCTCACTTCCCAGAGGATCTTGCCGATGGTCACGATCTCTCGTACCGCAGGAGCCGCCGTCGCCAACGCGTCGAAGGCGCGGGCTATGGCGCCGAATCTCCCGAGACCGGGGAGTCTGAGCTGCAACGAGAGATATTCGAGTAGTGCCTCGGAGCGGACCATGTGCATGGCATGCATCCCCGGCCTCACCTCCCGGGGCGCGAACCCGAGAGGGCCCGTGCCGAAATGGGCGGAGAGACCGCCACCGGTCTCCATCTCGACGGCCAGGATCCTGAGGCCATGCCGTTGCGCTCCCAGGGCCAGTGCCGCCGTGACTGCCGACTTGCCGACTCCACCCTTTCCGGACACGATCACGAGACGCTCATCGAGCATCCGGGTTCGGCCTCAGTCGCCGCCCTGAAGCGGGATCTTCAGGAGCAGATGGGTGCCGTCGATTTCCCACGTCGCGTTGGCGATGAGGGCGAAGTCCGTGAAATCGGCCTGAGCCTGGTCGAGAAACTTCTGTCGTTCCTCACCCGCTACAGGCGGCAGAGGACGGTCGCGAACTGCGTTCGCCCGTTGCGCGTATCTCTCCAGCATCGCATCCACGTCGAACTTGGCCATGCTCGAAACCATAACCCCGGTCAGGCAGGGATCGGGCGAGCGTTTGACGCCAACCAGACGTGCCACACCGGTACGATGCGCGGGTGCTGCAGTACCACGACCTACTCACCCGAGTCATCACCGATGGGGTTGAGAAGGCCGACCGGACGGGCACCGGGACCCTGTCTGTGTTTGGCCACCAGATGCGTTTCGACCTGACCACCGGGTTCCCGGTGGTCACCACGAAGAAGGTCCACCTCCGCTCCGTCATCGCCGAGCTGTTCTGGTTCCTGCGGGGCTCGACCAATGTGAAGTGGCTCCAGGACCAAGGTGTCACCATCTGGGACGAGTGGGCCGACGAACAGGGTGAGCTGGGCCCCATTTACGGCTACCAGTGGCGATCGTGGCCCACACCCGGTGGAGGGCACGTCGACCAGATCGAGCGTGTGATTCGGTCGGTCAAGGAGAAGCCGGACTCACGCAGGCACATCGTCAGCGCGTGGAACGTCGCCGACGTCGACGAGATGGCTCTGCCACCGTGCCACACTCTCTTCCAGTTCTACGTGGCAGGCGGAAGGTTGAGTTGTCAGCTCTATCAGCGCTCGGCCGACATCTTCCTCGGAGTGCCGTTCAACGTCGCGTCCTATGCGCTCCTCACCCACATGGTCGCCCAGGTCTGCGATCTGGAGGTGGGGGACTTCGTGCACACACTGGGTGACGCCCATCTCTACCTCAATCATCTCGACCAGGCACGTCTCCAGCTGGAGCGGGAGCCAAGACCCCTTCCCACGTTGCGGTTGAACCCGCAGCGCCGTGCGCTCGACGAGTTCGTCATCGAGGACGTGGAGATCCTGGGTTACGACCCGCATCCGGGGATCCGGGCGCCCATCGCCGTCTGATCGGTGCAAACGGTCATAATCGCCGCCGTCGCCCGCAACGGCGTGATCGGGGTCGATGGCGGACTTCCCTGGCGCATTCCCGAGGACCTGGCTCGTTTCAGGGAGCTCACCATGGGCCACGCACTCATCATGGGGAGAGTGACGTTCGAGTCCATAGGCAGAGCCCTGCCGGGCCGGTCCACCATCGTGTTGACGAGACGGCCCGGCTGGTCACATGACGACGTCGATGTCGCCGGCTCTCTCGAGGAGGGGTTGGGAATGGCCGCTTCCCGCGGCCAGAAGGCGTGCATTGTCGGCGGCTCCGAGGTCTACGACGCGGCCCTGGGGCTGGCGGATCGGCTCGAGCTGACCGAGGTCGACGCCGCGCCGGATGGCGACACGTGGTTCCCCGAAGTCGACTGGTCGCGTTGGCGGGAGGTCGACCGCCAACCCGGCGACGGCTTCGCTTTCGTCACATACGAGCGGGTCTGATCAGCAGCTTCCAGGCGGTTCTGATCCGCAGAGTTGGGAACCATTCGTGGTTACCTTGTCGCTGAAGTGGCTGTGTTCTTCGTGAGGCTCGCAGTTTTCGTGCTGGTAGCGCTGGCCGTCGCCCTCGCCATCGTCCCGATCCTGGTGATCATCGATCTGCTCGGTGGTGGGACCGGCTGGGGGATGTGCCCGGCCGGCATCGAGTTGTGTCATCGTCCCTATTCGGCCGGGGCAGAGCTCATCATCGTCCTCACCCTCGGTCTGTTCGCCGCGGTCTTGGGGATCAGGATGCTGATGAGGCTCGCCCGCCGTCTCCAGGACGACACCTACCAAGTGACTCAGTGAGCCGGTGTCACCGCCTCGGCAGCCCGTGACGAGTCGTCACGCTGTTGGGTGACGACGACATAGATGGCGACGACGATCAGCCCGGCTCCCAGCCAACCGGGGGTCGTGAGACGCTCACCCAGGACGACCCAGGCGGTGGCCACCCCGAATGCTGGCTCTGCAGCGAGGACGACGGCGGCGGTGCTGGCTCCGACGATGGTCTGAGCCCAGATCTGGAGTAGGAACGCGCCGGCAGTCACACCCAACGCCGTGATCGCCAACGCAGGCCACGTCGAACTGTCGGGAAGTGAGATCGGGCCCTCGAGCAGGGCTGAGGCCGGGAAGGCGAGAGCCGTGGTGACCAGTATCTGGACCGTCGTGAAGGGGATCACCGGGTGGAGTCGGGCGTACCGCGACAGAATCACTATGTGGACGGCGAATGCCAGCGCGCAGCCGACCGTGAGCAGATCGCCGGTGTTCAGGCTCAGGTCGTCGATCCCGGTGAGCAGCGCAACTCCCACGAAGGCACCGAGTGCAGCCGCCATCACCCAAGGGGTGGGCAACCTCTTCCCCAAAGCCGCCGCCAGGAAGGGGGTAAGGACGATGTAGAGCCCTGTGATCAGCGCCGAGTTGGATGCGCTGGTGAATTGGAGGCCGGCGGTCTGCAAGGCGTAGCCGGCGAACAGGGCGAGACCGGCGAGCAGCCCGTGCCCCCAGATCCTCTTCCCCTTGGGGACGGCAAGGGTGAGCAGCACCAGCCCTCCGAGCAGGAACCGCCAGGCGACGAATGCGATCGGCTCCATGGTCTCGACGGCGGACTTGACGACGACGAACGTCGCGCCGAACAGAAAGGCGGCTCCGAGGAGGGCGGCGACGGCGCGGTTCTCGTGAGATGTCAGCACGGAGCGGCAGCCTAAAGGGGGCGAATACCCTGCCCGGAATGCCAGGACAGAGAGCTGACGGATCCACCCCAACCCCGGCGGAGAGAGGGACGGCTGTCGCCGTCCTCAACCGGTTGAAGAAGCGATACCCCGAGGCGCGGACCGCTCTGGACTACGAGAGCGCCTGGCAGCTTCTGGTGGTGACGGTGCTCTCAGCCCAGACCACCGACGAGAACGTCAACAAGGTCGCCCCCAGGCTCTTCGAGCGTTACCCGAACCCGGCCGCCCTGGCGGACGCCGACCCCGAGGACGTAGAGGAGGTGGTCTTCTCGACCGGGTTCTTCCGTCAGAAGACGAAGTCGATCATCAGCCTGTCCCAGGACCTGGAAGAGCTCTACGACGGTGAGGTGCCCACCGACATCGACGAGCTGGTGCAGTTGCGGGGTGTCGGCCGCAAGACTGCTTCTGTCGTCCTCGCCGAGATGTGGGGAGTGCCGGCCATCGCGGTGGACACTCATGTGAAGAGGGTCACGGCGAGGCTTGGTCTGACCAAAGAGACGGATCCGGTCAGGATCGAGACCGATCTGAAGGCCCTGTATCCGGAGAGCACCTGGGCCGGCATCTCGATGCGTTACATCCAGTTCGGTCGCGACGTGTGCGATGCCCGGCGTCCGTCGTGCGGGGTATGCGAGATGTTCGGCCTTTGTGACTGGGACGGTCGGTTCGAGGCTGCCGGGGCGAGCGAAGCGTGACGGCCCGTCTCCGGCCGACAGACCGCGAGATCCTTGGGCTGGCGATACCCGCCCTCGGGGCGCTGGCCATAGATCCCTTGCTGACCCTGGCCGACACGGCCTTCGTTGCCCGATTGGGGACGAACGAGCTCGCTGCTCTTGGCGTCGACACGGCGATTCTCGGGTTCGCCTTCTTCGCCTTCAACTTCCTTGCATACGTTCTGACTCCGTTGGTGGCGAAGGCCCTCGGGTCGGGCCGACCCGATGAGGCGCGGCGTTGGGTCGGCGATGCGATCGTCCTGGCCGTCGGTCTCGGTGTGGGGGCCGCCGTCGTCGTGGAGACCTTCACGCCGCTGTTCGTCGATCTCATGGGTGCCGCGGAGGGCGTGGCGGGGCCGGCGATCTCCTACCTGCGGATCCGGGTGCTGGCCACTCCGGCGGTGCTCTTGGTGACGGTGGGCCACGGCGCCTTCCGCGGTCACAAGGACACAAAGACGCCTCTGCTGGTCGCGCTCGGGGTCAACCTCCTCAACCTTGTTCTCGACCCGATCCTGATCTTCGTCTTCGGCTGGGGCCTGGTCGGCGCTGCCATCGCCACCGTGCTGGCGCAGGTCATCGGTGCGATCTGGTTTCTGCGGTTGCTGGTGTCTCGCTCCATGGCTGCCCGGCCCGAAGGCCTGGCCGAGAGCCTCCCGTCCCTCCTCACCTTGGGGAGGAACGGCGCTCTGCTCACGGTGAGGACCGCGTTCCTGCTGGCCTCCTTCACGGTGGCGGCATCAGTGGCCACCCGCATCGGGTCCGAGGAGATCGCCGCGTACCAGCTGGTCAGCCAGCTCTTTCTGCTCGCCGCACTGCTCGCCGACTCGTTCGCCGTGCCGGCTCAGGCGATGAGTGCCGAGACCTCGGCCCGAGGTGACATCCACAAACTGAACGCACTGAATCGCCGTCTCATGGCATGGGGGCTGGTTGCCGGGGTGATTCTCATGATCGGAGTCGGTCTGGGGCGGTTCGGCCTGGGATGGCTTGCAAGTGACCCTGGGGTGGCCGACCTCGCGGTGGAGGCAGCAGGGATAGTGGCGATCGCCGAGCTCGTGGCAGCGCTCGTCTTCGTGGCCGACGGGATATTCCTGGGGCTATTGGCGCTGGGAACGATGGTGCTGTCGACCTCCGTTGGAGCCGTTGTCGCGGTAGCCCTGATGCTGGGCACGAGTCTGGGCGGCTCCGTCGACGGTATCTGGTGGGCTCTCTCCGCGATGCTGCTGGTACGCGGGCTGGTCTTCCTATTCGGCTACCGGCCGGCCGCCGAGACCGCCGTCAGGTCCTGACCTCTCGTCTCCGCCAGTGTCATGGTCAAGGCGGCCGCCACCGCGACTCCGATGGCCAGCAGATAGATCGTCTGGGAGAGGCCGAGCGCATCGATGGTCCAGACGCCGACGATCAGGCCTGTTGCCGAGCCGGCGGTGGCGGCGTTGGTCGCAGCCGTGTTTGCGCTCGACCGGAGTCGTGTGGGAAAGAGCTCGGCGCGATGCGACCCGCCGGCAGGGACGAATGCGAAGGTGCCGAGTGCGGAGACCATCGCCGCTGCCACGACGATCGGGAGCGATGTGACCGAGTAGAGCGTGACCCCTCCCACGATGGTCAGCAGCAGGGCGACCACCGAGGTGGTCCTGCGACCCCATGTGTCTGCGAGACGCCCGCCGATGAAGAAGCCGACCCCTCCGATGGTCCCTCCGATGAGAAGGATGACGACTGTCGTCCCAGTGCTCACTCCGACGTCGTCGATCAGCCGGGCCGTCGAGAAGGCAGCGCCAACCGCCCCATATGCCGAGGAGAGGAAGTTGATCGCTATCACAGTCCAGAAGCGATTGGACCATTCGCCACCCAGCAGCTCACGCCAGTGCCCGCCTTCGGGGTCGTGCTGATAGACATGGCTCTGTGGCACACGTCGCACCAGCAACGGGATGAGGAGAAGCCCCAGCGATGTGAGGAGGTAGGGGATGCGCCACGAGGCGCCCTCACCGTCGGCGAGTGGCAGGGTCATCAAGGCCATCCCGCTGCCAAACGAGACAGCCGCACCGTAGAAGGAGATGGCATAGGCGCGGATGGTCGGTGTGACGGTTTCGGCGAGGATGACGACGGCGAAGGCCGACGCGGCGGCAGTTCCGGTCCTCAGGATCGCCTGGAATACGCCGAACTGCCATGCGTCGAAGGCCAGGCCGGCCAGGGTCCCGCCACCGACGATCAGGGTCATTGCCACGAGGAAGGGCCTTCTCCTTCCCTTGTGGTCGCCGAGCCAGCCGAGGGGCAGAGCGGCGAAGGCGGCCATCCTGGCCAGGCCCAGCAGCAGGCTCATCTCTCCTTCGGATAGACCCAGGCCGACCCTGGTGAAGGGGAGAGTGGCGCTCGCCTGTGACTGAGCGAATCCCTGGACCACCCCGGCAATCCAAATGACGAACACGATCCGGCGGTCCATGGAAGTGAATCGCCCCACCGGGAGAATTGGCTCGAGTACCCGACGGAGCCGCAGCCGCATTCGGCGAGCGTAATTCGGGGCCCTGCCTGAAGGATCCCGCGGTACCGGAGAGGCTCAGGCTGAAGAGCCCAAGACGGGGCGATCGTCTAGGCAGGTCGGTCGACGGGCGGAGTCGGAATCGGTAGGTTCCGCCCCACGGCGAGCCGGGGCGGAAGGAGACCCGTTGAACGCTCTCAGACGGTCTCTGTTGCGGATCGTCAACCTTGGTGTCGGTGACATCCATCCTTCGGAGGCCCGGCGAATCCGAATCATCAACGCGGTGGCCGCGATAGCCATTGCGGTGAACCTGGCCTTCATCATCATGCAGTCGATTGCCATAGCATTCGGAGGCCTCGCGGCCTCGGAGATGAGCGCCGTGATCGCTGCAAACCTGATCTCCACGGCCGTGGCGATTGCAGTTCCGCTCGTGAACCGAGCAGGCCATTTCGATCTGGCGATGTGGATGCTGTTCGCCGGTGCCCTCGGAAACACCGTGCTGGCGGCCGTCTTCTTGGGGGGCGATGTTCACGGAGAGATGTTCCTCTTGGTTCTCCCGGCATTCGCGGTCCTGATAACCAGACCCGCCGACAGACGCACGCAGCTGATCTTCATGTCGGCGATCGTGGTCGCTTTCACTGCGGTCACGACCGCCGACATCTCTTCTCCACCCGGGCTGCTCGACAGCCCGTTGAGACCCTGGCTGCTCCTCGCCGCCTCGGCCATGGTGGTTCTCTTCATCGGAGCCATCTCGCTGTACTTCAGGGACATCGTCGACAACGCCGAAGCCCAACTCCAGGCGGAGAAGAGGCTGTCGGAAGAGCTTCTCCTCAACATCCTCCCCCAACAAACGGCCGACCGGCTGAAGGCCGGTGAGACTGTGATAGCCGACCGAGCGGACAAGGTCTCCGTTCTGTTCGCCGACCTGGTCGACTCGACACCGATGTCTGAGTCTCTTTCCCCGACGAGGCTCGTGGAGTTGCTGAATTCGATCTTCACCCCCTTCGACGACCTGGCGGATGAGTTGGGCGTGGAGAAGGTCAAGACGATGGGAGACGCGTACATGGTGGTGGCGGGGTTGCCCGCACCCAGGGAGGATCATCTCGAAGCCATCGCCGAGATGGCGCTCAGGATGAGAGAAGAGCTGGCGAGGCACGTCTTTCCGGAGGTTGGGCGGCTGCAGATGAGGTTCGGCATCGACACCGGGCCGGTGGTTGCGGGGGTGATCGGCAAGAGGAAGTTCAGTTATGACCTATGGGGTAACACCGTCGTCACCGCAGCCCGCATGGAATCACACGGGGTTGCCGGCAGAATCCAGGTCACCGATGGCGTCCGGATGGCATTGGGGAACAGATACGCCTTCGAAGCAAGAGGTTCCATCGAGGTCAAGGGGATCGGATCCATGAGCACCTGGTTTCTCGAGAGGCGACAGACGCGGTAGCCACGGTCTCGCCGGACTGGCGGAGAAGCTCACGAAGTCACAGAGCGAGTGAAGAGCGTCACCCGGGCGGTCTCTTTAGAGGTCCTAAACAGCGGACGTGGGAAGATCGCCCCGAACCCAGCCGTTCGGGATCGAGGAATGTTCGAAAACGTCGCCGACGCCGCATACATCGCACAGCTCGTCATCGCGCTGGGAGCCGGTGTGATCTCGTTCGTATCCCCTTGCGTTCTTCCTCTGCTGCCCGGCTACCTGTCGATGATGTCCGGCTACTCGGCGGCACAGCTGGAACAGGGTGAGGTGTCGACGGGCCGGATGACGCGGGTGATCCTCCTCTTCATCGGAGGGTTCACCCTCGTGTTCGCCGCCCTCGGCGCGGCCGCCACCGAATTCGGTCAGTTCCTCCGCACCAACCTCACCTTGTTCACCCGCGTGGCCGGGGTGCTGATCATCGTGTTCGGGCTGCTCATGGTGGCGATGGCCATCTCCAACAGGGGACTCCTCGCGACGATGAGCCAGGAGCGCCGGGTCCACGTCCGACCATCCCGTCTCGGGAGGTGGGCGCCACCGGTCATGGGCGCGGCCTTCGCCTTCGGATGGTCTCCATGTATCGGCCCGGTCCTCACCGTGATCCTCACGACGGCGGCGACCCAGGAGACGGTTTTCAGGGGAGTCGGTTTGTTGATCGCTTACTCCTTCGGTCTCGGTTTGCCCTTCCTGCTCGCCGGTCTCGGGCTTTTCAAGTTCTTCGGACGTCTCAAGCCCTATCTGCGCCCGATCAACATCGTGTCGGGGTTGCTTCTCGCCGCATTCGGAGTGGTGATGGTCACCGGCAACCTGTTCCGCCTCTCCTCGTGGTTCGTCAACCTCTTCGATTCCGTACCCTTCCTCCGTGGGCTCTCCGACGTCTGACCGACCCTTCATCGCTCCCGAGACACCCGACGTGGTCTGGTTCACCGGA
>Ga0307417_10000754_pt1 | contig 13177 bp, 14 predicted proteins | sample SalMarWE160210MG_2_FD_202514 | JGI IMG/M metagenome (GOLD analysis project Ga0307417, IMG submission 202514) | Salt marsh sediment microbial communities from the Plum Island Ecosystem LTER, Massachusetts, United States - WE1602-10 | ecosystem: Environmental > Aquatic > Marine > Intertidal zone...
TGTCGTCCTTCTCGGACTCCGGGGCAACGAGCCGGGCGAAGAAGTCGCCTACGCCCGCCGCATGAACGAGATGATGAGCGGTCTCCCCACCGTGCTCTTCGTCCGGAACGCAGGTGTCTTCCGCGGCCAGCTTCTGGGTAACAACATCGAGGAGGGTCAAACGGCGCCCTGATCCGCCTTGGACGGTTGGACGATGTGGCGGCTGGGTCGTATACTTAACTAATAGGTTAAGTGACGTGGTTGACGACGAGATAGATGGCTTGAGCCTGGTGTTCGACGCCCTGGCAAACGTGCACAGACGCGAGATCATCCGTTCCCTCGCCCTGCAACCCCGGTCGATCAGCCAGTTGGCGGAAATGCGGAAGTTGTCGCTGCCGGCGATTCACAAACACGTGCGAGCGCTGGAGGAGGCCGCCATGGTCCGGAGGCGAAAGGTCGGCCGCACCAACTTCCTTGCCCTGGAGCGGGAGCCGCTGAGACGACTCGGGGCCTGGACAGAGCAGTTCGACCCCTGGTGGGGAAGCGAAGGGGAGTCATTGGTGAACTACGCCGAATACCTGAACAAAGGCCAAACCAGCGAGGAGGCATCGTGAAGAAGTTCGTGTTTCTGGCGCACGGGGAGATGAACCGAACGCCCGAATTCAGGGCGGCCCAACTGAAGTGGTGGTCGTCGATAGAGGATCACGTCGTCGACAGTGGGAACCCACTCTTCAACGGTCGCAATGTGACCAAGGATGGAAACGTCACCGAGCTCACACCCGAAATGGGCCCATCCCTCGGCTATTCGATCATGCAGGCCGATTCGATGGATGAGGCGGTGGGGCTCCTCACCGACTGCCCCATGGACATGTGGGTCTACGAGACGATGCCGATGTGACAAAGCGCACGGGGTCTCGGCCGGCTTGACAGGTGGCCGGCGAGACCCTTGTCGGCTGAGTCTCGACCCGGCCTACGCTCCTGGTCTGACCGGCCGGAACCCAGGAGTGCCATGTACACCGTCAACCCCGAACTGCTCGACAGGCTGGAGATCCCGCCGGGAATCCTGATCGGCCGCACCGCACTAGTCACCGGGGGCGCACGTGGGATAGGAGAAGGTGCAGCGTTGACCATGGCGCACCTCGGTGCCCGCATCGTCGTCGTCGACATCCGGCCGTCCGGGAGACATGTGGTTGAAGCCATCGCCGAACAGGGTGGCCAGGCGAAGTACATCGAATGCGACCTCAGCGACGTGGATCAGCTCACGGCCATGCTCCCCGAGGCCGAGGCGGCCTTCGGCCCCATCGACATCCTCCTCAACAACGCCCTGTACCTCCACGCCGCTCCTGTCGTCGAGTTCGGTCTGGACGAGTGGGAGAAGACGTTCGACACCAACGCACGTGCTCCATTCCTCCTGATCAAGGAGCTTCTTCCCGGAATGCTGGAGCGAAGCCACGGTGTCATCGTGAACATGATCGCCTATGAGGGCTCGCCGATGGCTGCCGCCTACGCCGGGACGAAGATGGCCCTGCGTTCGCTCGCCTACACGGTGGCCAGGGAGATCGGCAACGACTCCGGGGTGTCGGTATTCTCCTTCGTCCCGGGCATCGTCGACACGCCGCTCGTGCACGAAGAGATCGTCCCGAAGGCAGCCGCTGCCATGGGGATCACTGAAGATGAGATCCTTCCGATCATCGCCCAGAACCCCGGATACGACGGACGGTTGATTCCCGTCGATCAGTGTGTGTCGGCGCTGATACACGCCATCGTTCACGCCCCGGAGTACCACGCCCAGGTGGCCGACCCGTTCGAGCCGCTCGACCGTGCCGGAGTGATCGAGATGCCCAAGATCGAGCCCAGCGAGGAGATCGACGTATCAGGGCCCCTCTCCGGCATCTACATAAGGCAATACCTCGGTGAAGTGTCGACGGTCAACAAGGAGTTGGAGCACCGCATCGACGTCCGGACTCGGGAACTGGCCGAGGAGCGCGATCGCTCCGAGAGCCTGCTTCTGAGCATCCTCCCCACCCCCATCGCCAGAAGACTCGAGCAGGGTGAGGAGCTGATCGCGGACCATTTCGACTCGGCGAGTGTCCTCTTCGCCGACATGGTCGGTTTCACCAGCCTCGCCGCCAGGCTCAAGCCGTCGAAGTTGGTCGACGTCCTCAACGCGTTGTTCGGCGAGTTCGACGCGATTGCCGAGCGACACGAAGTGGAGAAGATCAAGACGATCGGAGACGGCTACATGGCGGTGGGTGGGGTCCCGTTACGACAATCTGACCATGCTGAACGCGTTGCCAGGGTGGCACTGGAGATGATGCCCGCAATCGAACAGCTGGGCCGAAGCCTCAATCTTCCGCTCTCGGCACGCATCGGGGTGCACACCGGCAGCCTGGTTGCCGGTGTCATCGGTCATCGCAAATTCATCTACGACTTGTGGGGTGACACCGTCAACACGGCGTCGCGAATGGAATCACATGGAGTGACCGGACGGATCCAGGTCTCCGGGCCATTCCGCGATGCGCTGGCAGAAAGCTTCACATTCGAGTCGCGCGGTGAGATCGAGGTCAAAGGGAAGGGGACTATGTCGACCTACTTCCTGGTCGGCGCTGCCGAATAGACCCCGGTACATCGTCACCCGGATTGTCGGTCAAACGCCGAGCTTCGCCACCATCGCCCAGACGGCGAAGAGGATTATCGCGACGTCGATCCATGCCGTCCGTCGCCAAGAGGCGAGGACGGCGACACGATCGGGGCTCTCGGTCTTGACGGCGTCCAAGAGCCTCGAATCCGCGTTTCTGGCGCAGAGCCCTCGCCAGATGCCCGAAAGCAGGATGGCCCCCGATCCCGACCCATACGAGCGTATCGCCCCAGTCCCATTGATCTTGGGTGATGACCAAGGCAACTCCAGCACCAACGACAAGAGGAACATGACACCGAAGTAGATCCCGGCCTTCTCGACGATCATCCCCATCGCTCTTCCGTTGGCTGCCCCACCTTCTTTGGCGAGCCTTCCTGCGCCATGCACGGCGAACGGGTCACCGCCGATCCAACCGGCTGCGCCGGCGATGTGAACGAAAAGGAGCAAGTCCCTCGCGGGCGAGCCAGCCTACGGCTCCCCAACTGAGCGCGCCCGCTCAGAACGAGAAAGCGTGCCGAGACCGGATTACGTCTGTCACTGTTCGGTCCGCAGGACGATGCCGGCCTTCGTTTCGGCCTACTGCCTCCAATCGGAGTCAGCGACGGTCCCGTTCTCCTTGGAACGGCGACTCCTCGGCAATGACCCCGAGGGAAGCCCGATCCTCCTCATTGACCCTCATTGCCTCGTCGATCACCTCTCCAAGTTGTGGGATGGGAATGACGACGGCGCCGGAGGCGTCGGCGAAGACGAAGTCCCCCGGGTGTATCCCCACCCGGGAAACCACCACAGGGACGTTGACTTGGTAGGGGGTCACCGCGTCGCCACCCCAGCGTGTTGCCTCACCCTGGCAATAGGTGGCGAAGTCATAGCGGGCCAGCTCGTCGAAGTCTCTGAGTCGTCCGTCGGTCAACACCCCTGCCATTCCCATCTTCTGAACCCGGGCCAGCTTGGTGCCGCCGGCCAGCGACGTGCCGCGGTAGCCGTTGCTCGCCAGCACCAGGACCTTGCCATCGCCATCGCCATCGACGGCCGCGTAGAACACCTCAGAGAAGTTGTAGACGTCGGGGTCGAGAGCGGCGCTGCACGTGGGGAAATAGGAGATCGTTACCGCCGGACCCAGCAGTCTGCGTCCCGGAGTCGGGGAGACCAGATCGAGGATGTGACATCGATGGCGGTGAAGACGGCCCATCGCGTCGACGAGGTCGGCCGTGGTGATCTCCTCAGGGATCTCAACATGTGGTGCGCTCACGAGGTCAACGTAGCGGGGTTGCACCCTCGCGGATCGACACGGCCGACACAGTTTGGGTGCCCACCCGGATCGCAGGCCAAGCCGCGCAGGGGGAGATCCTGGTCCCCAACACCGTTCGGGACGTGACCCTGGGGAAGAGCTTCACCTTCAGCAGTCCCAGGGACGTGCAGTCCGAGGGTTTCGAGGAGCCCGTTCACGTCTGGTCCGTCGACTGGGGCCCCGACCCAGCCGCGGTATTGGAGACGGCCCGATACCAGAGGACCTACGACCCTGTCGATTCACTCGGAAGGCCGGGATCATTCGGTGAGGAGGTGACCTCGATTGACCGAGCGATTCCAGACCATCATCGAGCCTTTCCGCATTCACAGCGTGGAGGACATCGCACTCATCGATGAGGCCGAGCGCGACGAAGCGTTGCTGCGTGTCCACTACAACCTCTTCGGGCTCCACGCCGATGAGGTGACGATCGACCTGCTCACAGATTCGGGGACTGGCTCGATGTCGTCCAGCCAGTGGGCGGGGATGATGCTCGGGGACGAGTCGTATGCCGGGTCCCGGTCGTTCTACAGGTTCAAGGGCGCGGTGGAGAGCCTCACGGGGATGCCAGAGGTGATCCCAACCCACCAGGGTCGGGCCGCCGAGAAGATCCTGTTCACAGAGACGGTCGCGGCCGGGAGCGTGGTGCCCAACAACACCCACTTCGACACCACCCGGGCCAACGTCGAGTACCAGGGTGGGGAGGCACTCGATCTGGTGATCGCCGAAGGTCTCGATCCGGAGAGCCGGCATCCGTTCAAAGGCAACATGGACGTCGGGCGTCTCGGTGAGGTCCTCGACGACCCGTCGTCGGAGGTCCCCCTGGTCATGATCACGATCACGAACAACTCGGGTGGAGGCCAGCCCGTGTCGATGGCGAATCTTCGTGACGTCTCCACCATGTGCCGGGAGCGGGGGGTGCCGTTCTTCCTCGACGCATGCCGGTTCGCCGAGAACGCCTGGTTCGTGAAGATGCGCGAGCCCGGATACGAATCGCACAGTCCGGCAGCCATCGCGGCCGAGATGTTCTCTCTCGCCGACGGTTGCACCTTCTCGGCCAAGAAGGACGGTCTGGCCAACATCGGCGGATTTCTGGCCATGCGTGACCCGGAGCTGGCCGAGAGGTGCCGCAACCTGCTCATCCTCACCGAGGGGTTTCCCACCTACGGGGGTCTCGCCGGATACGACCTCGAGGCAATCGCCCGAGGTCTGGAAGAGGTGGTGAAGGAGCCCTATCTGCGTTATCGAATTCGCTCCACCGAATACCTCGCCGAGAAGATCTCGGCGGCGGGAGTCCCCATCGTGCAACCACCCGGGGGACACGCCGTGTACATAGACGCCAAACGTCTCCTCGCCCACGTGCCTCCCCAGCAGTATCCCGCCCAAGCCCTCGCTGTCGAGATCTACCGAACCGGGGGAGTCCGTGGCGTCGAGATCGGCTCGGTCATGTTTGGCCAGCCCGGGCCGGACGGCACCGAGAGCCCGGCCCCGATGGAGCTCGTCCGACTCGCCATCCCTCGGCGCACCTACACCCAGAGTCACATCGACTACGTGGCGGAAGTCGTCATCGACACCGCTTCCCGCGCCAAAGAGATTCCCGGCTACCGCATCGTGCAGCAGGCTCCCTGGCTTCGTCACTTCACCGCTCACTTCGAGCCGATGTGATCTGAGCTGGCATCGAGCGGCGTGCCGTCGGCTAAGTGGTACCCGCCCGTATTGTCCCCAACATGTCGAGACTGATCCGATCCATTATCCGAGGAGCTCTCAGTGGAGCCGTCGGCACCCTGTGCATGGATCTGCTGTGGTATCAGAGATTCCGGGCCGGCGGGGGATCCCAGCCCTTCACGCCTTGGGAGACCTCAGAGGGCCTTGCGGGTTACGAGAATGCTCCGGCCCCCGCCAGAACCGCCAAGGTCATGGCGGGCATGGCCGGTATCGACCTCCCCGACTCATCGGCCCGGGCCACCAACAATGCCGTCCATTGGATGACTGGGGTTGCCTGGGGGAAGATGCATGGCATGGCCGCTCGAACGTTGGGCACGTCCAATCCGGCGCTGGGTTTGGCCACTGCTGTGACGGCGTGGGCCACGAGCTACGTGGTGCTGCCAAGACTCGGTGTCTACAAGCCCATGGGTGAATATGACCGGGAGGTTCTCGTCCAGGACCTCACTGCCCATCTCGTCTTCGGCGCAGGCCTAGGAGTGACGTATCGCTTGATATCCCCACGTCGGTGAGTCAACGCCTCGGGGTGGCCGGTACCGTTTCACCGTGACCTCGCTGATAACCGGGACAGTCACGTTCCTCTTCACCGACATAGAAGGGTCGACTGCCATCCTCAACCGTCTCGGCCCGGATGCGTTCTTGAGTGCGCTCGACGATCACAACCGTCTTCTCCGCAAGGAGTTTGCTTGTGGCGTGGAGATGAGCACCGAAGGCGATTCCTTCTTTTATGGGTTCGCCTCCGCACCTGACGCCCTCGCGACCGACGGCAGGGTAGAGCCTGGGCAAACCGGAGGTGGAGCGGCTGAAACGGGAGGGTGAGGACCTGAGTCTCGAGGAGGCTGTCGCTCTCGCCCTCGGAGTCAACAAGGGCGTTTCACCGCACCCCACCCATGGCACCGCGCTCTGAGCCCCGACTCTGCCGATTCCTGACCGTACGGCCTGGGCACCGACGCCCGTCGCCTTCGCGTCATCTCTCTAGGCGGCCGAAGCGAGGAGCAGGATCATCGCGATGATCCCGACGTTGACAGCGGTCCAACCGACGGCCCACAGCAACGACTGACGGTCCACTCCGCGGCTCTCGATTCGGTGTTCGTTTCGGGCCATCCGACAGCCACCTCTCTCTGTTGAGATACTTTCGGAAGAGACGAGGAATCCTGAGTAGGTCTTTGTGTTCATCGCGACGAGCCACCGGTGGGTGTGTCCGGCCAAAAAGGACTGGAACGCGCCGAGCGCCGACGGGCAACCCCGACGGCTTATCCAGGTTTGACGCAGGTCGTCCCATACTGGTGTGATGAAAGACACCGGACCGCAACCCGAGGCGGAGAGACTCGTGGCGACGATCATCAAACACGCCAGGGCCGACGAACACATCGAGTTGCTGGCAATCGATGCCGACCCTCGCACGCATGAGCTGATCGACCTGCTCCCGGAGGGGGAAGCCCGGCAAGCCGAAGCCCACTTGAAGGACACCCGGATTTGGCAGGCCAACGTCAACGAGAAGGCCAGGAGGAAGTTCCAGGCCGCCGGCAAGGCTCTCGACGAGCTCGATGTGACGCTGGCCCGCGGGATTCTGAGGAAGATCGACGCCGGTGTGTTGAATCAGCCCGAACTGGAGCGTTACGACGAACTGTTGTTGGCGGTGGAGGCACGCACCGTCGAGTTGGAAGACATCGAAAAAGGGCTGCCCCCACTCCGAACCGACGGCAAGCAGGGCCGGCGAAAGAGGCACTGGAGACGCTGAACCGGGGGCTCTGGCCGTATTACTTGGCCTGCGGCCGATCTCCGAACGGGTCGATGGCGTCCGGGCCCACGCTCCAAACCCAGGCCTCGAAGGGCTCTGCCTTTCCCTTCAGGGTCAGCGACCTGGGCGCGAATGACGACGGGTCGACACCCGTCTCATCGATCACTGCCTGACTGACCACCACTTCGCCGGCTGCGGCCGCCGAGCTGAGACGGGCCGTCGTATTGGCAGTGTCGCCGACGACTGTGAAGTCTCGAGACCCGGGCTCACCGACAACCCCGACGTACGCCTCACCCGTGTGAACACCCACCCCGGCGGGAAAGCCGTTCCCACTCTCCACCGAGGACGAGATGTCCCGAGCAACTCTGAGTCCGGCCATCAGGGCGCGCCGGGCATGCTCGGAGCCCACGAAAGCCGGGATCCACATGGCCATCACGCCATCGCCCGCCATGTGATCGATGACACCCTGCTCGGAGTCGACATCGCCGCTCACCACCGAGAGGTAGCGGTTCAACCCCTGGCTGAACTCTCGAGGGTTCATCTTCTCGGCCATCGCCGTCGAGCCGCGCACATCCACGTACAACAGCGAGACGGACACCTCGGCTCCACCACTGTGTTTCTCCAAGTCTCTGACGCAGAATCGGCAGATCTGCTGGTTCAGCGCCCAGCGTCGGAACCCCAACACCCGGAGCACGGGGGCGAATGGACCGCTGAAAGGGGCCTGGCACAGCTTGCAACGCGGGGGAGAAGGCAGCTTCCTGAAGGCTCGCTGGACGACGGAGAGGTTGGCGTCTGTCCCACCGAGTAGATCGCTCCAGTACTCGGATCGCTCCGCATGATGATGGGTGTCGGCGTGTCGGTCTTGATTCGTCACGACTTCGTCCGAGGATATTCACTCCATCTGGTGGGAGCTCCGTCGAACACGACGACTCAGGTCTGGTCGATGAGACGCCTGGCCAGCGTTCCCAGCATGCCCATGGCGACGACCGGACGTTCTTCCAACACGGACAGCAAGTCGGTGCGAGACAGCACCAGACCAACGACACCCTCGCGGCCGGCGTGCACGTCGGCGGATCTCGGCTCGTCGGACAGGAGGGAGAGCTCGCCGACGGGCTCGCCGGCACCGTAGGTCTGGACAATCCTTCTCTCATCACCGCTTCCCACAGTCACCACGACTTCTCCGCGCACTATCAACAGCATCTCGTCACCAGCCTCGCCACTGGTGTAGATGCGGGCTTCGGGCTCGAACACTCTCTCCTCTGCGGCATTGCCGATCAGGTCGAGGTCCTCGGGGTCCAACTCGGAGAACATTCGCACCCGCTGCAGCACGAGGATTCGGTCCATCGGATCGAGAATCGAACGCGGGTCGATCGGTCGCATGTCGGACAAGCTTGCCACGTCACTTGATCGCTCTTCCTCGATCCGGAGCGCAAACGATCGAATCCAGGGGTCGAAGTCGGTCACGAGCTCGCCGAGCACGTCGTGGTTGGTCGGCTGCGATCGTGCCTCACTCTCCAGGAGAGGCAGCAGGACACGGGTGACCGGTCTCGCCCCCAAAGTCTCCAACGCCTCGAGGGCCTGGGCCCTGACCTCGGTGTCCCCGGAGTGAATTCCGCGAGTGACGACAGGCATCACCTTGCCGGTTCGACTGGTGGTCATCGCCCGAATGACCCAGCCGATCAGCCGCCTACTGCGCATTTGGAGCACCCGGACGAGATAGGCGGCGGTCTCTGAAGGTGGCAGGTCTTCGAGGGCGTCTGCGTGAGCGGTGAGAAATGCAGCCCGGTTGGCCTCTCGCTCCGCCCAGACCAGGAATCGCTCGTCTGGCATCTCCAGAGGGGTGATCGCCCTCAGGGCCGCCTCAGAGGCCATGACCGAGCCGCTCTCCAACACCGTCTGCAGCTCCATCCGCCCTTCTGGCTTGGCGGCGAGCGCGGCGGCCGCCGCCGAACGGACACGGGGAGACCGATCGTCGAGGAGTGGCGTGAGTAGAGCCGGATCAGCATGGGAGGCGGCCACCCCGCGGACTGCGGCGACCCTGACCGAGCCACTTCCGCTGGACAGGAACGGCAAAGGGTCCACCGTCACATCCAGGCCGGGCCGGGCAGTCTCATTCAACGCGGCGGCGACGGCCACAGGGTCAGTCTCCGCCAGGAGTGAGTCGATCACCGACTGGCCTTCGGCCCCACCGGCGAGCACGGCGGCCGCCGCGCGCACCCTCGGATCCGGATCACGAAGCGCCGCTCGGGCGATCGACGTATCGGAGTCGCCCGGGTTCTGCTGGAGATAGCCGAGGACGTGTAGGCGGATCTCAGGCACTTCGTCCGTCAGGGCGGCTGAGGCGTGTTGGGAGATTCGACCCGGGTCGATGCTGCACATGCTGTCGAAGGCGGCCACCCGCACGCGGGGGTTGGAGTCGTCCAGCATCGGCTCCACCTCCCCGGCGCTCGATTGGCCCCTGAGCGTCGAGAGCCAGGAGATGGCGAGCGCGCGTGCCTCCGGGCGGGTGTCGGTCAGGTGGTCGGTGAGAACCCTGACAAAGTCGGCGTCCGTGGGGGTGAACAGGCCCTGGTGAGCGATATCGAACATGTCCGCCGTGCCCATCCTCACCGTCGTCACCAGTGCGTCCACATATGCGGTGCGGATGCGGAAGACTGCGAGGAGAGCAACGAGCGCGATGACGAGCCCGACCACGAACAAGACCGAACGCGAAGTCGTGGCAGTTGCCAGCAGGACCGCGCCGCCGAGGCTGGTGCCAATCTGCCCGGGGACCGCGGTCATGAAGGCGACCATCTGCGATCGCCGACGTCCCGGCACGACATTGAAGAGCGCGGTGAACGCTGTGCCGCCGATGGCATTGACGCTCACCCACTGCAGCCCGCGGACGATCACCGCGGAGGAGAGAGTGAACACAAAGAGCCAGCCGGCGAACCCGCCGACGTATATCAAGGGCACCAAGAGGAGCGAGGCGACGATGCCTATGCGGGCGAAGAGACGGTTGGTCAGGAAGAGAGACACCGCGAAGGTGGCCGCGGTGGCTATCGAGGCGAACACACCCAAGAACGCCGCAGTCCGGGTCTCGCTGCTGAACGACACAGCCACCTGCTCGTTGAATGAGAAGTAGACCAAATAGAAGAGACAGGACATCGCAGCTGCCACCAAGGCGCCGAGGCGGAGCATGCGACTCGAACGGACGTCCTTCACCAGAGCGAGCATGCGTTGGCCGACCGAAGCCCCGCCGGGCTCCTGATCAGGTTCGAAGAAGCGGCTGACCCCTGAGAGCAGCCAGAGACCGGCGAGCAGAAGCCCCGATTGGACGAGTAGCAGGTTCGCCGTGCCCAGCAGACTCGCCAAGGTTCCCGTCATGAGATTGCCGAGGACACCGCCTGCGATCCCTGCGGTGGCAAAGATCGGAAACAGTCTCTTCGCCTGTCTGGTCGTGGCCGCCGCTCCGGCCGCATTCCACATGGCCGTGAACGTCAGCATGATGATCACCTGAGTCGAGACCCAGACCAGGGGATAGGCCAGATTCCAGCCGGCCACGACGGTGACCCACCCCAGCACTGCCCAAGCGGCGCAGGCCAGCATGAGTCGCCGAAGCCAGCGGGCGGTGTCGATGGCGGCCAGCCCCGCGCCATGCCCGATGATGAAGATCATCACTGCAGGTCCGGAGACGAGGATCATCAGCGGGAGCTTGTCGACGCCGAAGCGTTGGAGGAACAGGGCGTCGGCTGCGTTGGCCGACACACCATGGCTGGCCTGGACGACGGCGAAGAAAGCAGATATCCAAGCAACCGCCCGAGTCTCTTCGGGGCGGACGCCGAGGACTCTCCTCAGAACCGGCATCGGCCGGTTCTACCACCACAGACCTTCAACTCGCGGGCTCATCTCTCGACGAGCGGGTCATCGAGCGTTCTCGATTCGAGATGTCGGCCACTCGTTTGATGGCCGGGCTGAGTGCCTAGATGTCTGTCCGCCTCGAGCGGATGATCGACCACACGACCACGAAGATCGCCACGGCCGCCACCTGCGCCAGGATGATCATCAGAGTCCGCTTGCGAGTGGACTCCTCCTCGAGCTCAAATGTCTCTCGAACGTGCTCCGCCTCGGGGAGACCGGTCGTCGACTCGGCTACGTCTTGCATCACTACCTCCAGAGAGTGCTGATCGTCCCCCAAATGTGCCCGATGGGCCACTCCCGTTGAAGAGGACAAGGTCACAACTCTCGGATGCGGGGCCCGGCTCGTGCCTCGCCCATGTCGGATGCGCCGGCGGGCCGCCCGATATTCTCAGACCCGACAGAACACAGGCCCGTCCGGAGACAGTGAGTGGCTGGAGCGCGGATATACGACTTGATGTATCGGGTCTGGGCGCCGTGGGACTCGGTCGGGGTGCGCACGGACCTGGAGGCCCTTCTCGAGTCAGGGTCGTCGATGCGGAACGGTTTCCACGCTCGATCGACCTCGGCTGTGGAACCGGGGCCAACGTGGTCTACCTCGCCGACCAGGGTTTCGACGCTCATGGCGTGGACTTCTCCGACGTTGCGATCCGCAAGGCGAGAGAGCGGGCAGCGCATCGCCGTGTATCTGCGAGTTTCGTTGTTGCGGACCTGACCTCGGAGGAGATCCCGGAGATCGAAGGCCCATTCGGCTTTCTCGTCGATTTTGGGACTTTGGACGATCTTCGCGGTGATGCTCGCCAGGCCATGGCCCAAACGGTCACCAGGCTGTCGAGACCAGGGTCGAAGTTCTTCGAGTACTGCTTCTACGGGGTCACTGAAGACCTACCCAGGATCAGCTTCAGTGGCACCTCTCGAATGTCACACATAGCACCTGGGGAGCTGGAGGCACTCTTCGGGGCGGACTGTGAGGTGGAGCCGGTGACCGAGAATGTGAAATGGAGAATCGCGACGTTCCTGTTGACGCGGAAGGGGTGATGGCCTCAGAGACGCGGTCACGCGGCATCGTGTCACTCCTGGGATACTCCGCTCGGATGGAGAAGAACCGTGTCGAGGCATTCAGTGATGCCGTGCTCGCCATCATCATCACGATCATGGTCCTGGAGCTGAGGGCTCCTGTCGGAGAGCACCTGTCGTCGCTTGGCGGGCTCGGGCCGATATTCCTCGCATATGTCTTGAGCTTCGTCTTCCTGGCGATCTACTGGAATAACCACCATCACCTGCTGGCGGCTGCGCATCAGGTGAACGGGGCGGTCCTCTGGGCAAACATGCACCTTTTGTTCTGGCTGTCGCTGACACCGTTCGTGACCAGCTGGATGGGTGAGACCGAGTTTGCACCGGTGCCCACCGCCGCGTACGGCCTGCTGCTCCTACTGGCGGCGATCGCTTACTACATCCTCCAGGGCCGGATCCTCGCCTTGGAAGGCCCGGGGTCTGTGCTCGCCCGCGCCGTTGGCTCCGACTGGAAAGGGAAGGTGTCGCCGGTGATCTACGCCGTGGCCATCCCGTGCGCCTTCTTGCATCAGGCGATAGCGGGAGCGCTCTACGTCGTCGTCGCCTTGATCTGGCTCATCCCGGACAAGCGCATCGAGCGGGCTCTGGCCGAGGTGGAGCGGTTCCCCGGAGACGTCTGACAGGTCAACCGAGGCCGTTTCTGCTGCCCGGACGAGTCACCGGGCACACCGGTGCCGGCAATTCCACACACACGACCCCGCCAAGACGCGTAGGTTCGCACCGGACACCCCTCCCTCATGAGCTCTCCCGATCCCAGCCCATCTCAAACGGACGCACCAGGGCGACGCAGCGAAAGCGACGGCGTTCCGTGGCTGTTGCGTCCCGTCGTCGATTTCGTCGC
>Ga0307417_10000755_pt1 | contig 13176 bp, 6 predicted proteins | sample SalMarWE160210MG_2_FD_202514 | JGI IMG/M metagenome (GOLD analysis project Ga0307417, IMG submission 202514) | Salt marsh sediment microbial communities from the Plum Island Ecosystem LTER, Massachusetts, United States - WE1602-10 | ecosystem: Environmental > Aquatic > Marine > Intertidal zone >...
GCGGATTGAAAAAATGGGTTATCAGGAAACGTTTTCTAAAATTTTCTGGCAATACCTCACTCATCTCGTTCATGGATAATCCGGAGGTGTTGGAACTGATGATCGCCGAATCTTTCAGATAAGGAATAATTCTTTCAAAAACTTTCTGTTTAATATCCAAACGCTCCACAACCCCCTCGATAATCCAATCCGCCTCCTTCAGCAACTCGAGATGGTCATCATAGTTACAAGGTGTAATCAATTTAACCGATTTGGGATTATAGAAAGCTGCTGGCTTTGCTTTCAGGGCAACTTGGATACCTTTTTCGGCAACTTCCTGAGAGATATCGAAAGCAAGGGAAGGTATTCCGGCATTCGAAAGATGGGCGGCAATCTGGCTGCCCATAACGCCGGTTCCTAAAACTGCTACTTTATTAATTTTCATGGTCATCCTCAGCCTCCTCTCACATTCGCTCGATGATGGTGGCAATTCCCTGCCCCGTTCCGATGCACATGGTTGCCAATCCGATTTTAGCGTTCCTTTGTTCCATGGCATTTATCAATGTGGTAAGAATACGCGCTCCGGAGCATCCAAGCGGATGTCCGAGGGCAACAGCACCACCGTTCACGTTGACTTTCTCCATCGGCCAGCCCCCTTTCTTAATCACATAAAGCGCTTGAGCAGCGAATGCTTCATTCAGTTCTATCAGCTCAATATCTTTCATGGTTAGCCCGGCGCGTTTAAGCGCTTTTTCGGTTGCAGGGAGAGGACCCATTCCCATTTTTTCCCATTCCACGCCGGCAAATGCCCGGGCAAGAATTCGGGCACGGGGCTTCAAACCCAATTCTTCTGCTAACGTATTGCTGGTAAGAAGCAATCCGGCGGCGCCGAGAGTGTATGGGCTGCTGGTTGCAGCGGTGACCGTACCGTCCTGCAAAAATGCGGGTTTCAGTGATTTTATCTTTTCAAGATCCGGTTCGCGGGGACCCTCATCATGCTTGACTAATTCGCCATTACGGTTAATAGGAACAATCTCATTCTCAAATCTTCCGTTTTTCTGAGCATCAAGCGCCTTCCGATGGGAAGCAATTGAGAATTCCTCCTGCTCTTCACGGCTAATATTCCCCTCCCTCGCCAGGTTTTCAGCGGTTTCACCCATGTTTATGTAAAAATTTTTTTTAACCAATTCCGGATTGAAGCTTGGATTGTAGCCGCCCATCGGCACGGATAGCATGTCTTCCACACCGGCAGCGATTACGGCTTCGGCGTCACCCAATGTAATCGCATAATCCGCCTGATGAACCGCATCCATTGAGGAACCACAAAAGCGATTGACCACCTTTCCGCCAGCCTCCTTCGGTATGCCTGCTAAAACCGCAACAGAACGCGCCATTAACATACCCTGAGGTCCTTCAGGGAAAGCGCAACCTAAAATTACATCTTCAATTTTTTCAACCGGTAATTTTGAGTTCCTTTTTAGAAGCCCTTTCACCACTTCGGCAGCCAAATCATCCGGGCGGATCCCAACCAGTTTACCCCTTTTAGTCCCCATCGGGCTGCGTAATGCATCAATGATAACGCTAAATCGATCTTTTGCCATTTTATGCTCCTTCTTCCGTTTTTGTATTATTACGGAATTTAATATTCAATTTTATTGTAAGCGAAAAACACATTGGTATTCCTTAAAACCTGTATTCACCATGAGAATACAAATCCTCGGCAATCTCACTTCTCACTTTAAAAAGGTCAAAAGGTAATTGAATCTGTTCTTTTAAATTTTTTATTAAATTTAAGTTTGATTCCAATTCTTTGCCTGACAGCATACCATAAATTCCCATTTCTACGGCATTGCTGATGTGATAGATTTTCTCGGCACAAAAGGTTTGGACAATTTTCATCCAGGTTTCGTCCCCTTTCCCATTTTGAAGAACTTGATTTGCCCTCGAAACAACGCTGTCCATGGCATAAATATCAATAAACAGATTGCTGAACAATTCTCCCAATTGCTGATGGTTCATCAAATCCTGTCCGTATTTGATGAGCGCCCGATTAAACAGCAACAGCGCTAAGCTCTTTCCAATTTCAACTGTTTTCATTTGAGCTGCCAATGGACCATTGAATTTGGGTAAATTGCCTGCTGCCACGTCAGGAATTTTCTTGATCGCCTCTCTGATCGGAAGTTCCTCTAAAATTGCTTTTTTTAAGAAATAACCGGTAATCACCTGCCGGTTAATCTCATTTGTACCCTCATATAATCGCTCTACTCTGGCATCGCGTGAAATGCGCGCCATGGGATATTCTTCCACAAAGCCATATCCACCATATACTTGAAGCCCCGAATCAGAGTTAAGCCATAATGATTCGCTGCCATATATTTTGCAGCAGGAGCATTCTATGGCATTATTTTCGATCGCCTGTGCTACTTCAAAAAAGTAATCTGGTGAATCAGTTTTTACATGGTTAATGGATTCGTCTAGCAAGCCCGCAGTACGGTAAATCATACTATCCAGGGCGAAGGTGCGCAGAATCATATCGGCAAATTTACCCTTTATTGCATCAAAATAGGCCACGGGTTGTCCAAACTGCCAACGCTCCAAGGCATACCTAACAGATCTATTAATCGTAACTTTGCATCCACCCAGATCAAAAGCGCCCAATTTGAAGCGACCGATATTGAGGCTATTAAAAGCAACTTCAGCGCCTTTGCCAATTTGATGAAGCACGTTCTCTTCCGGAACAGCAACATTTTCAAAGGTTACCCCACATGTAGAAGCGCCTTTCTGTCCCATCTTGTGTTCTTCGACTCCAACCTGCACTCCCGGTGCATTCCGATCCACAATAAATGCCGTGAACTTCGCCCCATCAACCTTAGCAAAGGCAATGTACATATCGGCTAATCCGCCGTTGGTGATAAATTGTTTGGTGCCATTTAGAATATAATGTCTTTTGTCTTCGGAAAGAACCGCGGTGGAACGCAGTGATAGAGCATCAGAACCCGCAGTTGGCTCAGTAAGACAATAAGCGCTGATCTTTTTGGCAGTGACCAGGTCGGGGAGGTATTTTTGCTTTTGTTCCGGAGTGCCAAAAAATACAATGGGAAGCGTTCCGATCGATACATGCGCCGCCAGGCTTACATTAAAACTAGCGCTTTCTGCAAAGCTAAGCGTTTCGGATAGAATGATCGAGGTTACTTTATCGAGGGAAAGCCCGCCGTATTCTTCGGGGACATCAATCCCTAAAAAACCGACTTCGGCGGATTTCTGCAACAGAGTTCTTAACAGCTCTAAATTGTACTTCTCAATTTCATCCCGTTGGGGATAGATCTCTTCGAGCGCAAATTGTTTTGCTAGGGTTAAGAATTCCTGCTGTTGATCATCAAAATTTTCACGGCTAAAGATTTTACTGGAACCTATCTTTGAGGTTAAAAATTCACCACCGGTTTTCATGATGACTCCTTATCGCTATTTTTGTTTCTTTCTTTCTCTCGAAGTTAAAGAAATATTTTTGTGAATAATAGAACATATTTAAAATCTTAGCCACCCACTATAGAAATGGGCGTTCATTTGTTAAAAATTCAATCTGCAAATTATCAAGAAACCGATTTCCAATTCTCGTTATATTTAGTATTTTAAAGCTATCTGCTAAAACGACACTGCATCGTTTTTTCAGTTAAAATGATTTTGGATGATGAGAAAGAATCCAAATCAAATGCAGGCATGGGGATAGAATTTCCCTTTTGGGGCATCTGACAATTGGCATCTTGAAAAAAGGCCAGTCGAAAGAGATTTTAGCAAAAAAGTTGCTCTTAGATATAGTTAAGACTTTAAAGTGCTATGATCGGTAGAACTATTTCACATTATAAGATCCTCGAAAAAATCGGCAGTGGCGGAATGGGAGTGCTTTATAAAGCTCAGGATTTAAGGCTTGATCGGGTGATTGCACTCAAATTTTTGCCCCACCACTTCACTGCTAAGGAAGAAGAAAAAAAGCGCTTTATCCATGAAGCCAAAGCCGCGTCTGCTCTTCAGCACAATAATATCTGCACCATCCATGAAATTGATGAGACTGAAGACGGGCAGATGTTTATTTGCATGGACTATTATGAAGGTGAAACGCTTAAAGATACAATCGACCGAGGCGCGCTCCCAATTGAAGACACACTCGAGATTGCCATTCAGGTCGCTTCGGGTTTAGCCAAAGCGCATGAAACAGGGATTGTTCACCGGGATATTAAACCGGCTAACGTTATGCTAACAAAAGATGGGATTGCTAAAATTGTTGACTTCGGGCTTGCTAAATTATCGGGCCAAACTAAATTGACTCTGGCTACCACTACGCTTGGAACAGTTGCCTATATGGCGCCTGAACAAGTCAGTGGAAAACCTGTTGATCAACGGGCGGATATTTGGTCATTAGGTGTTATGCTTTATGAAATGTTTACCGGACGAAGACCTTTTACCGGAGAATATTTGCAGGCGCTCATGTATTCAATTGTGAATGAACAGCCGGAGTCACCCACCAAATTACGACCTGAGCTTCCCATAAAAATTGAGCAGATTATTCTTAAGGCAATCGAAAAAAAACCGGATAGCCGCTTTCAAGATATCGGCGAATTATTGACTGAATTACTGCAAATGCAGGAATCTATCAAAGCTGGAGCAAAGGAATCAACTGCCAAAAATATAACTAATTTGCGAAGTGGAATGTTTGCTCGCCCTTTGATTCTAATATTGATTCTTAGCGTTATTATCATTGCAATTGGTGTTTATCTTATCCTCCCTGCAAAATCCGGCGCTTTTTCCGAGAGAGACTGGATACTCATTACGGACTTTCATAATTACACCGGTGAGGAGGTCTTGAACGGAACTCTAAATGAGGCTCTTACCATTGACTTGCAGCAATCACGGTATGTAAATGTTTTTCCCAAAAGCAGAATCGTAGAGACACTTGAAAGAATGCAAAAGCCGTCAACAGTTGATATCGATGAGCAACTGGGTAAAGAGGTATGCATGCGCGAAGGTATCAAAGCCATGATGGTTGGGAATATCAATCGTATTGGTAATGTGTATTCAATCAGTACTCAAATTATAAATCCCTCAACGGGCGATCCGATTATTACCGAAAGGATCGAAACTGACAGTAAAGAAAAAATATTAAGCTCGTTAGATCAATTAAGTAAAAAAATTCGAAAGAATCTGGGGGAATCCCTCGAAGCTATTAAGGAGCGAGACAAACCTCTGGAGCAGGTTACCACATCATCCCTGGAAGCCCTCCGCTATTATACTATCGCAGTGGAACATGGGAGGAAGGCAGAGTGGGATGAATCGATTCTCTTCTATAAAAAAGCCATGGAGGCAGATTCGTCATTTGCCATAGCCTATTCCAAGCTCGGGTCAAGATATTATGATATGGGTAATACTTCTGAAGCTCTTAAATATAGCGGTTATGCAATGAAGTGGATTGATAAGGTCACCGAACGGGAGAAGTATTATATAATAGGAGAATACCATAGACATCGAGGTGAATTGAAAAAAGCAATCGAAAATTATAAAATATTAGCGGGGCTTTATCCGGATGATTTTACGGCACATAATAATATGGCTTTCATGTATCAATTCACCCGTGAATATGAAAAGGCAATTGAAGAATTAAATGAAACGGAAAGGTTGGCACCAAATTCATGGTATGTATACCAGATTAAAGGTCTGACCTACAGTGGATTAGGTGAAATTGATAAGGCAGTTGAGGCGTTCCAAAAAGCGTTGAAAGTAAGTCCTGAGCAATCTTGGTCTAATATAGGATTGGGGACCTCCTATTTAATGAAAGGAGAATTAGAGAAAGCTAATGCTCAGTTTGAAAAGTTACTTGCTAAGGGAGATAATTGGCAAGCTATCGGAGAAAAATGGCTAGGAATGGCTAATCTTTACCAGGGAAAATTCAAGGAAGCGATTGCTAATATAGAAAAGGGGATTCTCATTAACCAAAGGATTGGAAATAAAAGTGGCGAGGCATGGATGCATATCAAATTAGCGGAGATACTTCAAAAAATGGGAGATCGAGATGGTTCCTTGAATGCATTGAGAAAAGCATTCCAAATATGGCCCTCCAGTTGGGCTGTGATGAAATTAGGCAGCAAATATGCCAGCTTTAATCAATTTAACGAGGCGGAAAAACTGCTTGATCAGCTTGATGTTTTAAGAACGAAGGAGCAAACCCAAAACAATTTAGAGAATTTTTATCGTTTGAAGGGTGAAATTGATTTTTATAAAAAGGACTACCAAACAGCAATTAATAATTTAGAATCCGCAAATTCTATCGTGGATGATTTCGAAACGAGAGCTTTATTAGCAAAAATATATAGCAAAAATGGGCAATACGAAAAAGCAAAAGAAGAATATGAATATATCTTAGTCCATCAATATGCCACTTTCTTTGATGCGCTGCCAACTATGTGGCCGCTTGCTCATTACTGGCTGGCTAAAATATATGAATTGAATGGAAATACGGATGCGGCGATCAAGCATTATCAGAAATTTCTCAATCTCTGGAAAGACGCCGATAAAGATTTGCCTGAACTGATAGATGCCAAAATATCAATTAGAAACAACTAAATCCTACCGAAAATAATTGTGGTGAAATTTTTTAAGCAGCGAAAAGTAGATTAAAGATAGAGGTGCTTTTTTAAGAATTTTTCGAAAATTTTTTAAGACCAGCTCTCAACAGTTCTGTCAATTCTAAAACAAATGGCTTTAAATCGTCCTTAGCAAAATACCCGTCTACTTTGACTTTTTGATAGGATTTAAAAAATTGATAGAAGGAAAACCCATTACTCTTATCCATATAAAATAAGGTTCGAAGATCTTTCTGAAAATCAATCCATTTGATTCCCGAATTCCGCATCATAGGGATATCTATCGGTATTGGACAATCCAGGGCATCCAAATAATATAGCAGTTCAATATCCGCGCCCAAATAGGGAATGAATCTGTTTTGATTGGTTGAGCGCGCATTGATCTCCAATAATTTATATTCTCCATCTTGAGGGTCATATTTATATTCCGCCTCTCCAATACCTGTATAGCCTAACTTTTGGGCGAGACAAATGGTTTTATTGATCAACTCATCATTCCACGAACAAGCCACCATTGATGCAGTTCCATAATCCTGGGGGGATTGTCTGATTTTGTCGTATCCGCATATCACAGATACCTTGCCCTGTTTGGTAATAAAGAAATAAACAATGTAAATTCGGTTCCCGGGGATGATTTCCTGAATAACCGCTTTAATCTCTTTTTTGTCTAACAAATTTTGATGATTTTTAAAATCATTTTCCGAATCGATTCGGAATAATTTTTTACCATCAAAGGTCTTCTCAAACTGGTAGGAGTATATTGGTTTTAAAGCAAACGGAAATTTGTCACATTTTTTGAAGGTTTTCTCAAAATGGATTAAATCATATGTGTTGGGATGCGGGATGTTTTCCTCTTTTAGGAAATGATAGAATTTGGATTTATCGACAAATAACTCAATTAAATGATTCGGCGCGAGGCAATCCACAAAAATACCAGGGAGGGAATTTTTTATTGACGAATATGCAATCAAAGAGGCATCATTCGTGGGAATGACAACAATTTTTTCATGGTCATTAAGTTCTAAATCTAATAACGCCTCCTTTAATAAATTCGGATTCCATCTCTCCAATCGTATTATTTTTAATACATATTTGCTGGAGTTGGAAGCGGTTTGTTTATAATCCGTATGGATAAACCATACCGGAATCCCTCTTCTACCATAGGCTCGAATAACTCCCAATGAATTAGTAGAGGAATTGCCCAGGACCACAACCGGATTCCCAAAGTCTTTATTCTCTATTTTCAAGGTTCTCCACTATTACCAATTAAAGTGAGATGTCAACACAATCAATTCATAAATGATTCAAATTGACCGGAATTAAAAAAATAAATGCACAAGATTTAAAATCGACCGAAATAGAAATTATCTGATCAAAAACATTTTTCTCACCACATTTTGATCTCCGGCGCGAACCCGATATAAATAGACCCCGCTACTGACTTTCACCCCCCGGTCATTTCTGCCATCCCATTGAAGTGGAAAATTGCCATAAAGCCTTTGTCCGCTAAAAAGCGTTTTTACTTTTTGCCCCAGGGCATTGTATATTATTAATTCAACATCAGCCCCATTCAGCCAGCTATTGGGAATCGTGATGTTAATATTGGTAATCTCGTTAAATGGATTCGGAAAGTTCTGACTTACACTGAACTTTGATGGCAGTTTAATCAAATGCAAAATAAAATCTATCTCTTCTCCCATCAAGATACTTGAATCTCCAATCAAAATCTCGGTGGTATCCCCTACTTGCCCCTGATAATTCCAGCGAATAATTGTAACCTGCGGATCGGGGTTAATGTATCTTCCTATATCAATTATTAGTTTCCCATCGGCTGGCATCACAAAAATGTTATCGCCCAGCTTAGTCTCTGATGGATCGGTTGTTAACCGAAAAATGTACCCATTCAACTCAACAATTATTCGATCCATCCCTGAATTCTCGAGAATAAAAATCGTATCGATATAAATTAATGTGTCGACTTGCTTCCAGAAATTCTGATCTGCTTTGGGTTTCTGAAACTCAATATGGTTATCCATCTTCAAAATGATATTCTTTGAAGAAATATCATTGGAATTCCGGTATGATTGTGAAAGTGCATAATTGAATAGAAACAATACCAAAAACCCAAAATAAGATATTTTTCGAACTCGTTTCATCAATAGATCTATTTCCCTGGCTATTTATCCGGCTGTAAAGTAACATATAACTGTCAGTTTTGCACCAAAATAATCACATGAAGAGGATATGATAAATAAAAAGATGGGGAAATATTCACGACTAAACTTATCAGCAATAAACGCTAGGGTTACTCAAGAGGCTTATCATGTATAACGGACAAATGAATAAAAAAATGGGCATCCCGAAATTGAGATGCCCATTTTCACTTAAACCGACTTGATTAAATAAAGGGACTTATTTGATCAATGTCATTTTCTTGGTCGCAGTATAATCACCGGCAACTAATCGGTAGAGGTAAACACCGCCAGCAACCTTATCGCCACGGTTGTTCGTGGCATCCCAATCCACTGAATATTCTCCGGGTGTCATCGCCTCATTTATCAATGTTTTGACCTCACGCCCACTCAGATCATAAATCTTCAACGTCACATTAGCAGCGCCCTCAAGTTCCGAAGGAATCGCAAACCGAATTGTAGTTGTTGGATTGAATGGATTCGGATAGTTTTGCACCAAATCAAAGGATTGCGGAGCATCGGCTGAAATAGTGGTGTAGACTGGGTCGCAGGTAGTGGCATTTCCAGCGACATCCAACACTCTCAGCGCGATCGAAGCGCCTTTGCTATTGTTAATCTTCGTGGCTGTAACCACTACCGGACTGTTTGTACCGGGAGTGAATGACGGAATACTAACGGTAGCATTCTTCGCCTTCAATACTATAACTTGATTCAAGCCGCTTTCACCATCCTGGACGGTAATTTCAATTGCTTTAGGAGGACCTGGTAATACTGCAGTAAGTTCGCATGTGGGGGATGTATTATCACCACCAGGAGCATTCACGGTAATATCAACGCCACAAGTTGATTGTGCTCCGGAGGTATCGGTAACGGTATAATCCACAGTATAATTGCCAGCCTGACCTGTTCCCGGAGTCCAATTGAATGTAGATGAAATTCCGGTATTAGGACCTGTCAGCGGCAATGACGGCGTCATGCTTGACCCGGATGGAAGACCGCTAACATCGAGATTTATCATATCACCGGCATCGGGATCAGAAGCCATAACATCAAAGGTAAGACTTTGGTTTTCATCAATCACAAAAGGCCCTGGAGGATTAATCTGACAAACCGGAGAATTATTCCCCGAAACCTGAATATCAACAATGCTGCTGCACTGATTGCCGGAACCATCAGTCGCCGTTATGATCCCGCTTCCTGATTGGTTAGGATCAATTAAGCTAACGGTATAAGTAACAATGGGATCACCGGGCGTAAATGGATTTACTACCAGATCTAAATTAACGCTTCCGGGTTCAAGTTCGACAAAGAAAATCCCGGAATCATCAGACCCATTATCTGTGACCGTTCCGTTGCCCATATTGCCAACGATGGTTAACTGACAAACAGGAGGCATAGTATCTTGACCCTGAGCAATAAATTGAAATAACGCGCCGCCGGGATAAAGATATGAATCATCTTCATTAACTCCCCATACCGTAATCCCGTGAACGCCGGATGTCGATGAGGTGTTATGACTTCCCTCAGTCAATGCCTGAATAGTCGCCTGAAAGCCGGTTGCGCCAATTGGAGTGAATTGACCGGCTGGAATGGATGCTCCATCCAGGAAAATTGTTCCATTATTAACATCCACATCCTCTGCAATAATAGTAACATTATGCTGCGCATATCGCCCGCCACCAACGGTTGAAAACGTATATGCCGATAAGTATTGCTCGGGAGGAATCATATTACCCATTGCCGGATCTCCAAAACCAGGATCGATGCCTGTCATATATTGGGCTACAAAAATCGGCTTATCTGCGCTAAATTCATGATTGCCGGGTAAGCGAGGCGTTTCGTAAAATTCCCCCTTGTTAAGAGTAGCCAAAAAAGCACCGTCTTGATTGACGGTCGTATTATTCTCAGATGCCAGAACCCGATAAATTGCCCCTGCGGGAATATTTGAAAGATTAGCCGTAAGCGTTCTTGTTCCCCAGGTTTGCACAGCATGGGCTACCTCAAAAATATGATCACAATATGTTTGGTTGGGGGGCACATTAGTACAAAGATTGCCGTTTGTTACGCCGATTGGACGGTCAGCTTGAATTATTGTCCCCGACAGATCACCAGCCGGGCCAAAAGTAGTTCCTTGCGCAAGCCATCCTTCGCCGCTATTTAAAGTTATGGTGAAAGGCACACCCGCTGGCTGACCACTCGCTAAAGCCACTACAGGAGTAATTGTGACATTGGTGTTATCAAATGGCGCTACCACTGCAAAAAAACTCCGGTCAACAGTAACTATTACGCTATTGTACGTAAGGGCAATATAGTTAGTATTGAGAGCGGTGATCGGAAGAGCTAAAGCGGCATCAGATGTAAAGTTTTCGATGTTGATCATGTAACAAACAAACTCTTCGTTCGCAAAAGCATGGACCGCATTATTGGCGATCGCCCCCGGTGTCCAATTACTGGATGCAGTAGTTGGTAAAGAAACAATAGTTACAGTACCTGGAACGATGGAAGCAGTAGTCGTAAATGTGGGCGAATTGGCGGGATATTCAACTGTAACAGTTGTAGCAATATCACCTGTCAGATGAAGCTCAACAGCATGATTAGTAGAAAGTGTATTAGGAAGGAAAGCCATTAGGAAATCTTTGCCTTTATTGTCGACGTTCTGGGCAAAAATGGAAATCCCAAATAGCAGCATACAAAACATTACTAGTATTTTTTTAGGAATAAAACTAAGAAAAAAATAGTCCTTTTTTTTCATCACTGACTCCTTTCGCAAAATTTATAGTTTTCCATTCGTGATATAACAAAATTGGGGAATACATTAGTTTATGATCGATCGCGTATATTTACAATCAAATTACATCACCTCCTTTTAAACCACGTAAATAATATTTTTCAAAGAAAGGGACAGCCATTTAAATGAGTCCATGAACTGGCAATTCAATGATTCGCTATTCTTATTCGATTTTGGCTATTGGCAGTACACGATCTGATACTAAACACAGAAACCCAATTTCTCGCTTTAGGTAAATACAAGACCTTCAAGGGGAAGGGAAAGCTATGGATGAAAATCAGTCAGTCGCCGCCTGCGCCAAATGTGACCTCCAATATATTAAATCTATGATAATTTAAAGTATAGATTAATTCCTTCTTCCCTGACTTATAGGGAAAATTACCTTAAGGGATTAATTTCCTTGTGTTTTATATCACAGTTGAATACTGAAATGTCTTCTACGATTTTGCAGAAATTTTTTTATAAAGTATGCCTGATTTCTTTAACACAGCCATTGAGTTCTATAAAAAAAGTGGGCAATCCCGAATTAATCAGGATGCCCACTTAAATCAAGTTGCGCTGTCAGAAAGAAAATTATTTCATCAGTATCATCTTCTTCGTAGCAGTAAAATCACCCGCAACCAATCTGTAAATATAAACACCACCAGCAACCTGTTCACCATGATTGTTGGTACCATCCCAATCTACAGAATATTGTCCCGGTTGTATTGCATCATTAATCAATGTCTTTATCTCTCTTCCGGTTAGATCGAAAACCTTAAGAGATACATTGTTAACACCTTCCAGATCTTCAGTGATATTGAAATGGATGGTCGTGGATGGATTAAACGGATTCGGGAAATTCTGCTTCAATTCATACTGATCGGGAATCGTTGCAGCAATAGTCGTGTAAACCGGATCGCAAACCGAAGTATTACCCGCCATATCAATCACTTGCAAAGTAACCGATGAGCCAGCGTTTTGGTTGATTTTTGTGGCGACTACAACGACAGGGGTTGTAGTTCCCGGTGTAAAGGGCGGTATGCTCACATTTGCATTCGTGGCGCTTAATATATTCACCTGTCCTAAACCACTTCCGATATCCTGCACGGTAATTTCAATGGCTTTTGGCGGACCGGGAATTATACCAGTGAGCGCACAAAGCGGCGGGTCTGCATCCGCAACAACACTGTCATTAACTGTCAAAGTAAATGATTCCGTGTCAGAAAGCGGCGGGGTGCCATCATCAGTAGCGGTAACCTGAATATTCGGATATACACCTGCATCATTAAATCCAGGCGCAAAAGCAATCATACCCGTTCCATCACCATTATCAGTGAAGCTTCCAAATGATGGCAAATTAGTGACGCTTAAAGTAATAATATCACCCACATCGGGGTCGCTTGCAGATACAGGAACATTTAGTGTTTCGCCCTCAGTCATGGTCTGATCCGCTATCGGATTTACTACAGGTGGGTTATTTACAACTCCGGTAACCGTAACCATGCCATCATTAACAGTCAAGAAAGGCAAAAGATCTGTGAATGTAAAGGCGGCTGCCATTGCCGAGTACTCCAAATCCAATGCTGTCGAAGTTCCTCCAGCG
>Ga0307417_10000756_pt1 | contig 13167 bp, 9 predicted proteins | sample SalMarWE160210MG_2_FD_202514 | JGI IMG/M metagenome (GOLD analysis project Ga0307417, IMG submission 202514) | Salt marsh sediment microbial communities from the Plum Island Ecosystem LTER, Massachusetts, United States - WE1602-10 | ecosystem: Environmental > Aquatic > Marine > Intertidal zone >...
CAATGAAAGGGGTGGCAGTTCCTCTTCCGGCTGAAGGAGATAGGCCGCCTTGACGACCAGGGCGTAATAGTAAAGTGAAACGGCCACGTTGATCATGGCCACGAGGACCAGAAAGAAATGGCCGCTCTTCATGGCCGCTGTGAAAAGCAGGAACTTCCCTGTAAAACCGATGGTCGGGGGAAGCCCTCCCAGGCCGAAGACCCCCAGCATGAGCGCCATGGCGAGGAGGGGAGAGCGGCGATGCAACCCCGCCAACTGGACGATCTTCAGGTCCTCGCCCTCGCCCGCCACCTTCACCAGTACCAGGAAGCAGGTATAGATCATGATCAGATAGGCCAGGGCATAAAAAATGGCACTCGCGTAGCCGCCCCGGCTCATGCTGAGTATCCCTACCAGGACGTACCCCCCTTGCGCAATGGCCGAATAGGCGAGCATCCGCTTCAGGTCCTTCTGGACAATGGCCACCAGGTTCCCGAGAGTCATGGAGGCTATGGCGACCCCTTCCAGCACCTTGGCCAGAGGGATGCTCTCCCCCCCTGTCACGGATACGATCCGGGCGATGACCCCGATGGCCGCAACCTTGGACGCGGTGGCGATAAAGGCGGTGACTTGGTTGGCAGCCCCCTGATAGACGCCCGGGGCCCATACATGAAAGGGGAAAACGGCCAGTTTGAAGAAAAACCCGCAGAGGGCGAGCAGAAGCCCGGTGAAGGCCATGGGGCTATGGATCAGGCTGGGCATCACCTTCGCCAGTTCCGCAAGCGAGGTGCTGCGGGTGGCGCCGAAAAGGAGGGCGAGGCCGAAAAGCATCAGGGCCGAGGTGGTGACTCCCACAAGGAAATACTTGATGCCCGCCTCCACATGAACACCGTAACCCCTCCTCAGGGGAACCAGGACATAGAGGGAATAACTGGTGAGTTCCAGGGAAACATAGAGGGTCAGCAGCTCAACACTGCTCACCAGCAACATCATCCCGAGGGTTGCGATCATCAGCAGGAGATAGAATTCGGTATGTCGCCGCTCCCTGATGGTATTCAGATCCCTACAGAGGCAGACGCTCAGGAAAAGGGCCAATGCAAGCATGACCTTGAAGGCCTGCGAGAAGAGATCCACTCGGTAGACCCCTGAAAAGGCGGTCCCCTTCTGTCCGACTGCCGCCAGGCTGACCACCACGCCGATGGCGGCGAGAAAGTAAGCGATCCTGTGGATTCGTCCCGTGTCCTGACGCGCCCGCATGGACAGGCTGAAAAGCAGGACGATCCCCAGCAGGAAGTAAAGCTCAGGCATCAAGAGGCGCCATTCCATCAGGGCAGCCCTCCTATCAGGGGAATCGAGGCGGTCTGGATCACATCCAGCATGAGCCACGGAAAAAGGCCGAAGAGGATCATCATCGCGACCAGGATCAGCCTGGGTAGGCCCAGGCCGAAGCGGACATCCGGCAGGTCCGCAAAGTGCGCATTCGGCGGGCCGTAAAAGGTCTTCTGGACCACGCGCAGCATGAAAAGGGCGCTCAACACCAGGGCGGCAACGGCGATTGCGCCCAGAATCGGATAGGTCCGGAACGATGCGATAAAGACAATGATCTCCGCCCAAAAATTCCCGAAGCCCGGGACACCCATGGCCGCCAATGACCCGACGATGAAATAGATCGAAATAACAGGCATCGTCCTGCTCATGCCGCCCAGCTCCGGGATCATCCTGGTGTGGGTCCTGTCATAGATGTAGCCCAGGGAAGAAAAGAGGAGCGCGGTCATGATCCCGTGGGCGAACATCTGGAAGACAGCGCCGTTCAGGCCATCCACCGTGACCGTGGCCAGCCCGAGACCTACGATCCCCATATGCGAGACGCTCGAATAGGCCACCACATACTTGAGATCCGTCTGGCGGAGGCCGACCAATACGCCGTAAACAATCCCGATGGCGGCCAGGACGGCCATGACCTGTGACCAGTACTGCCACCCCTCGGGGCAGAGAAAGATGGCGAGGCGCAAGATCCCGAAGGCGCCAAGTTTCATGAGTACCCCGGCATGAATCATGCTGACGGATGTGGGTGCGGCCACGTGTCCTGTCGGCGACCAGGAGTGCAGAGGCCAGACAGCGGCCAGGATGCCGAATCCCAGATAGAGGAGGATGAAGGCAAATCGCTGATCGAGGGATGTGAAGGTCCCGGGCTGCATCAGGCTGACCACATCGAAGGTGTTGAGTCCTGATCTGACGAAGAGGAAGATGATGGTGGGCAGGATCAGGGCGCTTCCGGCCAGGAGGTAAAGAAACAGTTTCATGGCCCCGTACTCTTTCCGGGTGCCGCCCCATATGGCGATAAGGGGGTACATGGGGAAGAGGGACACATCGTACCAGACGAAGATGAAAAAGAGATCCATGCTCATGAAAAAGCCGAATACCCCGGTCACAAGCAGAAAGAAGAAGGCCAGGAATTCCTTGACGCGCTCCTCCAGTTCCCACATGGTGAGAACCCCGGTAAAAAAGATGATCCCGGTGAGGAGCAGCAGCGGGAGGCTGAAGCCGTCAACCGCATTGAAATAGGAGATGCCGAAGGGTTTGACCCAGGGGATTTTCTCAACGAACTGTAGCCCTCCCCGTGTCCGGTCAAAGGAGCAAAAGAGGATGACGGTCAGGAGCAGGGTGATCCCCGAAAAGACAAGCCCGATCCCTTTGATCAACCCTTTGCGGTCTCCCGGAGCCAGGAGAATCAGCACCAGGCCGGTCACGCAGGAGAGGAGGATGGCCGAAAGAAATGGAAAATGGGCAAATGTCAAATTCATGGGTCTTCTATCCTATCCAGAAAAAGAGGATCAGGACGGTCACAACGGCGAACAGGACCATCAGGTTATACCTCAGAATTCCCGACTGCAGGAACGAGAGGACCCGCCCTGAGGCCACGGTGAATCGGGCAAAAAGATCCAGGCCCCCATTGATGGCCAGACGCTCGTTCTCGGCCGAGAGCCTGGAAAAGGTACCGTCCAGAACAGTTTTCACCATTTTGTGGTAAACATAATCCAGATACCAGCGATTCGAAAAGAGGGCCTTCAGGAAGGGAACCCGTTCAACAAATCCTACACGGGGAGAACGCTTCCGGCCGAACTCGAACCAGGCCACGGCCACACCCACGAAAACCAGCGCCATTGATCCGTAAAACACCCCGCTGTGGCCCACAGCGCCGCTTCCGGTGAACTCTTGCCGAGTCAGGAGGAAAATCTTGAGGGGTTCCTTAAAAAAACCGAGGGCCAGAGTGATAACGGACAGGACGATGAGGGGCCCGTGCATCAAACGGTCAAGTGTCCTTTTGTGCCCGGCGGCATCGGCATGGGGCTCGCCTTCGGTATCGCGCGGGAAGAGGATGATGAAGACCATCCTGAAGGTATAGTAGGCGGTCAGAAAGGCGCCTGCGAGACCCGCCGCCACCCATACGGGGTTGTGCAGTGCTGCAAGCGTCGCCATGATAGCCTCTTTGCTGAAAAACCCGGAAAAAGGAGGAACCCCCGAAAGAGCCCCTGCCCCCACGATCAGGCAAACCATGGGTACCCTGGCTCTCCGGCCGCCCCGCCTGCCGATGTCGAACAGATCATTGGTCCCATAGTGGTGAATCCAGACACCGGCGCAGAGGAAAAGCAGAGACTTGAATGCCGCGTGGGTGGTGAGATGAAATGCTCCTGCAAAGTAGCCACCGGCGGACAGGGCCATGATCATGAACCCCAGCTGGCTGATGGTGGAATAGGCCAGAACCTTCTTGATGTCCCTCTGCACCATGGCCATGGTGGAGGCCATGAGCATGCTAACGGTACTGATGGACAGGAAGACGGTCATGGCGCTTTCCGAATGGCTGAAAAAAGGGAAGAGGCGGAGAAAGAGATAGACCCCCGCGGCCACCATGGTGGCCGAGTGGAGCAAGGCGCTCACCGGCGTGGGCCCTTCCATGGCATCCGGAAGCCAGGTCAGAAGCGGAAACTGTGCGCTCTTGCCTACGATTCCCCCGAATATGAGCAGGGCCGAAGCCGTGATCATAAAAGGCGACATCCGGGCCGCTGCCCCCGCGCTGTCCAGTGCCAGGATATTGAGGTCCCCGAGATTGATGAGCACCATGAAAAGGCCGATAAGGAAGGCGGTATCGCCCAGTCGGGTCATGAGAAAGGCCTTCTTTCCGGCCTGGCTGGCGCTGAACTTTTCGTACCAGAAACCGATGAGGAGGTAGGACGAGAGCCCTACCAGCTCCCAGAAAACATAAAGCTGCAGGAGGGAAGACGAGACGCTCAGGCTCATCATGGCCCAGGCAAAAAGGGATTGAAAGGCATAGTAGCGGGAAAAGCCGGGGTCACCGGCCATGTAACCCAGGGAGTAGATCTGAACCAGGCAGCTGATGAGCGCCACGAGGGTGAGCATAAGCAGGCTGGTCGGGTCCAGGAGAAACCCGAAACAAATGACGACCTTTCCCGAGATGAACCATCGGCCCGCGTACGCGATGGGCTGGTGCATGTGCCGGTTCATGGCGAAGAGCCACAAAACGGCCGTCAGGGCGGAAGTGACAGCCCCCACCGAGATTGCAGCGGAAACGCGCGGATGAGGCCGGGTGAAGACCGAAATCACTCCAAACGAGAGCAAGGGGAGCGACAGGGCCGTCACAATGAGCGCCAGGTTCAGGTCCCGGATCAGGGCAGGAATCATAGCCCCCTCCTGATCCACGGTGCAAGATAATTGGGACTGGCTTTCTTCATGCCATTTACCATTTCAAAAGGTTATAGGTGTCCGGATCCAGTGATTCGGTTTTCCGATAGGCAGCCACGATCAACACCAGTCCCACCGAGACCTCGGCCCCGGCCACGCCGATCAGGAAAAGCACGAAGACCTGCCCCGTAAGCAACTGCCATCGCAGGGCCGCGCCCACAAAGGCGATGGCGGCTCCATTCATCATGATTTCAACCCCAACAAGCAGCATGATCAGATTGCGCCGCGCCACCATGCAGACCAACCCGACCGCAAAGCTCATGACTGCCAGGATAAGGACATGCCCATAGGGAACAATCATGCTTCATCCTCCTTGTTTGCTTCTCCCTTGCCCCTTCCCAGGTGGATGACCGCGACCAGGGCCACCAGGAGCAGGAGGGAGATGATCTCCACGGCGAGCCAGTAGTTCTCAAAGACAAACCGGCCGAAAGCTGCCGGCTCGGCTACGGATGTTTCCAGGGCGACCCGGGAGATGGGATCCCGGGTGACAACGAGAACGATCAATATGAGGAAGGCGGTTCCAAGCAGGACGGCTGGCCCCCACCTGCCTATGGAAGGGCCGAGCTCCTTGCTGGTCTCCATCTTGAGGGTCATGATGACGAAGAGAAACAGCACCATGATGGCTCCTGCGTAGATGATCACTTCCAGAGCGGCCAGAAACGGCGCCCCCAGCAGGAAGAAGAGGAGGGCTGTGCCGAGGAACGACACGATCAGGCAGATCACCGCGTGGACCATATTTCTTCGGGTAATGGCCAGGACACTTGCCCCCAGGATGATGATCCCCAGCAGGTAGAAAACGGCGCCATACAATGTCATAAAAAAGCCTCCAGCTCCGATCCGTTTCCTCGACAACGCCCCTCCCCTAAGGGAGGTTGCTCTTGAAATTCACCGGTCTTTTCTCCCCCGCGTTGGTCCCTTTTCCCCCAAGGACATCGACACCGGCGAACCGGTAGAAATTGTACTCCAGGTTCTTGCCCCCATGGTCCACCAGCAGGTCCTCTTTTTCAGCCACCAGGGTCAGAATATCGTACTGACAGGTCTCGAAATCGGGCGTCAACTGTATGGCCAGCGTCGGGCAGGCCTCCTCGCACAGGCCGCAGTAAATGCAACGGGCGAAGTTGATGCGAAACCAGGTGGCCCATCGCCTGCCGTCTTCACGTTCCGCCGCCTGCATGGAGATACAGCTCACCGGGCACACGGCCGAGCAGAGGTAGCAGGCAACGCAGCGCTCGCCGCCGTCCGGGTCCCGGGAGAGGATGATCCTGGCCCGGGACCTCTCCGGCAATGGCCTCTTGTATTCCGGATATTCCTCGGTGACCGGTTTTCGGAACAGGTGTTTCAAGACTGTGATGAAACCCTTTACAAGTCCCAGCGCCGCCTCCACAAAACCCGGCCTGTAATTCCGGTTGGTGTTCATACCTTCTTTATTCACCTTCCAAGGAACTCATAGTATTAATGAAGTTCCTTTCTCATAGGATGCCTCAAAGTGGCATAAACCAGCTTCTAACGAAGTCACCTCATTCACTTCAGCTCAGAAGGAGGCCTGAGGGTCTTTTTCAGACACTTTCTCATAGTGCACTTGGCACAGGACTCCGACATGGACGACTATTTGGGGTTTACTGCTCCTGAACCCCCGCAAATCTACTGCATAGCGCTAAACCCCAAATAGTCGGCCATCCCCTCCGATGTGTTTAGAAAGGGTCTGAAAAAGAGTGTCAGGCCATCCTCCACTTCGTTGCTCATAGGCTGCCGCTTGCGGCATAAACCAGCTTTTTAAGAAATCAAACCTCCCCACGCCCTCCACAGGGCCAGACGACTCTCATGGAGACAGGAGCAGCATCAGGCCGCCTGTCAGGACAATGTTGACCAGAGCCACGGGGACCAGCACCTTCCAACCCAGGTCCATCAGTTGGTCATATCGCAGTCGCGGGAGGGTCCCCCTTATCCAGATCATGACAAAAATCACGAGGGAGACCTTCAGGCAGAACCAGACCAGGGGCGGCAGCAGGGGCCCGCGCCAGCCGCCCAGGAAAAACACGGCCAGCAGAGCTCCCAGGGAAATCATGGTGATATACTCCCCCAGGAAGAAGAGCCCGAAGCGCATTCCACTGTACTCCGTATGATACCCCGCCACCAGTTCATGTTCCGCCTCGGGCAGATCAAAGGGGATGCGCTTGATCTCCGCCACGGCGCTGATGAAAAATACGCCAAAGGCGACCGGCTGCATCACAATGAAGGGCATCCCCGCCTGGGCCTTCACAATATCAACCAGGCTGAAGGAATGGGCGAGCATCACCACGGGCACCAGCGAGAGCCCGAGGGAGAGTTCATAGCTGATCATTTGTGCCGCCGCGCGGATTCCCCCCAGGAGGCTGTATTTGGAATTGGAGGCCCAGCCACCAAGGACAACGCCGTAGACGCCCAGGGATGAAAGGGCGAAAACATAGAGCAATCCCACGTTCAGATCCGAGACGACCAAGGGTAACCTCCTGCCCCAGATCATCCAGTCTTTTCCGAACGGGACCACCGCAAAGATGAGAAGGGCGGTGACTGCCACCACGGCGGGGGCAAAGAGGAAGACCATGCGATCCGCCCCCTGCGGAACCGTGTCCTCCTTGGTCATCAGTTTTACGATATCCGCTATGGGCTGAAGGAGTCCAAAGGGGCCGGCCCTGTTGGGACCCAGTCGGAGCTGGAGCCTCCCCAGGAGTTTACGTTCCACGTAGACCAGCCAGCCGGCCACCAGGAGCAGGGCCACGAGAATGATCCCGAGTTTTATGATGAGGAGGATGACTCCGAGAATCCAGCCGATCATGATCTTCGCCTATATCCGTTTTATCCGGTTCGTGGGCAGGGTCACCCTAAACCCCGAGACCTTCTGCCATTCCAGTTGTCTGTGCCTGGGAAGGACCAGAACACCCTGTGCTATGTGTTCCCTGACCCGGAGGTCCACCTCCAGCGAACCCTCGTCCAGGTTCAACACGACCCTGTCCCCCGTTGAAAATCCAAGCCGGGCGGCATCCTTGGGGTGCAGGGCCAGATAAGGAGAGAGCTCAGCTTCCCGAGTATGGGCGGAATAGGAAGAGAGCTCCTCCGTACCGAACGTCCAGTCCACCAAAAGGAGTTCCAACCCGTCCGCGTCGCCCTGATCGTTTTCAGGAGACAGCGCCTCCTGAGCAAACGGTCTTGCCCGCGTTGAGCCGGCCGGCCACCGCGCTCCGTAACCTTCACAACCCTGTTCCAGGAGCTCGGCGAGAAACCGGTTCTCTTCAGCCGGGATTGTTGCCGGATCACCATGCATGGGGCCGGTCTCCCGAACCGGAAGACTTTTTGCCAGATCATTCAACACGTCGCCTGCCGCCCTCACCCCACCTCCAGGCACATGATCGAGGTGGCTGCGGGGGGGATGGCCGCCCTCCCCGGTGCGGGATAGGGGTGTGCCCCCTTTGTGAACGGCCCGGGCCTCTTGTATCCGCCCTTCCTGATTCATATAACGGCCGTTGGTCTCGAATACCGTGGCCGTGGGGATGACCACGTGAGCCTTTTCCGCTACCGGGGAAGGGAGATAGTCCAGGACAACCAGGAAATCCAGCCTGTCCAGGGCGCGGTCCAGACGGGGACGATCCGGAAAAGAGGCGAAGGGATCACTCTCCACCAGCAGCAAGGCCTTGATCTTTCCCTGTTCAATGGCCTCGATCATGGTCTCAGGAGCATCGTCGGTGTTTGAGAAAAGGGCCGCACCAAAGGCATTAGGTCCCGGCAGTAGGTAGAACAGTCCGGCTTGCCCTTTGCTTGCCTTCATCAGGAGGGCATAGTCCGCGGCAAGGGCGGGCGTGTGTTCCCCGACGACATCCATGCCGCAGACGATGACCGGCCTCGTGGATGCCTCAAGACCGGGCAGGATCTTTGAGATCCCTTCCAAAATGCCACCGCTTTGTGTAGAAGCGCCGGCGAGGGCATCGAAAAATCCAAGGGCATCCGCGCCCAGGCCCTCGGCCACATTCCGAGGGACGGTCCTCGTCATGAGGGCTTGAAGGCAGGAATTTAACCGGGACGGAGGCACGGCCAGGTGATGGAAGTCAAGGGGCAGAGAAAGGGGTCTAGGATCCAGGACAGCCACGGCAGCTCCCTTCCGCTGTGCCTGCCTCATGGCCAGCGCCAGCATGGGGGCCTCATTGACCGGGTCGGCGCCCACCACCAGGATGAAGTCCGCTTCCTCCACTTCCTTCAGGGAGACCGCCAGAGAGCCATCCAGCCTCGAAACCGCCCTTTTCGTCTTGCGCTCCACGGAAGCATCCCAGAAAAACCGGGGGCCGGGCCAGCCTTGGGTGCGGCACAGCCTCGCAACCTGTTCCATGGTCTCCAGACTGTTTCGCGGTGAGCCCATGCAGGCGACGGCTGTCGGGCCTGCGCTCTCATGGATCGCCCGCAGCCTTTCCACCACCACATGAATGGCCTCTTCCTGCGGCACCCTCTCTCCATTCACCTCTGGTTCGCGCGGCCGATCCGGACGCTCGGTATATTTGAACCCGTAGCGTCCGCGATCACAGATGAAATGGCCGTTAACCTGTTCATTCAAACGGGCCTCCAGTCGTACCATTTCCCGGTAGTGGGCACTGCCCACTGTGTTGCAGCCCAGAGAGCAGTGGAGACAGAGGGACGGTCCCCGTTCAAAATCCCAGCGCCTCCCCCGAAACCGGGACGGCCTGTCCGTAAAAACCCCGGTTGGACAGATATCGATGAGATTCCCGGAAAAGGGACTTTCCAGGGAACCCTCCGAAAACCTGCCGAAATAGGTGCCGTTGGCTATTCCAAGAGCGCCCAGATCCCGGTAACCGGTAAATTCCTGATAAAAACGCCTGCAGCGCCAGCACTGGATGCACCGGTTCATTTCATGCTGCACGAAAGGCCCGAGGTACTGATCCTCATAGGTCCGCTTCTTCCCCATGTACCTGCGAAGGCCATGCCCCCCGGAGACGGTTTCGTCCTGGAGCAGGCAATGCCCTCCCTCATCACACACAGGGCAGTCATGGGGATGGTTCAGCATGAGGCATTCAATGATCCATCGGCGAAACGCCATGGCTTCCGGATCTGTTGTGGAGACCACCATGCCCTCCTCCACATCCACCATGCAACTCATTTCCACGCCCTTGACCGGCCCTTCCATGAATTTGACGGCGCACATGCGGCAGGCACCCAGCGATCCCAGGGCGGGATGGTAGCAGAAGCGGGGAACCATGATGCCCAGACGTTCGGCGGCTTCGATGACTTTGGTCCCGTCGGGAACGGTGATTTCACGATGATCGATGATCAGGCTGACCATAACGCACCGTCCGTCAATTCCCGAGGCCGGGGATCGGGGCCATAGGGGCACTTGCCTTGGCTGATGTGTTCCCGGATCTCGTCCTCGAAATAGGTCAGGAGACCCTTCAAAGGGGCAACCGCTCCCGGCGCAAAGGCACAGTAGGCATGGGACATGGCGCCGCACATCTCCTTCAGCATGGGGATAAAGGAGGCCTCTCCTTGCCCCGCTTCAATGCGGTGCAGGAGGTCTCTGACAAAGGGCAGCCCTTCCCGGCAGGGCGTACAGAACCCGCAGGACTCCCTTGCAAAATAGGTCATCAGGTTCAAGGTCGCTCCCACCAGGCAGGTCCCTTCGTCAAACACGATGATGGCCCCCGTTCCCAGCCGTTGCCCCGCTTCCTTCAGGACATCGAAATCCATCTGTATATCATAGAATTCCGCCGGTAAAAAGCCGGTAGAAGCCCCTCCGGGCAGACAGGCCTTGAAGACCGATCCCGGCAGCATGCCGCCCGCGTTTTTCTCGATGATTTCGCTCAGGCAGGTGCCCAGGGGAAGTTCGAAACACCCGGGATTCCTGACCCTGCCACTGACGCAGTAGAGCTTGGTCCCGGCCCCTGTTCGCGCGAGCCCCTTGAACCATTCAGGACCCTTCCTGACGATATGCGGCACATAGGCCAGGGTTTCCACATTGTTGACAACCGTGGGTCTTTCCCACAGCCCTTTCCGGGCCATATGCGCTGTCTTGTCGGGACGAGGTCTTTCTCCCTGGAGGGCCTTGACCTGGGCCGAGGCCTCACCGCAGATGTAGCGGCCCCCGCTCCTGTGCACCTTGATTTCGAACGTAAACCCGCTCCCCAGTATGTCCCTGCCCAGGTAACCGGCCTCCGCGGCAGCCGCCACTTCCTTCTCAAAGAGTGCGGCCTCCCTTTCATAAGAGTGCCTTATAAAAAGGACGCCTTTCCAGGCGGAAACCGCATATCCGGCCAGAATGACGCCCTCTATGACCATATGGGGATCGATATTGACAAGGACCCGGTCCTTGAAGGTCCCCGGTTCCATTTCATCGCTGTTAACGAGGATGTATCTCGGAAAAGGACCGTCATCGGGCACGCCCTCCCACTTGCGTCCCGTGGGAAAACCGGCCCCGCCCCGTCCCCGGAGCCCGGAATCGCCAACCAGGTGCCGAACATCCGCCGGAGAGAGGTTTCGGAGGGCATGGGCCAGGGCCTCGTAGCCGCCGCCACGCCGATATTCATCCAGCGTGGCGGGCCTTTCGGGTCGCCTGTTTTTGAAGAGCAGCGGCTCAAACATCCCTATCACCCTCATCGATCAGGGGGAAATGCCCCTGTTTCAGGGTCTCCAGAATTTCATCAATTTTCTCAGGGGTCAATGGACCATAAGTCCTGTCACGGATCATCATAGCCGGTGCCTTATCACATTGCCCGATGCAGGACGAGGGCAGTACGGTGAAAAGGCCGTCCCTGCTTCTCTCCCCCACCGCCACGTCCAGCTTCCTGCAGAGATAATCCACCACCGATTCCTCGCCGAACATCCAACAGACCACCCCGTCGCAGGCATGGATCACAAATTCTCCCACAGGTTCGCGATAGATGAAATCATAGAAAGTCGCCAATTCTTCCATTTCCAGGGGGGTCATGCCCAGGAGTTCAGCTCCTTCCACCAGACCCTCGTCCGTCAGGTAGCCGTCGCGAGCCTGCAGCGCATACATCACATCGATTGCCAGCTCGCGGGGATATTCGGCTTTCCGGATCTCTTTTCGAAATTTTCCCAAGACGTCTTGCCCCCCCATAAACACCCCCATTATCGGTCCAGATCAGGCAAGATGTAATCCAGGGACCCTATAGTGGCTACGAGGTCCGGGATGGAACCTCCCAGGGCCATCAATGGGATTGCCTGCACATTGGCAAAATCAGGGGTCCGGATGCGCATACGGTAGGCCATGTTGAGCCCGTCGCTCACCACGTAGTAGCCCTGTTCTCCCCGGGCCATCTCCGTGGCCGCATAGGCCTCCCCCTTTGGAATCCTGGGACCGCGAGTCACATTGATAAAGTGGTGGATGAGGCTTTCAATGTCCTTGAGCGTATCGGCCTTGTCAGGAACCGCATACCGGTAATCATCCGTGACATATCGGCCCGGCGGCATGCGCCGGGCCGCCTGTTCGATAATTCTCAGGCTCTGCCTCATCTCTTCCACCCGAACCAGGTAGCGGGCATAGGAATCCCCCTCTGAAGCTGTGGGGATATCAAAATCAAAGGCCTCGTAGGCCGAGTAGGGGATTTTTTTCCTCAGGTCCCACTCCAGGCCGCAGGCCCTCAGATTCGGCCCGGTTACTCCCCAATCGATGGCATCCTCAAGCGTGAGATGACCCACCGCTCGGGTTCTCGCCTCGAAGATCGGGTTCTTCGTGATGATGGCCTCGTATTCCTTGAGACGCCCGGGAAGATACTTGATAAAGGCATCCAATGGACCTTTCCATCCTTCCGGGAGATCCGCCGCAATTCCTCCCAGCCTGAACCACGCAGGATGAAGCCGGCCGCCGGTAATCAATTCCATGATGTCCATGATTTTCTCGCGGTCACTGACCGTGTAAAAGGCGGGCGTCATGGCCCCCACGTCCATGGCCATAGTACCAAACCACATGAGATGGTTGCTCAAGCGGTACAACTCGCTGAGCATCACCCGAATGAACTGGGCCCGGTCAGGGACCTTGATCTCTGCCAGAGTTTCCACGGCCGTGAGGTAAGTGAGGTTATTGGCCACACCACTCAGGTAATCCACTCGGTCCGTGTAGGGAATGAACTGGTGCCAGGACTGGCGCTCCCCGATCTTTTCAACGCCCCGGTGGTGGTAACCGATATCCATATCAAGGTCCGTGATCACCTCCCCCTTAAGCGAGAGGACAAACCGGATGAGCCCATGGGTGCTCGGGTGGTGAGGGCCCACATTCAGCAAGAGTTCTCCCTCTCCACTGTTCCCTTTCAGGTAGATGCCGCCATCGAGGGGCTGGCGTTTTCGGGCATCGGCCAGGGTATAGGAGTCCATTTCCGTTGCGCGGCCCGGATAGGTTTTCCGCAGGGGGTATCCTTCCCAGTCATGGGGCAT
>Ga0307417_10000757_pt1 | contig 13165 bp, 12 predicted proteins | sample SalMarWE160210MG_2_FD_202514 | JGI IMG/M metagenome (GOLD analysis project Ga0307417, IMG submission 202514) | Salt marsh sediment microbial communities from the Plum Island Ecosystem LTER, Massachusetts, United States - WE1602-10 | ecosystem: Environmental > Aquatic > Marine > Intertidal zone...
ATTATCAACATCAAAAAAAGATAAAGCTGTTGGTTCTGCCCCGAGTGAAATATCAACATCGCCTGTCATTGATAATAAAGATGATTCCAGGTAAAGATAACCTTCCGTACTTATCAGGACTATTCCATTTATGAATTTACTATAATATGGAATCAAATCAGATATTCCATCTTTCTTCAAATAAATTATTTCAGGATAAAATTCAGATTCATTTCCTTTGAAAATTATTGAAAGAATGGAATTGGGTTTATTCACATATGCAAAATCTATCTTGCCATCCCGGTTGAAATCACCAAGAATAATTTTATCGGGATAATATGCAGTTTCAACTGTTAGTGTGCTATCATAAGAAGAGACAGAGTCACCGTAGACTATGCTTACAGAATTGCCGATGCTATAAACAATATCCTGGTATCCATCCAGATTAACATCAAAATTCTGGAGAGAATTGATCTTATCTTTGATTTTTAATGTCCTGGTTTTCTTGAAATCCCCGTTGGCATTATTTTCAAAAAAATCCAGAGTGTTTTCAAAAAGGTTGTATGCTACTATATCTGGATAGCCATCACTATTTATATCTACAAATATTGCATTAGTATAACTAATGTTAGTTACTATTTTTTTTTCTTGCAGTCCCTTTTTATCTTCCGATATAATAGAAAGTCCGTTAAATGCGCTACCTGAAATTAAGAAACTTTCACTTTTATCATTATTTAAATATGCTGATGAAATGTTATCAGGATATGAATCAAATTTATAAACTTTTTTAAGATATGGCTTACCTGATTTTGTAAAATCATAAATCCCCATTCTCCTGCTTTTCCTCGACGTAAAGGCATACCCCAAAACTCTGTTAAAATTATCTCTATAAGAAATAATATTTGTGATTTCATAAGGTATACGAAACCTCAACTTTTTCCCGAAATTTCCGGCTTTATCACCGGTTAGAGTTGTTAACTGTTTATTAGTGGGATTAAAAAGGATAAGGTCTGTATGAGAGTCTTTGTTAAAATTTAAAGAAAAAAGCGAAGTGTAATCTGAATCAACTTTAAAGCTCTTTAATTTGCAAAATCCATTTATCGGCACCTGAGAAAAAGATTCATTAAAAAAGAGCATTACAAAAAGCAGAAAGCTATAAAGTCTTAACTCTTTCCCTGAGCCGACGATCTCTTCTTTGTAGAGCTTCTTCATATCTTCTCTTTTCTTCTGAAGTTTCCGGGATTGCCTCAATAGCTTTAACTGGTTTACCATTTGCATCAACACTCACAAAAGTCAAATAGGCTGTATTTGTATGGATTCTCTCTCCTGCCTTGAAAGATTCTGAATAAACTTTAACCCCGACCTCCATTGAAGTATTGAACACTCTGTTTATCGAAGCAATTAATGTAACTACGTCTCCTAAATTTATTGAATGAATAAAGTCAATTCTATCAACAGAAGCTGTTACACAAACAAGGTTATTTTGTTTCGAAGCACAAATTGCCGCGCAGATGTCAATCCAATGCATCAACTGTCCGCCAAGAAGCTTGCCGAGCTGGTTTGTGTAGTTAGGCAGAACCAGTTCTGTCATCGTTACCTGAGATTCACTAACTTTCTTCGCTTTAGGCATTACTTTGAGGAAGATAATTTTACTTCAATTGAAGTTTTTAGTTCTTGCAATTCCTTTATTCTTTTATCATCAGGGTACCTCTCAAGAAATTTTGAAATTTCGTCAAGGGCATCATTATTCTTATTCATTGAAACTAATAAATTGATTTTATCATACATTGCTATCGGTGCATACTGTGTATCATGATAATCATCAATAACGTTTGTATAATATATCAAAGCTGACCGGTCGTCACCCATAGTTTCATAGAGATCGGCGGTATTATATTCTTTATGAGCAAGTTTATCATTAAGTTCGGAAATCTTCTTTTCTGCTTCTTTAACTTTTTCATTTGTAGGAAAAAAGTCTATAAAAGCCTGATATTCTGAAATTGCTTTCTTTGTGTATTGTTGGTCTAATCTGTAATCAGGCGAAAGTCCATAATAACATTCGGCTAACATAAATTGCGCTTTAGGAACAAACTCACTTGCTGGCATTGTTTTAATTAATTTACTGAATTCATAGGCCGCTAAAATATATTCACCTCTCTGATATCTTGATTCAGCAAGATAATATTGTGCATCATCAACCACGGGATTACCCGGATACTGAAGAATTATTGCCTGAAATTCCTGGACTGCTTCAAGATAGTCTTCATCATTATAAAGTTTTTGTGCGTATGCAAGTCGTTCACTCGGTGTGTAATTTGACGTATCAATGCTGGAGCCACAACCCCAGATAAATAGAGAAAAAACAGCTATTACTAAGATTTTATGCATATTTCCAGTTAAGTTATTTAATTAATAAGTTACAATTATACTGAAATTTGATCGTGGTTCAAAGGTATTTATTGCCCTTTGACGCTGTAATCTCCATTAACAAAACTGTTTTTAAGTAATACCACATTATTTACTTCTTATCGTAAAGAACAAAATTACTGCTAATGCAGCACTGCTGATCGCAACAACAGGCTCAAATAAACTAGAGAAAAATGGTTCAGAAGGAACCTCACCATGCGTAAAGGGATAAAATGGATACTCAATTACTTTTACTTTATCAACAGCCACGGTATCTTTATAGGTAAAATTAAATTTTTCAGCTTTTATAATATTGTTGCTTAACGAATAACTTCCGCTCAACTCTATTTTTCTCGGCATAATAAAATCGCCAAAGAAACCGTCTCTTTCCATCTCGCCATATTTTATGTTTGCATTATCAATTGTATAATTAACCCTCGTAACATCTGAGTTATTATTAGCTGAGTCTGATAAAACTGTCTTGCCAAGTTTTAGGAAATCAGAAATAACCTGATTCTGGAATACATCAAAATAATTGCCTGTAGTAAAATTAATTTTTAAGTCAGGCGTGGTGATCTTTTGATTTATTTTAGCTACTGATGAATCAACCAGGTTATAAAAAACCTGAAGATTCGTTTTTGTCTGAGCAGATGTAAAAGATAATTGAAGAGAAATAACAATTAAGAATAATTTTATTGTGGTACTAATGCCTATGTGATTTTTTATATGAGACAAAAAAGTCCTTAAATCTGTTTTCTAAAATCCAGACTGCTTTTAATTAATTATCAAAAAATTATGAAGCAGCAATTGGTTTTACATAGTTTGTGCAATTTCCTGTAATCTTTTAATTCTTTCCTCAGTAGAAGGATGTGTGGAAAATAATTTCATAACACCGCCTCCCCTCAAAGGATTCACAATAAACATATGAGCGGTTGCCGGACCAACATTATTAACCGGTTTTATTTGATTAGCGCCAGATATTTTTTGCAAAGCTGACGCAAGCGCAAGAGGTTGACCTGAAATTTTTGCTCCCCCTTCATCTGCAGCAAATTCTCTCGAACGTGAAATAGCAAGTTGTAAAAGTGTTGCAGCAATTGGAGAAAGAATAATTAAGACCAAACCTGCCAATCCGTCATTATCTCTGCTGCTTCCGCGCCCGGAAAACATCATCGCCCAGCCTGCCATTTGCGCTATGAAAGTAATGGTTCCTACCAGTGTTGCTGCAATAGTCCCTGTAAGAATATCTCTATGCTTTACGTGTGCGAGTTCATGTGAAAGGACACCAGCGAGTTCTTCGTTATTCAATCCCTGTAAAATTCCGGTAGTTGCGCAAACGGCTGCGTGTTCAGGATTTCTGCCCGTCGCAAAGGCGTTCGGTGTCTGATCATCTATTATATAGACCTTCGGCATAGGCAGATTTGCATTTTCTGCCAGGTGTTTGACGAGTTCATAAAATTTAGGAGCGGTCTCCTCCGTTGCTTCCTTTGCCCGGTACATTTTGAGCACAATTTTATCCGAAAACCAGTAGGAGCCAAAATTCATTGCAAGCGCAAAAATGAAGGCTATGATCATCCCCGATCTTCCCCCAAGCAGACCACCAACCAGCAGAAAAAGCATCATCATAGCAGTCATTAAAAAAACAGTTTTAAGCGTATTCACAAATTCATCTCCAATTGTTCAACTAAAATTAAATAAAGCCCTGTGCTTAAGCAAGAATAGAAAATCCATCTCTTATTTAACTTAATTACCTGTTTACATGTTTCCTTCGGGACTCTATAAAAAGACATAACAGGTAATTTAAGTGCGGATTATACTAAAAACCTGCCTTCTACCGATTATGAAAAATATGTTGAAATGTTAATTTCATAGGATTAACTTAGAAGATTATCCAGTGAAAAGTATCATTTGTAACAGCTATTTTGGTGCACTCATTTTTACTAATAAATAATTAACATCATAAAATTTTAATCTTAAAATAAATAGGGAATTAATATGCTAAAACTAAATCTATTTAAAACTGCAGGAGTGTTTTTTCTGTTAATTATAAACATTTCAATATTTGCCCAAAATCATAATACTGATACTTTATTTGCCGGTAGTTCCCAAATAAGCGGTTCATCAATGAAACCCTATACAAACAAATGGAAGGTAACTTTGACAACACCAAAAGGCGATAAAAGATTTTTCCAGGTATGGACGGACTATTCACAAAAAATGGACCTGAACGGGAAGACATTTATTCACAGGATACAGGATATATATGATGCAAATGGAAATTTTTTAAGATCTCAAATGAATTTTGTAGATGAAAAGACACTGCTTCCAGTCAGGGGTTCCTTAACATTTAATAACGGCACTAATTACTATTTTGAATTTAACGGAAAACACGTAACAGGTAATTATAAAATTAAAACGGATACTTCTCAAGAAATAAAATATGACACCACTTTTAGCAGAACTGTATATGACTGGACGTTATATGGAATTTTACTCGCAGGACTACCATTGAAAGTGGATTTCCATACAGTTATGCCTATATACGAATATCCTAATCCAACAGACGGTTGGCTAAAGGTTGATGTCAATAAAAAAGAAATGATTGACGCGAGAAACCGTGGCAAAATAAGTGCCTTTAAAGTAGAGACAAATCAGAACATGATATTTTATATCATAAAAGAACCACCTTATGTACTGAAGCTGATTTATACTACTCCTAAAGGTGCAATATTAACCTGGGATATGATGAATGAGTAAAATCTTCCAATTTATAAAAAATTTGAAAAGGAAATTAAAGGACATTATCCCAAAACAAAGGATAAAATGATTGGAGTAAGAAGTATAAAAGAATTTAATGCCTATGCAATGAGCAATGTTAAAATTAACATCGGAGGGAAGACAGCTGTTTTTGATACAATCAAAGTTATACTGGAAAAGAATACCGGTTCCAGCGAATACTTTTACGGAAATCTTGGACAGGACCTTGTAAACCAATTTAATTCAGTTACATTTAATTTTCGTTCAATGTTTATTCGGTTTAATTAGAAAAAGTTTCCTAATAAAAGTTTTTAATCTATTCTAATGAAAGTTGCTGCGAAATACGATATCCACGGAAATTTGCCTGCGCTTGAAGCTGTTATGAATGATATTCGGCAGGAAGGAATTGACCTGCTTATAGTTGGAGGTGATGTAGTACTTGGCCCGATGTCTCAGGAATCTCTGGCCCTTCTATTAGATGTCGATATTCCAACACAGTTTATCAAAGGGAATTGTGAAGTTGCAGTACTTGCAGAAATGAAAAGTAAAAGCCCTAAGGTTCCTGAACAAGTAAGAGAAATAGTGCGTTGGACTTCATTACAACATAACTCTGAACACGAGCGTTTATTATCTGGTTGGCCACTACATTTAGTTTTCATATACCTGGTTTGGGAATTATTCTATTTTTAATAACAAAAGGACTCATTATGAAAGCAATTAAATTTTTACCTGTTTTTTTAGTACTGATTATATGCCAGGTCCTTTTTGCCCAAACGAATACTGAGCTTATAGACAAAGCATACAACGCATATTACCAGGGAAAAAACTGGACAAAAGCTAGCGAACTATTTTCTGAATTAAAGAAATTAAATCCCACCTATCCCGATTATATAGTAAGGCTCGCCTTTGCATATTACCGTAATCACGAATATGAAAAGGCCATTTCGGCTTTGAAAGATGCACTCGAAATAGGCCCCTGGCCTGATATCTATTGCAATTATATTGCAGCTAGTTATGCAAGACTTAAAAAACCTGACGAAGCAATGCACTGGCTTCAGAAATGTATCGAGGCTGGCTGGCCAAAATATCTAAGCTTAAAAAAGGATAAAGATTTTGATTTAATAAGGAACAGGCCAGAGTTCAAAAAAATATTTGGAATAAAAGAAAACATTGACACAACAAATGCTGCTCAAAGATGGAGAGCAGATTTAGAGTTCATAATGGAGAAAATGAAGTTGTTGCATTACAATATGTACAATACAAATTCCCCTGGAGTGTGGAATGCTCTCTATTCAAAAACATATAAACATATTCCGGAAATGAGCAGTGAAAAGATAATATTAAATTTTATGGAACTTGCTGCACTTGCCGGCGAAGGACATACAAAGGTTCTTCCACCAGAATCCGGTCCGATGGCTTTTCATTCATTACCAATAGAATTGTATTATTTCAAAGACGGTTTTTTTATTAAGAAAGCCATTAAAAAATATAAAGACCTGGTTGGTAAAAAAGTTATTTCTATCGGCTCTAAAAGTATAAATGAGCTTTTCAAAAAGTGTTTTGTCTACCGCGGACACGATAACAAAATGCACTATATAAAAATGGCACCCAGATACCTGGTTATGATGGAAACACTAAAAGATATGGGCGCAGTAAATGGACTGGATAAGGTAAACTTTGAAGTTGAGGACAATAACGGAAAAGGGAAAGATGAAACTATAGAAGCTGTTACTATGAACAAAATAGATGATATCCCCGAAGAAGAGTGGGTATCGATGAACAGCTTTTCGACTAATCCATTGCCATTATATTTAAGAAATTCAGGAAAAGATTTTTGGTTTGAATATTTACCTGAGGAAAGCCTTATCTACGCCCACATACACTATATAGTAAATAATGATAATATGAGATTTTCAGGATTTGTCGATTCCCTTTTTAATACAATCGACAGACAACATATTAAAAACCTTGTACTGGATTTAAGAAACTGCGGAGGCGGAAACTCAGGATATAACAAATATTTGATAGCAGCCCTTCTTCAACACCCTTCAATAAATCAAGAGGAGCATTTTTATACAATAATAGGAAGGGAAACTTTTTCTGCTGCGATTAATTTAGTAACAAATTTAGAATACAGGACAAACGCAGTTTTTGTCGGTGAGCCGACTGGTTCCAAACCTGATTTTATCGGTGAATCTTCAGTCTTAAAACTACCATACAGCGATCTCTATTTAGTAATTTCAAATCGCTATCACCAGGGTGGTGCTAACAATTCATTAGACAAAAGACCGTGGGTAGCGCCGTCAATCTTAATCCAGTTAAATTCAAAGAAATATGCAGAAAATGACGATCCTGTAATGGATTTTATTTTAACAAGATTTTGAACCTTAATGAAAAAAATATTCAGGTTATAGCCCTATACCCAGAGTAATTTAATTCAACAATGATTTATCATAAAATAAAAGATGAAAGTTGCTGCAATATATGACATTCACGGAAACCTTCCCGCTCTTGAAGCTGTGCTTTGTGATATTCAACACGAACGTATTGATTTGCTTGTAGTTGGAGGTGATGTAGTACTTGGCCCGATGTCTCAGGAAGCTCTGGCCCTTCTATTAGATTTAGATATTCCTAAACAGTTTATAAAAGGAAATTGTGAAGTTGCAGTACTAGCAGAAATGGCAGGCAAAGAACCAGCAGTTCCGGAACAGGTAAGGGAAACAGTACGCTGGACTGCAGGACAACATAGTACTGAACACAAACACTTATTTAGCAATTGGCCGGCTACATTTAATTATCACATAGCTGGTTTAGGAAATATTCTATTTTGCCATGCTACACCACAAAACGAAAATGATATTTTTACCAGGCAAACACCGGAAGAAAACATCCTGCCTGTTTTTACCGGATTAAAGGTAGAAATTGTGGTCTGTGGGCATACGCATATGCAATTTGACAGAACTATCGGTGATGTTCGTGTTGTAAATGCGGGAAGTGTGGGAATGCCATTTGGGAAAACCGGCGCTGATTGGATTATGCTGGACAAGACAATTCAGTTTCGACATACCAACTATGATCTTAAAAAGGCTACGGAACGAATCCGGAATACTAAATACCCGCAAGCCCTTGAGTTTGCTGAAAATTATGTCTTAAATTCTCCATCTGAGAGTGAAATGTTAAAAATATATGCAAACAGTAAAATCGGTAGGAAAAAAGTGTAGGAGATGATACTTTATTAAACTAATAATTAATGAGCCATCATAAAATTACCGGGTTTATTTTTAGAATATATAAAAAACTAATTATAAATAATAACAAGGTATCAGATATGTTGAAAAAAATAATCATCTTTTTTGTTGGTGTAACAACTATTTTACTGGTTACTTGTACCGGCTGTAAACCAAAGGAGGAAAAAAATATGGAAAATGAAAAACAACTTGTAGATCGTTACGTTGCTGTATGGAATGGAGCAGATCCTGCTACACTCGATTCAATTCTTACTTCAAACTATGTCCGCCACACAACAAGGGGCTCTGGTCCGGCTAATAACACGGAAGAGCTTAAAAAAGTTATTGCGGCATTAAGATTAGATGTTCCTGATCTTAAAATTAATGTTGAAGATATTTTAATAAAAGATAACAATGCTGTATTCCGCTGGACATCAGAAGGCACAGACAGCGGGCCGGGTGATTTTCCACCAACAAATAAACGCTTCACATCAACAGGTATGACCTGGGTCAGGTTTGAAAATGGTCGTATTGCTGAAGAATGGTCGGATTCTGATCAATTGGATGTGATGTTGCAATTGGGTTTTGGAATTAAGTTGCCGGAAAAACAGTAAAAATTAGCTGAATAGTTCAAAATTATAGTTTTTCTTAACTCGTGTAATCATTCATAATTACCGTTTATCCTTTTTTAATTATCTTTTGCATAAAAGTGTTGACAATTATTAAAGCAAAAATTACGTTTGCAGTTAATACATAGTAACACAAGGTATATAGCAAAAAGAGGTAAAAATGGTTTCAAAAGCGTTAGTTGCGGCATCTACAAAACCTATGATATTATCAATTTTGCGGGGTGGTGAAAATTATGGTTACCAGATCATTCAACGGGTAAAAGAACTTTCCGGTGGAAAACTCGAATGGGCTGACGGAATGCTCTATCCCGTTCTTCACAGAATGGAAAAGGACGGACTGGTAACTACACAATGGAAACTCACCGAAGGAAGAATGAGAAAGTATTATAAAATAACTGTAGCGGGAAAAAAAGAACTCGTACAAGAGAGGAAACAATGGTTATCCGTACATAATGTTCTCCTGGAATTGTGGAAACCAATTCCTTCATTTGAATAAAATTTCTTGGGAAAAACTATGTTTAATCTTGAAGATGAAATTAATAAATGGAAAAAATCACTCCGCAAAAACCCTTCACTTGAAGACGGCTATGCAGAAGAACTAGAATCACACCTGCGTGATAAAATTGAAGATTACACAAACAAAGGGATGAGCAAAGAAGAGGCTTTTGAGAAAGCAAAAGATGAAATTGGTGACGCAAAAAAAATCGGTGCAGAGTTCTTTAAAACCGATACTACGAATAAAATAAGCGGCAGGTCAACATTAAATAAATCGCATGGAATATATCCTCTTCTTCCTAATTTCTTTAAAATTGTCTTCAGAACTATTAAGCGAAACCCGGGCTATTCATTAATTAATATCTCAGGATTAGCTGTAGGAATAGCAAGTTGTCTATTAATATTTATGTATGTATTGAACGAACTTAATTTTGACATGTTCAATAAAAAAGCAGACAGAATCTACAGGATTGTAGAAACACGACACGTCCCCGGGCAGGCACCACAAAAATATGGCTATACAATGGGACCATTAGCTCCTGCTTTGATGAAAAATTACCCCGGAATAGAATATTCAGTTAGGTTGGCAAATGTACTTACGACCGGTAGACTAACAATTGAAAAAGGAAATAGGAGATATTACGAGGGAGATTTTTTATGGGCAGAGAATAGTTTCTTTAACGTTTTTGATTATCAGCTCATAGAGGGTGATAAAAAGACTGCACTAATTAACCCTAAGTCCGTAATTTTAACAGAAAGTTCTGCGCACAAATATTTTGATAATGAAGATCCTTTAGGAAAAACATTAAAAATCGGAAAAATGGGGAATTTTATTATTACTGGTATACTCAAGGGCCCACCAAGCAATTCTCATCTTGACTTTAGTATGCTTCTGTCATTCTCAACTATAATAAATCGAAAAGCAGAAGGTTGGAAACCCTTCATTCACTGGTGGGGCTCCTGGGGATTTACAACCTATTTAGTTTTAAACAAGCATGTTTCCCCAGATATTATAGAAAAGGATATAAATGACCTGATCAGCAAAAATCTTCCTGCTAATTCACCAACAATACGCAAAGCTTATTTACAACCATTAAAAGACATTCACTTTGGTTCTTCTGATATTGAGTTCGAATTGAATGCCGGAGAGAAAAACTTCGAATCAATTTATATACTCTCAGCTATAGCCTTGCTAATATTATTAATAGCAAGTATAAATTATATAAATCTTTCAACGGCACGTGCAACCATCCGGGCAAAAGAGGTGGGACTTCGTAAAGTTGTAGGCGCCCGCCCTTTCGACCTGCTAACTCAATTTCTAAATGAATCAATATTTATTACAGTAATTTCTTCAGTTCTTTCGTTGCTTATTATCTGGTTGGCTTTACCTTATTTTAATCAGGTATCGGGAAAAGACTTAACCCTGAGTTCACTATTAAACTGGAATTACCTGTTGATTATCTTCGGAATAATAATCACCATCGGATTATTTTCTGGATTTTATCCTGCCTTTTATCTTTCAAGATTCAAACCTTCGCAGGTGTTAAAAAGTAATTCAACGAAGGTTAAAGGTGGATTTAAATTAAGAAATGGATTGGTAGTAGCTCAATTCGTACTATCAATAGTAATGATCGTTGCAACAATAGTAGTAAATAAACAATTAGAATATGTAAATAACAAAAAACTTGGCTTTAACAAAGAGCATCTTGTAATTATAGATATTAATAATGGCGATGTTAGACGCAATTTCCGTTCAGTTAAAAACGAATTTGAAAAATACGCTTCCGTCTCAAGCGTATCTGTTTCATCAAGAATACCTGGTGACTGGAAAGACATAACTGAAATAGAGATTTCTCCGGAAAATAAAAATAGCGAATTAACAACAGCAAACTACATAGGAATTGACAAGGACTTCTTAAATACATTTAAGAGCAAACTCAAAAGCGGCCGTAATTTTTCACAATTTCATGACGATTCAACATCTGTCTTACTGAATGAGACTGCAGCACGATTATTTGGAAATACATCTTCAAGAATTGAGCTACATGCAAAAAACTCTGACAAGATTGTTAATGCCAGGGTTATAGGAATTGTAAAAGACTTTAATTTTAAATCCTTGCATCAAAAAATCGGCCCATTGGTACTCGGCTATTATAATAATCCGTTCCGGGGAATAGATTATTTTTCGGTCAGGATAAGCGGTAAAAATATTCCGGCTACATTAAAATATTTAAAAAATGTAGACGAGCATTTTGACCCGGAACATCCGGCGGAATATCATTTTCTGGATCAGCAGTTAGAATTAACTTATAAAGATGAACAACGAACCGAAAAGATATTTGGAATTGCTGCTATCATTGCCATCATAATTGCAAGTATGGGAATGTTCGCATTATCAATGTACACTGTGGAAAGGCGAATAAAAGAAATTGGAATCAGAAAAGTGCTGGGAGCTACTGCCGGTGATATTATCAAACTTTTATTAAAGAAATTCTTAAAATTGATTTTATTAGCCTTTATTATTTCTATTCCATTGTCATGGTATATAATGAATCAATGGTTAAAGGATTTTGCTTACAGAATAGGAATGAATCCTTGGATTTTTATTATAGCTGGCTTATTTACTCTAATAACTACAATTATAACAATAAGCTGGCAATCAGTTCGAACAGCTTTGATGAATCCTGTAAATTCAATTAGAAATGAATAAAACTAAGGAACTATTATGTTCGATATAGAACGTGAAATTAAAAACTGGAAAAAGTCACTCCACAACAATCCTTCTCTTGAAGACGGATACATTGAGGAATTAGAATCTCATCTTCATGATAAAATTGAAGATTATATTAATAAAGGAATGAGTGAAGAAAAGGCATTTGAAAAAGCAACAAAAAGAATAGGAGAAGCTGAGAAAATAGGCGATGAATTCTTCAAAGCCGACTCTCCGGTGAAAAATAAAAATATCTGGAATGAAAGAGGCGGAATACTGATTCTGGCTGCAAATTATTTTAAGATTGCAATCAGGATGCTAAGGAAATATAAAAGTCATTCCTTAATCAATATTGCCGGTTTAACAATCGGTTTTACCTGTTTTGCCCTCATTGCATATTTTGTGAAATTCCAGATAAGCTACGACAAGTTTCAGGTTAATAAAAACAATATCTACAGATTAATTACAACAGAGTTTGCAACTGTGCCCGATTTGTGGGCTCCCGGACTTAAAGAAACATTTCCCCAGGTTCAAAATTTTGTCAGGATGCAACCTTTTGGTGAAACATTAATTGAGAATGGTACTAATAAATTTTATGAGAAAGGAGGATTATATGCTGATTCGACTTTCTTTGATATATTTTCATTTGATTTAACCGAAGGTAATGCCAAAACAGCTCTTGTAAATCCTTATTCAATTATAATAACCAAACAACTATCTGAGAAATTATTCGGGAAAGAGAACCCGGTGGGAAAAATTATAACATTTTTTGATGGCGATTCAAAACAAAATTATAAGGTAACAGGTTTAATTAATAACATACCGGCAAATTCTCATTTTACTTTTTCATTCCTTGTCTCTGAGTCAACAAATAAGGCGTGGTGGGTTAATAACTGGAAGATGCACCAATTCTATAGCTACCTGCTATTGCACGATAATGTAAATATTAAAGAGCTTACAACTAA
>Ga0307417_10000759_pt1 | contig 13149 bp, 14 predicted proteins | sample SalMarWE160210MG_2_FD_202514 | JGI IMG/M metagenome (GOLD analysis project Ga0307417, IMG submission 202514) | Salt marsh sediment microbial communities from the Plum Island Ecosystem LTER, Massachusetts, United States - WE1602-10 | ecosystem: Environmental > Aquatic > Marine > Intertidal zone...
ATCCTGGACCCCACGGCCCTGACCCTGGACGACTACGAGGTTGTCTTCACCTCCGCCGGCCAGTTCGACGTCCTGAACGCCACCCAGGGCACCACCGTCTCCACCGGCAACGCCTACACGAGCGGCATGACCCTGGACGTGGACGGGGTGCGCCTGACCCTCTCCGACGCCACCGGCGGCCCCCAGGCGGGCGACCGCTACCTGGTCTCCACGGTGCGCGACCAGTCCCTGAACATCGCCGCCGCCCTGACCGACCCCAACGCCGTCGCGGCCGCGTCCACGGCGGCGGGCGTGCCCGGCGACAACGCCAACGCCCTGGCCCTGTCGGACATCGACGGGACCAAGCTCCTGGACGGCGGCACCCTCACCCTGAGCGAGAAGGTCAGCCGGGTCGGCGCCCAGGTGGGCCTGGAGCAGCAGTCCGTGGAGCAGGCCTACGCCGCCCAGAGCTACATCATGGAGGGGCTCAACTCCCGCCGCGCCGAGGTCTCGTCGGTCTCCCTGGACGAGGAGGCGGCCAAGCTCATCCAGTTCCAGAACGTCTTCCAGGCCTCGGCCCGGCTGATCCGCCTGTCCGACGAGCTGTTGCAGACGATCATCAACATGGTGCAGTAATGCCGACCCGCGTCCCCGACCTGATGCTCAAGGACACCGCCCTGCTCGGCATCGCCCGCGGCAGCGTGGACATCGCCAAGCTCAACGCCCAGATCTCCTCCGGCAAGCGCATCCAGTCCCCCGCCGACGACGCCATCGGCTACGCCCGCGCCAAGGACCTGCGCACGGTCCTGACCGCCACCGACCAGTACGCCGCCAACATCGACCGGGCCGACGAGCGTCTGAGCGTGTCCGAGACGTCCCTCGCCTCCATGGAGGACGTGCTCGCGCGGGCCAAGGAGATCGCCCTGGAGCAGGCCAACCCCACCTACGACGCCGGCCAGCGCGCCGTGCTGGCGGACGGCGTGCAGCAGCTCATCGACGAGATGGTGGCCCTGGGCAACACCCAGCTGGAGGGGCGCTACGTCTTCGCGGGATTCCAGAGCGACGCCCCGCCCTACGATGCCGCCGGCACCTACTCGGGCGACTCGGGCGTGCGCAACGTCGAGATCGGCGACGGCGTGCAGGTGGCCGAGAACATCACGGGCGACCAGTTCCTGGGCGGGGCGGGCGGCGGCGTGGACGTCTTCCAGGTCCTGACGAACCTGCGTGACGCCCTGACGGCCAACGACGTGACCGCGGTCTCGGCCACCATCGACCCCATGGACACGGCCGCCCAGCAGGTGACCCAGGCGCGCATGACCGTGGGCTTCCGCATGAGCAAGCTGGAGACCCACCGGAACGTCCTGGACGAGGTGAAGTTCCAGACCCAGGAGCTGCTCTCGAACACCGAGGACGTGGACCTCACCCAGGCGGTCTCCGACCTGGTCCAGCGCCGGAACACCCTGGACGTGGCCCGCGCCACCCTCGCGCAGATCCTGGGCACCGGCTCCATCATGCAGTACCTGGCGTGACCTGAAGGGACCGGGAGGGGGCCGTGCTCATACTCACCCGCAAGCTGGGCGAGGGGATCATCATCGGGACCGAGGTGGTGGTGCGCGTCGTGGAGATCAAGGGCACCCAGGTCAAGCTCGGCATCGAGGCGCCCCAGCAGACCTCGGTCCACCGCGAGGAGGTCCACCGGCGCATCTGCGAGGAGAACCTCCGGGCGGCGGCCCAGGCCCCGGACGGCCTGGACGACGTGGTGAAGGCCCTCTCGCCCGACAAGCTGCCGGAGAAGGGGGACAAGAAGGGGCGGACGCCGCCGGGCTGAGGCCCGGAGAGGGGGTCCGCCCGAGGGGAGGACGCGCCGCTCCGGCACGCCGGAGCCGCCCCGGACGAGGGCGACGGGCGCTCGCGACGTTCGATGCATTTTGCGGGAGGAGACGACATGACCGACAGAGCGGCCCAGAAGGTGGCCACCACCCGGTTCGGCGAGCTCGAGGTGGCCGCCGACACCGTGATCACCTTCCCCCAGGGGCTGGTGGGACTGCCCCAGCTCACGCGCTTCGTCCTCATCGAGGGCAAGGGGCCGTTCCAGTGGCTCCAGTCCCTGGACAACCCGGACGCCACCTTCGTGGTGATCGACTCCGACCAGGTGGTCACCGACTACGCCATCAGCCCGAGCCCCGACGACCTCGCCATCGTGATGGAGGGGGAGGAGCCGGCGCCCCTGTGCGCCCTGCTCATCGTGACCGTCCCCCGGGAGGCCCCGGAGCGGCTGACGGCCAATTTGATGGCCCCCCTGATCGTCAATACGGAGCGGCGCCTGGGGGTCCAGGCGGTGCTGCCGGACCGGTACCCGGTGCGGTACCCCATCGTGATGGAAAAAGCCGCCAATCTTCAGGAAGTTCCGGTTTCGTGAAAGCTTTCCCTCGCGGCCCTAATGCCGCGCCTCCGGAGGACCGAAAAGGTCCGTTGGGAATGCCGTGCGCCCACAGGGGGCGCGGCGTGTGCAGTGGGTCCACCGGGAGTCTGTGCAGGCACCCGGCGGATCGGACGCGAACGAGGCCAAGTCTCACGTTCCCTCGCACGCTCTCACGGCGGGCCCATGAGGACCACCGGGCAAGGACGCCCACAGGTCCGCCGGGGCACCGGCGGCCTGACAACACACGGAGGGATCCGCGATGGGACTTGTAGTCAACACCAACGTATCGTCCCTGTCGGCGCAGCGCAGCCTGTCCCGCACCGGCAGCCAGCTGGGCGTTTCGCTCCAGCGGCTGGCCTCGGGCCTGCGTATCAACAGCGCCAAGGACGACGCCGCCGGCCTGGCGATTTCGAGCCGGATGACGACCCAGATCCGGGGCCTGAACCAGGCCGCCCGGAACGCCAACGACGGCGTCTCCCTGGCCCAGACCGCCGAGGGCGCCCTGGGCGAGATGACCAACTCGCTGCAGCGCATGCGTGAGCTGGCCATTCAGTCCGCCAACAGCACCAACAGCGCCAGCGACCGCGCGGCGCTGAACTCCGAGGCCCAGCAGCTGGTCTCGGAGATCGACCTGATCGCCCGGACGACCGAGTTCAACGGCCTGAAGCTGCTGGACGGCTCCTTCGGCACCTCCTCCTTCCAGGTGGGTGCCAACGCCGGCCAGACGATCTCGGTCTCCATGGACAGCGCCCGCGCCAGCGTCCTGGGCGGCGGCTACACCGAGTCGGTCACCTCCGGCGGCCTGCAGGCCACCAGCGGCCTGACCGGCGCCAGCGGCGTGCTGTCGATCGACGGCAACGTCATCACCGGCGTGGACGACGGCAAGTCCCACAACTTGGCCTCGTCCTCGGCCATCGCGCTGGCGCAGGGGATCTCGTCCCTGGACGGGTTCAACGCCAGTGCCAACGCCAACGTGGTGAGCCTGGGCGCCTACACGGACGACGACGGCACCGCGGGCGTCGCCCTGGCCGCCGGCGACCTGACCATCAACGGCGTCGCCGTGGTGGGCACGACCACCAGCAACACCGAGATGGTGGACCTGATCAACAACGCCAACATCGACGGCGTGACGGCGGCGCTCAACGGCACCGCCATCGAGCTGACGGCGTCCGACGGCCGCAACATCCAGGTCGAGTCGGCCGGCGGCAACGTCGACACCGTGTTCGCCACCGTGGACCTGAGCGGCGCCGCGGTGGACAGCACGTCGATCGCGGGCTTCGACATCATCGCCGGAAGCTCGACGTTCACCTTCGACGCCACCACGACGGCGGCGGCGGAGGGCTTCGTGGTGACCGCGGGCACCGTGGTCAACGCGTTCGACACCAACACGACGGTGTCGGCCGCCGACATCACCACGGTGGACGGCGCCAACGACACGGTGGGCATCGTCGACCGGGCGCTGGACGCGGTCAACTCGATGCGCGCCAACCTCGGCGCGGTGCAGAGCCGCTTCGAGTCGACGATCAACCGTCTGACCACCACGGCCGAGAACCTCTCGGCCGCGCGCAGCCGGATCATGGACGCGGACTTCGCCGCCGAGACGGCGAACCTGACCCGCAGCCAGATCCTGCAGCAGGCCGGCGTGTCGATCCTGGCCCAGGCCAACCAGCAGCCGCAGCTCGCGCTGTTGCTGCTCCAGTAAGGCCGGCCGGAATACCGGCCGCCTTGCTCGGGGCGCGGGGGCGAGTCCCCCGCGCCCCGACGGGGCGGCGGGCCGGGCCCGACGGCGGGCCCGAAGAGACGGAAAGCTACGGAACGCAATCGAGCGCGGATTCGCGCGGGATCGTTCCGAGAGGGCTTGATCGGGAGAGGAGGGCCCGGGCGGCGCCGAGCGGCCGCCGGACCCCAAGAGGGATCGAGGGTACGAGCCATGCCGCGTTGCCTCCGCGACGGACGAGGCACAGGCCATGATCAGCATCGACTGGACGGGGGGGCCCGCCCCCGCGATCGGTCTGCCCGAGCCGCGCAAGGCGGACGGACCCTCGCATGTCGTCAAGACGCCGCCGGCGTCGGCCGAGGCGCCGGGCCAGGCGGTTGCACCGCCCCAGGAGGGCGAGGACACGGGCGCCACCCACGCCCGGGCGGACGCCGTGGATACCCTGGCGGAGCAGCTCAACCGTGAGTTGGCGCAGCGCCCCGGGCGCTTCAACCGGCGGGTGCGGTTCCTGCTGGACCCGCAGACCCGGGAGCTCATCGTGCAGGTGATCGACGGCGACACCCAGAAGGTGGTCGGGCAGCTGCCGCCCGAGGAGGTCGTGCAGCGCATGAAGACCCTGGAGGCCTTGAAGGGCCTGATCGTGGACGGCGAGGTCTGACCCCCGGGCGCTAGCGAGAGGGACGCATGGCGGACATCACCGTACAGGGCCTCGCGTCGGGCCTGCCGTCCGACCTGGTGGACAAGCTGGTCCAGGCCGAGCAGGCGCCCCTCACCCGCCTGGCGGACAAGAAGGTCACCCAGCAGACCCGGCTGGCGGCGGTCCAGGACCTGAACGCCAAGCTCCTGACCCTCAAGGCCGCCATGGAGGGGCTGGACACCAAGTCCGACTACCAGCTGCGCGCCGCCACCTCGTCCGACGAGGAGACCGTGGGCGTCACCGTCTCGGGCGCGCCCGCCGTTGGCAGCTACACTCTATCCGACGTGGTCCTGGCGCAGAACGACCAGAAGCGCCACACCGCCGGCGTCGCCAGCCGCAACGACCCGCTGGCCGCCGGCACCTTCGCCTTCACCTACGCCGGCGGCACCGAGCAGGAGGTGGCCGTCTCGGGCGGCGAGACCCTGTCCGACCTGGTGGACAACATCAACGCCCTTGGGGCGGGGGTCACCGCCACCATCATCAACGACGGCACCAGCGACTACCTGGTCCTGACCGGCGACGACACCGGCGCGGCCAACACGATCCAGATCACCGCCAACACCACCATTGCCGGGTTCGAGGCCCCCGACTTCACCGACACCGCCACCGAGCAGGACGCGAGCTTCTCCCTGAACGGCCTGACCATCAGCGGCGCGTCCAACACCTTCGCGGGCAACGTATCGGGCCTGTCCATCGACCTCTTGAAGGCCACCGGCGCGGGCGAGACGGTCACCCTGTCGGTCGGGCGCGACACCGCCGGGCTGACCGGGCGCATCCAGTCCTTCGTCGACGCCTACAACACCCTGGCCTCCACCCTGGCGGACCACGCAAGCTACGACGCCGACACCGGCAGCCGCACGATCCTGTTCGGCGACCCGGCCGTGCGGTCGATCCAGTTCCAGCTCCGCAACCTCCTGAGCACGCCGGTGGACGGCCTGGGCGGCGCCTACGACACCCTGGCGGAGCTGGGCATCACGACCAACAAGGACACCGGCGCCCTCGAGGTGGACGCGACCAAGCTCGACGCCGCCCTCGCCGCCGACTACGACGGGGTCGCCAAGCTCTTCTACGGCGACGAGGACTTAGGGATCCAGGGCTACGGCTCGCGCCTCGCGTCCTACCTGGACGACGTCACCAACCCGGCCGTCGGCCTCATGCAGGGCAAGACCAGCGCCATCCAGGCGCAGATCAAGGCCCTCGACAACCAGATCACGAGCACCCAGCAGCGGGTGGACATCTCCAGCCAGCGCATCCGCGACCAGTTCGCCTCCCTGGAGAAGCTCATCGCCGACCTGAACAGCCGGACCACCGGCGCGCTCCAGTCCCTCCAGAACCTCACGCTCTCCTCGCAGGGCCGCTGACGGCGGCCTCCACGCCCCGGAACGCCGCCCCGCGGCCGACGGCGGCGTGCGCCCGTTTCAGGGTCCGGGTTTCCCGGTGTTTCCCTCGTGGAAACACACGGTTCGGCCGATACAAGAGGGGCACGCCGGATCGCAAGGAGCCCATGGCCAACCCCTACGCCCGCAGCTACACCGAGAACCAGACCTCGACGCTCCCGCCGGAGCGCATCCTGCTCCTGTTGTACGAGGGCGCCATCGGCTTCCTGGGCCGGGCCCGCGAGGACCTCGCCGCCGGCCGCCTGGGCCCCGGCAAGACGGCCCTCTCCAAGGCCCTTGCCATCGTGGCCGAGCTGCAGAACTCCCTGGACCCCACGGCCGGGTGGGACGGCGCCGAGAACCTCTCCCACCTGTACGGCCACATGATCCTGGAGCTGACCGAGGCCAACGTGCGGGGCGACCTGACGCGCATCGAGCGGGTGCGGGACCTGCTCTCGGGGCTGTACGAGGCCTGGCGCCAGGCGGTAGAATCCGCCCCCGGCGCGCCGGCCCCGGATGTGCCTCCCGCCGGTGGGACGGCGTCCGGCCCGGCCTCCGGAGCCCCGTTCCGGGCCCAGGTCTAGAGCGTCCGCCGTGGCTTCGGCGCCCGGCCTTTCCGATCCCGCGATGTCCGACCCCCTCGCACCCATCCGCGCCCAGAAGGACGACTACGCCGCCCTGCTGGACGCCACCCGCGCCCTGCTGGCGGGGCCCCTGGACGAGCGGACCGTGAATGCCTTCCGCGCCGAACGCGACGCGGTCCTGACGCGCACCGCCCGGCGCGAGGAGCGGGTCGTCGCGGCGCTTCAGGGTTCGGCCGACGCGGCCCTGGCGGCGGCGTACCGGCAGGTGCTGGAGGCCCTCGCCCAGGCGGAGCGCGAGCTTTCCCGGCGGGCGTCCGACGAGCGCGACACCCTCGGCCGGGAGCTGGCCGACATGGTTCACGGCCGCCGCGCCCTCTCGGGCTACCGCTCCCCCGGCCCGGGCACGCCCCAGGCCGTCAGCCGCCACATCTGACACCCCCCGTCACGTTTCCCACGCCCTGAACCCTGGGGCGTTGACGGTCACCGCCGCGCACCGTTCCCGTACGGGGGCGCATTTCCACGCGGCGCGCGCCATTGCGCTCCGCACCGGACGGCAGCTTGCATTTTCCGGTGCGGGCAGTGATCCTGCATGCGACGGGCGGTGGGGCCGTGCGCCCCGCCCCGGGGCGCGGCAGGCGCGCCCCGTTTGAACCACCGTCCGGGAGCCCGCATGCGCGACGCCAAGACCGCCGGCGCCACCCGCCTCAAGGAGGTGCCCCCCACGGCGCCCTCCGGCTCCGCGGCCATCCTGCAGAGCCTGGAGACCTTCGGCGAGATCGCCCAGACCCTGCGCGGCATCGCCGAGGTCCCGGCGATCTGCGAGCGGGTGGTGGAGATCCTCAAGGCCCGCCTGGGGCTCGACACCGGCTCCATCATGCTCCTGGACGACGACGGCGAGACCCTGGTCAACGTGGCCGGCACGGCGCCGCGCGGCGAGGGCGAGGCGGGCCCCGCCACCCACCACCGCTTCCGCCTGGGGGAAGGCATCGCGGGCCTCGTGGCCCAGACCGGCGAGGCCGTCCTGGTGCCCGACGCCAGCCGCGACGCCCGTTTCCGCCGCGGCGACACGCCGACGCCGGTGCGCTCCCTGCTGTGCCTGCCGATTCTCGGCGCCGGGGCCCCGATCGGCGTCCTGAACCTGAGCCACGCCCGCCCCGGATTCTTCGCCGAGGACCACCGCACCGTGTTCGGCATCCTGGCGACGCTGCTCGGTCGGGTCCTGTCGGAAGTCCGCCTGACCGAGGCCCTGGCCCGGTTCAACCGCGACCTGGAGACCCAGGTGGCCGACCGGACCCGCGAGATCCAGGCCTCCCACGCCTACGTCGAGCGCATCCTGTCCCAGGCCAGCGACATCATCGTCACCGTGGACTGGCGCGGCTGCATCACCTTCGTCAACCCGCGCATCGCCCAGCTCGGCTACACCGCGGAGGAGGTCCTGGGCCGGCCCTTCTCCGCCCTGTGCCGGGGCGGGAATTTGCCGGCGCCCCTCGTCGATGCCATGAACGGCCAGGTGGCGCGCAACGTGGACCTGGCGCTGGTCGCGCGCGACGGCGGGCGGCTCGACACCTACTGCGGCTTCGCCCCCCTCACCGGCGCCGACGGCGGGCAGGGGGCCCTGGTCCTGGTGCGCGACGTGACCGAGACCAAGCGGTTGGGGCAGAAGCTGCGCCAGGTGGAGAAGCTCACCGCCGTCGGCACGCTCGTCGCCGGCATCGCCCACGAGATCAACAACAAGCTCGTGCCGATCCTGGTCTACTCCGAGCTGATGGAGCGCGCCGACCTGGGGGAGAAGGAGCACCGCCTGGTCCAGACGATCCACAAGTCGGCCGTGGGCGCGCGCCACATCATGGACTCGCTTCTTCGCTTCTCGCGCCAGGAGGCCCCCAACAAGGCCGTCCACGACCTCAACGAGGTGGTGCGCGAGGTCCTGGGCATGGTGCGCTACCGGGTGCGCAGGCGCGAGGTGGCCCTCGTCGAGGAGCTGGCCGAATCGCTCCCCAAGGCCCGCATGGACGCCCACCAGATCGGCCAGGTGGTCCTGAACATCGTCGGCAACGCCTGCGACGCCGTGGAGGCGGAGGGCGGCACGGTCACCGTCCGCACCCGGTCGCGGGACGGGCAGCTGCGCCTGGTGGTCGAGGACGACGGCCCCGGCATGGACGAGACCACCCTGGGCCGCATCTTCGACCCGTTCTTCACGACCAAGGAGGTCGGCAAGGGCACGGGCCTGGGGCTTTCCCTGTGCTACGGCATCGTGCAGGAGCACGGCGGCGACATCCGGGTGGAGAGCCGCCCCGGCCGCACCCGCTTCGAGGTCCGCCTGCCGGTCGCCGCCGGTGGGGGTGCCGATGCCGGCGCCGGTGCCGCGGCCACGACGCCTGCCCCCAAGCGCCGCAGGGCGAAGCGCACGCGCCGCGCCCGGGTCCTGGTGGCCGACGGCGACCCGGCGCTCCTGGACGTCCTCGCCCACGTCCTGGGCGGGCCCCACGAGGTGGCGGGGGAGCGCTCCGCCCGGGGCGCCCTGGACCGGCTCAAGACGGAGGACTTCGACGCCGTCCTGATGGACCCCCACCTGCCCGACCTGGACGGGCGCGAGGTGCTCGCCTGGATCGCCGAGCACCGCCCCGCCCTGAACGGTAGCGTCGTCCTCATGGGCAGCGCCGCCGCCGACGCCCCCGCGTCCGACGCCCCCGCCCTCATCAAGCCGTTCCGCGCCGACGAGGCCCTCGCCGCGCTCGACGCGGTCCTCGCCGCGGGCGGGAAGGACTGACCGCCGTGCGCGAGCCTGCCCACCGCCTGGGGCCCATCTCCGTCCTCGTCGTGGACGACAGCCCGGAGATCCTGGCCATGTTCCAGGGCCTGCTGCACGAGCTGCCGGAGCGGGGCGGCTACGTGGTGGACGCGGCGGCGTCGGGCGAGGCGGCGGTCGCCCTGTTGGAGACCTGTGTCTACGACCTGGTCCTGACCGACCTCAAGATGAACGGCCTGGACGGCCTGGGGGTCCTGAAGGCGGTCCGCGCGCGCAGCCCCCGGACGACGGTGGTCCTGATGACCGGTTATGCCTCCCTGGACACGGCCCTCGAGGCGATCCGGGGCGGGGCCTACGACTACATCACGAAGCCCTTCACCCTGGCCGAGCTGGAGGTGCTGCTCGCCAACGTGACCGACCGCATCCGCGCCCGGCGCGAGCACGCCCTCCTGGTGCGCGAGCTGGAGGACGCCTACCGCCTCATCGCCGCCCTCCAGCACGGCGCCGGCGCCGCCGACACCCCGCCCGGCAAGGCGCCGCGCGCCGCCGAGCCACTCCAGCCCTCGGAGCGCCGGGCCGAGGCCCTGGCCGCCTACCGGGCCGCGGACTGGACCCCGGAGCGCGCCGCCGAGCGCCTGGACGCCCTGTTCGACCAGGGGGTCCTGGACCGGGACGCCTACGAGCGCCTGAGCCACCTGATCCCGCGCCGGCCCACCGTGGCCTGAGGGTTTACCGGCATGGTCCCGGCGCCGCGTGGACGCGCCCCGTCCGAAGGGATACCATGGCCCCCAGGGTGTGGGGGGCAAGCAGGGGGGGAACGTCATGGCGAGCGACGTGGTTCGCATCCTCGCCCTCGGACGGGGCGAGACCGTCGACCGGGCGGCCTCCGGCCTGACCGGCGAGGGATACGCGGTGGCCCAGGTGGACGACCGCAGGCAGGCCCGCCGTCTGCTCAAGGCGGGCGACTTCGACGTGGTGGTGGCGGACGGGGAGTCGAAGGCCCTGTCCGAGCTGGTCTCGGAGGCCGGCGGCGGACGCCCGTGGATTCTGCTCGGGCGGGCCGACGGGCCGGTGGCGACGCCGGAGAACGCGGTCTGGATGACCCCGCCGGTGCAGACCGAGGCCCTCATTGACCGGGTTCAGGAGCTGGTCGCGGCCGCCCGGAAGCCCGCGCAGAAAACGGCGGGGCAGAGGGCCGCAACGCAAAAAGCAAACGAGGCCCGCAAGGCCTCGGCCCGGGTCGCGGGCGCCTCGCGCCCGGCTACTTGAGCTCCCACTTGATGTCGTAGGGGAACTGCACCAGGGCGGTGCCGCCGTCCTGCGCGGCGACCCGCACCTCCACCTCCCACTTACCGCCCATGGAGAACTTTCCCTTCGCGGCATAGCGCCCCCTCTCCCGGGGCTGGGTGGCCATCCACGTGTCGTCGGTGGACATGGGCATCCCCGGCATGTGCATCCGGAAGGTCACGTTCGCGCCCTCGAGCGCCTTGCCGTCCCGCTCCACCTGGAACTCGAACGCGTCCTCCCCCAGCTCCGCCGGGCTCGGCTCGGTGCGGATGCCCACCTTGAAGGGCCCGTCCGTGGCGCTCTGGTCCGGCGCCCGGGTGCAGGCGGCGGCCGCCAGGGTAGCGGCCAGCAGCACCGCGCACGCCGTGGCGACGGTCCTATTTAAAGAACGGCCCACTGGAATCCTCCGTGTCCGATGCCGGTTCGGGCTCCGGCTCGGGCGGCGCCGGCGGCGGCGCGGTGTGGAGCAGCTCCACCAGCGATTCCACCTGCTCCGGGCTCAGGGGGCCGCCCTCCGACTTCGCGAAGCCCGGCATCTCGGTGCCCGCCCGGCCCAGCTCGATCATGTGCGTCAGGTACGGGTCGAAGACCGACGGGAAGGCCGCCAGGGCCGGGGCGGTCTTGCCCTGCCGCTCCTTGCCGTGGCAGAAGAAGCAGACCGCGTCGTACAGGGGCTGGCCCATGAGGTCCTTCGCCGGGTCGTAGTGGCACTCGCCGCACTTGGGGCCGAACAGGGTCTCGCCGGCCTCGAACGCGGCGTGCATCGACGCGTCCACCTGGGCCACCACCTTCAGCTCCACCACCGGCTCCACCGGGTCGTTGGAGCGCACCGTGATGATCCGCTCCACCTCGCCCGAGCGCGCGGACGAGTCGTAGGTCACGTCGATCCGGCTCGACTCCCCCGGCGCCAGGACGGTCTTCTCGGGCAGCACGGCGGTGCAGCCGCACGGGGTCGTCGCCTCCTTCAGGACCAGGTCGGCGTCGCCCACGTTGGTCAGGGGGAACTGGGTCTCGACGATCTTGCCCTGGACCACCCGCCCGAAATGGAACTCGGTGTGGTCGAAGTGGATGCGCGGTCCGGCCCAGGCCGTGGACACCAGGGCCGTGCACGCCAGCGCCGTGCAAGTCGAAAGGACCGCGAAGGCCGCCCGCGCGGCGCCCGGCGTCACCCGCCCTGGCTCCCGCCGGACTTGCCCGTGTCCGCCTTGCCCGTATCGGTCTTGTCCACGCCGCCCTTGTCGAGCACCTGGGCGAGCACCGACTCCACGTTGCGCAGGGAGTTGTCGTTCAGCCGGATGTGGTTGTCGATCAGGACCGTGGGCGTGCCCCGCGCGCCGATGGCGCGGGCGTCGTTGACGCCGTCGGTCAGGCGCTCGCCCATCGTGTTCTCGTTGAAGCCGCGCTTGAAGGCGTCCAGGTCCAGGCCCGCCTGGGAGGCGATGCCCAGCAGCACGTCGGGCCGGGTCACGTCCAGGCGGTGGTCCCAGATGGCGGTGAAGAGCAGCTCGCGCATGGCGTCGCCCTTGCCCTGCTGGTCGGCCAGGTAGTAGGCGAGGACCGGGATGTGGGAGGCCTTCGGGTCCACGATGGGAAAGCCCACGTACGTGACCTTCAGCTTGTCGCCGTACTCCTTCCGGAGCGCGGGCAGCACCACCGTGTCGAAGTGGTGGCAGTGGCTGCAGAAGAAGTCGAGGAAGACGGTCATCTTGACCTCGCCGTCCTCGTGGGTGCTCTTGCGCCCGTCGATGTCCACGTAGGGCGGCGCCTCCGGCACCGGCGCGGCAAGGGGGGTGGCGGGCGCGGCGGGGGCGGCCGGCGCGGGGGCGGCCTGGGCCCACAGGGGGACCGGGAGGGCCAGCAGGGCGGTGGCGAGTGCCAGGGCGGCGCCGGTACGGGCGCGGGAATGGTTCATGGATGCCTCCTCAATCTTGGGACCGCCGGGGCGGGTTCACGGGTTCGGGGCCGGTGCCGGCGCGGGCAGCAGGGACTCCATGAGGGCGACCGCCGCGGGGGTGTCCCACTCCTGGGCCCCGAACGAGCGCCCCCGGATGATCCCGTCCGGGCCGATGACGTAGGTGGTGGGCATGACCCGGATGGCGTACCGGTCGCCCACCTGGGCCAGGGGGTCCAGCAGGACCGGCAGCTGCCAGCCGTAGCCGCGCACGAAGTCCGCCACGCGCTTGGGGTCGCCCATGTCCAGGGAGACCGCCACGACCGACAGGCCCCTCTCGCCCAGCCGGTCTCTCAGGTGCTCCAGGGTGGGCATCTCCTTGACGCACGGCCCGCACCAGGTGGCCCAGAAGTTGAGCACCACGAGCCGGCCCCCCAGGTCGGACAG
>Ga0307417_10000760_pt1 | contig 13127 bp, 13 predicted proteins | sample SalMarWE160210MG_2_FD_202514 | JGI IMG/M metagenome (GOLD analysis project Ga0307417, IMG submission 202514) | Salt marsh sediment microbial communities from the Plum Island Ecosystem LTER, Massachusetts, United States - WE1602-10 | ecosystem: Environmental > Aquatic > Marine > Intertidal zone...
ACATACTGATATAAGAGTAACTTAGATTTATTTTCAATAAAAAGTTGAGGATTGGGTATTGCAGTAAATACTGAATAATTAAAAAGCTCATTACCAAGTGTAATGAGCTTTTTATATTTATTACAAATTTACAGGAGTAACAATATTGTTTCACTGATTAAAAAAGTTCTGAAGAAAACTTTACTTCAACAAATTCATTTTTTTAGTTTCTGTAAAATTTCCAGCAGTCAGCCTATATAAGTATACCCCACTTGATACACTATTGCCATAATTATCTTTTCCATTCCAGTATGCTACATGATAACCAGCTGAAACCGCTTTGTTTACAAGTGTTGTAACTTCTGCACCTAATATATTATATATCTTTATAGTTACATCCACCGACTGTGGGACATAAAATTTAATTGATGTAGAAGGATTAAAAGGGTTAGGACTATTCTGCAATAATTTAGTTCCGTTCGTACTAGCAAGAGAAATTGTTATTGCATCATAATATTCAAACTGTCCATTATTATCCAATTGTTTAATCCTATAAGAAAAACTTGTTCCACTATTTGGCTGGTCTGTAAATGAATAGCTGTGTGGTGAGTTGCTGTTTCCAGAACCACTAACAAAACCTATCTTTTGCCAGCCTGAGTTTTCACTTTTCCTTTCAATTTCAAAACCATAGTTATTAACTTCAGTTGCTGTTGTCCATTTTAATATTGCTTCATTCCCACTTACAGAACTGGAAAAAGAGATTAACTCAACAGGCAAGGATAAGTTAAGATTAGTGGTAAAACACGTATAATCAGAAGTTTTAGGATGCTTATCTTTTTTTGTAGCTATAACCCTCCAAAAATAAGTTGTGCCACCATTTAGACTAGTTAAATCAATATTTATGTTCGTAGTTACTAAATCTTTTATGTCAGCTACAATATTTGTGAAATCCTGATTGGTAGAAATTTGGACTTCATAAGCATCTGGAGCACTTCCATGTTCACTAAGTGACCAAGTAAATGTATATGGACTTGTTATTCCTGATTCATGATTAGATGGGGAACTATTTATCGGTGTTTTTACTGAAGCCTGAGTACAGCTTGCTAATAAAAGTATGCTTATTATAATAGAATTAAAATTTTGTAAAAGTTTCTTCATTTTGCCCTCTTTCAGATTTGGTCAAATACATTCAAGTTTTATACAGTTATAATTCAACTATTATGCCATTTAAGTTGTGGACATCTAAGCCTTTTATTTACAATTAGTTACACAAATTGGATCTTCTTTTTTATCTCAATATGGGACATCCACTTGCCCGCTTGTATTTAAATTTCAACCTCTTGTAGATTAGTGGTGAAAAACAAATAACCAAAAAGATGGGTGTAATTATTGCTTTTGTATTAAAATTCTTTATAAAATACTTAAAGGACAAACAGTCCAATTAGTAACTTCTAATTGGAAGGGGCATCAATTAAGGGCGGTTATATTAAAACAATTTTTTTTGTTCCTACTATACAGGGCGTAGTTTATTTATAATTCTTTAACAATTAAATAATAATGACTTAACATATAAATTCCTTGAATGTTTTATTATGCATAAGCAATTAATTCATTTTGTAGAGAACATTTTAATAAAAAGGATTATATGAATTTTATTATAGTTTGCATAGCCATCTGTGTATTGACACCTTTGTTAATGTTTATACTCTATCTTAATGCACCAATTGGATGGGAAGATGAAACTGGTTTTCATAACGAAGATAATAGCACCCGCTAACTGAAAAAGCACTTATTTCTAAAGAGCTTATTCAGGAACAATTAACGATACAAACCCGCAAGGCTAATTAAAGCTATACCAATTTATTTTACTAATAACTCACGGATAAACTTTCTTTCTCTCAGACATACATTTGCAGGCTGGTTGGTTCAAACAGGTGTAAACATATTTGAAGTTTCCAAATTGTTGGTCCTTCAGACATTAGGGTAATAGAAATTTATTCTCATTCGAAAGCCGAGGATTTGCCTAATTCAGTGGATAAATAGAATAATTGATAAAAAATCCTGATTAAATATCAGAACTTTTATTTTTGAGGCGCCGGCTGGATTCGAACCAACGAAAAAAGCTTTGCAGGCCTTTGCCTTAAACCACTTGGCTACAGCGCCATTTAATAAACCTATTCTTTTCCACCAAAATATCCCCTTTTGTAGATTTATCGAGCGGGAAACAGGGATCGAACCTGCGACATCAGCCTTGGAAAGGCTGCACTCTACCAACTGAGCTATTCCCGCATTTTTTAAAATGCCTAACCTTAGAAGATTCCTAAAAAATATAATTAACAAATGAAAGGTGCATTCTAAAGTTTATAACTAATATCCATTTATTATGCCAATGATTTAATAGTAAAATATATGAAATTGAATAAAATAGATTAGAATAATATGAACCATTTTGATATGATGTAAAAAAAAGGAACAGATTATTAGCTATGAAAATAACTTACATATACCAAAGGATTAGTTTGATGTTTACAAATGCAAAGTTTTATCTCACATAAATTCAAAAAAGATTATTGAGAAACCCAATCTCAGGCCCTGGGTTAACTTTCATTAGTTAAGGCATACATTTGCAAGTTGTTTGGTTCAGATATGAGTGAGCATATTTAAAGTTTCAATATTGTTTGGTCATTCGGATATAAGAGTAACCAAAGTATATTCCCCTTAAAGGCTGAGGATTTTGTTCAATCAGAGAAGATGATATTGTAAAAATAAAATTACCAAATAAAGATTATCTCTTAATAATATTTTCCTTCACAATAAAACCAACTGCAATAATAACAACTTAAAGCAGAATTAAATAATCATTTATTAAATCTATGCCCTTTCTCAGGGTGTTTTTGGTACCGGTAGGTGTGTACTTATTTACTGTTTTAAGGTGCACAAATAGTACACGGGTGATAAAGATTCCAATCTGTTTAAAATAAAAAAACCGGATATTCGGTTATATCCGGCATCTGAAGTGGGCGGAGACGGAATTGAACCGCCGACACAAGGATTTTCAGTCCTTTGCTCTACCGACTGAGCTATCCGCCCGTTAAAAAGTATCTTTTACTTATTAAAATCAGGATTCAAAAATATAGATTTTTATTATAACCTCAAAAGTTTTGAGCAATAAAAACTACTCTTAGAAATTTAGATCATCAATAATCTAATCAGATTATTTTCTTTTCTTTTAACACTGATTCAACCGTAACAGCCCCGATTTCCTGCAGTTCATAGCGAACTCTGGTATTCGGTTTGTTTATTTTTAGTATTCTACCCAGGTCAATTGGTGTGCCGATTACAACCGAATCACATTTTGTTTTGTTGATTGTAGTCTGAAGGTCTTTCATTTGGTCGTCACCGTAACCCATTGCAGGCAGCAGTGTTCCGATCTTCGGATATTTTTTGAAAGTTTCTGTAATTGATTTTACTGTGTACGGCCTCGGGTCAATGATTTCGGAAGCGCCGTAATTCCAGGCCGCAACCATTCCAGCGCCATATTGCATTTCGCCGTGTGTTAATGTCGGGCCATCTTCAATAACAAGCACCTTCTTCCCCTGGATAACTTCCGGTTTATCTACAAATATAGGTGACGCGGCTTCAATTATTTTTGCATTCGGATTCAACTTGTGAATATTATTTCTAACTTCTCTTACTTTCTGCGGGTCAGCAGAATCGATTTTATTTATAATAACTGCATCTGCCATACGAACTGATGTATTTCCCGGATAATAATAAAGTTCGTGTCCTGCTCTATGCGGATCAGCCACAGCAAAAGTTACATCGGAATGATAAAATGACATATCATTATTTCCACCGTCCCAGATAATTACGTCGGCTTCTTTCTCAGCTTCTCTCAAAATTGCCTCGTAATCAACTCCGGCATAAATAACGCTGCCCATTGCAATGTGTGGCTCGTATTCTTCCATTTCTTCTATAGTACATTTTTGTTTTTTAAGATCTGAAATAGAAGCGAATCTCTGCACCGCCTGTTTTGCAAGGTCGCCGTAAGGCATAGGGTGTCTTATTGAAACAACTTTTTTCCCTGCATCTCTCAACAATTTTACAACTCTTCGTGAAGTCTGCGATTTTCCGCTTCCGGTTCTGACGGCAACAATAGAAATTACAGGCTTGCTGCTTTTTATCATTGTCTGATCCGAACCAAGTAGTTTGAAGGAAGCACCCGCAGCATTTACAATAGATGCTTTCGTCATTACATAATCAAATTTTACATCAGAATATGAAAAGACGACCTCATCAATTTTTAATTTTTTGATGAGTGATGTCAGCTCTTTTTCATCATATATTTTAATTCCTTTAGGATAAAGTTTGCCCGCCAGAACATGCGGATAAACTCTCCCCTGTATGTTCGGGATTTGTGTAGCAGTAAATGCAGCTACATTATATTTTTCATTATTGCGATAATAGACATTGAAATTATGGAAGTCTCTTCCGGCGGCGCCCATAATCAGCACGTTGGTTTTTGACATAATTGCCCCACTATATTTATTGTGAAATGTATTTTAATTAATATTATTCTACGGTCACACTTTTTGCTAAATTTCTCGGCTGGTCAACATTCAATCCTTTTTTAACTGCGATGTGATATGCAAGCAACTGAAGCGGAATAACTGTTAATACCGGCATTAACATTCTAATTGTGTCAGGTATTTTAATGGAATAATCAACAAGACTGTCAATGTTATCATCATCCTCACTTGCGATTGCAATAATTCTACCATTTCTAGCCTTTGTTTCTTCAATATTGCTTATTATTTTATCGTAAGTGGAATCTTTGGGAGCAATAAACACCGCGGGCATATTGTCATCTATCAATGCGATTGGTCCGTGTTTCATTTCCGCTGCAGGATACCCTTCTGCGTGTATATATGAAATTTCCTTCAGTTTTAGAGCGCCTTCCAGAGCGACGGGGAAATTATATCCACGTCCGAGGTAAAGAAAGTTTTTTGCACCCTTGAATTTTTCTGCAATCGCTTCAATCTGATCATTTAATTTTAATATTTGTGAAATCTTATCCGGCAACGCCTGGAGCTCTTCGGCGATCTTTATTCCGTCAACTTTACTCATATCTCGTTTGCGCGCGATAAGCAAAGTAATAAGTGCCAGCACAATAAGCTGTGAAGTGAATGCTTTTGTTGAAGCAACACCTATCTCAGGTCCGGCGTGACAATAAACTCCGCCTTGTGTCTCACGAGCAATTGAAGAACCAACCACGTTACAAATTCCGAGGCTAAGAGTACCGCGAATTTTTGATTCTTTTAAGGCCGCAAGCGTATCAGCTGTTTCACCGCTTTGCGAAATAAATATTATTCCGTCATCTTTATTTATAATAGGATTTCTGTACCTGAATTCAGAAGCATATTCAACTTCGGTTGGGATACGTGCAAATTGCTCAAGCATATATTCACCTACCAAACCTGAATGCCACGAAGTCCCGCAGGCCGAAATTATAATTCTTTTTGCACTTGCCAATTGATCTGCAACAGACCGAAGACCGCCCAATCTTGCAGTTCCCTCATCAAAGAGAAGCCTTCCTCTCAATGAGTTTTTCACTGATTCGGGTTGTTCCATAATTTCTTTAAGCATGAAATGTGGATAGCCGCCCTTATCAAGCTCATCAATCGTCATACTTATTTCGTGAACTTCTTTTTTAATTTCAGTTTCTTCGGAAATATCCTTAGTTATAAAATTGTTCTTTGTTATCTCAACAACTTCACCATCTTCAAGATAAACAACCTGTTTCGTATGAGCTATAATCGCAGAAACGTCGGAGGCTACAAAATTTTCACCGTCGCCTACACCGATCACCAGCGGGGAGCCTTTTCTTGCTACAACTAATTTATCCGGCTCCTTAGAATAAATAATTACAAGTCCGTAAGTTCCTTCAATTTCAGTAAGTGAAGCACGGACAGCATTAAATAAATTCAAGCCCTTTTTAATAAAACTATCGATCAGGTGAGGAATAACTTCTGAATCAGTATCGGTAACAAATTTATATCCGAATTTCTGCAGGCCTTTCCTGAGAGTCTGGTAATTTTCAATAATTCCATTATGGATAACAAAAATACTTTTATCTTCGTTGAAATGAGGATGTGCATTCACTTCATTAGGTACTCCATGGGTAGCCCATCTTGTGTGAGCAATACCAATTTTTGCGTTCAAATTGTATTTCTCAATCTCCTTTTCAAGTACGGAAACTTTTCCAGGCTTTTTAATAACATCAGAATTCCCGTTATTGATGATCCCAATTCCGGCAGAATCATAACCACGGTATTCCAGCCTTTTTAAGCCATTAATAAGGATGGGTACACAATTTTTATCCCCGATATATCCTACTATTCCGCACATACTCCCTCTTATAAATTTCTTTATTTATTTAAAACATTCTTACTAAATTACTTATTTTTTCCAACTTTAGAAATGCTTAATTCGACAAAAGGCTAAATAGCTATTTATTCAGCCTTTTTTTGAAATAGTCTATCGTAATTTTCAAGCCTTCTTCTCTGACTATTTTGGGGGCCCATCCGAGAATTTTACGCGCTTTTGTAATGTCCGGCTGGCGAACCTTTGGATCATCTTCGGGCAATGGTTTATTTACTATTTTACTTTTTGTCCCGGTTATTTTGATAACTTCTTCCGCAAATTGCTTTATTGTTATTTCTTCCGGATTACCAACATTAACCGGGTTTGTTTCATCAGACATAAGTAGCCTAAAAATTCCATCAACAAGATCAGAAACATAACAAAAGCTTCTGGTTTGCAAGCCATCACCAAACACAGTTATATCTTCACCCCTTAATGCCTGACCTACGAAAGCCGGAAGCGCTCTTCCATCATTTAACCTCATTCTTGGGCCGTATGTATTAAAGATTCTGACTATTCTTGTGTCAAGTTTATGATAACGATGATAAGCCATTGTTATTGCTTCTGCAAACCTCTTTGCTTCATCATAAACACCACGAGGACCAATTGGATTAACATTCCCCCAATATTCTTCTTTTTGAGGATGAACATCAGGGTCGCCATAAATCTCGGAGGTGGATGCAAGCAGCATTCTTGCATTTTTTTCTTTAGCAAGTCCAAGAATTTTATGAGTACCGAGTGATCCGACTTTTAGAGTTTGGATCGGGAGCTTTAAATAATCAATCGGGCTGGCGGGCGATGCGAAGTGTAAAATATAATCTACTTTGCCCGGAATGAATACATAGTTTGTAATATCGTGTTTAATAAAGCTGAAATTTTCATTGCCGGCAAGATGAGAAATATTTTCAATGTTACCTGTGATTAGGTCATCTATGCAAACTACCTTAAATCCCTCGGCAATAAATTTATCGCAGAGATGTGAACCCAGAAAACCGGCTCCGCCTGTAATTACAACATTAGCTTTTGCCAATTACCCTCCTCAGTTTGTCAAATTTTCAAAGTAATTTTTCTCAATGATATCAAACTTACAAAAAATCCCAGCACCGGACCTAATAACAGCATTCCCCCAAGAAAATACCTTAATCTGAAATGAATTATCTCGTATAGTTTGAAATAATTATTGAAGTAATTAAAAAAAATCAAAAATATTCCGAGAGAAATAATACTTGCAAATAGACCTATCAGCACACCGTTCAGAACAATCGGCATTTTAATGGTGGATAGTTTTGCGCCTACAAGCTTCATTGTTTCAAGTTCTTCATATTTTGAAGTAGTGATCAGTTTAACTGTGCTGTAGACTAGATAAAGCGAAATGAAAAACAATACTGCCGTAATAATAAAAATATATTTCTTTATTTCGGTCAAATATTGAAGCAACTTATAGATAAAATCCTGCTGAAAAGAGACTTCATCAACACCATTGATTTTTGAGAAATCAGAGATTAATTTTTTAAGCTTATCCTGTTGAACAAAATCTCCTTTTATTGTCACAAGAAAAGAAGCAGGAAGCGGGTTGTAGTCCAATAATTTTCTAAAATCCTCTCCGGTCTCTTTTATAAAATTATCAGCAGCCTGATTTTTATCGATATATGAAACCGACTTCACGAATCTTTTGTTTGAAATTTCCTTGCTGATTTTTGAGGTCTCTGACTTACTGATGTTATCTTTCAAAAAGACATTTATTGTAACGCTTTCTTTCAGATTATTCTGAAAGGTATTCGACGCCTGAATAATTATTGCACATGCGGCAATCAACAAAACAGAAATGCTTGTAGAAATAAGTGAAAGGAAGAAAGAAGATTTTGCTCTTCCAATTAATTTTAGCGATTCTTTTATCCAAAAAAATATCATATTACTACTTAATATTTAGAAATTAGATTCGTCACGCCAGCTTATTATCTTCCACTTGTGCGACGAAGGATCTTTCCTGAAATTCAGATTTACCCTGCCGTCAATCCTTTCAACATCTGTTGGATTAAAAGTTATTGTTAAATTGAAACCCCGGACTATATTTGCACTCAGTGAATCCTGAGTGGACAATATAATATTATTCCAGACTAAATCTAACCTTTGTGTATTTCTAAACAAGCCATAAGTGGTCTTCATTTCCTCATCCCTTCCCCAGGATACATCGAATCCCTGGTCGTAATCCCTGTATGTAAATGTAAAATCCTCGCTGAGTAATTCTCCATAAATTGTTGTATCCTGAAATGTATATGCATACTGGAAGTTTTGGAATACGCCACCAGTGGTTGTAAGATCTGAAAGAGCCGAACTAGACGAGGTAGGATTAGAATCCAGAGCAGGCGCGAATGGATTTTTGCACCCTACAAAAAGTATGAATAAAATAAAAAAATATTTTAGCAGATTACTAATAAAGCCTCCCTTTCAGATCACTCCAGCTTGGTACGCTGCTGTTCTTTGTATCCTGCCAATAATAAATTGCCCAAACAGACCGCGAGTCCCGCACCATATTAAATTTTAATTCACCCTGATAATTTGCGGGCAAATCAGTTGTATTAGATGGTACATTCAGAGAATATGATGCGCTGTAAACAAGACTGTCACCGAATGAACTCGACGATACGTTTGATAAAGTCAATGTAATAGGAGAATTCACATCTACTTTTGTTATTAGATTATTAAAATACTGCTCTTCATTTGAAAGTCCCCAATTATCCGTCAGAGTCGGGAACTGTGATGCGGCCGAAGCCGCAGGAGAAAAAGTAAATTTCTGAGTGGTAAAAGATGGATTTGCAAAAGTAGCGATATAGTTTTCTGCACTTTTGTCCTTTAATGAATTCTGAAGGTTTTCTATCAAAATATCCGGCGTAACCGCTAACTGATAATTGGATCTTGGTTGATTCGGTGTTTGCGCATCTCTTACATTAAAGAGATCACATCCGGATAAAAATGAAAGGGAAATTATCAGGTAAAGGAATTTCATTTTTGTGCAATAATAATTATTCTTTGCGAATTCATATCATCAAATTTTTCGGCCGCGAATCCGCCAAAAATATTTGTGATTTTAAACCCTGCTTTTTCAATTGCAAAAACCAGTTCATCCTTGCTGTACATTCTTACAGATTCCATGTAGTGGTGTTCTTCACCATTTCTGCCTATAAAAATATCCTTAATAACCCGGTTATTTTCTAAATGTCTTTTCTGAACCAATGTACAATGTTCAAAGCTATCGTTTGATTCCCTTACAAGATTATTCTCCAAATAAGTCTTATTAAAATAGTCGAGGACAAAATAACCGGAAGTTTTCAAGTATTTAGAAGCGATATCAAAGAGCAGAAAATTTTCTCTATCATCGTTAAAATAACCGAAACTTGTAAAGAGATTTATTACGAGATCGAACTGTTTATCAATAAAAAAACTTCTTATATCGGATTTTATAAAGTCAATTTTAACTTCGTTATCTTCGGCAGTATTTTTTGCCACGTTCAACAGTTTTTCGCTCAGGTCGACTGCCGTAACTTTAAAGCCATTTTTTGCAAAAATGATTGAATGTCTTCCCATTCCGCAAGCAAGATCGAGCACATCGGCTTTAACAGGAATGTCAGCAAATCTTAAAATTAATTTTACTAATTCTTTTGCTTCAGCATTGTTCCTGTGCCTGTAAACATCAAGATACTCATCTGTATTAAACCACTCTTCAAACCATTCAGTCATTATAATTCAATTCTTCCTAAAACTGCTCTTCCGATAGTAGCCTCATCCGCAAATTCAAGATCACCACCAATTGGCAGACCACGCGCAATTCTGGAAACTTTAATCCCTAATGGTTTTATTAACCTGGCAAGGTAAAGGGCTGTGGTTTCTCCCTCAGTATCAGGATTTATCGCAAGAATAATTTCTTTAATATCTTCTTTCTCAAATCTTTTCAGAAGTTCTTTAATTTTAAGTGAGTCGGGTCCCATTCCGTTCAAGGGAGAAAGCACTCCTCCAATAACGTGGTATAGACCATTAAATTCGTGAGTTCGTTCAATCGCAATCACATCACTCGCTTCTTCAACAATACATATTATATTTTTATCGCGCTTTTCACTTTTGCAGATATCACATAATTCTTCAACTGAGATGTTGTAACAACGCGAACAAAATCTCAGCCTGGTCTTTAATTCTTCTATTGCTTTTATAAGATTTGCAACTGAATTGTTATCACTTTTTAAGATGTGTAAAGCAAGGCGCTGAGCAGTTTTTCTGCCTATACTTGGCAGTTTGCTCAGTTCCTCAATTGCTGCAACTAATGGTTCTGCTATTTGCAAATTTACATCCCCGGGATGTTAAGTCCGGGAGGAAGCATCCCCTTTGTTACTTTTGCCATTTCTTCTTCAGCCATTTTGGTAGCACTCTGCAGAGCTTTGTTGACAGCAGCAACCACAAGGTCCTCCAGAATTTCTTTTTCTTCAGGATTGATTACCTGCTGATCAATTTCAACTGAAATAATTTCTTTATTTCCGTTAGCAGTAGCCTTTATCATTCCACCGCCGGCTTCCTCAGATACTGATTTTCCGCTCAGTTCGTTCTGTACCCTTTGCATCTCCTCCTGCATTTTCTGGACCTGTTTCATCATGCCCTGCATTCCACCTTTCATCAAATTCCTCCTGTTTTCGAGATTTTTTCTGTAAAAAAGTGCATTTATTTTAATTTTTCTGCAAATATAATATAATCGATTGACTTTGTATAGCTAATTTTCATAATTTCCAACCTAAATTTTCTGAAGGGCAAATTTGATAGATAAATCTACTGCTGGTGGAAATGGACTGAAAAAAGAACTCCCAATGGATGACCAGAATTATCTTCTTCTGGAATACCCTGATTATTTGACTAACGGGGGTACTAAGAAGGTGAAAGTCAAGGATTTGGGGATGAAATTTGCTTCCATAAACTCATTCTTTATGGATTACCTGAAAGAGTATCACATTCCTGCTGCTTTTATAAAAGCGCAGGATAAGAATTCATTGAAATTTATCAAGCATGCAAGATTACCGTTCGTTGTAAAAATATTAAACCTGATCGATAAAAGGACAGCAAAAATTTTTTCAAAGAAGGAAGGCTCAACACTTAAACTTCCCATTTTCGAATATCATTGTGGTACCGGTAAAGATACAATTGTTTCTGAAAGTCATCTTGTAACTTTTGACCTGTGTTCAATTGAAGATTTAAAATTGATAAACCGTATCTGCTCAAAAGTTAATGCGGTACTAAAATCTTTTTTTGAAAGACGCGGAGAAACTCTTGCCGAAGTAAATTGTTTATTCGGCAAAAGCGAGAATAAAATTTACCTGATTGACGACTTCACTCCCAAAAGCCTTAAAATCATCCCTTTCAACGGTGATAATAAATCGATCAGTCCTTATAAATTTGATACTCCTGCCACTGTCCGAAAATACACTGATCATTTATTTAACGTGTTGAGTTCGTAGAGATGTTTACAAAATACGGATATGCTACACTTGGAATAATTTCCATCATTGTCTTTATTTTAATCTGCTTAAGCTTTTTTGTAAGAGATAATTTTTTAAAATATATATTAATAATTCTTCCTCTTCTGTTTTTAATCTTTTCTTTAAATTTTTTCAGAGACCCAAACAGAACTCCTCCTTCGAAAGAAAACGTAGTCCTCTCACCTGCAGATGGAAGTGTACTGTTCGTTAGGGAAGTTTTCAGCGATAAATACCTTAATGGCAAGGCATACCAGATTTCAATTTTTATGTCGCCTTTGAATGTTCACGTCAACAGGATTCCAATTTCTGGCCAAGTAGAATATTTGGAATACTTCAAGGGAAAATACATTGCTGCATTCGAAGATAAGGCTTCCGAAGAAAATGAAAGGGCTGAATTCGGAATTATGAGTAAATTTGGGAAAGTATTTTTTACACAGGTTGCAGGATTTATAGCGAGAAGAATTGTCTATGAAATAAAAGAGGGTGATTCTGTTACAGCGGGTGAAAGATTCGGAATGATAAAATTCGGCAGCAGGTCAGATATAGTTGTCTCTTCTGACTGGCTGGTAAAAGTAAAAAAAGATGATAACGTTCGAGCGGGCGAAACAATCCTTTTTGAATTTCCAAAACAATAATGAAAAAACTCAGACCAACTGCTTCGATAATTCCTAACTTATTCACTTCGATGAATATGTTCTGCGGCTTTTTGTCGATTATAAATGCAAGTCAGGGAAATTTCATTTATTCAGCATGGCTGATTATCATTGCTGCTATTTTTGATGCGCTGGATGGAATAGTTGCACGCCTGACAAACAGCAGCAGCGCGCTTGGCGTTGAGCTCGATTCGCTTTCGGATGTAGTCAGCTTCGGTGCAGCCCCGGCGTATCTGATTTATGCAACTGAACTTTATAAGTTAAATGCGCTTGGCGTAGTTATAAGCTCCTTATTAATGATCGCCGGTGGTTTCAGACTAGCAAGATTCAATGTGCAACTTGTTGGATTTGATAAATCATTTTTTAAAGGCCTTCCAATTCCGACATCCGCTTTGACTATAGCAACATTTATTTTAACTTTTTACATAGGTGGTTCAGGATTCTCAACGGCTCAATCAGATTCCGTTATTCCCCTTGTTATTATTCTTTCCTACCTGATGGTCAGCAAAATAAAATATGACACCATCCCAAAATTCTCATGGAGTGCTATTAAAGA
>Ga0307417_10000761_pt1 | contig 13118 bp, 12 predicted proteins | sample SalMarWE160210MG_2_FD_202514 | JGI IMG/M metagenome (GOLD analysis project Ga0307417, IMG submission 202514) | Salt marsh sediment microbial communities from the Plum Island Ecosystem LTER, Massachusetts, United States - WE1602-10 | ecosystem: Environmental > Aquatic > Marine > Intertidal zone...
CATGACCATGATTTTCTTGGCATCTGTTTCGTTTTCCGGGGACGGCTGGGCCTGAGGTTGCTGCTCACCGTCGAAGGTTCCGAGGACCAGATAATCCGCGCCGTTTTGTTCAAGCGTCGTCTGAAATCCCTGGGACTCCAAAAAGCGCTGCACGTTTTGCTGGGACGCGGCGTTGTCGACAATCACTTTCACATGGCCTGAATGTTCTTCCTGCAAAATGGCTTTGGTCTGCAGCACCGGCGCAGGGCAGGCCAATCCGCGAGCATCGATTACTTTCATTGAAATACCTCCTTATAAGGACATTCTTTTGACCTGAGATGCATAGTCCTTTATGCCGAATCAGAGTTATCCGGATTTCCTTTTATGTCTGCTGTCTTAAATCACAAATTTTAAGCACCAAATTACAAACAAATCTTAAATTACAAATTCCAAACCGGGTTAAAGCAGTTGTTTTTTTATTTGGGATTTTGAATTTCGGTCATTGTTATTTGTTTGTTTTTTGGGATTTGTTATTTGGAATTTCAATAATCCAACAAACTTTCAATAAACTAAATCCTCTCGATCTTTGGACCAGGATTCCTTGCTTAGTCCATGGAGCCGCTTTCATCAGACCACCCATATTTTCTCTTTCGGATTTTTCAAAACTTCGCCGATTTCCGCTGTATCGCTGATGCCCGCATCTTGAAGGGCCTTGACGAGGGCATCGGCGTGGTCGCCGCCGACGCCGATCAGCAATCCGCCCGAAGTTTGCGGATCGAACAGCACGTCTTGCGCAGAACGTGCCACCCTTTGTCCGAAATCAATCATCGGTTCCCGGAATTCCCTGTTTTTATAAGCGCCGGCAGGGATGAGCCCCATGGCGGCGAATGCCAAAGCTTCCGGAATCATTGGCACGCGGTCGGAAAAAACCCGCATGCTTGCGCCGGAACCCAATATCATTTCGGCAAGGTGCCCCAGCAAACCGAAACCGGTAATATCGGTGCAGGCGTGCACATCGAAGCGCGACATAATGCCGGCGGCGTCACGGTTGAGCGCGGCCATCAAACGGGTCACTTTGTCCGTCAAATCCGCGGACGCCATGCCTGCCTTGATGGCGGTGTTGACAATTCCCGTGCCGAGGGGTTTTGTCAGAATCAGCCGGTCTCCCGGCCGCAGGCTCTTTTTGGTCAGCACTTGTGCCGGATGGACGATCCCGGTAACGGATAGACCGTATTTTAATTCCTTGTCCTCGATGCTGTGGCCGCCGATGAGGACGACCTCGGCTTCGGCCAGTTTGTCGATCCCGCCTTGTATGATTTGCCGCAGAATGGAAAGGTCCATCTGTTTCAACGGAAAGGCCACCAGGTTCATAGCGGTCTTTGGTGTTCCCCCCATGGCGTACACATCACTCAACGCATTGGCTGCGGCAATTTGTCCGAACCAGTAAGGATCGTCCACGATTGGCGTGAAAAAATCGACGGTCTGGATCAGCGCCAAATCGTCCGAAATTTTATAAACACCAGCATCGTCTGCGCGGTCCAAACCGACCATGACATTTTCATCGGTCGGAAACACCATGCCGCAAAGCGCTCTGTCCAGGTCCCCCGGAGGCAGCTTGGACGCTCAGCCGGATCCGGTAACCGTCTCGGTCAGGCGTATTTTTTTAATATCATCCATGGGGTTCCTCCTTTACAGGATTTTCTTGGTTTTCGGAACTTCCGAAGGGGCAGGATAACTCGCGGGCATGATAAACATGTTTTTCCCCGCAAAAGGGACAGGGTGCGTTAATCGCCACCTTGGCATCCAAAAACCGATTCCCCATCTGATCAAGCGCAATCCCTTTGTTGCAGATGACTTCAAATGCAGCACTTTCAAAGACTTTCTGTTTCTCGGGACATATAAAAACAAACTTCATTTATTTTCACCTGCCAATAGGGCCGCGCCCAAAGCCCCTACCATCTGCGGATCTTCGGGAACCAGGACCTGCCGCTTAAGGGTTTCTTCCAGCAGCCGCCGTATGCACGGATTTTTGGCAACACCGCCCGCAAAGACGATGTCGTTGTCCGCAGACACCCTTTTGAGCATGCCCACGGCCCGGCGAACCACCGACCGGTGAAGTCCCAAGGCAATTTCTTGGGGATCTTCTCCCTTAGCGACCAGAGAGGTAACCTCGGATTCTGCGAACACCGTACACATGCTGTTAATCTGAAGATTCTTGGTGGCCTTGAGCGCTTCTGTGCCGAATTGATCGATGGTGTATCCCAGGCTGCGGGCCATAATTTCAAGGAACTTGCCGGTTCCGGCCGCGCACCGGTCGTTCATTTCAAATTTGGTGATCTTTCCGTTTTCATTGAGTGCAATGGCTTTGGTGTCCTGGCCGCCGATGTCGAGTATGGTACCGACGTTGTGGAAAAGGCTCCCGGCACCCACGCCATAGGCCTTGATTTCCGTGACCGTCGGCGCATCAAAAGAGATCTCGAAAAGATTCCGGCCGTAACCGGTGGCCAAAATGCGGTCATATTCAAGGCCATCGAGCAGTTCCCCGGCCCGGGTCATGGGGTCGAATCCGGTATCGGTTTGTCTTTTCTCTATGATTTCAAGATCTTTTAACACAACCAGTTCGATGGTTCTCGAACCGATGTCAATGCCGGCATAACGCATAAGATGACCTTTACGACTTCAACATCTCAACAAACGCTTCCACCCGGGTCTTGAGCTGGCCGACATCTTCCATGCTGTAATCGGTTTCGATCCGAAGAACCGGGATATTTTTTGATTCCAGCGCCTTTTCCACCGGAATTGCCTCCATCAGATACGGCTGGCAGAACTGCAACCCGAAATGGATCACCCCGTCGGCCCGGTATTCTTTGTACATTTGAATGATATGATTCAAACGATCCGGATTGGGCGTAAAAATGGCACAATCGATATTAAAATAGCGATCCACCACAGCATCCATCAATTCTTCGGCGGTACCGCCGGAATCATCGGTAAGGTTCCGGGACCCCCGTTCGCCGACGCAGGATTCTTCTCCAACGATCACCGCCCCCGTGGTTTCGACGATCCACGGAAGCTTCCAGTTGGGTACAGCCATGGGGCATCCGGACATCAATATTCTGGGGGCGCCTTCGGGAAATGCCCCGGATTTCTTCTCGATCCTGGATTCCAGCTCATCGCAGACTTTATTGACCGATTCCGTAAATCGAACCGGATTGTCGTAGAAAAAGACCTGGTTGGCCAGCAGGGCGTCCAGACCGGAAATCGGCGCGGGATCCGCTTTGCGAAGGCTGTACAGCCGATGAATCGCCTTGCGTTTATTGTTTACCATCTCAATGGACTTTTTCAGACCGGCGGCATCGATCTTAACGCCGGATAAATTTTCGACCGCTTCCTTAAAACGGTAATATTCGGCCTTTAGCAAGGATCGTCCCGGTTCGGTCTTCATCTGGGGGATATCCATGACATACAGGTTGGGAACAATATCATTCAACGATTCATAAGCTTTCTTTTTACCGTCACAGGTATTTTCCCCGACGATCATGTCGGCGGCTTCCAGGTACGGACACACTTTTCCCAGTTTGAATCCAAAGGTCGACTTGATCAAAGCGCAGGTATTGCGGGGCAACAGTTTTTCCACCTCTTCCATGGCAAAATCCGCGCCTGAACACAGCCCCACAAGGGTTGCATTGCCGGCAAGGGCAATCTCTTCCGGCACGAACACGCAGTAGGAACCGATAATTTTCCGGCCGGCCGCCTTTTCATCCATCAATTCTTTGACGCGAAGACCGTGGACCTCGCTCATGACAAAGTCAAAATAGCCCATCTGCTCGGGCCGGTCTTTCTGGGCAAGATAAATGTCCTGATAAGCCTTTCCTAAAATCTCAAGCAGCATATCATGGGCTTTTAGATCAAGCCCGAGATCCCTCCACATATTCCGATAATCGTCACTCATTGTTATCTCCTTTTATTCAAAATCGTCCAGGGTATCCAAACGCAACGCCGCCGATGGCGACGCCTTCTGCCGGCATCCCATTTTGAATGCTTTCGGATTTTTTCCGGATGACGGTTTTACTTTTCACGATAGGTGATTTTGTAAACAAACGTGGCCGGATTATAGAAATCAAGGGGCAGACCGCCTATTTCGGCATAGGGGTAACCGAACGTATTGAGCGGCGGACCCTCCTGAGGCGGATTCAGCACCACGTCGCGACCGTGGGCAATGACAAAACGGTACGGATCGATGCCGCCCCAGAAATAATCGCGATAAGCCATGGTTTTGGGGTCTTTCAGGTCGAGTTTTTCGACAAGCATTTTTTTGCGCACATCTGCCGGATCAACCGAGACCCAGCCATATCCGGGAAGAAAAAACTCCGCCCAGCAGTGCTGCCAGGTGGTGACATCCTGTTGGGACTTTTTCCCCAGTCTGAGGCCGAAAACCTCTCGGGCCGGTACACCGGCGGCCCGGGCCAATGCGATAAAGACCGACGAAATATCCGTGCATTTCCCACCCCGTGTTTGCAGCAGTTTGTCGACATCACCCAGGCCGCATCCCACGGTCTTAGGGTCCCGATACATATTTTCACAGGTCCAGTCATAGATCGCCTTGGCCTTTTCCAGCACCGTGTTCTTTCCCTTGGTAATGGCGTCGGACAGCTTTTTCACCGCACCGTGCGTTGGGCCGAGGGAAGTGGGCTTCAGATACGTTGCATAATCGGCCGGATCCCAGGCCGGTTCGTTAGTCGGGAAATCACGTTGACGAACTTCACGCCGTTCAACCTTGAATGAAAACCGCAGTGTTCGTTTTTTGGCGTCTTTCGGCCATTGGGCATAAAGAATCGGTGTGCCGTAATACCGGTCCGTATACACACCGATATTGGCATAATCTCCTGAGGTATTAATGTCGCTGATGAGTTGGTTCTTGTCGGAAACAGGGTAAGGAATCCATAGCCGGGCGATCTCTCCCGGCATCCGGGCTGATAGATCCACATCCATGGTTATAATACCGGAACGGGTTTTTGACAGCGCACTTGACCAGATGCCAAAAGTAAACAAAACAGTGAAAAATGCGACGATTAGATTTTTTCTCATGATGCTTCCCTTTAAATAGGTTGGGTGCGGTTTTTCTTTAGTATTTTTTCCGCATTCAATCATTTCGATGTTGTTAAGTGACAGACAATTAACACTTTACGGTTGCGTTTCATATTCGATTATTTTTAATAAAATGATATAAAGACAATAAGATAGAGATGATGGGCGATGGGACAATTGGAACTTATAATATAAAATGAGGCGGCAAAATGTTGGATCTTTCGGTCCGACCTATGGCCCTACCATCCCCGGGCAGAATAATTGACAGCGCTCAGGTAAAACCGAAAAAATAGTACATATATTATTTCCCAATGCAAAATTGATGTTTTGAAAATACAAGAGGGGCTTACATTTTGTCAAAGTCATAATATCTATTATCCGGAATTCAGATATTGATAATATCTATATCCGATAAAACCTTGGTTCTTGCAAAACAAACCGGGCGCTTTGCGCCCGGATGCAAGCTCAACGTCGAAAGCACTGACCCACCCGCTTCGCAGGTGGTAGTTGACTAAATTAAATCATTTGATTAAAATTTGACCCAGCGAGACAACGAAAAATGATCAAGGAGACAGGACATGCGGATTGTCGACATGCGATCGGATACCATTACACAACCGACGTCTTCCATGCGCCGGGCCATGTTCGAAGCCGAAGTCGGAGACGACGTATTTGGTGAAGATCCTACGGTCAACCAGCTGGAGGAGATGGTAGCCGAACGGCTGGGAAAAGAAGCCGCCTTGTTTGTGGCCAGCGGCACCATGGCAAACCTGGTGAGCCAACTCACCCACTGCGGCCGGGGCGATGAAATCATTCTCGGAGATCAGTCCCATATGTTTTTTTATGAGCAGGGAGGTTCCGCAGCATTGGGCGGTATACACCCTCGCAGCCTGCCCAATAAACCTGACGGCACAATAGCACTGGCGGATATCGAAGCCGCTATTCGGCCGGACGACGTCCATTTCCCCAAAACAAAACTCATTGTTCTGGAGAATACCCATAACCGGTGTAACGGCCGCCCCCTGGATGTCGGCTATATGCATTCCGGAGCCGAATTGGCCCGTCGGTATGGATTGAAATTGCATGTAGACGGCGCGCGACTTTTCAATGCGGCAACAGCGCTTGGTGTGGCAGCCGAAGATCTGGTTGCCGAAGCCGATTCCGTCAGCATCTGCCTGAGCAAAGGATTGGCGGCGCCGGTGGGCTCTGTCGTCTGCGGAACCGAGGATTTTATTGCGCAAGCCCGGCGAAACCGCAAAGTTGTCGGCGGCGGCATGCGCCAGGCCGGCATCCTTGCCGCAGCCGGCATCGTGGCGATCACCGAAATGGTGGACCGCCTGGCCGATGATCATGAAAATGCCGGGATATTGGCCGAAGGCCTCGCAAACATACCGGGCCTGTCCATCGATCCGGCGATGGTCTCAACCAATATCGTATACTTTGATGTCATTAAAGAAAACATCACCGCTATCATTTTGGCGGAACACCTCGACAGACAAGGCATTCGCCTGCTCCCTACCGGTCCGAAGCGATTGAGAGCCGTCACCAACTATCATGTAACGTCTTCGGATATCGATTACGTGTTAGATGTATTTTCCGATATCTTGAAACGGTTATAGTTTTTTGAGCCATCGGGGAGTTTATCTTCGAAATCCTTAAGCAGAGCGGAATGGAGCGGCTTTCTAAAAAACACCCCGATTCCTCAGTTTTTAATGTTTGAAGCTTCTTTGCCCGGTATAGACCATGGTCGCGCCGAATTCATTGCATGCCGCTATGGACTGGTAGTCATTTTCCGAGCCCCCCGGCTGAATCACCGACGTTACCCCCTCTTTCAGGCCAACGTCGATCCCGTCTCTGAAAGGGAAAAAGGCATCGCTGACCATGGCGGAGCCGATCAGTCCGCCTTTTTCAGCCGCTGCTTTGGCATCGATCTCGGCTTTTTTATCCTCATCCTTAAGATCGTTATACGGCATATGATACAGTTCAAAGCAGTATCGGTCGGCCAGCTTCCGGTAGGCTTTGTCCCTGGCAATTTCCGCAACGCCTACCCGGTCCTGTTCGCCGGTGCCGATGCCGACGGTAACTTCGTCTTTGACATAAATGACGGAATTGGAGGTAATGCCGGATTCCACGAGCCATCCGAACAACAGGTCGTTGTATTCTTTTTCCGCGGGCTCGCGATCGACCCGGTATGTTTTCCCCTTGTATTCGCATGCGGCAAGTTTCAGATCCGCCTTTGTCCGGGCTGCCGGAACAAACGACCACTGGGCGATAATGCCGCCGTCAATCAGGCTTTTAAACTCCACGCATCTCTGCCCCACAAATGTCTGCAACCGGCCGATATTATTGATGCGAATCACTCTGAGATTTTTTTTCTTTGAAAAAATCTCCATAACCCCGTCTTCAAAATCAGGCGCCACAACCACTTCGGCGTATTGTTCGGTGATGGCCTGGGCCGTTGCCCGGTCAACAGCTCTGTTTACGGCGATGCATCCGCCAAAGGCGGCCACCCTGTCCGCCATGTTCGCCTTATGGTAGGCATCGACCAGCGTATCCGAACGGGCCACCCCGCAGGGGTTATTGTGTTTGACGATGACCACAGTGGGTTTGTCCGTAAAATATCTTAAGATATTCAATGAATTGTCTGCATCGGTCAGGTTGGTTTTGCCGGGATGCTTGCCGGATTGCAACAGTTCAATATCGGAAGCCAGATACTGACCCGGCTGAATCGATTCGGTTTCCGCAAGGACCAGATTTCCATTGACCAGTTTGTAAAGCGCGGCTTCCTGCCCCGGATTTTCACCGTATCTCAACCCCTTCTGGACGTTATCGATAGTCCAAGCCACTTTTTCATAAAAAAGGGTTTGTCGTCGATTCTCATCCACGAAACTTATCTCCATCTCCGGTGGAAAATGGTCGTCCATTATTGTCCGATACATCTTCTTTAAATCTTCAGCCATTTTCTTCTCCTTTTTTTGAAGACCATTAAATAGGAAATAGTATCCGAAATCAAAATATTTGCCACAAAGGCTCTAAGACACAAAGGATATATTTATTATTCTTTCTAGAAATTATAACACTTCGTCACTTCGTCCAACGGCCTGGAATCCAAAAAGTCTGCGATGGTTCGGTCATAAACCGCCGTATGGTCGAACGCCTTTTGGGCAAGGCGATAGCGAAGTTGCAGGGATATGGCGCCGTCGTTTGAGGTCATTTCCGACAGAATCGCTGAATAGTCCGACGGATCGACAACAGATGCCACCCTGATAAAATTTTTGGCAGAAGCGCGAATCATGCACGGCCCGCCGATATCAATATTGCCGCGAGCCATTTCAACCGTTACGCCCGATTTCGAAATGGTGTCTTTAAATGGATATAAGTTGCAAAGGGTCAAATCGATATGAACGGAACCTGTTCGTTGGATGTCGGAATTGTGGGCGTCATTGTAGGTTTCGGTCAACAATCCGAGATAGATTTTAAAATCCAGCGTCTTCACCAGGCCGCCCTGGGTTTCCGGCTGACCGGTATAATCGGATACCTGTATCAGACAGGAATCCGCTGTTTCCCCGAGAATTTCTTTGATTCTTTTGTACGTGCCGCCCGTTGAAAAAATCTTTATCCCGGGATTGATCCGGATAAGCTCCGGAATAAACGTCTCAAGACCGTTTTTATCGAAAACACTGGCAAGTACATGTCTGACTTTGACGAAATCATCGATTCGATCCACCACATTCATGCTCATAATATTTACCCCTTTCTCCTTTGAGACCTTTGCAAAACACCCCTTTTTGCCCAATCTCTACGTTATGCTCAAAAAATAATCCTCGGAATATTACGCATATAGCCGGCTTGCCCCGGTACTTCAACGGGGCGGTTATTTTTTTCGCAGGCCTTGATCTTGAACAAAAATGAGCATTTTTCAACGGTCTACCTTTTGTATTCATCAATCTTTATCTTTATAAAATGTTTAAAAGTTGCTTTGACAGAAGCCGCAACTATATATATAGACAGGAACGGTCAACCTAATATTTGCACTTACTATTATCTTACCGGAAATTCAAGAGGACACATTATAAAAGATGATTAACGTTCTGGCCGTCGGCCTCATTTTCATGTTCGGTCTGTGCATCGGGAGTTTTTTAAATGTCTGCATCTATCGGCTACCGTCCTCCATGTCCATTATCCGCCCGTCCCGCTCAATGTGCCCGAAATGCCGCAGCGCCATATCATTTTATGACAATATACCCGTTTTCAGCTACCTATGGCTTAAAGGCCGATGCCGGCACTGCAAGGCGCCCATATCTTTGCGCTATCTTCTCGTGGAGTTGATGACCGGCATTATCGCGGTCGATATTTATTTCATGTTTGGTCCGACCTTGGCAGGCGGCGTATACTTTGTTTTTATTTCATCGCTGCTGGTTATCACCTTCATAGACATCGATCATAAAATTATACCGGATGTCATCACGCTCCCCGGTATTCCCATCGGCCTTGCGGCATCCTTTGTTTTGCCCGCCATCTCATTTAAGGCAGCGCTTTTGGGTTTGCTGGCCGGCGGGGGCAGTCTTTGGATCGTTGCATGGACGTACAGCCTCATTACGCGTAAAGAAGGCATGGGCGGCGGAGACATCAAGCTTCTGGCAATGATCGGCGCCTTTGTCGGCTGGAAAGGGGTTGTCTTTACGATTTTTTCCGCATCGGTAGCGGGAACTTTCGTGGGATTGATCGTCATGCTGGTTAAAGGAAAAGATTTGAAATATGCGATTCCTTTCGGTCCCTTTCTTTCCATCGGTGCGATGTCCTATCTCTTTTTTGGAGAGACGGTGTTGAGGTGGTATTTTCACTCTTTTTAACTATCGCCAATTAATTAAATATATTCTTAAATACGGTATCGTATTTAGGAAAAAGTGCACTAAGATGTGATCATCACCTTTAGATACAAATCTCCCCGTTGACCATCAGCCACTTTACCCAAACCTCTCAACCGCAGCTTGTTGCCTTCCTTCATCCCGGGGGGAACGATCACCTTAACGATCCGTTTTTGAAATCCCCATGGGATGTTGACCAGCTTTTGGGTTCCGGTCAACGCCTCGAATGACGAAATGCTGATGGTACCGTACAGGTGAGGATCCTTTCCGACACCGACCGGCCGAATCACCTGCAGACGGTGGGTTTTTCTTTTGGCCGTGACGCGGCGGAGTTTATCTGAGGCGCCGGTTCCGGGTAAGGCAAGAAAAATCTTTAAACACACGATTCCAAAAACAAATCCGCCGATATGGGCCCACCAGGCAATGCCGCTGATCTGGCCATGACTTCCCGCCGCATTGATAAACTGCAAAAAAAACCAAAAGCCCAAAAAGAAAAAGGCCGGAATTTCAATAAACCAGGGAATAATAATGATGGGAATCAGCGTTAATATTTTGGAATGGGGATGAAGAATCAAATAGGCCCCCATAACGCCCGCAATGGCACCGCTGGCGCCGATGGTGGGCACGTTGGAATGAAAGTTGAAAACAAGCTGGGAAAGGCCCGACACCAACCCGCATAAGAGATAAAAAACAAGGTATCGAAAAGGACCCAATCGGTCTTCGACATTATCGCCGAAGATGAAAAGAAACCACATATTTCCCAAAATATGCCAGAACCCGCCGTGCAAGAACATGAAAGAAACCAAAGACAACGCCTGTTGCCCGAAGGTGAAGTAAGCTGCAATCTGCGGGACCGAGTATCTGGCGGGAACCAGGCCGTAGATATAGACAAAACGATCTAAATTGGGCCCCTGGGCCAACTCGATAAGATAAAGAATAACGTTGATAGCGATAATTGTCGTGTTTGCGATCGGATAATTTTTGGAAGGTATTGTGTCGCGTATCGGTATCATGGAAAATCATCGGCTACATGTGCCGCCGGAATGTTATCGTCTAATCGATGATCAATATTTTTCAAGGAACAGTTCGGGAGAGCGCCTCGGCAGCCAGTTGACCCACGGTGCGTTCCTCCATCCGCATGTCGATAAAAATGCTTATGCCTGCTTCATCGTCGATCAAATTTTCGAGTAAAGGTTTTGTCGTCTCCGAAGATATGGCTCCGGACACCCAGGCTGCAAGTCCCCGAAGGTACGAATCTTCGGACCGCAAAAAGGGTGAAAGATAATCTCCTGCATTCCCGACGAACTCCGGACGCACATGGGCCAGCCTTCCCAATCCCCAGAGCACCCCCCGCTGAAGCATTTCGTATTCGAGATAGTTGCCGGCTTCGTTAATATAGGATACCAAAATATTCCCATACTCCCTGGCCAGCCCTTCATGACGGGCCATGATTTCACCCATGGCCTCCGGAGAACCCCAGCCGATCCCCCCGGATTCATCGTTTAAATTCCAGATCAGCCGGCGCATAATGATTCGGGACGACTCGAGATCTTCACGGGCAAGGCGTGCAACGACGGCACCCATAGCGGTAACCGCACGCCATCTAATCAACGGGTCTTTATGGTATAAAAAGGAAAAGAGCGGATTAACCGCTTGCCGGGCCGGCACGAGATAGACGGTTTCAAGGCTCTTTTCAAATTCGTCATTATTTAAAATTGCCAGAATTTCTTTTTTGAGTTGCCTGCCCCCCATTTGCCTGCCCTGTGAAACTTTTTCTTTTAGAGACCATTTCAAAAAAGGTCATCCATTATCTTCCCAGTCGATACAGTCTTCGGGGCAGTATTTTATCGCCTCATCGACTTCCGCCTCCGGATAAGCGGACAAATCGGCCACCTCGATATATCCGGCCTCGTTCATCCTGAAAACCCGCGGGCAAACCTCAATACAGGCGCCGCATAAACTGCATCGACTCAGATCAACAACCGGCACTCTCATATTTTCTCGTTGATGGCCCGGCCCACTTTTTTCCCCAGTTCAAAACAGGCCGCCAATCCCTTCTTTTCCGGAACATACTGAATTCTGATACCGGGGTCGATGACATCGAATTTCATGGCGTCGAATTCTTCATTGATCAGTTTGACCGCTTCACCGCTCCAACCGTAGGAGCCAAAGGCGGCGCCGATCTTGTTTGCGGGCTTAAGCCCCTTCATATAGACCAGAAAATCACTGACCGTGGGAAACAACTGGTTGTTCAGCGTGGGCGACCCCACGACGACGGCTGCGGCATCCAGAACTTCCGTCATAATTTCGCTGCGATGGGAAGACCGTATATGTATCGGTCTTACCGACACCCCTTCATCGGCGATTCCCGCTGCAATCTCATCGGCCATGGCTTCGGTACTGTGCCACATGGTGTCGTAAACCACGACGGCCTTTTTCTCTTGCTCCTGCCTGGCCCATTTGGCATAGGCGTCGATAATCCTGCCCGGATTTTTACGCCATATGATGCCGTGATCCGGGCATATCATATCGATTTCAAGTCCCATTTGGGAAACATGGTCCAGGAGTTTAAGAATCAGCGGCGAATACAAAAGCAAAATATTGGCATAATATTTTTTCGCATGAAGCATGATGTCGTCGCCGGTCTGATCGTCGAACCTTTCATGCCCGGCATAATGCTGGCCGAATCCGTCGCTGGAAAAAAGGATCTTGTCTTCCTTCAGATAGGTAAACATGCTGTCCGGCCAATGAACCATACGGGTTTCGAGAAATGTCAGGGTCCGTTTTCCCAGACTCAACGTGTCGCCGGTGCCGAGGGCATGATAATGCCACTTCTGATCAAAGTGCCGGGCCAGATTTTTGGCACCCATTTTTGAACAATAAAGGGGCTTGTCTTCGCCGATTCTGTGCATCACTCTCGGCAGCCCGCCGGAATGGTCCATTTCCGTATGATTGCTGATGACAACGTCTATCTGTTTGGGATCGATGATTTTTGATATATTATCAATGAGTTGATCACCATAATCCTTCTTGACGGTGTCGATGAGCGCAATTTTCTCATCCACGATTAAAAATGCGTTATAACTGGTGCCGCGATAGGTTGAATATCCGTGGAAATCCCTTATGTTCCAGTCAATAACGCCGACATCATAAATTCCCTTTGCTATTTCTACCGGTCTCATC
>Ga0307417_10000762_pt1 | contig 13118 bp, 13 predicted proteins | sample SalMarWE160210MG_2_FD_202514 | JGI IMG/M metagenome (GOLD analysis project Ga0307417, IMG submission 202514) | Salt marsh sediment microbial communities from the Plum Island Ecosystem LTER, Massachusetts, United States - WE1602-10 | ecosystem: Environmental > Aquatic > Marine > Intertidal zone...
GTGCCGAATCAGACGCATGTGCGAGACTGACACCCCAGCGACGAGGAATTGGCGCTCTGTCTCCACCTCGAAGTCTGTCGCACTTCCGCGCTTGGGGTGACCATCGACCGTTCTCACGGCTCCAGATCTCACCCCACCAGCAACGAGGATCGAGCGGCCGGGATGGGGTCCAACCCCCGAAGCTGCTGAGCTATGTGAGGCAGACAGACATCACCCGCTAACTGGGTCACCAGTACCAACAGTGCTCGTAGAAACGCTGTGCTATCGCGCGTCTATCGCGCGGGAGAATGGGATGGGACGGGAAGTGACGCGAAATGATGCGAACCAATAGTGCCCGGATTCATTGGCGATTCGCGTGAATCGCCCGGTCAGCGAGATGCCCAGACTCGGGCTCATAACCCGAAGGTCGTAGGTTCAAATCCTACCCCCGCTACGAAATGCCCCGGTCAGCGATGTGCTGACCGGGGCTTCTACCGTCTCGGATGTTCTTCTACCGGTGTTTCTACCGGATCTTCTACCGGTTTCCGGTGATTAGCTGTTCGAAGGTGCGGGCGGCTTCGGCTTGCATGCCGGGTAGGACGTGTTGGTAGGTGTCGATGGTGAATGCCGGGTTGCCATGCCCGAGCCGTTCGGAGACCACCTTCACTGGGACGCCGGCTTTGATGAGCAGGGTGCCGTGAGTGTGCCTAACGTCGTGGAGACGGATTCTGCGCACCCCAGACCGGTTGGTGATCCTTTCGAAGGTTTGGGAGATCGAGTCGGGGTGGATCGGGTTGCCCTCAACATCGGCGAACACCCACCCGGTCGGTTCGATCCCCACAGGTGCACGCTCCGCTGCTTGCCATGTCTTCCACGCGGACAAGACGTTCACGGTGGTGGGGTCGAGGTCGATCGACCGCCTCGAGTTGGCGGTCTTGCCACGTGACTCGTGGAGTTGGTAGCCGACCGAGACGAGCCCACGGTTGATCGACAATGTGGCATGGTCGAGGTCGATGTCGTCCCATTGCAGTCCGAGGAGTTCGCTGCGCCGCATCCCGGTGTTGGCGAGAAGCCAGAAGGCTGCAAACAGCCGGTGTCCGGCAGCTTCACGGAGAAACAGCCGTAGTTCCGGGGCGGTCCATGCCTGTTGTTCGACCTTGGGTATCGACCGCAGTTTGGGGGCGTGTGCCACCTGGGCGACGTTTCGGGTGACGACGCCGCGACGGACGGCGTCGTTGAGTGCACCCCGGATGATGAGATGAACCTCCAGGACGGTCTTGGGTGCCAGCGGACGCTTACCGTTCTTCGGATGTAGCTTCTCGTCGTAGAGTCGTTCCAGGTGGTCGGGTCGGAGGCGACGGATCGCGATCTTCCCCAGTGTGGGGAGGATGTGGAGGTCGATCTTGCGGCGGTACCCGTCCCAGGTGGAGTGTGCCACCTCCAGTTTCTTTCCCGGCAACCACCGGCTCAGCAGATAGGCGCCGAAGCTGAGCGACCGAACCTGATCGTTACGACCGTTCACCTTGGCGGCAAGAGCAGCGGCGAGCCGTTCCGCCTCCTCTCGGCTGGTCCCAGCGGGATGCCACCGGCGCCGTTCTTTGCCGGTGACCGGGTCCAGTCCTTCGTAGATGACTGCATACCAACGGTCACCCTTACGTGCCACATATCCGTCCATGATTCCTGTCCTTTCCGGGTACCGACGGTCGGAACCCGGTAGAAGGATCGGTAGAAGCCCCCGTTGCATCGACCGGCACGATCGCACGGAACAAGGTTCGGCGAGCAGGGCGTTTCAGAGTGGTGCCGAGGCCACCCGCTCGAGGATCTGTTCCCAGCCGGGCAACGGTCCGGACCCGAAGTACAGCTCCGGCATGGTGGCCTCGTACGAGTCACGGAGGCGGCCCTGTGCACGTGATGTCGTGTCGAATGCCGGGCTTGATCGGAAGCCACCTGCCGGTACGGGTTCCACATTTTCGCCTGGTTTGGCGAAGTACTGGCGGGTGACGGCCGCGATCTCGTCTAGAACACTGCCCACCTCAGCGCGGTCTTCGAGAAGGTCCAGTGTGTGGTTGTCGTCGAGCAGCTGATAGATGTCGTAGAAGTGTCGACCGATTCTCGGGTCGGGTGTCCGCTCGTTGTCGTGTGACAGCCGTTGGGCTTCCAGGTGGACGGTCGCCAGTTTCTCGAGGAGTGTCCGACCCGGATGCAGCACCCGTAGCTCGACGTCGGCCAGGTCGGCATAGGGTGAGATGTCGACGTCTGCCCATGCGAGCGCGTCGCCCACCAATGTTCCCATTGACACTCTCTGCTTGGGATGGTCGCCGCCACGGACACCCATCTCCAGAAGCACCCGAGGCTGGATGAGCTCGGTCGCCGGTCCGCGGATGGGGTAGGTGATCTCGTAGGCGCGATGCCGCCCACGTTCTGCGCCACCGAACGATGTGGGAGTCCCTCCGGTAGATGCGGCCGCAGCGACGGCCATCTGTTTCATCAGTGTGTCCGTCGCCCCACTGCCGCGGCCGCCGGCGACGATGAGGATGTCGATGTCTTCGGAGAACCGTCCGATCAGTCCGAAGCCCTTGGATAGGCTTGTGCCTCCCTTGAAGACGAAGTCGTCGACGTGGGCGTCCGCAAGGGCGCGTAGGATCTGGGTGACCCAGTAGTCCTTCTCGACGGCGGTCGGGCTGATCCCCATCCTCTCGGCCGCCGCGTCGAGCGTTGAACTGAACTCGTCGGTGTCTCGGAACAGGTCGGGCATGTCAGGAGGCAAGCGACAGGGTGGCTGTGTGGCTGCTGCGTGCGGGCAGCACACGCTCGGCGTCACTGGGCAAATCCAGCGCGCGCAAGAGAGTGCGTAGCCGTTCGCGCACACTGGCAGGCTCGGTCGACGATGCACGCACCACACGTTCGAGCCTGATGGCTCCAGCGTCGCTGAGGTTCCCGATGCGGTCGACAGCCACCGCCAGCGAGGCCTCGACCGTGCGATCCCAGTCACGGAGCACCTCCAGCAGAGCGACCTCGACCGGGTTGAGACGCTCGTCGCGCCGTCGAGTGGAACCGGCGCGACTAACAAACCGGACACCGAGCGTCGGTCGTGGAGCCCTTCTCGGCACCGCGATCGTTTCGACTCGGGGCACCTGTGTAGAGAGACCCAGCTTCAGTGCGGCACTCAACCCGGCCGGACCTGTGCCGGCCTCGCCGACAATCGCATCGGCGAGTTTGCTCGCCCTCGGAGGAGCCATCCCCAGCATCGTTGGCGACCCGCGCCAATACAGACCCCGCCGGATCCGTCTCAGCTCACCCGACTTGGACAGGCGGGACAGTGCCTTGGCGACGGCCTCCGGGGAGCCATCGAAGTCCTCCGGCGTCCAGAAACGATCCCGGGAACGACGCACCCGAGAACGCACAACCGAAGCAACACTCGTCTCGTCCATGGTCGACATGATACACCTCTTGTCGGCAAAGCGATACGCGAACTTGACGCAGTGTCACGATCTCACCCCCGCGTCGTCTCTGGGCGGCGTTGCCTCATCGAGTCTGTCCCGAGACGAGAGAGCCGAGTGCTACGCCTACATCAGCGGGGGAGATGGCAGGCTCATCCGATCCCGATGGGGTCTGCACGGTGCGAGGCTAGCAAGCAGGAAAGACCGACCCGGAGCGGTCGGGTGCATCGCGTATGGTCGTTCGGCGGTCGCGGCTACCGCGCCCGCTCTGGAGCCAGATGCGACTGATCGAGCCAATGGGACCCGGGTAGGTCGTCGGGCCTCGAGCACCGTTTGTCAGGCTTCGGACACCGTTGCAAGGTGGCTGGCCAGACCGTCGAGGACGAGGTTGAGCCCGAAGTCGAACTCGTCGCCGAATTGGTACCCGTCCAAGATGAAGTGTTCGATCGTCAGCTCCTTGAGATGGGGCAAGCCTTCGAAGGCCGCCTCGAGTGCAACAGCCTGAATGGTTTCATGGTCTGGTTGGTCCTCGTGGAGCGGGAGGCTCACCTCCTGGAGCACAAACCCGTAGACGTAGGCGTCGAACGCCGCGAAGGCGTGAGCGGTCAGCGGATTCGAGAATCCGGCCGCTCGCAGGGTCCCTATCACTGCGTCGTGGCGGGCGAGGGTTGCCGGTCCTGGGTCGGTCGGGGTATCGACCAAACCGAGAGCCCAAGGATGTCGGAGTAGCGTGCGACGAGCTGAGTGTGCGTGCTCCCACATCTCTCGATGCCATTCGTTGCCGACGGTAGGAGCGCCCATCTCTTCGAAGACAATGTCGACCATCGCGACGAGCAACGCCTCCTTGCCATCGATGTATCGGTAGATCGACATTGGGGTGACCTGGAGCTCGTCTGCCAGCGACCGCATTGTTAGGCCGGCAAGGCCACTCTCGTCGGCGACGGTCATGGCTGCCTTGATGATCCGATCACGGCTGAGGGCAGTCTTTGTTTCCATCATCGTTCTGTCTTCGCCTCGTGGCGTTTGACATTACTCTACAAAGTAGACATACTAAGTATGCGTACTAAGTATACCGACTAGGACATCGGCCACGCAACCCACAGACACATACCAAGGAATCAGCAATGCGACAGACATTCAGCCCGACGGCAATGAGCAACAATCAGCGGAAAGACCCACGCCACGAGAGTCCAACGATCCCCACGGCCACGGGAAGGTGGATAGGAGCGCTGTTTCTGGCCGCATTCGCGTTGTACGGCATCGGCGCTCTCCTCATTGAACAAACAGCCGGCCCCGGCGCGAGTGCGAATGAGATCCTGGCGTCAGAGTCACAGATACGCATCGGGGCTCTGCTCGTCGTTGCGAACTCAGTTGCGATCGTTGCCATCGGAGCTCTGATGTATCGACTGGCAACGGCTGCAGAACGGCACGTCAGGCTGGCCTATCTGGGCGCTCGGGTATTCGAAGGGGTCTTCCTGGCTCTCACTGCGGTCTTCGGGCTGGCCACGATCACCGCAGCCGAGTCGGGTAGCGCCAACATCGTGAGCGTCCTGGCCGAAGGCGGCAACTGGTCCTATCAGATTGCCATGATCGGCCTTTGCGCCGGCAGCATCCCCATGTTCTGGGCCCTGGCGAGATCGCAGGCTATGCCACGCTGGCTTGGTCTATGGGGTGTCGTGGGCTATGCGATCTTCGGCGCCGGCGCCGCACTCGAGCTCTTCGACGTGCCGGCGGGGGTGCTCTTGTCGATACCCGGCGGCATCTTCGAGATCACCTTTGCCGTCTACCTACTCTGGAAGGGCGTCCTGGCCCCGACTACGGAAGCGCGACGCTCGTAGCCACTTCAGCCTCCCACCTGAAGGAAGAAGAAGAGAAATGAGCACAAATGGAGGTGATGCGATGCGGCGATTTCTAGCCGTCCTTGGGCTCGGGTTGATTGTCGCCGTGCCTGCAGGTGCCAAAGACGAATCGATCGAGGGCTTCATCGATGTAGAGATGCCTGCCTCGGGCGTGCCAGGTGTGGCGTACGCCGTCGTCGCCGACGGCACAATCACGTCGGCTGGCGCACATGGTGTGGTCGAGATGGGAGACGGCCGGGAAGTCACGCCGGACACGCCCTTTCTGATCGGCTCTATCTCCAAGAGCTTCACGGCATTGGCGGTCATGCAACTCGTCGAGGCAGGGGAGATCGACCTGGACACCGAGGTCTCTGGCTATCTCGACGGGTTTTCGGGCAGGCCCGCCGGCATAATCACGGTCCGGCAACTGCTGAGCCACACGAGCGGATTCTCCACGCTGCAAGGGAACGAGTCGCATACCGACGTCACCGGTGGTGAGGACGAGCTTGCACGCCGGGTCGACGCGCTCGCCGAGGTCGATCCCGCCTACGACCCAGACGAACGGTGGGAGTATTCGAACGCGAACTACTTGATCCTCGGACGCCTGATCGAGGTCGTCAGCGGGCAGGATTATCAGGCTTACATCGCCGCCAACATCCTCGAGCCGGTCGGTATGGAACAGAGCTTCGTTGCCGACGGCGAGATTCATGAGTCCATGGCGACTGGTCATCGGCCGTGGTTCTTCACCAAGCGACCGCTAGCGGAGAACAAGACCAGCCGCGGAACAGCTCCAGCAGGCGGGATCGTGGCAAGCGCCCACGATCTGGGTCTCTATATGGAGATGCTGATGAATGGCGAGGACGATGTGCTGAGCGCTGACGGCAAGGAGCAGATGATGAGCCCAGCCAGCGCCACATCACCCTTCTACGGCTTTGGCTGGTATGTCGATTCCGACAACGGGAGTGTTTCGCATTCCGGGCTGAGTCCCGGCTTCGAATCACTGGCGACAATGGTCCCGTCGGAGCAGAAGGGCGTCGTTGTGTTGGTCAACGCAAACAGCGGCATCGGGTTCGGGGAAACCATGGAGCTCCGCAACGGCATCACCGCCAGAGCGCTGGGCCTCGAGTACGACGGGGAGGGGTCCCGTTGGTTCCAGAAGGCACTCTTCATTTCCCTGGTGCTGCTGCCAATCGTCTACCTGATCAGCATGGTCTGGGCATGGCGTCGCCGCGACGAGCTGCGCGCCAAGTCGGGCGCTTTCGGCTTGTTCAGCCTGTGGTTCCCGCTGCTTACGACGCTTGTTGCGGCGTGGGTCATGACCTGGTTGATGCCGAATCTCCTCGGTGCACCGCTCGGCACCCTGGCCTTGTTCCAGCCCGATCTGGGCTTGGCGTTGATCGCATCCGCTGGGTTGGGTGTGCTGTGGGCCGTCTTCAGGCTTGGGGTCGCCTACACCGGCGAATCCGGCCCGGCCTGATCGCTAGGAGTCCACTGTCATGCTGGTGAGGTGACAAGAGCCGGGCCAGGTCGTATCGGCCTGAGAACCTCGGCTGCGTTGCGTGACATGCGCGCCTGCCGGTTGGCGACGGTATGTGGCCCTCTCGGGGGCGTGGCGGGCATGGTCGCCGGGGGTCGCAGCTGTACCGACGCTTTGTCAACTGTCTGCGGTTGCGGGCTCGGTCGCGGCGCTGCGCTGCAGCGTCACCGACCGGCACATCGGGCACTGCCTGCCCCAGCAACTCGATAGGCGAGAGATCGATGGAGCGGTCGCCGGTGTCGTCGACCTCATGCTGGGTGGGCCGCCCCCCGTCCGGCCTGTCGAGTAGGCGGACGGGGTGCGCCCCAGTTTGGTCCGGCTTGCTGGTTTCAGCTTCCGAAGGCCTTGTCGAACGCTGCCTCGAGGTCGGCGGTTGCCGGGCCGCTGTAGCCGCAGCCGTTGACGTTCCCGTTGGCGGCGGTTATCAGGTAGCGCTGCCCGACTTCTAGGTTGGGTGTGCCGATGAGGCTCTGGAAGCCCGGCTGGTACTGGATTTCTACAGTGGTCGCGTCGCCGCCGGTGTACCACCTGTCGACGTCGAGGGTGGCGACGGAGTCTGTCAGTTCGGTCACAGTCCCGGCGAATGCCGGTGTCATTCCTGCGAGAATGTCGACGTCGAACCGGATGCACGACGCCATCGTCGTACCGTCCTCGGCGGTCAGGGCGAGCGGAGCGGTGTCGGTCTGCGAGCCGCGGGTTGCGACGAAGGCTCCTATGCCTACGACGATGACCAAGGCTGCGGCTATGGCGGTGACGATGCGCCTCTTGGGTCGTTCCTCTGTGCGGCGTTCGATGGTTGATGTTGACATGATGCCCTCCATGAGTTCACGTGCCCGATCGCTGGTGACCGGGTCAACCGGTTGCGAGGTACGGATCGGGTTGGACGCCGACATCCTGTGGCGCAGGTCGTCGTCGCTCATGACCGGTCCTCCTTGCTTGGTCTTACATGGTGTGAGTGTCCGGAGGACGTTTCGGCCTTTCGGGCAATCTCGAGGTTTGCGGCGAGTCTCCTTCTTGCGCGGTGCAGCCGGATGGACGTCGCGTTCGGTGTGATTCCGAGGATGATGCCGATTTCGCTTGGCTCGAGCTGCTCCCATGCCCACAGCTCGAGCAGTTCGCGATCTGCACCGTCGAGCGCGGCCACCGCGGCCTCGAGTTCGACGTCGAGAGGTTGGTCGGACAAGGTGGGAATACTCGGTTCAGCCGCGACGCGTCGGAGGAGGCGGACGCGTCGTCCGTTGCTGCGCCGCCAGTTGGCGATGTGGCGTCTCGCCACTCCGTAGGCCCATGGCAGCTGCGCATTGACCGGCACGTCGTCGAGGCGTCGCCAAAGGGTGAGCATCGTGTCGGATACGATGTCATCAACCACGTCGCCGTCGACACGACGGCGCGTATAGCGCTGAACCGGCTCGTAGACCTCGGTAAAGAGAGCTTCGAATCGGTCGCAACGCAGCTGATCATGGTCGATTCGCCGGTGCACAGCAGTCTGACGCCCAGGGCCCGGAAGCGGGTTCCCGAGTGCATCGGAGCAGAGCCAACTGTGGCGCTGGCCGGCGAGCACATGACGAAGACCGCCTTCTACGTAGGTCAGACAACAAGACCCACGAAGTCACAGGTGCCGACGAGAAGGAAAAGTACATCGCCCAACGGTAGGGGAGCCCGCAATCGCCAGAAATGCGTCATGGGCTGTGTCTAGCGTGTCGAGTGGTGGATGCGGTCGTAGATTGCTGGGCGATACGGACTAGACCTCTGGTGGGTCGAGCTCTTCGAAAAGGGTGATCTGGAGGCCGGCGGGCGCCTCCAGCCTCGAGTTGAGCGACCGCCACGACGTCTCATTCGGTGGGGCGACCAACTCGGCTCCGGACTCGACCAGCCGGGCGGTTACTGCTTCGGTGTCGGTGACCTCGAATGCGACCCGGATCTCCCGACTCACCTGACGGCCGACCTCGAGATCGTCGATGAGACGGCGTTGCGCCGGGTTGACGATCTCGAGGGTCGCCCGGCCGGCCTGCAGCGCCACAACCGACGCACCGCCTTCGCTGTCCACGGCGAATTCGATTGGCATCCCGAGGACGCCGCTGTAGAACGCCATGGCGGCCTTGAAGTCATGAGCTTCCACGACCAAGCGGAGTTGGGCGACGCCAGCGGTGTTCGAGCCGCGATCCATCACAGATCCTCGGATTCGGTGCGTTCCCGGTCGAGGAGTAGCCGACGCAGGCCATCGGCCACCTGGTCCCTTCGACGTATGGAGGTGATCGCGTTGCTGACGACTTCGTTCTCGTGCGCAGTGATCGCCGGAATCACCTGGTCTATCAGCTCGATGCCGGCGAGTGTGAACCGGATCAGGACGCCGCGACGGTCGTTCGGGTCGGGCAGGCGTTCGATCAGGCCGGCACGCTCGAGCCGGTCGAGGCGCTTGGTGGTGCCGCCCGAGGACAGCATCATCGAACGCTGGAGCTCACGGACGTTGGTCGCGGTATTGCCGGCCGTTCGCCGCATCGTGGCGAGGACGTCGAAGTCGGGGACGGTGAGCCCGAACTCCCCGAGCCACTGCTCTCGAAGCGCCTCCAGGTAGCGGGCGAGCCGCATGACACGGCCGGTGATCGGCAGGCCGCTCACCTCGATTCCGGGATAGAGGGCAAAGACGTCGTCGATGATCCCGTCCACGACGTCATGTGTGTCTGTTTCAGTGGCCATGAATGCATCTTACTAGAAAGTGTCTTGACAGGAAGCCATTCTCAAAGCATACTCCCTATATAGCTTCCTCGCAAGACACTTTGCAGGAAGACTCATCCGGCGAAGAGAAGGAGAACGCCGTGTTGACAGCCACCCGACAGCAAGAAACAGAAACCCCGACCCATGTGCGATCAATCAAGAAGCTGGCACGATTCGCCGGGATCCTGTACCTGGCGATCTTCGTGCTCTACCCCCTGTCGACCTCTGTGCGGTCAATGCTGGTCGTTCCCGGCGATGCAGCCACCACGGCGCAGAACGTCGCTGCCAACGAGGCCCTGTTCCGCTGGGGCATCGCCGGAGAAGCCACGATCTTCATTATCGAGATCGTGCTGGCAGCAATCCTGTACGTGATACTGCGGCCCGTGAGCCGATCGATGTCGTTCGGCGCATCGATCGCACGGGTCGCCGAGGGTGTCGTCATGGCGGCCGGCAACGTGTTGACGGCGATCCTCACGCTCATCGCCGTCGGCGGTGCCGGCTACCTGACAGCGTTCTCGCAGGAACAGCGTGACGGGCTCGCCCTCTTCTTCCAGGAGGCCAACGACTACGTAGTGCTCGTCTGGGGCTTCTTCTTCGCGCTCTCGCTGCTGCTCACGGGCTGGCTCGTGTACCGATCCGGGTTCTTCCCGAAGATCATCGGTGCGCTGATCGGTCTCGCCGGGGTCGGCTATTTCGCCCAGAGCTACGGCACCTTCGTGGCCCCCGGCGCCGGAGACGTGCTCTCGACCCTCCTGCTCATCGTGGCCGTGCCGGGCGAATTGATCTTCACCCTGTGGCTGGTGATCAAGGGCATCGACGAGGACACATGGCACCGCCGTGCCGATGCGCCCGTCGAGGCGACGCTCTAACCCGCCTCTCGGAACGGATCGAAGGACGTGATACAGATGATCCGCAGACTCACCTTCATCGCCATGGTGGTCGGCGTCGTGGCCGTGGGGTTGGTGGCGCAGGCAAGTGCCTACCTGTTGGCGCCCCCCGCCCCCGCCCACGGGGGTGGATCCGCTACCGCCGACGCCTCCTCGCTCGCCGAGCCCGGTCCGCACCCTGTCGGTGTCCGCAGCGTGACGGCCGACGAGGCACCGATGCCGTTCACGCTCTGGTACCCGACGGACGGGCCCGGCGAGGTCCACGACCTCACCTACGCATACGGAATCAACATGCTCGGTGCCGAGAGCTCCGTGGCCCTCGCCACCTTCACCGGGCACGCCACACCCGGAGCCCTTGCGGACACGTCGGACGGACCGTATCCGCTCGTGATCGTGTCCCACGGGTTTGCGATCACACCCTCGAGCTACGCCTGGCTCGCGGAGCATCTCGCATCGCACGGCTTCGTCGTGGCCGCACCGAGTCACAGCGAGTCGCTCGACCCGAGCGGGCTGTGGAGAGCCACGGTCGACCGACCCGCCGACGTCGTCGAGCTGCTCGCCCATCTCGACTACGAGGTCCGGGCCGGCGGCGAGTTCGCCGGGCTCATCGACACCGAGTCGGTCGCCGTGGTCGGCCATTCATACGGCGGCTACACCGCCCTCGCAGCCGCAGGTGCCCGACTGGACATGAACGGCTTTAGAGACATTTGCGAACACGAGATCTCCTCGGGGGATCCGCTGGAGTTCCAATGCGAGGCGCTGGTCGAGCATGCCGACGACATGGCCGCCCTGGCTGGTCTTGACGCAACTCCGTCGGGTCTGTGGCCCACCGCCGGCGACGATCGCATCGACGCCGTCGTCTCGGTGGCCGGCGACGCCGCCATGTTCGGTACATCGGGGCTCGCCGAGATCAGCGTGCCCGTCCTGACGATCGGCGGCACGGCTGATACCGACTCGCCGCTCGAGTGGGGCAACCGGCTCGCATACGAGCACAATTCGAGCGCTCGGAAGGCCGAGGTCGTACTCATCGGCGCCGACCACATGGTCTTCGCCGGGGGCTGTGAGCAGATGCGACGCATCGAGTCGCTGGTGTCTCTCGGTTTCTGCACGAACCCCGGTTGGGACCGCAACGAGGTCCATGACGTTGTCAACCACTACGTGGCGGCGTTCTTGCTCGCCGAATTAAGAGCGGATCGCGGTGCCGCCGAGGCGCTCGAGCCCGCAAACCAGAACGTACCTCGGACCACCTATCGATCGGTCGGGTTCTGACATGCCCAACGTTTCTCGACCCACCACGCTTCACCGAAAGGAGTACCACCATGCAGGCAATCACACTCAAGCGAGCCGGTTCGGCCGACCTTCTGGCACCATCGGAGGTTCCGAGGCCCATCCCGCGTCCAACCGATCTGCTCATCCGCATCCACGCGGCGAGCGTCACCCGCGGCGATATCGTGATGCGCAAGATGCCGAAGCTGATCGCACGTCTCTTCGGGGAGACCCCGAAGTCCGTGCCCGGCTATGAGTACGCCGGCGTCGTCGAGGAACTCGGTGGGGAAGCGACAGGGTTCTCCGTTGGTGATCGGGTGTTCGGGACGACGAGCGGGCTGGCGCAGGGGTCCTATGCCGAGTACATCACTGTGCCGGCCGATGGCCTGGTGGTGACGGTCCCCGACTCGCTCGGGTTCGAAGATGCCGCACCCTTGCCCGTCGGTGCGATGGCAGCCCTGGACTTCCTCCGCACCGGTGGCGTCAGGCAGGGCAGCAGGGTCCTCATCAACGGTGCGTCGGGCAGCGTCGGCACCTTTGCCGTGCAGATCGCCAAGTACCTCGGCGCCCACGTGACCGCGGTGGCCGGACCGTCCAACACCGACCTCGTCGTCTCCTTGGGCGCCGATGCGGTGATCGACTACACGAAGGAGGACTTCACCGAGTCCGGGCTCACCTTCGACGTCGTCTTCGACGCTGTCGGGAAGACGAAGCGCCAGAAGGTGCACGGCATGCTGGCCAACGGCGGTGAGTTCGTCACCACGAAGGGACGCAGGAAGGAGACCCGCGAAGATCTCCTGGCCGTTCGGGATCTTCTCGCGTCAGGTGCGATCACGCCGATCATCGATCGCATCTACCCGCTCGAGGAGGCCGCTGAGGCGCACAGATACGTGGAGCAAGGCCACAAGCGGGGCAACGTCGTCCTGCTGGTGGCTACTAGCGCAGCTTCCGAATTCGCGCAGTCAGGGTCCGGCGAGTGACCGGCTGCTACGAGATCCGAAGATCGGCGTGCTGATCCCGGTGAGCCGGCTCGCTATCTCTGTGTACTTCAAACGCCACGCATTGAGTCTGCCACTCGACGGCGACCCTGGGCGACACGAATTGGCTTCACGGCTTGGTGCCAGCGGCGGCGTCGATGTCCGATCTTCTAACGGGTCTTCTAACGAACAGGGCGTCACGAGGGGTCATCTGGCGGAACCAGACATCACGGCGATAGCGTGAAACGCCCGATATTGCGGGCCATTGAGCGACAACGCGAAATGATGAAAACAACCCGGAAGGAACTCATAACCCGAAGGTCGTAGGTTCAAATCCTACCCCCGCTACGAACGAAACCCCTTGCACTGCAAGGGGTTTCGGCGTCCTGGACCTTCCGCTTGTTGCGTGACATCTGCCCGTATCGCGCGTCCATCGCGCGGACGCCAATGTGCTGTTTCGGTTCATGATGGACATCGTG
>Ga0307417_10000763_pt1 | contig 13111 bp, 9 predicted proteins | sample SalMarWE160210MG_2_FD_202514 | JGI IMG/M metagenome (GOLD analysis project Ga0307417, IMG submission 202514) | Salt marsh sediment microbial communities from the Plum Island Ecosystem LTER, Massachusetts, United States - WE1602-10 | ecosystem: Environmental > Aquatic > Marine > Intertidal zone >...
ATTGCCGTAAGAAATGCGCTATGAACTTTACCTTTTGTAAGTTGATCGTGTAATTTTTTTGAAGTGAATTCGACACCACTGATCCTGAACTTGCCGTTTTGAATGTCAAGTTCATCTGTTTTTATTACATAGATCCAGGGCTTTCCGTTTTCGGTGTACCATTGTCTTGCCCAATCTGCAAGCTCCTTTGGTCTTCCTTCAAGCTTGTGATCTGGTGGATAACCAAGCAAGCGTTTGTATTCTGATTCCCTGACATTTATATCAGGGCTTGTGTCGATTAGCTCATTCATATTGAATTGTCTTAAAGGAATCTACCGGGTTGAACTGGCAACCTTCAACAAAATAATCGAAGAAAGAAGGATCGCTTTCAAGCCGGCAGTGAACTATCTTTTTTATAAGGTTTTCAAGTTCTTCTCGTTTTGATTTTGAAAGAAGCGCAATACTTGCTCCTTCAATTGCAGCATTCCCTATCTGGAAAATTTTGGAATCATCTATATTAGGTATTAACCCGATTCTCTTTGAAGATTGAATATCCAGGTACCTGCCGAAACCTCCTGCAAGATAAAATGTATCGATATCGTTAAACTTAATTCCGTACTTATTAAAAATACAATGAAGCCCGGCTACATTTGCTCCTTTTGCCTGTGCAAGTTCGTTTATGTCGCTTTCATTTACGTAAACGTGAGATTCATCCTCAGAATACAAAATAATTTCGTGCTCATCGTGCTCAAATCGGCCGAGTGAATTCATTCTTTTATTTTTCAGTAGTTCGCATAAAATATCAACCAGACCCGAGCCGCAGATTCCTTCGGGAATTCCGTTACCTATAACTTTATTCTTTATTGTTCCATCTGCATTTATTTTTACTTTTTCTATAGCACCGGGAAGTCCAGGCATTCCGCAGGAAATATTTCCGCCTTCGAATGCAGGGCCCGCGGGACAGGAAGCCGCTAAGATTTTGTCTTTGTTGCCAAGTATTAGTTCCGTGTTTGTTCCTATATCCATTATTGCAATTAATTTTTCTTCATTTGCAAGATCGACTGCAAGCATACACGCTGCGGCATCTGCTCCAACGTGTCCACTGATTATGGGAAGACCGTAAATACGCGCTTTTGGATTAATCGGCAATAGCAATCTTTTAGGAAATCCAGTCAGACTCGTTGTTGTTCTTTTTCCATCACCCATTTCAATTTCAGTAATTGATCTGTATGGATTCTGCCCGATTGAATAAACATTCAGGCGGAAGAAAAGATCACGCATAGTTGAGTTGCCGGCAACAACCATTTCGTAAATGCTTTTCGGATCAACGGGGAATTCTTCGATAGCGTGTGTTAAATATCCGGCAAGAGTTCGCTGAAGCAGTTTCCCTTTATTTTCTGTGTCATAATGAATTCGTGACATTACATCCGAGCCGCCGAATCTCTGTGGATTTTCGAAAGAAGAATCTGCAACAATCTCTCCCGTTTCAAGATTTATAAGTCGAAGCACGACAGTTGTTGTTCCAAGGTCCATCGCAATACCGTGAATTGGTCCGGTTGTTTTATCAATTTCAATTCCGTCTAAAAGAATTCTTTCGCCATCTCGAGTTATTGCAGGATCAGGTTTTAGTTTTGTATTGCTGGTAGGAAGTTTCAGCGCTTTAGTTTCAATTCTCATATTGCCGCGGCGCATTGTATTGCACCTTATAACTCCCGAATCAGCAATTATCTTTGCCTGGCAGGACAGCCTGAAATTCCCTTTTCCGGAAGGAATAAATTTACGGGATAAATGTGATTCCTTTGATGTCGGCTCTGAAAGGCATTCCATTCCTTCGGTGATTTCAACCATACATTCCTTACACTTTCCCTGCGTTATGCAGGAAGTCGGCACACGTATTCCCGCTGATCCTGCGATTTCGAATAGTGAGGAATCTTTTTCCGCTTTTATTTCGTGATTGTTAAAATGTACAGTTATGCTCATCTGATAATTTATTATAGTCTTTTTTTAATATTTGACAGGATTATTTACTAAAGTGATAATAATATAATCTTATAAAGATTAATAAAAAAAGATTTCGAAATTCGTTAAAAATTGAACTAAATATAGAAAAGATTGAACCATCAATGAAAATCTTGAAGATGAAGTCCGGGCTAAGCTATTAGTAACCCCTTGGTTATCTATAGAGTTAAAGATTAAATTAAAATATGTTATTCAATTATGAAATTGAATATTAATTGAGCAGTGTTATATAGTAAAAAGGAAGTCCTAGTTTTTAAGTTCTAATGTTCATAGCACTACACTTCTGTCTGAATGATGTGTTTTTGGTATGCTCTTATCTAAAGAGAACTATTTTATTACAGATACTGTGGCTCTGGTTCCTTCCTTATAAAGTGGTAACAACTCTGACTGACTATTCCATTTTGCTGCTGGTGGTATGGGAATGTATCGGTAGTTTTTATTACCAAAATCAGGCTTTTGGCAGAGAACCGGCCTTCTCTTTAAGTTTTTCTGATCGCATCAAGTTCATGAGAATCTTTGCCTGATTTTTAAAATTTTTACTTAAGGAATTATTATTATCCTGTGACATTGCAGGAATAGTGAAGGAAATCAACAATATTGCAGAAAAAAGTAATTTCATATTTATATCCGCCTTTATTTGAATGTAGTTAATTATTGTGGGAATATAATAGCAATAATTAGTAGTATTAAAGAATATAGAATTTGTTCCAGAGTTCAACAAATTGAAAGAGAGTGTAGAAAATCTGTTTGAATATCAAAACCTTAAAGCCTTAATCCTTTTGCCACAAATACATTTACCCGTTCATCATTTTATAAAACCACTGAAAACAAAAAATCATCTGTATGGCTCATATTCGGTAATTTAGCACACTATTTGATTCCATTTTTTGAGGCATTGGCTTTGAAAGAAAAAATAAAAGGAAGGAAATTTTTTTTAAACGAAGATACGACTATATTTAATGTCAAAGAGCAACACAAATATAAATGGCTGGGCGCAATCCTCGAAAGAACAGGTTTCACTAACCGGTAATGGAAACCGCAATTTAATGAACAGAAAAAAAATATATTGGCTGAGCCAGATAAGCGGCTGGCTTTTATTTGCAGCCATTAATATTGCTATTTATGCTTCATTCAGTGATCTTAACTGGAGCAGGTTGCTGATCACATTTTACCTGGGTTTCACTGGAGTATCCTTAACGCACATCTATAGAAGCGTTATCAGGAAAAATGATTGGCTAAATCTGCCGCTAAAGCAAATAATTCCCCGTGTTCTTATAAGTAGTGTAATAATCGGCACAATAATAGTCTTGCTCATTTATTCAGTTTACGCTTTTTCAGGACTTTACGCTGTTTCTAAACTCAGACTAGGCGGGTTCATTTTCAGTTCTTTTAATATCAGCATAGTGGTTCTTGTCTGGGGATTAATTTATTTCTCCGTTCATTATTTTGAGAATTATAAGAAAGCTGAGATTGAGTCATTGATCTGGGAAGCAGCTGTAAAAGATTTTGAATTAAAAACTCTTAAGTCACAACTGAATCCTCATTTTATGTTTAATGCATTGAACAGCATTCGCGCACTTATCCAGGAGGATCCAAACAGCGCACAAACTGCTGTGACGAAGCTCTCGAATATTTTAAGATATTCACTCAAGATTGAAAGAATAGAAACAATCTCGCTCGAAGATGAAATGTTAACAGTTGCGGATTACCTTGCTCTTGAAACTATAAGATTTGAAGAAAGATTAAAATATAAAATTAAACTCGATCCGGTTTCAAGAAATGTTGAAATACCACCAATGATGATTCAGACTCTTGTTGAGAATGGAATAAAACACGGAGTTTCCAAAAGAAGAGAAGGCGGAGAGATAACAATTAAGTCTGATGTAATTGATTCAAAATTAAAAATTGAAATTAAAAACAGCGGCCAAATAGATACTGATTCATTACAGAAAGCAAAAGGATTTGGCATCAGCAATACCAAACACCGCTTGAGTTTGCTTTACGGAGAGAAAGCTGTTTTTTCAATTAAAAATTATTCTGAAAATGAAGTAATAGCTGAATTAGTAATTCCAATCGGAGGTTCAAATTTATGAAAGCAATAATTATTGATGATGAAAGACTTGCCCGTGTTGAATTGAAGAGACTTTTATCTCAACACAAAGAAATAAACATTGTAGGTGAAGCCGTTAATGTTGACGACGCCATAACCAAAATTACAGAGTTAAATCCCGAACTGATTTTTTTAGATATACAAATGCCGGGCAAAAACGGATTTGAATTACTGGAAGAACTTGACAGTGTTCCTACAGTGATCTTTACAACAGCATATGATGAGTATGCTCTGAAAGCATTTGAATATAACGCGCTTGATTATTTATTGAAACCAATCGAGCCGAAACGCCTTGAAGAAACCATCAAGAAAGTTATTGAAAGAAACAAAAAAGATACTGTCGCTTCATTAGATCAACCTGTACTTAAAGAAGAAGACCAGATATTTGTTAAAGATGGTGAAAAATGCTGGTTTGTTAAGCTTGGGACTATTCGTCTGATGGAATCCGAAGGCAATTATGTAAGATTGTATTTTGAAGATAACAAACCACTGATTCTCAGGACACTGAATTATTTAGATGAAAGACTCGACAGTAAAGCTTTTTTCCGTGCTAGCAGAAAACACATAATAAATTTAAAGTGGATCGAGAACATCGAGCCCTGGTTGAATGGGGGGCTTCTTGTAAAATTGAAAGGTGGAAACAAAGTGGAAGTTTCCAGGCGTCAGGCAATAAAATTTAAGGAAATGCTGAGTTTATAAGTTCAAAAGCATAGTCTGTCGGCAGACTATGCTACATTTTATCCGCATTAATTCTTATCTTTGCAGCAACTATTTTCATTGCTCACCAAAATTCTGAGGGTATTTAAATTGATCTCAATGAAAGATTTTTTCAGGAATCCGGAGAAGACTGGCTATTCGCTTTCTCCGAATGGGGAATATTTTGCTTTTATGATGCCATGGAAAAACCGGTTGAATATTTTCGTAGAAAAGATCGGCAGCGAAGAAGTTGTTCGCATTACAAATGAATCGGAACGCGATGTTGCTGAATATTACTGGGCAAATAATGAACGGATAGTTTATTTGAAGGATTCAGGCGGAGATGAAAATTTCATGCTATTTGCAGCTAATATCGATGGCTCAAATAATATCGATTTAACACCTTTTGAAAAAGTGACTGTACAGATTATCGATGAACTAGAAGAGAACGATGAAGAAATGATAATCGCTTTGAATAAACGAGATTCTACTGTTTTCGATGTCTACAGGATGAATGTTATATCTGGTAAGCATAGTCTCATTGCAGAAAATCCCGGTAATATTACCGGATGGCTTACTGATCACGATGGTAAGTTAAGAGTTGCCACGACCACGGACGGAGTAAACTCTAGTCTTCTTTACAGAAAAACAGAAAGTGAGGAATTCAAATTAGTAACCACCTGTAATTTTAAAGAAGCGCTTCAACCTTTAATGTTCACATTTGATAATAATTTTTTGTATGTAAGTTCCAATATTGGCAGGGATAAGGCATCAATTGTTAAATATGATCCCGAAAATAATAAAGAAATCGAACTGATCTATGAAAATCCGAATGTAGATGTCGAAAATTTGTTGAGCTCAAAAAAAAGAAAGGTAATTACCGGGGTTTTGTTTTTTACAGAAAAAAGAAATTATCATTTTTTTGATGAACAAAGGAAAAAACTTCAAAACGATCTTGAAGAAAAACTTCCCGGCTATGAAGTAGTAATTGCAGATCAGAATAAAGACGAAGATAAAATTCTGGTAAGAACTTACAGTGATAAATCGCGCGGCGCATATTATTTTTATAATACATTCACAAATGATTTTTTTAAGATTGCGGAGGTAAGTCCGTGGCTTGTTGAAAATTCTCTTGCTTCCATGGAGCCGATAAAGTATAAATCTAGAGACGGTTTAACAATTCACGGATATCTGACCCTTCCTAAAAATGTTGAACAAAAAAATCTTCCGACAGTAATTATAGTACACGGTGGTCCGTGGGCTCGAGACAATTGGGGTTTCAATCCTGAAGCCCAGTTCCTTGCAAACAGAGGTTATGCCGTTCTTCAAATAAATTACCGGGGGTCAACCGGCTATGGCAGAAAGTTCTGGGAATCTAGCTTCAAACAATGGGGAAAGAAGATGCAGGACGATATTACCGACGGTACAAACTGGCTTATTTCATCCGGAATTGCAGATGAAAAAAATATAGGAATTTACGGAGGTTCCTATGGTGGCTATTCTGTACTTGCCGGACTTGCATTTACGCCTGATCTTTTCGCGTGCGGAGTTGATTATGTCGGGGTTTCAAATCTCTTTACTTTTATGAATTCTATACCTCCATACTGGAAACCTTTTCTTGATATGTTTTATGAGATGGTAGGCAACCCTGAAGTAGACAAGGAAATATTAAAACAAGCCTCGCCGGTTTTTCATGTTGATAAAATTAAAGCTCCTTTACTTATTGCCCAAGGTACAAATGACCCGCGAGTTGCTAAAAATGAATCTGATCAGATTGTAGAAGCGTTAAAGAAAAGAGGGATTGATGTTCCTTACCTTGTGAAGGATAATGAAGGCCACGGCTTTCACAACGAAGAAAACCGCTTCGAGTTTTACAGAGCCATGGAAATATTTCTCGGGAAGCATCTGGGTGGTAAAGTAGAGAAAGCTGATTAAGATTTCCCCTTTTTAATTTCTGCTTTCTCTCTTTTCTTTTTCCACAGTAACCACAAATCAATAAATAAAAGAGTAAAGAAAGGTATATACTCAATCATCTGTGCGAATAGATATTCCTTCCAGATGTTACCTAGTGGACTAAAGTTCGAAAAATTTATTGTAAACAATAAACTTGTAACGGAATAAAAGTTAAACATCGGGTTTATAGAAGCGATCCACCCTAAATACCATGGGAATAATGTTGTACCGAAAATAATCAGAGCAATGAATACGCCGTAAGCGGCCTTTGTAAAATCTTTGTAAAAATAAGAAATCAGTCCAATAGAAATAATAAGAAGGCCGGCACACACAAACCTTGAATTCTCCGGGCTAAGATAGTTGTGCTTAAGAATGTAATAAATAGAACTATTGAATTCCCATTTTTTTAAATAAGTAACGAGGGAACTGAAAACGGAAATATCTTTGTAAATAAATGGTGCGTAACAGCAAGCTGTTATTCCGAGGAATATTAACAAAAAATAAAATGATTTTTTCAGTCCGGCTTTTTTTAAAATTAAGGGGAAAAGAACTATCGGGTACATCTTTGAAAGAAAAGCCAGGGCAAATGGAACAGAAGCAAAATATATTCTGTCTTTTTCCATTAGATATAAAAAGAGAAGCATGAAAAATATCCCGATAAGGTCTATGTGAACATTAACGAAATATTCCAGCAATATTAATGGCATCCAGGCGTAAAGAATAATATTATTCAGATCAACCTGCTTCAGATAAAAAAACTTTAAAAGTAAGAACATTATCATCAGATCAAAGAAAATATAAATTATTTTTAATCCCTCAGAATTTTCGCCTACTAAGTGATATGCAGATAAAAAAGTTGCCTGAGCCACAGGCGGGTAAATAGTTACCATATTTTTATAAGTTACATCTTTATACACCTGGTCACGATATTCTACAAGTTGCGAATCCTGGGGAGCTGTGGTAAAAGGGTTATATCCCTGACTTAAGATTTTCCCTTCCCAGAGATACCTGTAAACATCGTGAGAAGTAGTGAGAGAGGCGGGGAATAGTGTAAGTCTGAAAATAAGTCCGAAAAATATCACGAACAGTGGAATTGCCAGTTTGTCTTCGTCGCTTTTTTTGAAGGATAAAACTTTTGCAAAAAATCTTAGAAGCGAATTATTTTTTTTAGTATCAGTAGGTTCCTCTTCATTTTGTTCGTCATTACCCAATTTTTTAATTAAATAAAGAGTTATAAGCATTATCAGGAAGGCTTCAAAGTAGATGAACATATAAAGAGGAATGTTTCCTGACTTTCCATTGAAAAAGATAAATACAAGGAAGAAAGCCTCCATCAGGAAGCCTGCTATAAAAACAAAAGTTGTAATGGATTTTTGATTACTCATTAGTTAAATAATTCCCATGCTATTCCAAATCTTAAATTTCTTGCAGGCATAGGATAGTATGGAACTATAAAATATTTTGTGTTAAGTAAATTTTCCCAGGTGAGATATATAGTCGCAGCTTTTTGTATTACTCCTGCAACAGTCAGGTCAACACGACGGTTAGCGCCTACCAAATTTACAAATGAATTGTTTACGCTTGGTCTTCTTTCATCATTATAATAAAATACAATTCCAGTTTTTAGATCAAGATTTCCATTGAAAAGAAGTCCTTTGTAAAAGATTCCGCCTTTATAGGTGTATTTGGGAACTGAAGATAAAACGGTATCCGAATTGGCGGAGGCAAAATAATAAGCTGCTGTGTTTTCCAATATGATCTTCCAAAATTCAAGATTTAAGTGTCCACCAAATCCATTCATATTTTCTAAAGAGGTTGGTAACAGAGATGTGATAGCAGTATGAAAGCCAGAAGGATACGGAATAGGGAGATTGTTTGTATAGTAATCTTTTCTTGAAAAATATCTTAGTCCTCCCGATATAAAATCATTATTAAATTCTCCTGATACTTCAAAATTTTTAGTAACAGTATTGGCCTGAATATTATCAAATGAAAATCCGGCATAAAAAGAAAAGTTTTCAGAAAAATTTGCTTTCATGTCAATTCCATAGCCGGATGTATTTGGATTATACTTGAAGCAAGAATTATGAGAGGTTTTATAAAATATTGACGGTACAAACATTTTATTTTCCGTCTCAAAAGTTACAATAGCACTCAAAGAATAAACCGATGAATTATAATTTACCTCCGGGTGAAGGGCCTGATAAAGAGCGTCATAATTCAAGTCATATTTTTCATAATTGCCAATCAATGATAAGTTGATGGAACTTAAAGTGAACGCCTGGTTGAGCGATGCGCCATATATTTTATTTCTATCAGTATTTGCAAAATAAGCTGAGTCAACAGTTCCTGTTATTGCATCAAAGTATGATCTGTAATAAAGTGCCAAGTTTGTGCTTGAGTTTTCTGTAAACTTTCCAAGAAATTTTAAACTAATATTTTGCTGCCTGGTTTGTTCATATCTGTCTGAATAAATCACAGGTGCCAGTTGCTGATCATACAGAAGAGAGTTGATGTCGGTTGTTAGTGTATCCACTTTTGAGATATCAACTCCACCATTCAAACCAGTTTGAGAGGTAATGTAAGAATAGTCCCCCAAAATATTAATTTTATTACTGAGCAAATATTTGAATTTAAATCTTGTCTGCCATAAACTGAAGTGAGTATTTGAATAACTGCTATCTGTTTTACGGTTTGAAATATCAAATGAGGCGTTAAATCTTTTGTACATCCAGGAATTAAATAGTACATCAAAAAAAGCCTCACCATTTGGACCCTGGTAGTATTTAATTCTAGAATAAGGCGGTCGTGATAAAAAATCCCGAGTAATAAAATTTACGGTTACATTATTATTATAAGGGCCAAATAAAAATCCTCTTGCCAAAGGCACAATCTCGATAGAGTCAATATTTTCAGTTTGCACCAGGTTTAGATCAAGAGAATTTGTAAATCTGTTATTTATCAATATTCCATCTTGCAGGTAACTTATACCATTAAAGCCTGTACCATATATAGATATCTCGTTAGGTTGTCCAACAAATCCCTGGTCTCTTGTAAAATAAAAATCAAAAGGTTGTAAGAGATCACCTCCATACCTGTAGTTAAGAAGATCAATTTGATTTCTCGGAATGAAAAAGCTGTTTTCTCCCAGAGCTTTTTGATAAAGCGGAGCCAATGTATCTACTAAAGTTTTATGGTTTAAAGAATCCGCTAAAACAATATTACTTGTATCAGCTAAGGATGAATTGTTTTCAACATCACTTAATGATTTTGTAGAATTATTAACTTGGGCAAATAAGAAATTACTTAGCAATATCGTGATAATTATAATATACTTCATCTAAGATGCTGTAATTGAAATTTTTATTCTGGTTGACGTTTCCATTATTGAAAATAAATAATTAAATGACACTTGCAAAATATAAATTTTAAAATTGTCTTATTAGGATTACTTTTTTTGTTTATTCGCGTTTGGTGTGATTAGTTTCATGCCTGTAAACAGGGGACGAAACCGGAAAAGCCAGATATTTTTATTTGAAATTTTATTTCTTTTAATGAAAATAATATCTATTTTCATGCCGTAACTATTTTTAAATAAAAAAAGGATAAAATCACATGGCAAAAGCAATGACCAAGAGTCAAGTTATTGATCATCTTGCTAAAAAAACAGAAACGACAAAGAAATTTTCAGAACAGTTCATTAATGAATTGGTCGGTCTTGCATATAAAGAAGCCAAGAATTCATTTACAGTACCAGGTTTAGGTAAACTTGTGCTTGTAAATAGAAAAGAAAGAATGGGTCGTAACCCTGCAACAGGCGAATCGATTTTGATTCCTGCAAAGAAAGTATTGAAATTTAGAATAGCAAAAGCAGCAAAAGACGCTGTTCTTCCTAAAAAATAAATTGTTATCTTGATAATAGCCTGCTAAAGAGCAGGCTATTTTGCACTTCATTTTAGGCCTGAAAATCCTTCCTCCGAGTTTTATCTTTTTATAGATACTAATATTATCTTTGGGCAGCCTAATGAAACTATTATATTCATATCTAAAATCTTATTGGAAGCTTGTTATTCTGGCTCTTTTTTTAGCAGCCATAAACCAGGTTTTCTCTTTACTAGATCCCTGGATCTTCAGGATAGTTATCGACAAGTATGCGACAAAATTCAGTCAGTACACCACTTCAGAATTTTTTAAAGGAATAAGTTTGCTTCTTGCTGCAGCTGTAGGAGTTGCATTCGTATCTAGACTCGCAAAGAATTTTCAAGACTATTTTGTAAACGTTATTACACAAAAGCTTGGTGCTAAAATTTACAACGATGGTATACAACATTCTCTTGAGCTGCCGTATTCGCTTTTTGAAGATCAAAGAAGCGGGCAAACTCTTGGAGTTCTGCAAAAGGTAAGGACAGATGTTGAAAAGCTGGTAAATGCCATGATTAATGTTTTGTTTACAACGCTGGTCGGGGTAATTTTTGTTACTGTCTATGCTATAAATGTTTACTGGCTTATCGCCCCGGTGTTTTTTTCTGCTGTACCTTTACTTGGAATTGTAAGTTCAGTACTAAGCAAGAAAATTAAAAAGATACAAAAAGTAATTGTTACGGAAACAACTGCACTTGCAGGAGCAACCACTGAATCGCTCAGAAATATAGAACTTGTAAAAAGCCTTGGCCTTGGCAACCAGGAAATTGACCGATTAAATACTACAACAGATAAAATACTCGAGCTTGAACTAAGAAAAGTAAAATATATCCGGAGCCTGAGTTTTATACAAGGAACCATAGTTAATTTTATAAGGACGAGTATACTGTTTCTTATGCTCTATCTTATTTACATTCAGGCAATTACTGTCGGAGAATTCTTTTCACTGTTTATTTATTCATTTTTTATTTTCGGTCCGCTGCAAAGCCTTGGCGATATAATAAATACATACAGAGAAGCAGAAGTATCACTTAATAACTTTGAAGATATTCTTAAACTTCCGATTGAATCAAAACCTGACTTCCCCGCGACAATAAATGAAATAAATATTCTGAAATTTCAGGATGTTTCTTTTATGCATTTAACTGCTAACAAGAACGCTCTGGATAAAATTTCATTTGAGACGAAGAAGGGTGAGACTATAGCATTTGTCGGTCCATCCGGTTCGGGGAAAACAACTTTAGTAAAACTTTTAGTAGGTCTTTACACTCCAAAGCAGGGTAAAATATTATATAATAATTTTGCCGGTGAAGAAATCAATTTTGACCTCCTCCGTGAAAAGATCGGATTTGTAACTCAGGATACTCAATTATTTTCCGGAACAATCAAAGAAAACCTTTTGTTTGTAAAACCCGATGCCACTGATGATGATTGTATGGAAGTGTTAAAAAAATCGGCTTGTGATAATTTACTTGCCCGAGCTGATAAAGGTATCGGTACTATGATAGGTGAGGGAGGAGTAAAGGTTTCGGGTGGTGAAAAACAGAGACTATCAATTGCTAGGGCATTACTTAGAAGACCTAACTTATTAATTTTTGATGAAGCAACTTCTGCGTTGGATTCTCTTACTGAAGAAGAGATTACCGAAACAATTCGGGAAATATCGGATAGGGAAGATTTGATAACAATTTTGATAGCTCACCGCCTGTCAACTGTTCTTCATGCTGATAAAATTTATGTACTGGAAAAAGGCAAAATCATAGAGTCAGGAAAGCATAATGAGTTGCTTGATCTGAAAGGGCTTTATTACGCTATGTGGAGACAACAAATTGGCGAGGGGGATAATAAAACAACGGAAACTTCATTAAAAGCGGCGCAGGAAACTGTAAAAAAATAGACCTGTTTTGCACAACCGCAATCTCTTATATATCAATTGATTAGGGTAAAGTATCCGCCTATAATTACCGCTTATCCTTTTTTTCTAATGATGTGACTCTATTTTGAAAATTTGTTTCCTAAAACGTTAAACCAATCACATATGTTTCCCTGTCCAATTTGCAGGTTTAATTAAATAATTCATTCACAGGAATAGCCATGAAAATAAAAACAGCTATAAATAGTGTCGTAATTCTTTCATTCCTTTTGCTAGCTGGAGTCAAAATTTATGCCCAGGGAAGAATGCAAAGGCCTGATCGCGTCGAACAATTGAAAAAAGAACTCTCATTATCCGATAAGCAGGTTGAAAAGGTAAAGGACATTTTTGCCAAATCGCGCGAGCAGATGATGAATGCCCGGGATGAGAATATGGGGGACCGGGATGCAATGCGAAAAGCTTTTCAGGAAAATACAGATAAATCAAATAAAGAAATAGAAAAAATTCTTACACCGGCGCAAAAGAAAAAATTTAAAGTTTTAAAAGAACAATGGCGTAAA
>Ga0307417_10000764_pt1 | contig 13110 bp, 9 predicted proteins | sample SalMarWE160210MG_2_FD_202514 | JGI IMG/M metagenome (GOLD analysis project Ga0307417, IMG submission 202514) | Salt marsh sediment microbial communities from the Plum Island Ecosystem LTER, Massachusetts, United States - WE1602-10 | ecosystem: Environmental > Aquatic > Marine > Intertidal zone >...
TTCCGGAAACTGGGATAAGTCTCTTCTGCTCTTAAGGGAGTTGATCTCTTCCACCGGACTTGTTGAAACGGTAAAATGGGGTATGCCGGTCTATACCCTGAACAATAAGAATATAGTGGGGTTCAGCGCCTTTAAATCCTGGACGGGGCTCTGGTTCTACCAGGGAGTGTTCCTGAAAGATCCGGAAAGAAGATTGATCAATGCCCAGGAAGGGACCACAAAGGCACTCAGACAGATGAGGTTCTCCACACTAAAGGAGATAGAGGAGTCCAGGAAGACCATCCTGGCCTATCTTGAAGAGGCCATTCAAAACCAGAAGGAAGGGAAAGCGATCAAACCAGAAAGAGACAAGAAACTGGAGATCCCGCATGAACTGCAGGATGCTCTAAACAGTAACCCAGCGCTGAGGGATGCATTTGATACACTCTCACTTACAAATAAAAGGGACTTTGCCGATCACGTTGGTACGGCAAAACGTGAGGAGACCCGGAAACAACGTCTCGAGAAGATCATCCCCATGATACTTGAAGGAACCGGGCTGAATGACAAATACAATAAATAGTAAGCTGCCCCTGCTTACAATACCGGTCCCGACACGCGACTACCCCTGCCCCTGGTATCGAAAGATTTCAGTAAGACCTTCCCTGATACCTCCACCGGACCGGTATATTCTGTTGAGGCTTTATCCGGTTCCGATCCGTCTGTGGTGTACCTGATGATCAGTCCCGGAAAGTCAATATTCGCCGAAAGGATCCCATCTTTCACAAAGGCGCCCGGAGGCGGAAGCCTGTAGTTATAACCCCCGAAAAGGTAGTCGAGCCTGGGCATCTCCCGCTGTCCAACCATATTCACAAACCGGTTCCAGTCCTTATTCATGGCAGCCACACGCTTATCCTGGTCCGCAATCATGCCCCAGTCCGCCTGTCCGACCCAGGCACGTTCAGCAAATCCAATCAACTTGGGCAGGTAGTAGTACTCTGCCATCGTTCCTCCCTTCACGGTCTCACTCCAAAGTTCCGCCTGCAATCCGATCACTTTGCCGTACGACTCCGGTTTCATTGTTTCCATCCCCTTAAAGTCTGTTTCGGCGTCGTATGGTTGGCCCCACTTATCATAAAGTGTTGATTTAAAAACATCATAGGGAATAAATTCAAAGGCACTGCGGGTTTTAACAAATCCACCCCAGTACTGGCCCCGTTCTGCAGGATGGTGTGTATAAGCAAGATCAAAATAGAAGTTATTTACATTACAGAGTACCACCGGGAACCCTGCGTTGGCCAGCCTGTTGCCCAGATCCAGGTTCCTGTCCAGGCTGTTCCATACATAGGGCAGCACATCCTCACCTACCAGCGCCGGATTGGGTATCCAGCGGCCTCTTTCATTTCTTTTCATGGCCACCTCTTCCCAGCCTGCCATGACCAGCCCTTTGCCTTTCATGATCTCAAACAACCGTTCTCCGAAATATGCCTGCAGGTTCCTTGACCCTCCTATCTCCGGATGTTCCTCCAGGAATGCCTGGCAGATGGGCGAACCCCTCCAGACACCACGGGGCACTTCGTCTCCCCCCGTATGCAGGGTTGTCAGGGTCAGTCCCGCATCACTATACATTTTTGAGATCTCATCCACCACCTGTTCATAGAACCGGTATGGTCCTTCAGTACAAACACAGACCACATTGTCGTTGAATATCTGTGCCGAACTATATACCGAAGTATCTGCCGGATCGATCAGCCTGAAGTATTCGGCCTCTTCCTGTTTTCCCTCCTTCATCAGCCGGTCATACCTTGCTTCCATGGACTTGATAGCCGCCCTGGCATGTCCCGGAAAATTGATCTCGGGGATCACCTGAATATGCCTGGCGTCGGCATATTTTAAAAGCTCTATGAACGACTCCCTGGAAATGTAACCGCTGCCATGGTTTCCCTCCGCAGTTGGATCCGGACCCGATCCATAGGATGGCATCAGATGGTCCCGTTCATCTGTTGTAAATCCGCGGTAAGCCCCTACCTGTGTAAGTTCCGGCAGGGAGGGGATCTCCAGTCTCCAACCCTCATCATCAGTCAGGTGCAGATGGAGTTTGTTCAGTTTATAAAAGGCCATTACATCGATCAGCCTTTTAATGTGTTCCGGCTCAATGAAGTTCCTGGCTACATCCAGGTGAAATCCCCGGTATTGAAATGCAGGCTGGTCGATGATCACCCCGGCATTGATCTCCACCGGCCCGGTGAAATTCCCCCATGCCTCTGGTGGGATCATGGAAAGCAGGGACTGGATGCCATAAAACAGACCGGCTTTGCCACCTCCGGTAATTACGATCGCTTCATCGGGCGCAATATTGAGCTGGTAGGCTTCGCTGCCATTGACCCTGTTACCGTCCACAAGCAGAAGAATAGTCCCGGCACCCCCCTCTTCGTTTTCGTTAATATCCGGAACTGATCCGGTTACCTGCTCCAGCATCCGGGCCAGGTACCCTGCCTCATTATCCAGTCCGTCCTGATGGATGATCTTTACACCCTTATCCAGGGTGATGGTCTCCCCTGTATAGACCTCCCTGGCCGGAGTAGGCAGCACGTTTCCTGTAGTGCCAGGCCCAAGAAGAGAGACTGTTCTGTTCTGTTCATAGATCCACTCTGCATTTGGAAGTGGGATCCCCGATGAAGGTGGAAATATTTTTTCCAGAGCCGGGAAGGGTAGCACCGTGTAATCTTTAACCAGTACTGCAGTCTGCTCTTTATCTCCGTAAACCATGTAAGGCGCCAGGGGTGCCTCCGATTCTTTGATCATCCAGCCCGGATTTCGATAGCTGATTTCCACCGACTGTCCCGGATCCAGCTGAAAACCCTGCTTGGGGCTTATCTTTAGCAGATCACCATTCACATGGTCAATAGAAACGTTCCCGGTAACAGATTCCTGGATAACTCCTGATCCCTGCTGGTTCACATAGAGTGCCCAACCCTCTTCTCCAAGGATCGTTTTTCCTGTGTTTTCCAGAATCCATTTTGCATCATAGTAGCGCTCTGATGCACTGTTCCCAAGGAACTCCCAGGAGAGGACGATCTCCGAACCGGTCGGGGTTCCGGTCCGGTCGGACTGATTGCAGGAAATCATAAGAATAGGGACAATGATGAACAGGAGTGATCTTTTCATGGTAAAGCAAATTTTAATTCTTCAATTCTTTGTAGTTTAGCTAACTTACAAATCTACTAATTCATACTAAATAACATGCTATGAGTGAACTGTCCACTGCAATAAAACAGAAGCGCCTGGTTTCACTGGATGCGCTGAGAGGCTTCACCATCGCTGCTATGGTGGTTGTCAATGATCCTGGTAGCTGGAGTCATGTTTACAGACCTCTCGAACATGCAGCGTGGAACGGATGCACATTGACCGACCTGGTATTTCCATTTTTTCTTTTTATCGTTGGTGTTTCCATTACCCTGGCCTATTCAAAAAGACTCGATGCAGGCACTCCAAAGAAGAGCCTTTACAGGAAGATCCTGATCCGATCATTGAATATCTACCTGCTGGGCATCTTTCTGTGGCTCTTTCCCCAGTTTGATTTCAGCTCCATTCGCTGGGTGGGCGTCCTGCCCAGGATCGCCTTTGTATTCCTGGCCTGTGCCCTGCTTTTCCTGAATACCAACTGGAAACAACAAATCAGGATCGGGGCCATCATCCTTCTGGTTTACTGGATCTGGGTAGCTTATATCCCGGTCCCCGGATTTGGGAAACCCGACCTGTCGGGTCCTGAAATGAACTGGGCCAACTACCTGGATACGCTGATCCTTCCGGGGGTCATGTGGCAGAAGACCTGGGACCCCGAGGGGATCCTCAGTACATTCCCAGCCATCGTTTCAGGGATCATCGGTATGTTGATCGGTAAGCTCTATTTGAGTGTAAAGGATGAAAACAAACGACTTGTCTGGCTCTATTTCACAGGCTTCTCCCTGTTCCTGGCAGGCAGCCTGTGGAACTGGTTCTTCCCCATCAACAAGAATATCTGGACCAGTTCCTATGTACTTTATACCTCAGGGTTGGGTACCCTGGGACTGGCAACCTGTATCCTGGTGGTTGATATGTGGGGATATAAAAAATGGACCTTCCTCGGCAGGGTATACGGTGCGAATGCCATCACATCCTATGTGCTGTCCGGTGTGCTGACCCTGGTGTTTTATGGGCTTAAAATTGGCGGGGCATCCCTCAATCAGCAGTTCATGAGTGGTTTGACTTCAATTGGGTTTGCTCCAAAGCTGGCCTCTTTGCTCTATGCACTTATCTATATGCTGATCATTTTCATACCTGCACTTATCCTCTACAGGAGAAAGATCTTTATCAAAATATAGAACTCAATTGCAGTCACTTACAGCGTTCATTGAATCATTTGGTCTAAGCAACCTGCAATGGATCCTGCTTCTACTGTGCGGGTTGCTTACCGGCATGGCAAAAACGGGAATATCCGGGGTGGGTCTCATGGTTGTTCCCATTATGGCCAATGTATTTGGAGGCCGGCCTTCGGTGGGATTGCTGTTACCCTTGTTGATCTTTGCTGATATATTTGCGGTCACCTGGTACAACCGGCATGCCCGGTGGAAGCATATTTTACGTTTGATCCCATGGGCATTTGCCGGCATTATTACAGCCGCCATTGTCGGTAAATCCATCTCAGATCAAACATTCAACAGGTTACTTGCCGCCCTGGTCATCGGGGGGATCGCCATCCTGGTGTGGCGCGATATAAGGTCAGAAAGAATCAGGATCCCGCAATCAGGATGGTTTGCAGCCGGACTGGGACTCCTGGGTGGTTTTTCAACGATGATCGGCAATGCAGCCGGCCCCGTCATGGCCCTTTACCTGCTTTCCATGCGCTTGCCCAAGAACAGCTATATAGGAACAGGGGCCTGGTTCTTCTTTATTGTGAACCTGTCCAAGATGCCACTTCATATCTGGTCCTGGAAAACCATTACCTGGAGCTCTTTCTCACTGGATCTCCTGATGATCCCTGCCATTGCAGCAGGTGCCTTTTTGGGTATCTGGCTGGTAAGGTTGTTACCTGAAAGGGTTTTCAGGATCATTGTTATAGCCACTACCCTGCTTTCAGCAGTCCTGCTTTTCTGATTCGTTCGTGAGCGCTTTTACCGCTTCGACCATTTGCTGCTGTGTAAACGGTTTTTCAAGGATCCTTGAAGCCCCAAAGAGTTTTGCGGTTTGAAGATAGTTGTCCGCCGTTATCTTGCCACCCCCTGACATGGCTATGATCTTTAGTCCGGATTGAAGTCTTTTCATCTCCCTGATGGTTTCCAGGCCCTCCTTCTCCGGCATGATTATATCTGTAATTACCAGATCCGATGGATATTTCTTGAACAGTTCCAATCCTTCCACTCCGTTAGAGGCGATATCGATTTCATATCCTGCCCTTTCCAGCATCTTTTTAAGCATTAACAGAATATGGGGTTCATCATCGATAATTAGAATCTTTTTCATTATGAAGCTTTTCTAATATTCCTGTCTTTAAGTACTTTGCGTATAAGCTCACTAAAATCGCTTAAGATCAGAGGTTTGGTGATAATCTCAGAGATATTTAGATTTTCTTTTGTGTGAACGGGCAGAGAATCCTGGTAACCGGTAATAATGATTGATTTAAGATCGGGACGGATTTCCTTCATTTTAATAATCAGTTCGGTGCCCATCATTTTGGGCATGGCCTGATCAGTAACGATCAGGTCATATTTATCAGGAGACTTCTTGAATTCGAGGTAAGCTTCTTCACTGTCCGACTTGATGTCCACTGTATATCCAAGACTTTCCAACATTCTCTTTCCCATGTAGGTAATCTCTTTTTCGTCATCCACAAAAAGAATGCTGCCACTGCCCTTCTTCATCTTCTGTGAATGGCCATATTCGGGAACATACTCATCTGAATACTGCGGCAGGTAGATCCTGAAGATGGATCCCTTTCCGGGTTCACTTTCCACTTCAATACTTCCGTTGTAATTGGTAACGATCCCGTGAACCACAGATAGACCTAGACCCGATCCGGAGCCCACCTCTTTTTTGGTGAAGAATGGTTCGAAGATCCTTTTTACGGTTCGTTTATCCATGCCATGCCCTGTATCAGATACCGTGAGCCGTACATATGTCCCCTCCTGAATTTTTAATCCGCTATCGATCTGTTCAGATCCGACTGTTATCTTATCCAGCCTGATACTCAACACCCCTCCATTTCTCATCATGGCATGGTAAGCATTGGTACACAGATTCATGATGATCTGGTGCATCTGAGTTGCGTCTGCCATAACTGTTCCGCAATTTTCATTCAGCTCTTGTTTTATCTCAATATTGGAGGGGAATGAAGCCCTTACCAGCTTCAGGATTTCCCTGATCACATTATCCAGGCGTAGGGGCTTTTTGTCAAAATCCACCTGACGGCTGAAGGTCAGGATCTGCTGGACCAGGTCCTTACCACGGGTGGCAGCATTGTTGATCTGTTCGATATCATACCTGAGGGTACTCTCTTCAGAAAGCTCCTCCATTGCCATTTCCGTATATCCGAGGATGGGTGTCAATATGTTATTGAAGTCATGGGCAATCCCACCTGCCAGGGTGCCGATGGTTTCCATTTTCTGCAATTGCAATAACTGATCCTCCAGCCGGGCTTTTTCCTTTTCGTTCTGTTTCTGTACAACAATTGCCTTTTTCAGATCTTTATTGGCCAGGGTAAGCTGCCTGGTTCTTTGCTGCACCCGTTTTTCCAATGCATTATTGGCAGACTTTACCTTTTTTTGCTCTTTTTCGAGAAGCATCCGCATATAAAAGTTCCTTCTGGCCGAATATTCAATAAAGTAATTGATAAACATACCGATCACATTTGCACTGATAAAGAAGAAGTTGTTGTTTACCAGTACTTCAAAAGGAGTATCTGATATCCAGAGTGCTGCGATCTCATAGGATATGACGATGGCCCACCCTGCCACAGATGCATAGATGAACCTGGCTTTGATAAAGGTATAGCCGAAGATAAAGATCAGTATCAGCCCCGCATAGTAGGTGTAATGATCGGCAACGTTGGCCGCATAGGTGAGCATGACAATAATGGACAGCCCCGTCAGGTACATAAGCAGGGAGAGCATAGGCTGCATATACTTTTTGAAATGGGGTGAGAAAGAGAAGAAGATCACCGATGCCAGGAGGGGAGTGATCACCCCAAACCTGATAAACCAGAAAAGATTTTTCAGCTCAGGAAGCAGAAGTGCATCCAGGAATGCAAAAATACCAAAAAAGAAGATGGCCAGAACAAGCGAAAATCTCATGGGATTCAGGGAACGGTCAAAATAGTCCTCCCTGAATTCCTTCTCATATTCCCTGACAGGACCGGAAAAGGAAAGGGTAAATCTGTTCAGTTTCCAATCCTCCCTGTCACTGTTCGTAAGTCCGAATAAGTTGGTCCTGATCAATTTTTTCCTTTTCATTTCCTATGCGGCTTTAATTCTCAGGAACAGGTTGACCCCCAATTCCTCCATATCCACTTCCACCAGCTTTTCATCAATATTGGCTTCCATGGTCATTCTTACCAGATCATACTTGGAACGATGGTTCAGGTACCAGTCCGAAAGCACCTCCATCAGTCTCTTTGTCGGATTGCTGTTGGAAAAATTGCCTATAATGAATTCTCCTCCTTCAGCTACGTATTTGTAATATTTATTGATCATATATATAAAATGCCGGTCCCTGAAATAATCGAAGAGCCCGGAACTCCAGATCATATCATACCAGACATAAGGTTTGAACCTTAACACATTGATCTTGAAATATTCGATCTTTTCGTCGAAATTAGCATTCTGTGTTTTTGCAAAATTGATGGCATGCTGGTCAAAGTCCACCAGATCAAAATGGATCCTGCTATCAGGATTCAGGTTCAGATATTCATTTACATCTGTCGCCGGACCGGAACCCAGAATCAGCACCCTTTTCTGGTCGGTATCCCTTCGTTCAAGTTCCCTGCAGCACTTTAGAAAGTAATCCTTCCTGTTACGAACAGCATGTGCGCCTTCCTGGTTCTGAAAGAACTTATCCCAGTTACTGTATTTTAGGTCAGGATTCACATATCTTTTATAAATATTATGGATGATCTTAAAATCCCCCGGATATCCAAAAGGCTTCACATAACCGTGACCAATCAGTGTATGCTCATTCAGGTAATCTTTGATTATTTCCCTGAAATAATCAATCTCCTGATCCTCCAGGTTATTGACGATAGCTGCGAATTCTGAATATTCTGAGGGTTCCGGTCCACCCTGGTTTACAATTTTATAAAGTAATTCTCTGTGCTCGGCAGAGAGTTGAGCTAGGATCACTGGGGACTGCATAGATCTATTATTTATTTCACCAATCACACCTACCCCATCCATAAATGACCAAACTCATACAATCCTGCTTAGAATCCTGACCAAAGTTGGGGTTTAACTCTATGTACGTTTCGTGAGGATAAGTGTTTCAATGTTACCTGCCAAACCAACACATTAGAATCTGTTTAAATAAGTGTACATGATACATCTTTCTTGAATCTGAGTGCAAAAATTAGTTTCTTTAACCTCACTGATTATGAGACCAAAAAGAAAAAGAGCCGGCAGAATCATTTTCCTGTCCGGAATGCTTGTGTTAGCGCTGATTATCTTCCTGGGAAACAAAGTTGTGGTTAAAACCTCAACGGATGAATATTGCGCCTCCTGCCATATACACCCCCATTCCACGCAGAGCTGGAAACGCTCAACACATTTCGATAACAATATGGGTATCCACGTACATTGTGTCGACTGTCATCTTCCGCCTCATGGCGAAGGATACCTGGTACAAAAGGCAAAAACCGGTCTTCGCGATATATGGGCCAAGACTTTCAGGGATTCCGCAAGCTTCAACTGGGAAGCAAAATCACAAATAGATTATGCAAGTCACCATACTTTTAAAACGTCCTGTATCCACTGTCACCAGAACAACTACCCGCTGGGACTGACCAAGGAGGGACGTGAGGCGCACCTCTATTATGAAAGGCAGGCAGGTGAATTACACTGTATCAACTGTCACATTACAGTGGGTCATTACGATCCCGAAAGAATGCATGCACAGAACACCGATTTTGGCATTGTCAAATCAGCTTCAACAGAACTTTATACAGAACCCGGGGTGGTCAATGGTTTTAATAACTTTACAGAGTATATCCCCGGATCGGCTGTAAGCTTTGAGATGATTGCCATTCCTGGCGGAACTTATATGATGGGCAGCCCGGAGGATGAGCCTTTCAGGAACCAGGACGAAGGGCCTGTCAGAGAGGTCGAGATCAGCCCCTTCTTCATGGCCAGGATTGAAGTCTCATGGGATGAATACATGGCATTCTTTAAGCAAACCGGAGCTCAGGGAAAATCATCAGATACCTACCTGAATGTGGATCGGGAAGATGTTGACGGGATCTCAGGGCCAACACCACCCTATGGTGCACCGGACCAGGGTTGGGGAATAGGAAAAATGCCGGCCATGTCGATGACCCATCATGCTGCAGAAGTCTATTGTGAGTGGCTCACCGAAATCACCGGAAAAACCTACAGGCTTCCCACGGAAGCTGAGTGGGAATATGCGGCACGGGGCGGGACCACCTCACCCTACTTCTTCGAAGGCGATCCCAGGCGCTATGTGGATAAAGGGATCAGAAACAGGATATTTGGGGTCGATACCACCGTAATCAACAGTTACATCATCTATGCCGAAAACAGCGGGGCCAGATCCAGGCCTCCCAGTTCTACCCTTGAAAATCCATTCGGGCTGGTCAACATGCTGGGAAACGTGCTGGAGTTTTGTTCTGACTGGTACGCTGATGAGGCTTACTCACAGTATGCGGAAGGAACCCTGAAAGATCCTTCCGGTCCGGATTCAGGAGAGGAATATGTGGTCCGTGGCGGATCCTACAGGGACGGAGCCGAGTCGGTACGCTGTGCATCCAGGGACTATACCAGAACTGATTCATGGCTCAAGACCGATCCCCAGATCCCAAAAAGTGTCTGGTGGTACTCGGACTGTTTTTATGTGGGATTCAGAGTGGTCTGTGAATATGAAGAGTTGCCGGCCGATTAAATAAGAAAACATCATCAACACAACTTTAACCTCGTTAAACAATTTATTACAGATGAAACCAACCAAACCAACCAGCAGACGCAGATTTTTAGAAAATACTGCGTTGGGTGCCATCGGTGTGATCGGCGCCAGCAAATTGATTCAATCCTGTGCACCCGGAGAAACTACAGCTGAAGTAGTCGAACCCGTCTTTCTGAAAACTGCCGTGGATGGACAGCCCATCAGGGCGGGTATAGTAGGTTGTGGCGGACGTGGTTCCGGTGCAGCGGTCAATTTTTTGGATGCAGGACCAAACCTGAGCATTGTAGCCCTGGCGGATGTTTTTCAGGACAGGGTTGACGATCTAAGGAAAAAACTGAAAGATGAAAAAAATGTTGAACTGGAAGATGCCAATTGCTTTGTGGGATTTGATGCCTACAAAAGGCTGCTGGAGGTAGACCTGGATTACGTCATTTTAGCAACTCCTCCCTATTTCCGTCCAGAACATTTCCATGCATGTGTGGAGGCAAGAAAACATGTATTTATGGAAAAGCCTGTAGCGGTCGATCCGGTTGGGGCACGTGAAGTGATGGCTGCCTCCAAGCAGGCTGAGGCGGCGGGTCTCTGCGTGGTCTGCGGCACACAACGGCGTCACCACTGGGCGTACAATAATATAAAAGCCCGCATTGATTCCGGTATGATCGGTGACATTGTTTCCACCAATGTCTACTGGAACCAGAACCAGCTATGGTACAGGGAAAATCAACCTGCATGGACCGAAATGGAGTGGATGATCCGGGACTGGGTCAACTGGACATGGCTTTCCGGAGACCATATCGTGGAGCAACATGTTCACAACATTGATGTAAGCAACTGGTTTGTGGGAACACATCCCGTGGAAGCCGTCGGGATGGGATCCAGGTTGAGAAGGAAAACGGGTGATTGCTACGACAACTTCAGCGTGGACTTTATTTATGACAAGACCATCCATATGAATTCCATGTGCCGGCAGATCAATGATTGCGCCAATAACGTTAGTGAATATATCAGGGGAACAAAAGGATACTCAATGACAGATAACAATAAGGTCTATGAGATCCATGATCCGATGGGCAATATGCTCTACAAATGGGAATCACCGGTTGATGAAAATGGCGAACCTGTAGAAAATAATGCCTATGTCCAGGAGCACATCGACCTGATCTCAGCCATTCGGGAAGGAAAACAGATCGTGGAAGCAGAGGAGACCGCCAGATCGGTCCTCACTGCCATCATGGGCAGGATGTCGGCTTATACAGGGAAGAAGACGACCTGGGAGGAGATGATGGCCTCCGATTTTACCATTGGTCCCAAAGGAGAAATTAAACTGGGCCCTGTCGACATAGACAAGACCATTCCGATTGCAGGTTCCGACTAATCAATGAACCAGGCATCATAAACAGGAGTACAAAAAAGACCGGGTCGCTCAAGTATTTTGAGCGACCCGGATCTTTTTAATTCATAGATTATCAGTAACCTGGATGATAGTATCTCAATAATTACTTAAAACTTATCCACCTTGGCGTAAGCCTCAATCACCGCCATCTCCCCCTCTTTGCCGGGCTCTGAATTCCCGTGCTCCATTCCTATTACCCCTGTATATCCTTTGTTATGGATAAACTTAAACACATTGTTATAGTTGATCTCCCCGGTAGTGGGCTCATTTCTTCCAGGATTATCACCGACCTGGATATATGCAATTTCGTCCCAGGTAAAATCCATGTTTGTGATCAGGTTCCCTTCATTTTTCTGCATGTGATAAATGTCGTACAATATTTTACACGAAGGGCTGTTCACGGCTTTGCATATCATATAGGCTTGATTCGAAGTACGCAGATAGAGGTCGGGCGAATCGGAAAGCGGTTCGAGCACCATCACAAGGCCATGTGGTTCTAATATATCTGCTCCCCTTCGAAGGGTATCAATCACATTCCCGTCCTGAATTCCAATGGGTAAATTCCGCTGAAAACCGCCGGGGACAACAGTCATCCATTTAGCGTTCACCCGTTTTGCCACATCCACCGCCCTACGGCAACCATCCAGGAATATGTCCGTATATTCCTGTTTCCCGGCAGCGAAGGTATTTGCCATATTGCCACCTTTTTCCACTACAAAAACACCCATCTCCATGCCCAGATTGGCCATCTTGCTCGCTATCTTCTCCTGTACAGCAACATCGCGCCCCATCATGCCATTGTCTTCCATGGCTGTGAATCCTGCATCCGCCATAAATTGGATCTGGTCCAGGAGATCGTCCCCGGCGGAATTCCGGAACATTCCCAAATGGGGAGCATATTTTAAGTTAAATTGATGTTTTTCTTCAGCCGAAACATTTGCTGAACTTGCTGAGGCGTGTAGCAGTCCACCACTTACAAGGGCGCCAGTGGCTACAGCACTGCTTTTAAGAAAAGATCTGCGTTGCATATGATATATTTTTATGAGTTGAAAGTTGATACAGTCTACCTAAAAGTAACAATTTATATCCATTGAAGTGCTTTATATCGAGAACCAGAAATTCAGTTTAAACATTAAAATGTTGTTTCCCTTGATCCCAAAAAGATCTCCGGCAATATCCGAAACAGGATTATAATTGCTTTCCCATCCTGAACGGTCATGCGACCATACGAGGTAAAGGGTCGAACCCAGCTTATACTCCCACCGGAAAACCAGGTTGGAACGAAACTGCGAGAAACTGAAATCCGGATTGGCAAAGCTCCAGGAGGTCGCATTATAAACAAAGTCGTAACTGTTGCTCCCGGCATCATAGTTGACCTGCAATTCCTTAAGCCTGGCATCCATATCTTTTTCCCTTCCCTGGTCCACCCGCTTAAATTCGCCGTACTGACCCACCGAAAAATAGGGACTGCCATAATACTGGATGGACATCTCGGGATTAATATAAAGCTCAGCCCTGAAGGTAACCGAAGGGGTTTGCTGATCGATATGTCCCACCAGGTAAAGCTTATCATTCCC
>Ga0307417_10000766_pt1 | contig 13090 bp, 19 predicted proteins | sample SalMarWE160210MG_2_FD_202514 | JGI IMG/M metagenome (GOLD analysis project Ga0307417, IMG submission 202514) | Salt marsh sediment microbial communities from the Plum Island Ecosystem LTER, Massachusetts, United States - WE1602-10 | ecosystem: Environmental > Aquatic > Marine > Intertidal zone...
CGGTTGGGCAGGGGCGCCTCCCGTATCAAGAAGCACGGCGGCATGGTAATGGGTGCCGGGTGCCAGATCAGGCACCGTAATCAAGCCTCCCATTCCCTCGAAGGTCTGGACCACGGGGGAACCGGTTGGGCCATCGGGAAGGACGAGCACGCGCCCAGCGGCAGGCTGATCCAGCTCAAACTCAAAGATGGCCTCGTCGGCCGTGACATGTCTGATAATCAATGGCACCCGGTAGCCCATGTCGCTGACCGGCGCGGCCCGGGCCTCCTCGAGCAGATCCGGTGTGGATTCGGCCGTGGGAGGAAGGGCCGTGACAGTGGCAGGGCCAGTAGATGTCGCAGGGGCCGTCGTGGGGGTGCCGGTCGCCCGCGGCCGGGCAGGTGCGCGTGGGCTGGGCGAGGGGGCGGCGAGAGGGCCGCAGCCGGCCAGCAGGAAGAGAATCAGCGCCAGGCCGGATGCCCTGCGAGTCACGACGCTTCCTGACGCTTGGCAGCCTGCCACAGCGACTCCAACGCCTCGATGTCCATGTCGCTCAGGCTGGTTCCGCTCGACCGTGCGGCTGCCTCCACCCTGGCGAAACGCGCCTTGAAGCGTTGGTTGGCGCCGCGCAGCGCCGCCTCCGGATCGATATCCAGCCAACGCGCAACGTTGACCAAGGCGAAAAACAGATCCCCCATCTCGGCTGCCTGCGCCTCGCCGGCGTCTTCGTCCTGGACTTCTTTGATCTCTTCGTCCACCTTGGCCAGTACGCCGTTCACATCCGGCCAGTCGAACCCCACCCGAGCCGCACGGGACTGATATTCCAGCGCCTGCGCCAGGGCAGGCAGACTTCCGGGCACGCCGTCCAGGCTGCCCCTGTCACCGCCGCTGACCTTGCGCTCCTGTTCCTTGAGCGACTCCCAATTGTGAAGCACTTCCCCAACGTTCTCGACGTCCACATCGCCAAACACGTGTGGATGGCGCCGAATGAGTTTGGTGTTGATCCCGGAAAGGACATCCGCCATTTGAAACTCGCCGTCCTCGGTGGCGATTTGCACCTGGATGACGATCTGGAGCAGCAGATCCCCTAACTCCTCCTGCAGATGCTCCACCGACTTCTGGTCAAGCGCATCCAGGGCCTCGTAGGCCTCTTCGAGCAGATGTTTACGCAGCGAGAGATGGGTCTGCTCGCGATCCCAGGGGCAGCCGTCTGGGGCACGTAGGTGGGCGACCGTCTCCTGGAAGCTCTCGAAGGATGTCTGGGGAGGCGCCGGCTGAACCAGAAGGGCCGTCATGGCGCCGATACGCACCGAGCTGTCCACGCCGCGCAGGGGAACGTTTTCGACCGCCGCCTGGGGCGTGCCTGCGGCATGGATCAGAAGCGTCGGGTGATCTTCCGGGTATTGGTTCATCAGGCAGCCCCGGACTTCCGAAGCCACCTGGCGGTTGACCAGCTGACCGATCAAGACGGGGAGATCCGGCGGAAAGGGCGGATGGTAGCGGCGGGCCACATCCATTGCATCCATCATGACCAGGCCATTCAAGCCATCGATCTCCGCCAACCTCAGGCAAGGCTCGACAAAGCTCAGGCCGTGAAAAATCTGGAGCGGTATGCCAGCTCCTTGGGCGCCCAATTTCACAGCCTCGACCGTGGCGTCTCCGACGGAGGGATCACCGGGGACCACATACACCACGCCTTGGTCCCGGCTGCCCTTCTCAAGGATCGACTCGGCAATCGACCGAAGGATGGCTTCCAAGCTGTCGGTCCGATCGAAGAGTTCATCGAAGCTGGACACGGTCAGGTGCGAAGGCAGGCTCAAAGCGGCAGGATGCTGGCGCGTCCTCAGCGTGATTTCCGCTGCCTGTTCCAGCACCTCCCACACCTGGCGCGTGATCAGGCTTGCGTCACCGGGGCCCAACCCTACGATGGTGATTCCAGGGGGCATGCCGCCTCCTCTGAGAATATCAACCGGCCGGGGAGTGAAACCTCCCCGGCCGATGTCATCCAACTATGACGCTGCGCCCACGGCCCCCAGATCGCATGAATGGCTAGCGCTTAGTGTAGGTCGGCGCCTTGCGAGCCCGCTTGAGGCCCGGCTTCTTGCGTTCCTTCATCCGGGCGTCGCGGGTCAGGTAGCCCCCACGCCGCATGGTGGGCCGCAATTCGGGGTCCAGTTCAATCAGTGCGCGGGCAAGCCCGTGTTGTACGGCCCCCGTTTGGCCCGTCACCCCTCCACCGCGGACCTTGGCGGAAATGTCCAGCTTGCCATCCAACCCGGCGGCCCGCAAAGGAGCCATGATCGCGTCCATGTCGCCGGTGCGGGGAAAGTACTCAGCCATGGGCTTGTCATTGACCACCATCGTACCGGTGCCGGAAATGATCCGGACTCGGGCCGTGCTGGTCTTGCGACGCCCAACGCCTTCGTGATACTTGTCTGCCATCATCTCTGTCCTTCGTCGGTCCCGGTCACCACTCGAGCGGCTTGGGGTGCTGAGCCTCATGCGGGTGTTCAGCATCGGGATAGATCCTGAGTTTGGTCATCAGCTTGCGACCGAAGCGGTTGTGCGGGAGCATGCCCCATACCGCGGCACGGATGACGCGTTCAGGAAAGCGGTCGAGCTGCTCCCGAAGGGAAATACTCTTTAGGCCGCCGGGGTACCCCGAATGGCGGTAGTAGAACTTCTGGTCCAGCTTGCGGCCAGTGGTGGCTACGTAGCGCGCGTTGGTAACGATCACGAAGTCCCCCAATTCCACGCCGGGCGTGAACTCCGGCTTGTCCTTGCCTAGGAGCACGCGGGCGACGCGGCTGGCCAGCCGGCCGAGGTTCTTCTGTTGGGCATCGACAATGACCCATTCTCGGGTCACATCGCCGGATTTTGGATAATACGTTTTTTGCACGCCAGTTCTCCTGCCTGGATAACCATGGCGGTTATCGTCTCGATGTTCAATCGTCGTCGTCACCCACGTCTGCCGCACCCCCGTTGTAGGACACGGCCACCAGACTGAGCCCCTGTGGATCGGCCAGCCGCCCTGCCCAGCGTCGTTCCGGATGACCCAGCAGAGCGGTCACGTCTTGGGCCCGGGTCTTCTCGAACCCCACGGCCAGATGGGCAGCCACCAGCCGCCGAACCATGTGCTTCAGGAAGGCATCGGCTTCGATGGTGAAGATCAGCTCGTTGTCCCCGACAGCCCAAATGGCCTGATGCACCGTTCGGACGGTGTGCCCACCCAGGATCGGCGCCTGGCCGAACGCCCCGAAATCCATGCGCCCCGCCAGTGAGCCGGCCAGCTCTCCCATCAGGTCGAGCCTCGGTTCCGGCCAGACGCGCAGCGCAAAACGCTCGCGGAGTGGATCCGGCCAGGGGCGGACAATGACCCGGTAGCGGTAGCGGCGTCGGGAAGCCGAAAACCGGGGATGAAAACCCTCCGGCGCCGGCTCGCTCGACCACACCGCCACGTCCTTCGGCAGGTGGGCATTGAAGGCTTTGGTCAGGGTGTCCACGCCGTGGGGCCATTCGAGGTCAAAGCTGATGACCTGGCCCTCAGCGTGCACACCGCTGTCCGTCCGCCCGGCCGCCTGAAGGCTGGTGCCTTCCCAGCCCATCTTGCGCAAAGCGCCCTCGAGCACTGCCTGGACCGTCCGGATGCCTTCGGCTTGTCGCTGAAAGCCCTGAAAATCGGTCCCATCGTAGGCGACGATCGATTTGTAAAGTGCCACGTTCGTCATGCACTCACGGGGCGGGATCGCATGCATCGCCGTCCCGGCTCTGTCAACCAGATGCGGTCGGCCCGATCCTCGAGGCCGGCCATCCGTCTACTCCTCGACCAGCTCCAGCAGCACCATCTCGGCCGCGTCCCCCAACCGGGGACCCAGCTTGAGCACACGTGTGTAGCCACCGCTGCGCTCCGAATAGCGCGGCGCGATGTCATCGAACAGCTTCTTGACGATTTCAACATCGTTCAAGCCTGCCGCCGCCTTCCGTCGAGCGTTGACCGCCACGGCCTCGCCGGCGGCGTTGCCGCGCTTGGCCAGGGTGATCAGCTTCTCGGCCTGGCCCCGCACGGCCTGAGCCTTTGCCTGGGTGGTCTGAATCCGTTCGTGGCGAAACAGCTCGGTGATCAGATTGCGCCGCAGAGCGGACCGATGGGCCGATGAACGGCCGAGGTGCTTTCCACTTACGCCATGTCGCATGTTCGCTTACTCCGCCTCAGCCGCCGGTTCGGCGTCCTCTTCGTCTTCGGTCTCGAGATAACCCTTCTCTTTCAGACGATCCCTGAGTTCATCCAGGCTCTTCTCTCCGAAGTTGCGTATTGAGAGCATGGCCTCTTGACCCTTCTCCAGCATATCGAGCACTTCGCCCACGTTGGTGATCCCGGTCCGCTTGAGCGAGTTAAACACTCTCACCGACAGGTCCAGGTTCTCGATCGGGGTCTCGTAGACCTCGCTGGCCATCTTTGGCTCTTCTTCTTCGGCCGCCGCCAGCATCAGGCTCTCTTCGGTCACGCCGGTGAGGTCCCTCAAGTGCGCCATGACGATCTGAGAACTCATGCTAAGCGCTTCTTCGGGCTTGATCGTGCCGTCGGTCCAGATTTCGATCATCAGCCGGTCGAAACTTGTGTCTTGTCCGACACGCGCCTGGCCAACGTCGTAGCGCACACGCGCCACCGGGCTGAAGATGGCATCGGTCGGCAGTTCGCCGATCGGCAGCCGGCCGCGTTCGTCCGATGGGGAGTAGCCCCGCCCTCGCTCGACGTTCATCTCGATTTCGAGGCGCGCTTTGTCGTCGTCCACGGTGAACAGGTACAGCTCGGGGTTGATGATTTCGGCTTCGGCCGGGGCGGCGATATCAGCCGCCGTGACCACGCCCTCACCCTGAACTTCGATGCGCAGCCGCGCCGAGTCCACATCATGGAGCTTCAGACGAAGCAGCTTGATATTGAGCATCAATTGCAGCACGTCTTCGCGCACCCCGGGGATATCCGAGAATTCGTGAGGCACGTCGGTGATTCGAATTGAACTCACCGCAACGCCTTCCAGCGAGGACAAGAGGACACGCCTCAGTGCGTTGCCAATCGTGATCCCATAGCCGCTTTCCAACGGGCTGATGACGAACTTACCGTAATTACGGGCCACGGCTTCGCGTTCAATCTTTGGCATCACCATGTTGGTTGATACGGGCACTTCAATCCTCCAAGACCCAGGACGTTTTCGGAACCAGGGTCAACAGCCTATCGCGAGTAATACTCGACGACCAGCTGTTCGTTCAGGCTGGCGTCCACGTCCTGTCGCTCGGGCAGCTGGAGCATCTTGCCTGACAGCGTGCCCAAATCGCGCTCCAACCAACGCGGCGGCGTCCGGGTTTCCGCCAGCGGCGCCAGATCCTTGAAGTAGGCGCGCTTACGGGACCCATCGCGGACGGCGATTTCGTCACCGACCTTGACCAACATGGAGGGCACATTTGTCCTCCGGCCGTTGACGTTGAAGTGGCCGTGGGTGACCAGCTGCCGTCCGTGCGACCGGTTTTCGGAATAACCGAGACGGTAGACGACGTTGTCCAACCGGCACTCAAGCTGTTGGAGCAGGGTTTCGCCAGTCAGGCCGCGCCTCTGCAGCGCTGCCCGGTAGTAGCGGCGGAACTGTTGTTCAAGTACGCCATAGATTCGGCGCATCTTCTGCTTCTCACGAAGCTGCCGCTGGTAGTCGGACACGCGGCGGCGCCGGTACTGTGATTCACGCCCATGCTCGCCCGGGGGATACGCCCGGCGCTCGACAGGGCACTTGGCCGAAAAACACTTCTGCCCCTTCAGGAAAAGCTTCTCGCCTTCCCTTCGGCAGAGTTTGCAAACAGGACCGGTGTATCTTGCCATCCTGGTTCTCTATCCTTCCAGTAGTCTAGACGCGGCGTTTCTTGGGCGGACGGCAACCATTGTGCGGGATCGGAGTCACGTCGCTGATGGAGCGAACTTTGACTCCGACGCCCTGAAGCGCGCGGATGGCGGCTTCTCGGCCGGGCCCGGGCCCCTTGACATACACGTCAACTTCCTGGAGCCCCAGCTGCTGCGCCAGCGCGATCACCTGCTCCGCAGCCTGCCGGGCCGCGTACGGGGTGCTCTTGCGCGAGCCTTTGAAGCCGGCCTGACCGGCGCTGCCCCATGCCACCGTGTTTCCCTGCGAATCGGTGATGGTCACGATCGTGTTGTTGAACGTGGCGTGGATGTGCGCCTGGCCGTGCGACAACGTCCGCTTGACCTTCTTTGCGCCCTTCGTGGTTCGTTTTGCCATCTTTTGGTCGCCCTCTTCATCATGGTCTCGTCGCTGCTACGGCCGTCCCGTATCTGTCGCCTCAGCCGCAGGGTGGAAGGCCCCGGAGGCGCAGCCCGATCTTGCCGTCGACGAGAGTTGGCTTACTTCTTCTTAGCTCCTCGGCGCCGGCCACGGCCGGCCACGGTCTTCTTGGGACCCTTGCGGGTGCGCGCGTTGGTGCGCGTCCGCTGGCCCCGCACCGGCAGGCTACGACGGTGCCGCAGCCCCCGATAACAGCCGATTTCGATCAGCCGCTTGATGTTCATCTGCACTTCCCGGCGGAGATCCCCCTCCACCACCAGGTTGGTGTTGATGTAGTCACGCAGCGATGTGATCTCGTCTTCCGTCAAATCACGGATCCGCGTTTGCGGACTGATCCCAGCGGTCTCGACCACTTTATTGGCCGTCGGACGCCCAATGCCGTGAATATACGTCAGACCGATCTCGACCCGCTTGTCCCGCGGAAGATCGACACCTTCAATACGCGCCATATGCCTACCCCTGTCGCTGCTTGTGGCGAGGGTTCTCACAGATCACGTAGACCTTGCCCCGCCGCTTGACAATCTTACACTTCGGACAGCGCCTTCGAACGGAAGACGATACCTTCATGGTGATTCTCCCTAGGTTTGCTCGACACCCATGTGATGAGGCCGGTCGGCAAAGTATTGATTATAAAGGATGGGGTCCACCGCGTCTAGGTCGGCCTCATCCAGAGCGGTCAAGATCCACGGGCCATCCTCGGTGACCGCCACCGAGTGTTCGAAATGCGCCGTGAGATGGCCGTCGCGTGAACTGACCGTCCACTGGTCCTGCATCACGCGTGTCTCCGGCCGCCCGGCAAGCACCATGGGCTCGATGGCGATGGTGATCCCGGGACGCAGACCTAGGCCAGTGCCAGGGTGGCCGTAGTTTGGGACCTGGGGAAGTTCGTGCATGTCTCGCCCCACCCCGTGCCCTGTGTACTCCTTTACCACCTCCAGCCCGTTGCTTTCGACGTAGTCTTGGATCGCCGCCGAGACGTCGCCCGTGTGCTTGCCGGGCTGCATCTCGCCGATGCCCACAAACAAGGACTCGCGGGTCACATCCAGCAGGTGTTGGGCCTTGGCTGAGATCTCCCCCACACCCACGGTCAAGGCCGAATCTCCGACAAAGCCATCCACGATGCTTCCGCAATCGATGCTGACGATATCGCCTTCCTTGAGCCGCCGCCCCCCCGGAATGCCATGCACCAGCTCGTCGTTGATCGATATGGTGATCACCGCCGGGTACGGATATGCTCCGGGGTAGTCCAAGAAGGCCGGTTCGGCGTGGTGCTGCCGAAGCACTTCGGACGCCAAGGCGTCGATCTCAGCCGTCGTCACGCCGGGTCGGATGGCCGCCACGCAAGCTGCCAGAGCCAAGGCGTTGATGCGTCCCGCCTGGCGCATGATCTCCAGCTCGCGTTGACTCTTCACCACCACGCCCGGCCGCCGATTCAAGATCTTGCCTCCTGCCCTATGGCCGAAATCATCGCCTGCGTCACCACCTCGATCGACTGCTCCCCGTCGATCTCCATCAGCAGATTACGGTCCCGATAATGCTGGCTCAGGGGCGAGGTCTGCTCAAAATAGATTCTTATCCGATTCCGCACCGTGTCCGCCCGATCGTCATCTCGCTGGTAGAGGTCGGAGCCGTCGATATCGCATAGGCCTTCCTCTTTCGGCGGCTTGAACTCCTGATGGTAGATGTGGCCCTGTGCCCGGCACATCCAACGGCCCGTCAAACGCCGCACCAGGGTAGGCTCACTCAACTTCAGGTAGAGCACTGCGTTCACCCGACCGCCCTGTTTGGCGAGCATTTCGTCCAAGCCTTCGGCTTGGGCCGGCGTGCGCGGGAAGCCATCCAGCAGGGCTCCGTCCGCACAGTCGGGTCGGCCCAGCCTCTCGGCGATCATGCGAATCGTCACGTCGTCGGGCACAAGCTCACCCCGGGACATGTACTGCTGAGCCAGCTTCCCCAACTCGGTCTCATTGTGAAGGTTCTCACGAAAGATGTCGCCGCTCGAGATATGCGGCAGCCCGAGTTGCTTGCTCAGCCGCTTGGCCTGGGTGCCCTTGCCAGCCCCCGGCGGGCCGACCAGCAGGATGTAATTCGACATTTCGCTCTCCGAGAGGAGCTAGCGAACCAGCAGCGCTGAGTCGTAGCCTCTGAGCTTGAGCTCGGCCTCGATCGAACGATAGGTGTCGCGCACCACGCCCACCACGATGAGCAACCCCGCTGACGATACCAACAAGAGACTGGTCTGACTGCCGGCGATGGGGTAAATCACCCCCACCAGGAACGGCATGATCGCCACCATGCCCAGCAACAGGGCACCGGGCAGCGTGATACGCCGAAGCACGCGCGTCAGATAACGCTGGGTCGGCACACCCTTAGTCACGCCGGGGACCTGTGCCCCGGACCGCTTCAGGTTCTCGCCGTAATTCTGCTGCGTGAAAAGAACGTCGGTGTAGAAGAACGTGAAACCCACCACCATGATGAAGTACATGATCCAATAGGTGGAGCTGATCCCGCCGAAGTTGGTCTGTAGCCAGACGGCGACATTTTGGACCAGCTGGTTAGGCGATCCGATGAAGAACTGGGCTACCACCGCCGGGAAGGTCAGCAGGGACTGGGCGAAGATGAGCGGGATCATGCCTGCCATGTTGACCATCAGCGGCAAGCTGCCTTTGACCGGCATCGACATTCGGTTGCCTACCCGACGCCCCGGATACATCACCGGAACATTTCGCCGGCCCTCCTGCACATAGACGATCACGAAGATCGTGGCCGCCGTCAACACGAGCAGGAAGATGCTCAAAGGCACCCGCACCGTCTCATCTGTCATCAACCGGCCGACGTTGCTCGGAATGCGGGCCACGATGCCGGCGAAGATGATCAGGGACAGGCCCTGATTGCGAATCCCGTACTCCGAAATCAGCTCGCCCAGCCAGATGGCAAACATGGTGCCGGCCGTCATGGTGATGATCGTGGTCAACGTTTGGAGGTTCAACCCCAAAGCAAATCCGAGCACGTTTTGGCCGCTGGCGAACTGCTGGAACAGCCGGATCTGGCCCACCGCCTGAAGGGCGGCCATCGGCACCGCCAGATAGTAGGTCCACTTCTCCATCCACTTGCGGCCCTCGCGCGGATCTTCATCCATGCGAGCCTGCAAGGAAGGGATGATCGGCACCAGCAGCTGCAGGATAATCTGGGCGGTGATGTAGGGGTAGACCCCCATGGCCAGCACCGAGAAATTCGACACCGTCCCACCGGACAACAGATCGAGCAGGTTGATCAGGGCTCCGCCGCCGCTGTTGTTGAGGATCGAGGCAATCGCCGCCCGATTGACGCCTGGCACTGGCACGTGGGCCGCCAGCCGATAGAGTATCAGCAAGCCGAGCGAAAACAGCAGACGGTTGCGAATCTCCTCTGAGACAAACAGGAACCGCCAGACGGATCGTTTCATCCGAGATACCCTTCCTGAGTCATCACGTTCCTTTAGTCCTTGATCAGGTCCACCGATCCGCCGGCGGCCTCGATCTTTTTGCGAGCGGCCTCCGACACGCGGTGAACGTGCAGCTTGAGCGCCTTGGAGACTTTGCCGCGGCCGAGAACGACAGTTGGACGATCCAGGCTGTCAATCAAGCCGGCCTCGGCCAACTGCTCCGGCGCCACCTCTTGGTCGGCCTTGAAACTGCCGAGCTGATCCAGATTGATCTCATTCCATTCCTGGCGATTCACGTTGGTGAACCCGCGCTTGAACGGAAGCCGGCGGAAGAACGGCAGATTGCCACCCTGCCGGTAGATGTGGCCCCCGGACCCGGCGCGGGCCCCCAGACCTTTGGTGCCTCGGCCGGCGGTCTTGCCCTGCCCGGCGGAAATGCCCCGCCCGACGCGCTTGCGGGTTTTCTTGGCGCCCTGGCGTGGCTTCAACTCATGCAGTTTCATCGCTCCACCTACTCCTCGACCTGTACCAGGTGGCCGATCTTCGACAACATACCTCGAATCTCAGGGCCGTCTTCCTGTTCCACGGTCTGGCGCACCCGGTGCAGCCCGAGCGCCTTCACAGTGCGCTTCTGGCGCAGGTTGTAGCCGATAGGGCTGCGCACCAGGGTGATCTTCAGCATCTTCCCCTTCTTCTTGGCCATGCTCAGCGCTCCCAGAAAGGCTTGAGCGTATCGGCGCTCTTGCCCCGGTTGGCGGCTTCCTCATGGACCTTCTTCATCCCGCGCAGGCCCTTGAGTGTGGCCCTCGCCACGTTCAGCACGTTGGCACTGCCCAGCGACTTGGTAAGGATGTCCCGTACCCCGGCCGCTTCGAGCACGGCCCGGACGGCCCCACCGGCGATCACGCCGGTTCCCGGGGAAGCCGGCTTAAGCATGACTTGTGCCCCACCATGCTTGGAGATCACTTCGTGGGGCACGGTGGTGCCCACCAGGGGGATGTGGCGCATGTCCTTGCGGGCGCGGTCGCTTGCCTTATGAATGGCATCCGGGACGCCGCGAGCCTTGCCGACACCCAGGCCCACCCGGCCCTTATTGTCTCCGACGACCACGGTCACGCGGAATGCGAACCGGCGCCCGCCCTTGACCACCTTGGCCACGCGGGAAATGTCGATCACGCGCTCGTCGAACTCTTCTCGCTCTTCGCGACTACGAAAATCTCTTCTCACAGACACACTCCATTCGCTGACCGTCGCACGGCCGTCGCGCTCAGAATTCGAGGCCGCCTTCGCGGGCCGCCTCGGCAAGGGCTTTCACCCGGCCGTGGTAGCGGTAGCCGCCCCGGTCGAACAGCACAGCTTTGACGCCCTTCTTTGATCCGCGCGCCGCAATAAGCTCGCCGACCAACTTGGCTTGTTCCGTCTTGGACTTGCCCTTCAGCTTGCTGCGCATATCGGGATCCAAGGTCGACGCCGCCGCCAGTGTTTCACCCTTGGCGTCATCGATCAACTGAGCGTAGATGTGCGTCAGACTACGAAACACATTCAGGCGCGGTCGATCGGACGTGCCTTCGATCTTGCGCCGCACACGATGGTGACGGCGTCTTCGCATATCGTTGCGACTTTTGGTCGTCATATCAACTAACCTACCTTGCCGGCCTTGCCAGCCTTGCGCCGCACGTACTCGCCTACGTAGCGAATCCCCTTGCCCTTGTAGGGTTCCGGTTTGCGAACCTTGCGGATATCGGCTGCCAATCGGCCGACGACTTCCTTGTCCGGCCCCTTGACTTTGATCGTGCGGGCGCGGTCATCGACTTCAAAGGTGATCCCATCCGGGGGCTCGATGCGCACAGGATGCGAGTAGCCCACGTTTAGGACCAACGTGGTACCTTGAAGCTCCGGCCGGTAGCCGACACCCTGAACCTCGAGATCCTTCTCAAAGCCCGTCGAAACGCCCACCACCATGTTGTTCAACAGAGCGCGGGTCAGGCCGTGCAAGGCGCGCACTTTCGGCTCGTCGGAGGGTCGCGTCACTTTCAGCACGCCCTCTTCCTGAGTGATAGTCATCTCGGGGTTGAAGGTGCGCTCGAGCTCACCCAACGGCCCCTTCACGCGTACCTGCTGGCCCTTGATCTCAACGTCCACCTTATCGGGAACCGGGACAGGCATTCGTCCAATACGAGACACAGAACTCTCCTCCTTCGGCCGGCCACCGAGCTCGCCTGGCCCGGGTCGATCCGGCCGTCGCCGCCCTTGGCGGCGCGGCTTACCAAACCTTGCAAATCACCTCGCCGCCGATTCCCTGCCGGCGGGCCTTGGTGCCAGTCATCACGCCCCGAGGTGTGGAAAGGACCGCAATACCCATCCCCGACAAGACCCAGGGGATATCACCCTTACCAACGTACACGCGACGCCCGGGGCGGCTGACGCGTTCCAGTCCGCTGATCACCGGATGCCGCTCACGGCGCTTTCCCATGTACTTCAAACGCAGTCTAAGCACGGGCTGCGGGGTGCCGATGGCCTGGGCGACTTCATGGCTTTCTATGAAGCCCTCCTGCTGAAGGATCTCAGCCAAGGCAACCTTCAGCTTGGAACTAGGCAGGGACACGTGGCTGTGGCCAGCGCCTATCGCGTTCCGAATGCGTGTCAGCATGTCGGCGATCGGGTCACTCATGCTCATAGTATGTGCTCCACCGCTTCTGGACTACCAGGACGACTTGACGACGCCCGGGATCTGCCCTTCCAAAGCCAGCTCTCGAAAGCAAATCCGGCACAGGCCAAAACGACGATAATAGCCGCGAGGTCGGCCGCATCGCTGGCATCGATTACGTATGCGAACGTCAAACTTGCGACGCGTCTCTCGTATCGGCATGCATTTCTTGGCCATGTCAGTCCCTTCTCCCAAAAGGCAGCCCGAGCAGCGCCAGCAGGTGCCGGCCCTGTTCGTCATCGGGCGCCGAGGTCACAAGTGTCACTTCGAATCCGCGGACCTTGTCGATCTTGTCGTATTCGATCTCGGGGAAGATCAGCTGCTCACGCACCCCGAGTGTGTAGTTACCTCGGCCGTCGAAAGCGTCCATCGGGATGCCGCGGAAATCGCGCGTTCTGGGCAGTGCGATATTGACCAGCCGGTCCAGGAAGGCCCACATCTTCTCGCCCCGCAGCGTGACCTTGACGCCAATCGCCCGCCCTTCGCGCAGCTTGAAGTTGGCGATGCTCTTGCGCGCCAGGGTGACCACCGGCGCCTGGCCGGTGATGATGCGCATGTCCTCGACGGTGGCGTCCAGGGCCTTGGTTTCGTCCATGGCCTCGCCCACGCCGACGTTGACCACGATCTTTTTCA